>OEIU01000983.1_pt1 | contig 21326 bp, 15 predicted proteins | sample 1539221 | NCBI WGS metagenome assembly OEIU01 (sample SAMN03792071, study PRJEB22550) | activated sludge metagenome | feature: wastewater treatment plant; material: activated sludge; isolation source: Wastewater treatment plant of a petroleum refinery complex | place: Argentina: Zarate | collected...
CAGGGGGCTGCTTATTAAAGTAATAATAGCAGTTTATTAAAATAATAAGTTCAAAACAGTCTGCTTGACCAAATAAAAGTTACCTAAGCAATATCATTTTTTTTGAGAGAACATTATCTGCAGAGCAGATGGTATATATGTAAACTCCGCTACTCAAATTGCTTGCATCGAAATTTAACGTGTAATTACCAGCAGATTTATATTCATTAACAAGAGTTGATACTTCCCTTCCCAAAACATCATAAATTTTTAATGTTACAAATCCATTTTTTGGTAATTGATATGATATAGTTGTGCTTGGGTTAAATGGATTTGGATAATTTTGATAAAGTGAAAATTCTTTAGGCATCAGGTTTTCTTCTTTGCTATCTACTGCTGTTATTTCACCATCTTTATCTAACTTTAGCAGTAACATATCGCTTTGACCATTGTAATAAGTTACAGAGCCTGTTACTGTATAACCACCATCATAAGTTTCAACTATATCGTATCCTTCAGTATCACCAGGTAATTCATCTGTTAAAGTTTTAGTCCAGAGCGTATCACCCAATTCATTTAGTTTCGCTACAAATAAATGATTCTTTAAATCAACAGTATACTTCACTCCTGTAATGATGTATCCACCATCAGTGGTTTGTTTACCAACTCTTGATTGATCTTCAAAATCAAAGATATATTTCTTAGTCCAAATTGTATCTCCCTCTGAATTTAATTTTAATAACCATGTATGATAAAATAATTCACAATATTCACAAGGTTTTATAGTATAATGCCCTGTTATAAAATAACCACCATCCGTTGTCTGAACTACAGAATTACCTTCAGTGTAAAAAGCTCCATACTTTTTACTCCATAATATATTGCCATTAGAATCTGTTTTAATAACATAGAGATATTCATCTTGTAAAAGGGTAAAACCTGTAATTATATATCCCCTATCTTTTGTTTCTTGAATATAATTACCCGCAACAAAAGCGCCATGGCTGTCGTCATATATCTTTATCCATTTTTTCACTCCTAGATTATCGACCTTAACTAAATACACATATCCCCAATTATCTTTATAAGTAGCCCCTGTAAACACGAAACCTGAATCTATTGCAGATTCAATTTTTGAAATATAAACTGAATCATAATTTTTTCGCCAGATTTGATTACCATTGATATCAGTTTTTATTAGAACATTACTATATCCAAGTATATAACCATTTTCAAGAGTTTTTGTTAAAGTATACTTACTTCTATATTGTTGAGGTATATCATATTTCCAAGTCCAGACAGTGTCGCCAAATTTATCTGTTTTTATTAGAATTGGTTGATTTGCTTCTGTATAACCAAAAATCACAAAACCACTATCGGATGTTTGAACTAATGAATTTCCTTGAGCTGCTAAACCACTGTAAGTTTTAAGAAAAGTTATTTGTGCATTTGATATTTGACTCATAAATGATAGACACAAAATCGTTTTTATCAATTGGTATAAATATTTTTTTTTCATTTTCTTACCTTCTCAGATTTTACTTCATTAATATCATTTTTTTTGAGAGAACATTATCTGCAGAGCAGATGGTATATATGTAAACTCCGCTACTCAAATTGCTTGCATCGAAATTTAACGTGTAATTACCAGCAGATTTATATTCATTAACAAGAGTTGATACTTCCCTTCCCAAAACATCATAAATTTTTAATGTTACAAATCCATTTTTTGGTAATTGATATGATATAGTTGTGCTTGGGTTAAATGGATTTGGATAATTTTGATACAAAGAAAATTGAAGAGGAAGATTTTCTTTGTCATCATTGCTACTTGATAATGTGTCTAAATTGAAGACCTCAAATTCATAAATGGAATAGCCCCATTCAGTCCCGCGTTTTGTGCCTGTTAACCGGATGTATCTTGCAGTAGCATCTGTCGTCCATTTTTCGATTCCACCAAAACCGTTTGTTTGCTCAATTATCTTATTCCAGGTTGAACCATTTTCAGAAACTTCAATAAAATAATCTTTCCCGTAAGCCGATTCCCATGAAATTCTTATTTGATTGAAATGTTCCAATTGTCCAAGATCTACTGTAAAAGTTTGCGGATCACTGAATTGGGAAGACCACCGCGTTGCATAATTTCCATCGACAGCATTTTTCCCGAGATAATTTGCTGATTCAACTGAAGAGACAATTACATTTTTATTTAGTGCAAGATTAATCGGTGGTGCGTTGTAAACTTTAAGTGTAACTGTTTTTGAATTATTATTTTCATTAATCTCCGGTATCAAAGAATTTTCATCCACAATTGTTTCAATGTTATAAGTTCCGGATTTATCAGCTACCCAATAATTAACATTATTATCACCAACATTACCACAAACCAAAGTCATTCCACCGGTTGGGATTGGATTAGTGAGCTCAATCGAACGGCTTACAACGTTGCCATTAACTTTAAATGTAACTTGATGAACTGTTGATGCCGGGCTTGAACTGGTTCCTCGATTTAAAATGGTTGCTAAGAAAATTACTGAATCGCCTTCTATTGGATAACGCGGCACAGTATAAATATTAGCAATTTGCAAATCGGGTTTAGCATCGCTTTGCTGGATTTGAATTGTATGATTAAAAATTAAACTGTCTGATGAATTACCAACATAAAAAGTGAACGTTCCGGGATCTACTTTGTAACTACTATCTTGTTCAGAAAAATAGTAAAGCTTATCAGGAGTGATTTCAAAAGTAACAGTTTTAGTTTGATTGGATTCAAGAAATATCTTTTTAAAATCCTTTAAATCTTTAACATTATGAGCAACAGTACCATTTGTTTCAGAAACATAAATCTGAATAACTTCTTCACCTGCTCTGCTTCCGGTATTAGTAACATCAACACTTAAAGAAATTGTTTCATTCCAGTTGGCAGTTGTTTGATGAGATATTTGGAAATTGCTCATTGCAAAAGTGCTGTAACTTAATCCATATCCAAAAGCAAATTGAGGAATTAGATTATTTTTATCGAACCAACGATAGCCGCCGCCAAAGTTTGCATCTAAATCATTGGAAAACCTGTTTGGCATTTGAGAATCACTTTTGGGCATTGTAACGGGAAGTTTTCCACTTGGATTATAATCCCCAAATAGAACCTGAGCAATTGCATTTCCACCTTCCTGCCCGGGATAGAAACCGTATATCAAACCTTTGATATCATTTATAAATGGTGTTGCTGTGCAAATCCCACCGCTAATCAGTACTACCACTAAATTTTTATTTAAGCCCGAAAGTAATTTTATTAAATCTTTTTGCTTGCCCGGTAATTCAATTGAATTATTTGCACGATCAAAACCTTCACCTTCCTGAGTGGGATCCAATCCACCAAAGAAAATTACAACATCTGCCTGACCAGCGTAAGTTATAGCATTTGCGATATCACTTGCGTAAGTTGTTCCACTTATTTCACATCCTTTTGCATATAAAACTTTTAATGTACCAACATATTTTTCTATTCCTTCTAACGGAGATACTTTATAAAACGGATCAACCCAACTGCTGCCGGAACCATCTGTTTGCATGATAGCAGCGTTCGGACCAATAACAGCAATCTTTAAAATTTTAGATGTATCAAGCGGCAAAATATTATCCTGATTTTTTAATAGCACCAAACTTTTTTTACCAGCTTCAAATACAAGCTGTTGATGTTCCGGAGAATTAACATCTGTTGGATCACCTTGTGGTCGGTAATTCATAATACCTGAAAGATATTTTGTTTTTAAAACTCTTTTAACCGCATTATCAATTATACTTTCAGAAAGTTGTCCTGTTGAAACAAGATTAAGCAAACCAGTTGTTGCATCCTGATAAAGAGTTGAGCCCATTTCAATATCGCATCCTGCAGTAACCGCCTGCCCTGGATTATTATAAATCGAGCCCCAATCACTAACGACATAAAATGGGAAACCCCAATCATTTCTCAAAACTGTTGTTAACAGATTACTATTTTTTGCAGCACTTGTTCCGTTAATAGAATTGTAAGAACTCATTACGCTAAAGGCACCGCCAATTTGTATTGCTTCCCTAAATTGTAAAGCAAATTGCTCTAAAAGATTTCTTTGTGATAAAGTATAATTGTTAGTTGTTCTTCCGATCTGTCTGTACTCAGTGTAAAAATGTTTTATAGTTGCTAATGCCGGAGTTGATTGAATGCCTTGAACTATTGATGTGTTAATTTTTGCGTTAAGATATGGATCCTCGCTTGTGCTTTCCGGTGAACGACCGTTACGCGGATCAAGTGTTAAATCCAAACAAGGACCTAATTGCTGATCAATTCCTTTCCCGCGAAATTCTTTTCCCATTGCTTCACCAATTCTATAAACTAAATCAACATCCCAGGTTGCTGCCATCCCAATTCCAACCGGGAATGAAGTTGCTAAACCATTTCTAACTCCGTGTGGTCCATCAGACATAACAAATCCTGGAATGTTAAGTCTGGTATTGGCAGCAGTATTCATGCTTCCTTCTTGATGGAGCTGCAATATTTTTTCTTGCAAAGTCATTTTAGAAATAAGATCATTAATTTTTTCATCAAGTGTTTGAGCTGATGAATTGAGTGTGGAAAATATTAATATCGTTACAAACAAAATGAAAAAAACATTTTGAGGCAGGTACTTTTTGGAATTCATTATAGTTTCCTTTTCTTGGCAATATAAATTATGGGATAGCATCATATCAGATGCATTTGACAATAATAATACCAGCAGTAGTTCACATTTTATTTCGATTATGGATTACAGTAGCGCAATAATAACAACAAAATTTTGATTATTTATTAACTTATGTTACGCACATTTGATAAAAACCTTCGAGGTTTTCTGAAATAATTAAGAATTTTTCTATTATTTTAACTACATTTTTAGCTAAACCTCGAAGGTTTCACAGATTTGCGTAAGGTGACTTATTAAAATAATAACAACGACTTATCAAGATAATAACTAATTATAAACCTACTTATCTATTTTCTTCAATCCCAGTTCTTTTGCCATTCTATAATAGTTTGGCGGAGCTAAGCCAAGTTTTTTTGCTGCATCTGTGTCAGAATCGGAATTTAATCTTACAAATTTAAAATATCTTTCACGCAAAAGTTTTTCCATATCTTTTAACGGAATAATATTTTCAGTATTAAACATATCGCCAAAACCAAACTCAGTATTTGGTGCAGCAGTTTCAGTAATACCTAATGCTCGTTTAGCTTGCAAGGGGGTTATTCTTGCTTCGGAGCTAAAGAGCATTCTTTGAACAACATTTTTTAATTCCCGTACGTTGCCGGGCCATTCATAGTTTAGAAACACCTGCATGGTTTCGTCTGGTATTTCAGGTTTATCTTTTCCCATATCAATACTTATGTTGGATAAAAAATAATCTATCAACAATGGAATGTCTGATGTTCTTTTTTTAAGATCCTGAACAAATATTGGAAGAACGTTTAATCTGTAATAAAGATCTTCCCTGAATCTTTTTTCTTTTACTTCTTCTTCAATGTTACGATTTGTTGCTGCTATTATTCTTACATCGACTTTTATTTTTTCTGTCCTTCCAATTTTTTCTATCTCGCCATCCTGAATAACTCTTAATAATTTTACCTGCGCCTGTAATGGAAGTTCTGTTATTTCATCCAAAAAAATTGTACCGTGATTTGCAATTTCAAATAGTCCAAGTTTCTTTTTATCAGCACCTGTAAAAGCACCTTTTTCATATCCAAATAATTCGCTTTCAACAAGCTGACTTGGTAAACTTCCGCAGTTTATGATAATAAAATTTTCATATTTCCGATCACTGCGGTAATGAATATTGTAAGCAACCAACTCTTTGCCTGTACCTGAGGCACCCCTTATTAGTGTATTAACATTACTGTTAGCAAATTTTTTAATTTCTTCTTTAAGCTCAATCATTATTGGAGATTCGCCAATCATTTTTTTCTGGATAAGAATATCTTCAACATTCCTGTGCATCTTTTGATATGACCGAAATCGTTCACGCTCAAGCAAACATTTTTCGTGTGCATTAAAAACACTCATAATAAAATCAGTTGGCTGATAAATAAAATCTTCAATATCACCCGGATATTTTGTACAGTACCAAAAAGCTCCTGCTTTGATAAGCTTATTTGCAAAATTGTAATCACTAATGTTTATAGTCATTTTAGTAATAACTATTATCTGGATTGAAATATCAATCTCTTTAATTTTTTGGATAAGTTCTTCGCCCATAATTCCGCCGGCTATTTGATAATCCATAACAGCAACATCATACTGCCCTTTTTTAGAGTGAAGCAGTTCCAGCGCGGCTTTACCATTTGATACCGTATCAACAACCTTTATGCGATCTTCAAAAGGTTTTATTGTATTCATAACTCTTCTTACATCATAATCTTCATCTTCAATAAGAAGAATGTTTATATTTTTTCCTTCAAAAATCATTTGATCTTTCTTTTAATTATTAATTGTGATTGTAAATCTGCATCCGCCTGTTTCAAGATTTATCGCATCAATATCCCAACCACACCTTTTTGTAATTTCATAAGCGATATAACATCCATAGCCGGAGTTTTGCAAACCTGTGTTTTTTGTAGTTGTATTTTCGATAAAAACATTTTTTATTCCGTTACTATTTATCTTAAGAAGTTCTGGTGCAATTCCTCTACCGTTATCTTCAATTATCACATAAGATTTTCTTTTTGATTCATCAAAAATAGTTTTACAGCTAATGATAAGATTGCCTTCTCCGCCGTGATCAATACTATTTTGAATAAGCGGTTCGATAATTTCCCAAACAACAAACTCATTAACCGGAACAACAGGGAGGTTTGGATCAGTTTCCAATTTTATTTCATAAGCATTTGATTTAGTTGATATGCGCAGAAAAATATTATCAACAATAAATTTTATTACCTCGTTAAGATTTGTCCGGAATATCTGATTGCGAATTGTTTGCAGCGGAGGATCGTACCATTTCATATCATAAATAACTCGGGAAATAAAATTTGAATATTTGGAAACCCTGTACTTTACATCATTAATATTTTCCGGTGAAAGAATTCGTAAATCTTCTTTGATAAAGCCCATTATCTTTTCAGCTTTATGATGTGTGTGATAGATTCGCTTGGTAAATATTAATTCCTTCTCATAAGTAATTTGTTTTTTAATATTTGTTTCGTGCTCATCAAATAAAAGTTTTTGTGCTTCGTCTCTTTCTTTAACAGTGTATGATGAAATAAAATACATCGCAAGCAATCCAAATAAAATAAGCGATAAATATATAATTGATGTTTCATCATAATTGCTGATAACCTGGTTGCTGATAAAACTAAAATCCGGCGTGTTCTTCATGTAAACTGCGCCGATAAATTCTCCCCTTAAAACAAAAGGCACAAAAATGTTAAAAGTTTTTTTATCTGTAATAATACTTTTTATCTGTTCAGTAGAGCTGAGTTCATTTTTAATTTTTTTGTACATCCCGATTACAGATAATTTATTTTTATCCGTAGTTCTTTCAATCTGTTTATGATCAAGCAGGAAAGAAAAAAGAGTTTTACCATCATCAATTGCATAAACATCATCACCGGAATTTACCAGAATATACAATCCCTCAATGTTATGTTTTAATTGCTGCTGACTAAAAATGATATCAAAGGATTGAATGACTTTTCTTTGTTTCTCCTTAGTTAATTCGGATTGGGAATCTATTGATTCAAGTACCAGTTCAATTGATGTTGTGGTTAGATTTGCAATTTCTTCCGCAGAATCTTTTTGATACCATTCTTGTGTGCTGTTTAAAAAACTTTTTATGGATGCTTTATTAATGAATGATATGATTAGCTGAAAAGCAAAAAGGATTAAAAAGAGAACTGTTACGTGTTTAAACTCAAAGTGATATTCTTTTACCTTCTCAACTATTTTATTTGTCTTCATAATCACTTAACCAGAATCGATTTTTCTTTAATTTTAATTTCAGCAGATTTCAAAGCATCATCAACAGAAATATCACCTTTTATAGCACTGTTTATATAATAAGAAAGTATATCAGAAACATTAGTATAATCTTCAAGAAACGGTCTGTGGACGCCCGTTTTGTAAAGCTCATCAAAAAATTTTAGTTCAGGATGTTCTTGAATAAATTCACTATCACTATAAAGCTTTTTATTAATTGGAAGATATCCTCCCTCTTCATACATAATTTTTTGAGATTCTTCACTTAATAAAAACTTTGCAAACTTTATAACTTCAGGAATTTTTTCAGAAAACTTTGAGACCATTAAATTCCATCCACCATAAACTGAAGCGGGCTTTGTATCCTTTAAATGAGGAAGTGGTGCCATTTTTAGCTGCGATCTTTCTTCATCGCTTAAAAATTCATTTTCATCATCATACATACTGGGCCAGCCGCGTAAAAACAATCCATCGTTTTTAGCAAAGTATCTAAAGCTTTCATTCTCTTTTAGATAAGTTACTTCTTTTGGCGAAACCCCATATTTATTTACTAAATCAACCAGAAGCTGAAGGGCTTTTTTACCTTCCGCTGTGTTGATAAGCAATTTATTATTTTTATCAACTATAGGATTGTTTTGATTTGCCATCAACTCCGTAAACTGACACAACAATCCTTCATAATCATCTGCCTGAAAAACATAAAATGGATTTTTTTCATTCTTTAATTTTTGGTGCAGCTCAATAAACTTTTCCCAGGTAATTGAATTTTTTAGTTCATCAACTATCTGAGAATAATTTGGCAGTTTTTTTAACAAATCATTTCTGTAAAACATTAATGATATGTCTATATAAAGTGGTACGGCGAATAATGAATCATTATAATAACAAGTGGTTAAAGCATTTGGTATGATTTTGTTAATCTCTGTACTGTCAATTAAATTATTTAGCGGAACTCCCCACCTTACAAATCTTGGTACCCAAATCTGATCAACTGCAAAAATATCAATTCGACTGTTTTTACTTCTTAAATATCTGGCAAGAAGTTCTTTCCTTTCATTGGTGCTAAACTTATCAAAGGAAAGATTAATCGTTTCAACTTTTATTGAGCTTTTATGTCTCTCATTAAAAAGATCTATAACTTTTTGATGAGCAGATGAAATATGATCAACAAAATAGATAGTTTTAACATTAGATTTATTGGGGGAATTAAATTCATTCGGTGAAAACACAAATGTAAAAAGTAAAAACACAATCAGAAGAATTGCGCTAATTATAATGTAAAATATTTTTTCAATATTCATACTTGTTGTTAACCGATTTGATTCTTATTCAGTTAAATTTTATTCAATCATGGGTTTAAATATAGAGTTAATTAGCTTAACTTTTTGTTCAGTTAGCTTTACCTAAAAGAGCATTTTACTTATCAATTTAATAAGCTTTTCTTATTAAAATAATAAAACTTAAATATCAATTATTGAAAACTATTGTATAGATAAATAAGACTGCAATATTTTTCAACTAATATATTGGGCATAATAATTGGATAAGTGATAAATTTAATCTTAAACTATAGAATATAATTCTACATTTCTTTTAAACTATTATTGGAGTTACTGATGGCGGTTTCATCTCCTTCAACAAATCTAAGCGGTACTGCAAATAATAACGGTACCAATTATACACCGGCTCTAATCGTTTTAACATCACTTTTTTTTATGTGGGGATTTATTACCTGTCTAAATGATATTTTGATTCCACATCTAAAAGCTATTTTTGATTTAAACTATACACAGGTAATGCTTGTTCAGTTTACCTTTTTTACTGCCTATGCAGTTATCTCACTTCCTTCCGGGATGTTAGTAGAAAAAATCGGGTACAAAACAGGAATAATTATTGGTTTACTTACTGCTGCACTTGGAACAGCATTATTTTTTCCTGCCGCAGGTTATAGATCTTATGGGATCTTTCTTTTAGCTCTTTTTGTATTGGCTTCCGGAATTACATTACTTCAGGTAGCTGCAAATCCTTATGTAGCCATACTTGGTAAACCCGAAACTGCATCAAGCAGATTAAATCTTTCGCAAGCATTTAATTCTCTGGGAACTACAATTGCACCCATTTTTGGTTCGATATTAATTCTTTCAGTTGCTGTAAAAGGTGCTGATGAACTTGCAAAACTTAAAATGACAGATCAGGAAGCTTACAAGTTGGTTGAGGCAAGTTCTGTACAAACACCTTATTTAATTTTAACAGCTATGCTTGTTGTTATTGCAATAATTATTGCACTTTTTAAACTTCCCAAAATAGAAGCTTCATCTCAATCTTCAAGCGCCGGTGACGGCGGAAGTTATGATCATCAACATACCAACGCCTGGGGCTACAGACATTTGGTTTTAGGTGCAGTTGCAATTTTTGTTTATGTAGGAGGCGAAGTTTCAATAGGAAGTTTTCTTGTAAATTATTTTAAGGAGCTACTTGGTATGCGCGAAGCCGATGCAGGAACTTACGTCTCGCTTTACTGGGGCGGTGCTATGATTGGAAGATTTTTTGGATCAATTACTTTATCGGGGATGAAGGATGTGAAGAAGAAAAATATTTACGCAGCACTTGTATTTGTTCTTGCTTTAATCCTTGCTCTTTACGTTACCAAAGAATATCAAAACATATCAACTCTTTCACTTTCAGGATTTGGTAAAACTTTAACATTTCTCGTCCTGGTTGCAATCAACTTTATTGCATTTAATCTTGGAAATCAAAAACCCGGCAGAACACTTACAATTCTTGCTATCATTGCCGGTATTTTAGTTGTAACATCAATGTTAACATTTGGACAATTTGCAATGTGGAGTATCCTTGCTGTTGGTTTATTTAACTCAATTATGTTTCCAACAATTTTTACTCTTGCAATAGATGGATTGGGAAAACACACTGGTCAGGGATCAGGAATTCTTTGCACTGCTATTGTTGGTGGAGCATTGATTCCTTTAGCACAGGGATTTTTAGCAGATAATATTGGTATTCATCACGCATTTATATTACCTGTACTTTGTTATGCTTACATTGCTTATTATGGAGCAAAGGGACACATACCAACATTTGCAAAAACTGCCAAGGCATAATAAGATGAAAATAGAAGTAACACTTGGTATTGATGTCGGTGGAACAAATACTGCTTTCGGATTTGTAGATATTAATGGTAAATGTCTTGCCGAATCATCAATTGAAACCAAAGGTCATAATAGTGCGGCAGATCTTTTTTCAAGATTATATCCTGAAGCAGAAAAACTTTACAAAACAATTTCTGATAAATGTATTTTAAAGGGAGTTGGTATTGGAGCACCAAATGCAAATTACTATCGGGGTACAGTTGAAAATCCACCAAATCTAAAATGGGGTTATGTAAACGTCCTCGAAATAGTTAAACAATATTATGATGTTCCTTCTGCAATTACTAACGATGCAAATGCATCTGCAATTGGTGAAATGCTTTTTGGCGCCGCAAAAGGAATGAAAGATTTTATTGTAATAACACTCGGCACCGGTTTGGGCAGCGGCGTTGTTGTTGATGGAAAACTGGTTTATGGATCTGATGGATTTGCAGGTGAAATCGGACATACCGTTTATGACCCTAACGGAAGACAATGCGGCTGCGGAAGAAAAGGCTGCCTTGAAACTTATGCTTCTGCAACAGGAATAAAAAGAACTGTTATGGAATTGCTCGCAAATTCAAATCAAGATAGTACTCTTAGAAACGTTAGCTATAATGATCTCGATTCCAAAATGATTTATTCTGCTGCATTAGCCGGAGATAAACTTGCTTTGGAATCTTTTGAATTTACAGGAAAAGTATTGGGATTAAAATTAGCTGACGCAGTTGCAGTTACAAGTCCCGAAGCAATTATACTTTTTGGCGGATTAGCTCACGCGGGCAGTTTAATAATAGATCCAACAAAAAAATCATTGGAAGAAAATTTATTTCATGTTTTCAGAAATAAAGTTAAGATACTTCAATCAGGTTTACCTGAAGGGAATAGTGCTGTGCTTGGTGCAAGCGCTTTAATCTGGAATGAAATAATTAAAACTGAACAGATTATAAAAACAAAATAATTTAGTACATCGCACTCAATTTGTACTAATCTAAGCCCCTTAAATCCTTTTGATATTTTGGACGAAAGGGGCTCCTTATTAAAAATATTTATGATCAACCTAATTAAAAAAATATATTTTTTCCTTTTAATCATCAGCATACTCTTTTTGATATCCTGTTCACCTAATTCTGCTTTAATTAAAGAAAATCATTTCACAATTCATAAAAATTTACAGACGGTATATGAATAAATATATTACAACTACTTTAGTAATCCTGATTCTGTGCTTTGGAATCATCATCCCACAGAAAAAAAATATTTCAGAAGAAGTTATATCAATACGGGTTGATTCGGTTTTATCACTGATGACGCTTGATGAAAAAATTGGGCAATTAAATCAATTATCTTTTGGCATCGGTTGGGGACCAACAATAAAAAGCAATGTTCCTGATGAATATAAAGCACTGATACGTGAAGGCAAAATCGGATCTTTCCTGAATGCGCTTGGTGCTGAGTTTACCGGAGATTTACAAAAAATTGCAGTAACAGAATCACGGTTAAAAATTCCGTTACTTTTTGGATATGATGTAATCCATGGTTTCAGAACCACTTTCCCTGTTCCACTTGGTGAAGCTGCAACATGGCAACCTGAATTAGCCGAAATGTCAGCGCACTATCAGGCATTAGAAGCATCATCAGCTGGAGTTCACTGGACATTTTCACCGATGGTTGATATTGCCCGTGATCCTCGTTGGGGTAGAATTATGGAAGGGAATGGTGAAGATCCATATCTTGGTTCGCTTATGGCAGCAGCATATGTGCGCGGGTATCAGGGTGATCTGTCAGAAAATAATATCATAGCGTGTGCAAAACATTACGCTGGCTATGGCGGAGCCGAAGGTGGCAGAGATTATAATACTGTAGATTTTTCTGAAAGAACTTTTCGTGATATTTATCTGCCTCCATTCAAAGCCGCTGTGGATGCAGGCGTGCAAACTCTAATGGCATCTTTTAATGAAATTGGCGGCATCCCATCATCAGGAAGTAAATATTTGCTTAATGATATTTTAAAAGAACAATGGAAATTTAAAGGATTTGTGGTTAGTGATTGGAATTCAATAGGTGAACTTATCAATCATGGTTTTGCTGCTGATTTAAAACAAGCAGGTGAGATTGCAATCAATGCCGGACTTGATATGGATATGGAATCACGGGCTTATATTACACATCTTGCTGAATTAGTTAAAGAAGGGAAAGTATCTGAAGCAACAATCAACGAATCGGTTAGAAGAGTATTAAGAATTAAATTTATACTCGGCTTATTTGATGATCCATTCAGATATTGCAATAAGGAACGCGAATCAAAAAATATTTTAAGTAAAGAAGTAAAAGATGCTGCGCTGGAAGTTGCTAAAAAATCATTCGTGCTTCTAAAGAATGAAAATAATTTACTACCTCTAAAAAATAATTATAAAAAAATTGCGGTTATTGGTCCTCTTGCAAACTCTATATCTCACCCAACTGGCGGATGGGAAGCAATGGGTGATTCAAGCGATGTGATTAGTGTTGTTGCAGGTTTAAAAAATTATTTAAAAAACAATACTCAAATTTTATATTCCGAAGGGTGTAAAATTGATGACAAATCCACAGATGGATTTAAGAAAGCAGTTGAAACTGCTAATAATTCAGATTTAGTAATACTTGTTCTTGGCGAAGGAAAAAATATGAGCGGTGAAGCTTGCAGCCGTTCAACACTTGATTTGCCCGGAGTGCAGGAAGAACTGGCAAAAGAAATTTATAAAACAGGTAAACCAATTGTTGTGGTGTTAATGAACGGAAGACCTCTCTCAATTAACTGGTTGAATGAAAATGTTCCGGCAATACTTGAAACATGGTTCCCCGGAACGATGGCAGGAAAAGCAATTGCTGAGGTTTTATTTGGAGAATACAATCCCAGCGGAAAACTTCCAGTTACATTTCCAAGAACTGTTGGTCAGGTTCCAATATATTACAATCATAAAAACACAGGACGACCGGGAAATATTGATAATCATTACACATCAAAATATCTTGATCTGCCGCTTACACCTCTTTATCCTTTTGGATATGGATTAAGTTATACAACCTTTAAATATTCTGATTTAGGTTTAGATAAAAATAAAATCACTAAAGATGATCAGATTAATATAAAAGTTAATGTTAAGAACACCGGTAATTATGATGGTGAAGAAGTTGTTCAACTTTATGTCCAGGATTTAGTCGGAAGTGTTACGCGTCCGGTAAAGGAATTAAAAAGATTTCAAAAAGTTTTTCTGAAAAAAGGTGAAGAAAAAACTATTGAGTTTACTTTATCAGAAAATGATTTACGATTTACCGCTGCAGATATGAAATTTAAATCAGAACCAGGATTGTTTAAAGTTTATGTTGGAACAAACTCGGTTGATGTTTTAGAATCGCAGTTTGAATTAGTTGAATAAAATAGTTAAACCGATGTCATCCTGAGCGAAGTCGAAGGATGACCGTAAAGAAAAATAAGTTAAATCACACTTCGACATTGCTCAGTGTGACAAAAACGAAATAGATTTAATTATGAAAAATAAATTATTATCAAAAATTATATTGATACATTTTGCGCTTATCTCAATCTCCTTTGCAAGCTGCAGTAAAGGTGATAGCACTACCGCACCAAAAGATTCTATTCCGGAAATTCCGGGATATACCTTGGTTTGGGATGACGAGTTTAACGGAACCAATATTGATCCCACAAAATGGTCGTGGGAGGTAAATGGTGATGGCGGTGGAAATAATGAACTTCAATATTACACTGCACTTCCAACAAATTCATTTATTGAAAATGGTAAATTGGTTATCAAAGCGATTCAGGAAAATTATCAGGGCAAATATTTTACTTCTGCACGACTAAGGACAAAAGATAAAGGTGATTGGCTTTACGGAAGAATAGAAGTTTCTGCAAAAGTTCCAACGGGCAAAGGAACCTGGCCCGCAATCTGGATGCTATCAACAGATTGGTCTTATGGCGGCTGGCCTGAAAGTGGTGAAATTGATATTATGGAACACGTTGGTTACGATCCAAATGTTATTCATGGTTCAATTCATACTCTGGCTTACAATCATAGAATTGGGACACAAAAAACAAAAACGCTTACCATTCCAACTGCAACAACTCAGTTTCATCTTTATGCAATTGAATGGTTTGCAGATCATATAGATTTTTTTATCGATAATACAAAGTACTTTACTTTTCCAAATGAAAACAAAGGTTGGCAGTATTGGCCTTTTGATAAAAGATTTCATCTGATTTTAAATTTAGCTGTTGGTGGTGATTGGGGCGGCGCCCAGGGAATTGATCCATCTGCATTCCCTGCTCAAATGGAAGTTGATTATGTAAGAGTTTATAAGAAAAATTAATGTGATTTAATTTTTTTTTTAGTTGATATTGAATTTATCCTTAAACTTAGAGGAGAAAAAGAAATGAAATATTTTATTCTGGTTTTATCAACATTATTAATTTTAAACATTCAAATGAAAGCTCAAACAGAAAGACAAACCGTTAATCATTTTGAAAAGGAAATAAAAATTACCTTACCGGCTAACTATCTTCTTTATCTTCCTAAAGATTATAATGCTTCCAATGAAAATTTTCCGCTGGTATTATTCCTGCATGGAGCAGGTGAAAGAGGAACAGATATCGAAAAAGTAAAAACACATGGATTACCAAAGTTAATAAATCAAGGAAAAGATTTTCCATTTATAGTTGTTTCTCCACAATGTCCGGATAATATTTTTTGGAACATAGATATTCTAATTGCTCTGCTGAATGATGTTGTTGCAAAATATCGTGTGGATACAAACAGAATTTATGTAACTGGATTAAGTATGGGCGGACACGGAACATGGGAACTTGCAATGCGTCAAACCAATCGTTTTGCTGCAATTGCACCGGTTTGTGGATGGGCAGATACCTCAAAAGCTTGCTCGATTGCTCACATTCCAATATGGGTTTTTCATGGTGCAAAAGATGTTGTTGTACCAATTGCAGCATCAGAACAAATGGTAGATAAATTAAAATCTTGTGGGGCAAATGTTAAGTTTACGGTCTATCCGGAAGCTAATCATGATGCATGGACAGAAACTTATAACAATGAAGAATTATACAAATGGTTTCTTGAGCAATCGCTTGAGAAAAAGTGAAATGTTGAAAGTCAAACGACAAATGAAAAGCCCAATTAATTTTATTAAAAAAATAAAATTGCTTTTTAGGAATGATAGTCAGATCGAAACTGAAAAATTTGTAATCGTACAAAAATCTTGCCCGCATTGCGCAAGCAGAGGGATGTTTATTTTTAATAATATTTCAATTAATTCAGATACAATAAAAAAAGTTAATTCAAAAGACCAATGTCAGGCTGAGCCTGTTGAAGACTGACCTAAATTTATATGACAAAGGATTATTTTGTTTACATAGTTGAATGTAAAGATGGAAGTTATTACACAGGTGTTACTTCAAGGTTAGAAAAAAGAATCAATGAGCACAATTTGGATTTTTACAAGGGGTACACATCCTCTTGTTTTACCAGTTAAATTAGTTTATTCAAATAGATTTACAAATGTTAATGATACCATCAATGCTGAGAAACAAATTAAAGGATGGAGCAGAGCTAAAAAGGAAGCTTTAATTATTGGTGATTATGATTTATTAAAATTATTATCGAGAAAAAAAGGAGTAAAATGAATTTTATCCATGTGTTGAAAATGAAGTCACACTTCGACAAGCTCAGTGTGACAGTGGGTTTTATTAAGTCTTACAGTTTTATAAAATTAATTTCCGTATTGATAATATTTACGTTCATATCTATCTATCCACAAAACGATTTCGTATCAGTTAAAGGAAAAGATTTTATAACTCCTGATGGAAAACCAATTTTATTAAAAGGTATTAATCTCGGCAACTGGCTTAATCCCGAAGGTTATATGTTCCACTTCGAAAATGTAAGTTCATTCCGTTTGATTGATAATACGATTAAAGAATTAATTGGTGCGGATGAAGCAAGAAAATTTTGGAAATCGTTCCGCGATAATTACATCACCAAAGAAGATATTCATTTTATAAAATCAACCGGATTAAATCACATTCGTGTGCCATTCAACTTCAAATTTTTCTTAGTTGAAGATCATCCCGAAATTTGGCTTGATGAAGGATTTAAAAGATTAGATGATGTAATTCAATGGTGCAAAGAAGAAAATCTTTACGTTGTTCTTGATCTTCACGCAGCACCCGGTGGACAAACAGGCGATAATATTGATGATAGCTGGAGTTATCCGTTTCTCTTTGAAGATGAACAAGCTCAGCAAATTACAATTGCATTATGGAAAAAACTCGCAGAGCGATATAAAGATGAAACAATTGTAATCGGTTATGATTTATTGAATGAACCAATTCCACATTACAGAGAAAACAAAGAAGAACTAAATAAACTTCTTGAGCCACTTTATAAAAAAATTACATGTGCAATTCGTGAAGTTGATAACAATCATATAATTTTTATTGGTGGTGCTCAGTGGAATACAAACTTTACAATGTTTGGTGAACCTTTCGATAAAAAATTGGCTTACACTTTTCATAAATACTGGATGCCTCCGGTGCAGGAACAAATTCAGGATTACGTTGATTTCTCCAACAAGTACAATGTTCCTATGTGGCTTGGTGAAAGCGGTGAAAACGAAGATGCCTGGATTGATTCTTTTCGTGTTTTACTTGAAACAAACAACATCGGCTGGTGTTTCTGGCCTTACAAAAAAATGGAATCAACGCGTGGAGTTGTACAGTTTCCCAAAACAAAGGAGTGGGAAGAAATAATCAAGTATGCTGAAACCCCAAAGAATAATTTTGATGAAATTAGAAAAGCCAAACCATCAAATGAAATTGTGAAGAAAGCTTTTTCAGATTTACTTGAAAATATAAAATTCAAAAATTGTATTGTGAATGAAGGTTACTTAAAAGCACTTGGAGTGAAATAAATTATAAATCCTCTACGAGGATTTAGTTTTTGTTTTCCGGCTCTTTTGATTACAATAATAAGACCTCTACGAGGTCGATTGATTTCAAAAAATATTTTCACGACAAAATGATAACATCGTAGATGTTCAATTATTGTAGAGAGATGACAATCAAATAAAAAGCAACATCCTCGTAGAGGATGAATAATGAATCTTTAATGAGAAAAAATAAAATTATAAATCATCAGCGAGGATTAAGCCCATTAGCTGTCATTGAAGTTACAACAATATAATCCGTCAGCTAACGCACTACGAGGTCGATAAAAATAACAAATTTATAATTGAGCATCGTAGATGTTCAATTATTGTAGAGAGATGCACAATCGAATAAAAAGCAACATCCTCGTAGAGGATGAATAAAAAAAATAATAATGAGAAATTATAAATCCTCTACGAGGATTTGCATAACGAGTTGCATCTATTCATTACAATAATAAGACCTCTGCGAGGTCGATTGATTTGAAAAAATATTTTCGCGGCAAAATGATAACATCGTAGATGTTCAATTATTGTAGAGAGATGGACAATCGAATAAAAAGCAACATCCTCGTAGAGGATGAATAAAAAAAATAATAATGAGAAATTATAAATCCTCTACGAGGATTTTGAGGTAAAGCTTTAGACTATTTATTACAATAATACGACCTCTTCGAGGTCTGGTAAAATTAAAATCACTTAGCCCGTCAGCCGACGGATTAATTATTGTAGAAAGAATAAATCGAATTACGCACCATCCTTGTAGAGGAAGAATAAGAGAGAGGTCAACAATCAATCTAAAACATTTAGTATAACCAAAGACAGTCAACAAATTAAAATGGAATGAGGAATATGATCAGATTACATTTACAATCGCTCATCGTTTTCTTTTTTATTACTTCTAAAATTTTTTCGCAAACAATTGTTCTGCCGGATAATTGGATTTTCAAAATCGGTGATGACCCGTCTTTCAGCGCAGAAAATATTGATGAATCCGGGTGGGTAAAGACTAAAGTGCCCGGCAATTGGGAAGATCAAGGTTTTCCAAACTACGACGGCTATGCTTGGTACAGATTGCATTTCCGTTTTGATGATTCACAATTTCAAAATGAAGAATTGTATTTATTCCTTGGCAGGATTGACGATGTGGATGAAACATTTCTAAATGGAGTAAAGATTGGTTCATCCGGAACTTTCCCTCCCAATCCACTTACAGCTTGGAATGATCAGCGCGGTTATAAAATTCCAAAAGAAATTTTGAAAAATGAAAATGTGATTGCAATTAGAGTTTACGATATTTTCGGAGGAGGGGGAATTCACAGCGGCTTAGTTGGAATTTTAAATCAACAAGAATATGAGTATGAAATGAATCCACCCAAAGGAGCAAAAAAATCTTTTTATCAGCTTACAACTTCAAATGGACTGATCGCAGGAGTTTACAACGAACGGAAAAGACAGGTCGAAAAAATTCTTCCGCATATTTTCAAAGCTTATGATGAAAATAAATTTGTGCAGCCATTCATTACAAATCTTAAACTTGAGACCAATGAGAAACCGGTATCGACAAATTATTATCAAAACACTCACATCGTAAATGTTGATTATAAAAATATTAACGTAAAATATTTTGCTTCGTTCACACAGGATAATAAAATATTTTATGCAGTCATTTCGGGAAGTAAAGAAATAGTTTCTCCGCTAAAATTTTCTTTCAATAAATCAGATGCCGAAGTTTTAACAGATGAAGTAACAATTGCAAAAGACGAAAATCAAGTTGAAAAATATTTTCTCTTCTCATTTAATGATTCGCTGCACAATAATGGAGATGTTCTTTCGTCCTCTGTAAAAAAACTTAAAGAGAATAAATCAAATCTCGTTGAAGATGAATTGAATTTTATGAAAGCCGTTTTTGCACGAGCGAACTTTCCCGATAAAATTTCTTCCGAGCAGCGTAATGTTTATGAACAATCTATCACTGTTTTGAAGATGGCGCAAGTTTCGCAAAGCGAAGTGTTCCCAAACGGAAGGGGACAAATTCTTGCATCGCTTCCGCCCGGTGTTTGGAACATTTGCTGGCTGCGAGATGGAATGTATGCTTTGCTTGGACTAAACAGCGCAGGACTTTTTGATGAAGCAAAAAAACTTTTAACATTTTATTTAAATGCAGATGCCGGTTATTATAAAAATTTTGTCTGGGGGGATGGAAAAGATTACGGTGTTGGAGTTGATTATCAAATTTCTGTAACAAGATATTTCGGAATCGGTAAAGAAGAATCAGATTTTAACGCTCAGGGTCCCAATATCGAACTTGACGGCTTTGGATTTTTCCTTTACACTTTTTCTGATTACATAAATCGAAGCGGTGATAAAAAATTCTTTAAGGAAAATTATAAACTCGTCTCAGAAAAAGTTGCCGATGCACTTATTCATTGCATTGATAAGAATGATTTGATTCGAATTGATTCGGGTCCTTGGGAAAGACATCTGCCCGGGAAAAAATATGCTTACACTTCTATAACGGCTGCTGCTGGTTTGAAGGATTATGCAGAGTTGTTAAAGAAAATGGGATTGAAATCCGAAAAGTATTATGAAGCTTCGAAAAGAATTACGAAAGGAATAAAAAATAATTTAATGGTAGAGGGAAAATTTCTTAAAGGCAACGCAGAAGGAATAGATAATTCCGAATATGAATTTTACGACACTGGAATAATTGAAGCTTTTAGTCTTGGCGTTTTAAGAGATAAGAAATTTTTTAATTCCAATATGAAGGAGTACGACAAAGCAATTCGTATCGCCTCCGATAGAGGTTTTTCACGTGTGAATGGTGTTGATTCTTACGACGTAAATGAATGGATAATGATTGATTTGCGCACGGCTTCTTCATATCTCAAATTTGGTGAAAAAGAAAAAGCAAAGAGTTTGATTGATTGGATAACAGCACAGGCAAATTATAATTTTAATCTTTTACCCGAACTTTACGATTTAAATAAAGCGACGTATGAGGGCGCGGTACCGATGGTTGGATTTGGTGCGGGCGCTTACTTGAAAGCTATAAACGATTTTTATAAATGAAAAATGTTGCGTGCTTTATAAATCCTCTACGAGGATTCTGAGGTAAAGCTTGAGTTTATTTATTACAATAATAAGACCTCTACGAGGTCCATTGATTAGAAAAAATATTTTCACGACAAAATGATAACATCGTAGATGTTCAATTATTGTA
>OEIU01000984.1_pt1 | contig 21259 bp, 18 predicted proteins | sample 1539221 | NCBI WGS metagenome assembly OEIU01 (sample SAMN03792071, study PRJEB22550) | activated sludge metagenome | feature: wastewater treatment plant; material: activated sludge; isolation source: Wastewater treatment plant of a petroleum refinery complex | place: Argentina: Zarate | collected...
GCGCGAGTTGGGGCGCAGGGGGGGAAGGTGACCATTTTCCTCCTCCGGTGAACGGGGAGAGGGGGGCGCGCGAAGGGCGACGGATGGGGCCCGCGCCGCGCCCGAACGTTCGTCGCAATCGCGGCGCCCTCACTCGACGCCTGCTTTGCAGGCGCCATCCTCTCCCGCTTCGCGGGAGAGGGAAGGCAGCCGGAACACCATGGAAAAGCGCGCAGTCTTCTCCAGCAAGCTCCTGCCCTACCTGCTGGTCGCCCCGCAGCTCGCGATCACGCTCGTCTTCTTCTACTGGCCCGCCTCGCAGGCGGTGAAGGAGAGCTTCTTCATCCAGGACGCCTTCGGCACGACGTCGAATTTCGTCGGTCTCGAGAACTACAAGGCGCTCTTCAGCGATCCCTATTATTTCCAGTCCATGGGCGTGACCGCGGTCTTCGCGATCGCCGTCACGCTCGCCTCGCTGTCGATCGCGCTGCTGCTCGCCGTGCAGGCCGACCGCGGCATTCGCGGCAAGACCGTCTACCAGACGCTGCTCGTGTGGCCCTACGCGGTCGCCCCCGCCGTCGCCGGCGTCATCTGGATCTTTCTGTTCCAGCCCTCGCTCGGCTATTTCGCGCATATGGTGAAGCGGCTCGGCGTCGACTGGAATCCGCTGTTGAACGGCGGCCAGGCGATGACGCTGATCGTCATCGCCGCCGTGTGGAAGCAGATCAGCTACAATTTCCTGTTCTTCCTCGCCGGCCTGCAGGCGATCCCGAAATCGCTGATCGAGGCCGCCGCCATCGACGGCGCGCGCCCGACGCGACGCTTCTGGACCATCGTCTTTCCGCTGCTGTCGCCGACGACCTTCTTCCTCGTCGTCGTCAACATCGTCTACGTCTTCTTCGACACGCTCGGCATCATCGACGCGGTCACCGGCGGCGGTCCCGCCAAGGCGACGGAGACGCTGGTCTACAAGGTCTTCTCCGACGGCCGGCTCGGCGGCGATCTCGGCGGCTCGAACGCGCAATCGGTGATCCTGATGATCATCGTCATCGCGCTGACCTCGATCCAGTTCCGCTATGTCGAACGCAAGGTGACGTATTGATGCCCGGCATTGCGACGGCAGATCGGCCCCCTCCTTTTCCCTCCCTCGCCGCGCGGGAGAGGGGACGGCCATCTCTCGTGACCGAAGCATCTGTGCGACGCGACGAGCCTACTTCCTCTCCCGCGCAGCGGGGGAGGGTCGGGGAGGGGGCGTCATGGTAGAGAACCGCCCCTTCGGAAACGTGATCGCGCATCTCATCCTGATCGCCGGCGTGATCGTCATCGTCTTCCCGGTCTACATGGCCTTCGTCGCCTCGACCTGGGACGCCGGAACCATCGCCAACGGCCAGCTCGACCTGACGCCCGGCCCGCATCTCCTCGAGAACTACAGCCGCATCCTGTTCGAGGGCACCGGCCGCACGACGCGCGCGCATGTCGACGTCATGCTGCTCAATTCCTTCGTCTCGGCCATGATCATCGCGGTCGGCAAGATCGCGATCTCGCTGATCTCGGCCTACGCCATCGTCTATTTCCGCTTTCCCTTCCGCATGGCGGCCTTCTGGCTGATCTTCCTCACACTGATGTTTCCGGTCGAGGTGCGCATCTATCCGACCTACAAGATCGTCGCCGATCTCGGCATGCTCGACACTTACGCCGGCCTCTCCGTGCCGCTGATCGCATCGGCGACCGCGACGCTGCTGTTCCGGCAATTCTTCATGACCGTGCCCGACGAATTGCTCGAGGCCGCCAAGATCGACGCCGCGGGCCCCCTGCGCTTCTTCAAGGACGTGCTGCTGCCGCTGTCGCGCACCAATATCGCGGCGCTGTTCGTCATCCTCTTCATCTACGGCTGGAACCAGTATCTCTGGCCGCTGCTGATCACGACGCGCGACGACATGCAGACCATCGTCATCGGCATCAAGAAGATCGTCGCCGTGCAGGATGCGCTCACCGAATGGCAGCTCGCCATGGCCACCGCCATTCTCGCCATGCTGCCGCCGGTGCTGGTCGTGGTGCTGATGCAGAAGCTGTTCGTCAAGGGTCTGGTCGAGACGGAGAAATAGTATGGCGAGCGTCCTCCTCGACCAGGTCGTCAAGACCTATCCCGGCGGCTTCACGGCGGTGAAGGGCGTGTCCTTCGCCGTGCCGGACGGCGGCTTTTGCGTGCTGGTCGGCCCGTCCGGCTGCGGCAAATCCACGCTGCTGCGCATGATCGCGGGGCTCGAGACGATCAGCGACGGCGCCGTTTCGATCGGCGATCGCGTCGTCAACAGGATCGAGCCCATGGATCGCGACATCGCCATGGTGTTCCAGAACTACGCGCTCTATCCGCACATGAGCGTCTACGACAACATGGCCTACGGGCTCCGCAACCTGAAAACGCCCGAGCCCGAGATTTTCGCGCGCGTCGGCGAGGCGGCGAAAATTCTCGAACTCAATGACGAGATGCTCAAGCGCAAGCCGCGCCAGCTCTCCGGCGGCCAGCGCCAGCGCGTCGCCATGGGCCGCGCCATCGTGCGCAAGCCCGCGGTCTTCCTGTTCGACGAACCGCTGTCGAACCTCGACGCGAAACTGCGCGTACAGATGCGCATCGAGATCCGCAAGCTGCAGCGCCGCCTCAAAACGACGTCGATCTACGTCACGCACGACCAGCTCGAAGCCATGACGCTTGCCGACATGCTGGTGGTGATGAACGCGGGGCGCGTCGAGCAGGTCGGCGCGCCGCTCGAACTCTACGAGCGGCCGGCGAGCGTCTTCGTCGCTGGCTTCCTGGGCTCGCCGCCGATGAATTTTCTCGATGGCGTGGTGGAGAAGCCCGGCCTCGTGCGCCTGACGGGCGGCGGCGAACTCGCCTACGACCCCGCCCATTTCGGCCCGCCGCTCGGCGCGGAAGTGAAGGCGGGAATCCGCCCCGAGCGCGTCACCTTTGCGAAGGATGGGACCGGCCTGCCGTTCCAGCTCGAATTGGTGGAGGAACTCGGCCTCGGCCAGCTCGTTCACGGCCGCGTCGCGGGCGGCGATTTCACGGTCGCCCTGCCTGCTGCGCACAACGCGCCTTCGGGCGAATCGCAAAATCTCGTCATTCCCGCCGACGCTGTGCATCTCTTCGACGGAAAGACGGGCGCACGCCTGTAACGGGGCGAGCCGCCCTCGGCCGCCGAGGATGACAGCCGGGCTCGACGGGATCATGGCGTCGTTCCAGCCGCCGGAAAAGACCGCGCCGTCGAATTGCGGGGACCAGGCGTCTGGCGGAACAATTATCGCCGGCCGCCGTTGCCATTGCTCCGGCCCGGCATAGCTAGACAGTGGAATTATGCTCGCCCGCCGCAGGGAGACAGAAGAATGTCGCTCTTTCTCGACCGCAAGCGCGCCGCAGACGATGAACTCGAAACGCTTCGCGCCCGGCTGATGGCGACACGGCGCCGCTCGCTCGAACTTGCCGCGCCGCTGACGCCCGAAGATCAATGCGCGCAGGCGATGGACGACGCCAGCCCCACCAAATGGCACCTCGCGCATACGACGTGGTTTTTCGAAACCTTCGTGCTCGAGCCGTTCCTGCCTGATTATCGGCCCTTCGATCCGCGCTTCAAATATTGCTTCAACTCCTATTACGAGAGCGAAGGCCCGCGGCAGCCGCGCCCGCGCCGCGGCCTGCTGACGCGCCCGACGAGCGAGGAGGTCGCCGCCTATCGCGCGCATGTCGACCGAAACATCGAGGAGCTTTTCGCGCTCGACCTGCCGCGTGACGCCGAGATCGCGATGCGGCTCGAACTCGGCGCGCATCACGAGGAGCAGCATCAGGAATTGCTGCTGACCGACATTCTCGCGCTGTTCGCCGCCAATCCGCTCAAGCCCGCCTATCGCGCGGGCGCGCCGCGCGTCTCTGCGCCCGCTGCGCCGCTCGGCTGGCGCCGGCATGAGGGCGGCCTCGTCGAGATCGGCGCTCATGGCGAGAGGTTCGCTTTCGACAACGAGCGGCCGCGCCACAAGGTCTGGCTCGAGCCGTTCGCGCTCGCCGACCGTCTCGTCACGTCCGGCGAATGGCTGGAATTCATGAGCGACGGCGGCTACGCGACGCCGACGCTCTGGCTCGCCGACGGCTGGACGACGGTCGGACAGAACGGCTGGCGCGCGCCGCTCTATTGGGAGCAGCGCGACGGCCAATGGATGCGCATGACGCTGGAAGGATTGCGCGCCGTCGATCCGAACGAGCCCGTCATGCACGTCTCATTCTTCGAGGCCGAGGCCTTCGCGCAATGGGCGGGCAGGCGCCTGCCGACCGAATTCGAATGGGAAATTTTCGCGCGCGAAAAGAATGCGCCGGCCGACATGTTCGGGGTGGTCTGGCAGCACACGCGCAGCGCCTATGCGCCCTATCCCGGCTTCAAGGCGGCGGCCGGCGCGCTCGGCGAATACAACGGCAAGTTCATGTGTTCGCAGCAGGCGCTGCGCGGTTCCTCGCTGGCGACGCCGCCCGGCCATTCGCGCGCGACCTACCGTAACTTCTTCTATCCGCACCAGCGCTGGCAGTTCATGGGCCTGCGGCTCGCCGGCTGAACTCGAAAATTCTGCGTCAGGAGAAGCCGCATGGTCCGATTTCCCGATCTCGCCTTCGACGAGGCGCTGGCCGAATTCGCGGAAGACGTCGTCGCGGGCCTGTCGTCGCGGCCGCGCACGCTGCCGTGCAAATATTTCTACGATGCGCGCGGCTCCGAGCTGTTCGAGGCGATCACCGGACTGCCCGAATATTATCCGACCCGCGCCGAGATCGGCATTCTGCGCGACCGCGCGCGCGACATCTGCGCGCAGCTTGCGCCGGGGTCGGCGCTGATCGAATACGGCTCCGGCTCCAGCATCAAGACCGAGATCCTGCTGGCTGCATGCGACTTCGCCGCCTATGCGCCGATCGACATTTCGCCTTCCGCGCTCGCAGGCGCCGCGCGCCGACTGCGCCGCCGGTTTCCCGGTCTGCGCGTCGAGCCGGTGATCGGCGATTTCGTCGGCGACGTCGAATTGCCGGCCTCGCTCGACGGCCTGCCGCGCGCCGGCTTCTTCCCCGGTTCGACGATCGGCAATTTCAGCCCGCCGGAAGCGCGCGCGCTGCTGCGGCGGATGGCGCGCCAGCTCGGGCCCGGCGCGAAGCTCGTGATCGGCGTCGACCTGCGCAAGAGCGAGGACATTCTCGTTCCGGCCTATGACGATGCGCAGGGCGTGACGGCGGCCTTCAATCTCAACCTGCTCGCGCGCCTCGGGAATGAGCTGGGCGCGCGGCTCGATCTGGACGGCTTCGCCCATCGCGCGATCTGGAACGCGCGCGAGAGCCGCATCGAAATGCATCTCGTCGCCACGCGCCCGCAGACGATTGTCGTCGCCGGCCGCGCCTTTTCCTTCGCCGCGGGCGAAACGATCCACACCGAGAATTCCCACAAATACGGGCTCGATGACTTCGACGACCTCGCCCGCGGCGCCGGATGGCGGCCGCTCGAAACCTTCGTGGACGACGACAGCCTGTTCAGCGTGCGCCTGCTCGAGGCGGCCTGAGACGCTTGCGCCGGGGCGGCTCCGCCCCCATCTTTCGCGCGGACGAAAGCCGGAACGCCGCGCATGTGGATGCAGATTTTCAGGGCCGCCTACGATGCGCTGAACCAGATGTTCTCCGCCCCTTTCCGGACGACGCTCTGGAAGGTGCTGGCGCTCACGCTCGCGCTGCTGGCGCTCATGTGGGTCGGGCTCGACAAGCTCCTCGTCGGCTATCTGCTGAACCCCGCGTGGTTCCCCTATCCCTGGATCACGACGGCGATTTCGGTCGCGCTCGGCGTCGGTCTCGTCGTCGGCTTCGCCTTCCTCGTCGCGCCCGTCTCCATGCTGATCGCGGGCCTCTTCCTCGACGATCTCGCCGAACTCGCGGAGCGCGAGATCTTGCCCGAAGGCGCGCGCGGCCGGGCGCTGCCGGCGGGACAGGCGGTCTGGCTCGCCAGCAGGTTCGCCGCCGTCTCGCTCGCGGTGAACCTGTTCGCGCTGATCCTGTTCCTGCTGCCGGGCGTCAACGCGATCGTCTTCTTCGTCGCCAACGCCTACCTGTTCGGCCGCGAATATTTCGAGCTCGCCGCGCTGCGGTTTCGCCCGATAGAGGAGGTGCGCGAATTGCGCCGCCGCCATGCGGTCACGCTGTTTCTCGCCGGGCTGTTCGTGGCCGCCTTCGTCGCCGTGCCGATCGTCAACCTGCTGACGCCCCTGTTCGGCGTCGCCTTCATGGTGCGTGTTTGCCAGATCATCGCGCCGCAGGCGGTGACGCCGCTGCCGAATCCCGTTCCCCCGCAGCCGCTCGTGCGCGGATAGGCCGTTCAGGCGAGCTTGCGCGAATCGTACTGGCCGGTCGCGCGATAGCGCCACAGATAGGTCGGCGCGATGGCGCGGAAGGATTCGGGCTCGACGCCGAGGCCTTCGAGCGTGCGCCCTTCGGCCTTCGCCGCCTCCGACACGACATTGTCCGTGCGCAGCATCTCGACCTGATCGCGCGTCGTAGTCAGTATTTCCGGGAACAGGCCGAGCGACAGCTTGGACAGGATTTCCGTGCCGAGCGCCATGCCGCGGCCCGCGCCGAACGGCAGGGACGCCAGCAGCCGCTTGCGGCCCGTGATGTCGCAGACATAGGCGACGAGATCGCGGAAGGTCGCAATCTCGGGCCCGCCGAGTTCGTAGGTCGCGCCGGCCCTGGCCTTGCCGTCAACCGCGTCAGCGATGGCGGTCGCGACGTCGCCGACGAACACCGGCTGGAATTTCGTGTCGGCGCCGACCAGCGGCAGCACGGGCATGATGCGCGCCATGGCGGCGAAGCGGTTGAAGAAGCCGTCCTCCGGCCCGAACACGACCGAGGGACGGAAGATGATCGTCTCGGGCGCGGCCTCGCGGATCGCCGCCTCGCCGCGCGCCTTGGTGCGGGCGTAGGCGGCGGGCGATTCGGCGTCGGCGCCGATCGCCGAGACATGGACGACGTTGCGGATGCCGGCCTCCGTCGCCGCCCGGCCGATCGCGCCCGCGCCGAAGGCGTGGACGGCCTCGAAGCTCTGGCGGCCGCTCTCGGCCAGCACGCCGACGAGATTGACCACGGCGTCCGCGCCGCGCAGGGCGGCCGCCACCGAAGCGGGAACCCGCACATTGGCCTGGACTACGGCCACCTGGCCGACGCGGCCGAGCGGCTGCAGGAAGAAGGCGAGGTCCGGGCGACGGCAGGCGACGCGCACGCGCCAGCCGCGATTGGCCAGTTCCCGCACGACATGGCGGCCGATGAAGCCCGAGCCGCCGAATATCGTGACCAGCCGCTCGTTGGCCGGCATGCCGTCGGGGAATTTGTCCGCGAAGCCGTCTGTCATGGGAAGCCCCTTCGAGCCCGAACCGAAATCCGTTCCGGCCTATACAGCCTGCGCGCGCCGAAAACCATACGCACGTTCGTCGCGGGCGCGCGCCGGCCCGCATGCGTTGACAGGCGCCCGAGCGCCCCTTAAGAGACGCGCCGGGCCCAGGTGGCGGAATTGGTAGACGCGCTGGTTTCAGGTACCAGTGGTGCAAGCCGTGGAGGTTCGAGTCCTCTCCTGGGCACCATTATCGCGAAAGCGGTAATGGTTTCAGCTCGATAATTCGAGCAATCCGTGTGACCCTCATTTAGCCCGCCATAGCGCTCAGGGGATGAAGCCGGCGCTCGCGCTTGGGGCTGCGCGTCGCCATCTGACCCGACCAATCGTGCAGGCCGCAATGCGCCAGATGCTGTCGTCCGGGGTGGGCCAGATCTGGGCGTTCGACGCGCCCGTGACGCAACCGCTCGGCGTCGGGCGAGACTGCCGCGTGAAGACAGGATCCGAGCGCCGCACAAATAAATCCTCAATTGGCGCCAGCGGCGCTGCGGGAAAATCCCGAATGCGTTTTTATCGTACGCTTACATGCCGTCTCGACCGGACAATCTGTAGCCGGGGCCCGGTGGTAGAAAAAACGGAAGCCTTGAAGTCGAAATACCGTTCGGATTGCTGACCACTACGGGGACGGCGAAGAGAATCGTCGCCGTCGTCATCGCCCTGAACGCTTGCTGCGCGCAACCCCAAGTCCATTCTGCACGGCCTCTATGCGCGAATTCACGTTGAGCTTCTCGTAAATGTTCTTCAGGTGCCACTTGATCGTCTCTGGCGCTATCCGCAGAGCGCGCGCTATTTCCTTGTTGGAGAGACCTCGCGAGATGTGATTGAGGATTTCCATTTCGCGCGCGCTCAGCGCGGCCGCGGCGGCAGAGCGCGGCGCGACGCCGATGACAGGTTCCGCCTTACTTGCAAACGCGGCGATGAGACGCTCGATCTGCCTCTCCTCGAGGGATTCGTTCTGATCAACGTCGCGTCGATACGTCTTCAACGTCCTGAGCATCGGCTCGCCCTCGTCGACGAAGCTGTTGATCATCGGCTCGGTGGCCGCGTAGCGCAGGGCGACCTTCAGCGCTTCGCGCGCCGCCTCCTTGTCGCCAACGCATTCGCACGCGATCGCCATCAGCATCGATATGCGCGCCTCCAGAAAGCGCATGCCGACTGTTGACAACCGCGGGCGCAAGTCCCTGTAAAGTTCTGCTGCTTCATGGGGGCGCCCTTTGGCGAGCGCGATTCGAGCCCTGATCTCACACCAGTTGGCCCAGGTCTCGAGGAAGCTGCCCATGGGAGATGGATGCGTCTGGGGTATCAAGGCGTCCAGATCGTTTGCCAAACGCTCGGCTTCGGCGACCCGCCCGCCAAGCAGGTGCAGCCGCACCGCCTCGGCATCGCAACCGACCCGCATCCGTAGCCACTGACGTTCGCTGGCGACCTCGCGCGCCTCCGCGAGGACGACAAGCGCAGATCCAACATCGCCATTGCGCGCATAGGTGCGGGCAGCGCCGAGGCAGTAGCGTAGCAACGAGCCGAGCGAGCACGCCTGCATCGCGACCGCGATCCGGCTGTGCAACACCTGTTGCGCACGCGGCAAATCGTCGACCTCGTAGTAAAGCGTCGCAAGATAGCCAGCGGGGAGCGCCGCCGCCGCCGACTCACGGCCAACCGCTGTTTCAGCGCGAGACAGCGCAAATTCGAACGTCGCGATGGCTTCTTGCAATCGGCCCTCGACCAAAGAGGCGAGTCCCAACATGCTGAAGCGATACACGCTGGCGTAAAGCGGCTCAGTCATCTCAGCGAGCGGTGGAGTCTCGCGTATATGCCTGATCTCGTCGAATCGGCCGGCGTAGGCCAGGCCGAATATTTTGGCTGCATTGGCGAAGCGCGCCACCCATGGAGGCACATCCAGCGATGTTTCCGCCTGCTGGCCGAGCCGCAGGGAGAGGGGCGCGTCATCGACGAGCGCGGCTATCGCGGCGCGCGCCGCGGTAACCTCGGCGCGCAACGCGTCATCGGGAGGGGAGGTCGAAGGGCTATTCGGGCGACGCTCGGAAGCCGCAAGTCCGTTTGCAAGCGCCTCGATGGAAGAGTGGGCGTCCCGGAGCTGGAACGCCAGCGTCTGCGCCCAGGCTTTGGCGAGCGTCAGGCGCATGCTGCGATCCACCAGATCCGCCGGCAGCTTCGAAAACCACCGGAGAAGCGTCGGAACGTCGCTGCGATCGATCATTGTCGAGGCGCAATTCTCGGCCCATTCCGCCGCTTGCATCATCTCGCCGCCGGCGAGCGCATGGCGGACGGCCTCCGGCCAAAGGTCCTGGGACGCAAACCAGCGGCTGGCGCGTCGGTGCAGGGCGGGCAATGCTTCGTTCAACTGGTGTTGCGCACGCCTGCGCAAGGCGTCGGCCATGAGCGCGTGGAAGCGAAACCACTGGCGATCGGCGTCGAGCGCCCGCGTGAAGACATTGTGGCGTTCGAGCCAGTCGAGTTTTTCCCAACTGCGCGCTCCGGCTCCCATAATCGCATCACAGGCGCCGGCGTTCATCCGATCGAGAATCGATACGCGTAGCGCAAACTGAAATACCTCCCGGGGCAATTGCGACAGGACCGTGCCGTCGAGGTAGCTGTCGATGCCGAACCGATTGCTTGCGAGATCGCGCGCGAGCTTGGCTGCATCGGCGCGCTCCCGCAACGCCAGGGCGGCAAGCTGCAATCCTGTCGCCCAGCCCTCGGCGGCTCCGTTCAGCATCTCGACGCTGGAGCGATCAAGTTTGACGCCGTCGGCCTGCGCAAAGAAGTTCTGCGCATCGTCTGCCGTGAAACGCAGAGCCGCCGCGTCCAGCACCAAAATCTGTTCTTCCGTCGTCAACCCGCCAAGCGGCAAATTCGGTTCCCGGCGCGAACCGAAAATGAGATGCAGATTTGGGGGCGCATATCGCAGAAGTCGCGAAATGAGCGCGATACTGTCTCTGGAATTGAGGAGCTCGAACTCATCGACGAACAGAAACACCTCGCGCCCGCATTCAGCGATCTCGTTCAAAAGAACCGCATGCACGACCTTCATCGGCGTGAGCGGATCTTCGCGCAAGATGGCGGCGGCCATGCCGGGCTTTCCCTTCGCGTCGAAGGCCGCGACGAGATAGATTCCAAATTGCTGCGGGTCGTTATCGTCGGCGTCGAGGCTCAGCCAGGCAACCCGATGACCCCGCGAATGCAAGATCTCATGCCATTCGGCGAGTAGAGTTGTCTTGCCGAACCCCGCCGGAGCGACAATGAGCGTAAGCCGGCGACCGAGCGCGGTCTCCATCTTCTCGCGCAGGCTGGCGCGCGCAACGCGTCCGCGCGGTGAAAGAGGCGGAGCCATCTTCGTGTGGATCAGCCCCACCCGCCAACGATCTGCATCGGAAAAGGCGACCGACGTCGTCAATGTCCCTCTATGCCTCTCACGGCCAGCTTGGTGTCGGCGGTCGGGGGCTGCCCGAAGTTTCCTCGTTTTGTTCTATCGATTTAAATTTGCATTGCGCAGGCCCGTCAATGGGCGCGAAGCGCGCTCTCATACCCCCCATCGCCCCCCGAGGGCGAAGCTGTATCGGCGCGCCAGGATGGCTAGCATCGTGGCTCGGCCGATCGTCGCTGCTCTGGTCGCAGTTCGAAGCCGACCGCGGAGTCGTATCCAGGAAGCGTGACATGGGGCATGAAATGCCAACGAATCTGATCGAACGAACTCCGTCGGCCTACCCCTACCCACTCCTGGTCAAGCAACTGCTGCATACGCCCCTGGCGATCAACCCGGAGCAGGAAATCATCTATCGCGACCAGACGCGCTACGACTATTGGACCTTACGTCACCGTATCGGCCAGCTCGCCAGTGGCTTAAGCGCGCTCGGCGTGAAACACGGCGACACGGTGGCGGTGATGGACTGGGACAGTCATCGCTATCTGGAGAGCTATTTCGCCATCCCCATGATGGGGGCGGTGCTGATGACCGTGAACGTGCGGCTGTCGCCCGAACAGATCACATACACGCTCAATCATTCCGGCGCCCATGCGCTGCTTATCAATGCCGAGTTCCTTCCGGTGCTCGAGCAGATCAAGGACCGGCTCGACACGGTCAAGCGCTTCATCCTGATCAGCGATGGCGACGAGCCGCCGGCGCCTGCCGGATTTGACGCGACCTACGAGGCGGTGCTTGCAGCCGCCTCTCCGGACTTTGCTTTCGCCGATTTTGACGAAAACACGCGCGCCACGACCTTTTACACGACGGGAACGACCGGTCTTCCGAAGGGCGTCTATTTCAGCCATCGCCAGATCGTGTTGCACGCCATGGGTGTCGCGCTGGCGCTCTCGGGCGCTCCCTCGCAGGGGCGAATTCATCGTGACGACGTGTATATGCCGATCACGCCGATGTTTCACGTTCACGCGTGGGGATTTCCCTTTGTCGCAACGCTGCTCGGGCTGAAGCAGGTCTATCCCGGACGATACGCGCCCGAGACGCTGCTCGAGCTGGTCCGCCGGGAAAACGTCACCCTCTCGCACGGCGTGCCGACGATCGTAAGCATGATCCTGAATCATCCGGATGCGGAAAAGACCGATCTGCGTGGCTGGAAGCTCATCGTCGGCGGATCTGCGTTGCCGCGCACCGTGGCCGAGGCGGCGCTCAAGCGCGGGATCGACATATTTGTCGGCTATGGCATGTCCGAAACCGGACCGGTGATGGCCGTTTCGCAAGTCAAGACATCGTTGAGGTCCGACCTCGAACGTGAACTGGACGTGCGCATCAAGGCCGGACTGCCAATTCCTCTGGTCGATTTGCGGATCGTCGATCCGGACATGCGCGACCTCGCGCATGACGGCAAGTCCGCGGGAGAAATCGTCGTGCGCTCGCCATGGGCGACGCAGGGCTACTTCAAGAATCCCGAAGCATCGGAAACACTCTGGGCCGGCGGCTATCTGCACACGAACGATATCGGCGTGATCGACGGCGACGGCTATCTCCAGATCACCGATCGTCTGAAGGATGTCATCAAGACCGGCGGCGAATGGATTTCATCGATCGAGCTTGAAGACCTGATCACACGGCATCCGGCCGTGGCGGAGGCCGCCGTGATCGGCGTCAAGGACGACAAATGGGGCGAACGTCCGCTGGCTGTCGTCGTTCTCAAGGCCAACCAGACGGCCGGCGTCGAAACCATTCGCCATCATCTGGGAGGATTCGTCAGTTCGGGCGCGATCTCGAAGTTTGCAATTCCCGAGCAAGTCATCTTCGCGGACGTCCTGGACAAAACGAGCGTCGGAAAAATCAACAAGAAGCTTCTTCGGGAGAAATATGTCGACGGACCATGATGCGGCCGAGACGAATCCGTTCGCCACAGGCGACGCCGCGGGCTGGATGCTGAAGATCATCCAACGAGCCAGATCTTTCGAACATGTCCCGAAGACCCAAAAGGACGAGATAGTTTGCCAATCGCCAGCGACGTGCGCCAGATCGAAATCCAGGGTCATTCCGTTCGCGTCGCCGTGCGGCGCGCATCCCCCCCGACGACCCCCCTGCTGCTCTTCAATGGCATCGGCAGCAACCTTGAGCTCCTGCAACCGTTTATCGAGGCGCTCGGCGACATCGAAACCGTCATCTTCGATGTTCCCGGGGCCGGCGCGTCGCCGCCGCCGCTCCTACCGTATCGATTCTCCGGCATGGCGCGCATGGCGAACCGGCTGATGACGGAGCTGGGCTATACGGCCGAATTCGACGTGTTCGGGGTTTCCTGGGGCGGCGGTCTGGCCCAGCAATTCGCGTTCCAGCATCGCCGCCGATGCCGCAAGCTCGTGCTTGCCGCGACATGCCAGGGCGCGCTGATGTTTCCGGGGCGGCTCCGCTCCCTGATGAAAATGGCCAACCCGCAACGCTTCGTCGACAGGGATTATCTGACCAGAATTGGACCGGAGCTTTATGGCGGCGCCATGAGAACGCGCCCTGACCTCCTTGCCGCCCATTCCGCTCAATTGCAGGCGCCCCGACCCCGCGGCTACGCGTATCAGCTTCTGGCCGCGTGGGGGTGGACCAGCCTTTGGCGGCTGCCCTGGCTGCGCCAGCCAACGCTCATACTCGCCGGCACGGACGACCCGCTTATGCCTGTGATCAACGCCCGGTTGATGTCATCGCTGATCCCCGACGCCCGATTGCATCTCGTCGACGATGGGCACCTGTTCATCGCAACCCGCGCGGTCGAAATGGCGCAAGTGGTTCAGCGGTTTCTTGCCGAGGATACGCCAGCGACGAAACCGGCGCTCGAAGCGGTTCGATTGCAATAGCAAGCGGACATCGCCAGCCCTTCCGAAGCGGGCGTTTCGGTATTTTGGTCTGGGCGTCGCCGCGACATGCAGGTTCTGTCGGACGAGAGCAATCAATTTGCCGAAGACGGTCGAGGAGGAAGGGTTGACAACAGAAGCGCCCAAAGACCGCGCCGGGCCGCAGGTCTCACCCGAACAGCGCGATCTCGTCGAACAGGCGACCGAAGGAATGCTCGGACCCAATCCCTTCATCGGATTGCGGCCGGAGACTTTCGTCGAAGCCTATCGCGATCTGCTGGGGCAGGCCGCGCGGTATCCGGCGTCGTCGATCGAGCAGACGGCCGGGCTGGTTCGGGAGTTGATCTCGGTCTACGCCGGCCGTTCCAGCTTGGCTCCCGAGAGCGGGGACAAGCGTTTCGTCGGCGATATCTGGCGAGACAATCCATTCTATCGAATCTACCTGCAATCATATCTCGCATGGAGCGCCGCGCTCCAGAACTTCGTCGACCGATCGAATCTCGACGCCGATAACAAGGCGCGCGCGCGCTTCGTTCTCTCCGCGCTCGCCGATTCTTTCGCGCCGACGAACACGCTGCTCGGCAATCCCGATGCGCTGAAAAAGACCATCGAGACCCGCGGGGCGAATCTGGTTGCGGGGTTCAGGAACTATGTCGGGGACCTCGTCGCGAACGACGGTCTTCCGTCGCAGGTGGACAAGACGGCCTTCAGGCTCGGCGAAAATCTGGCCGTTTCGCCCGGCGCCGTCGTGTTTCGTTGTCCGGTGCTTGAACTGATCCAGTATGCCCCCGCAACGGAAACGGTCCATGTTCGCCCGCATCTCTTCGTCGCGCCGGAAGTGAACAAGTTTTACGTCTTCGACCTGGCCCCCGGAAAGAGCATGATCGAATACCTGGTCAAGAGCGGCTTCCAGGTCTTCGCCGTCAGCTGGCGAAATCCCACAGCCGAGCATCGCGACTGGGGAATGGACACCTATGTCGAGGCGCTGCTGGCGGCGACGGACGTCATCAAGGACATCACCGGCTCGGACGATCTGATCATGCATGCCGCGTGTTCGGGCGGGATGACTGCCGTTTCGCTCGCGGGTTATCTGGCGGCGAAGCATGATCCGCGTCTGCACGCGCTGACGCTTCTGGTCGCGTCTTTTGATATCGACGATTCCACGCCGGGACTTTTCGCTACGCCCAAAGCCCTCGCCGCGGCCAAGGCCGCCGTGAACAGCAAGGGCGTCCTCAGCTCGGCGGAGATGAGCCGCGGGTTCGCCTGGATGCGGCCGCGCGAGGCGATCTGGAACTACTGGGTCAACAATTACCTGATGGGCAACGATCCACCGTCCGCGGATCTGTTCTTCTGGGCGAGCGACGCGACCAGTTTGCCGGCGAAGTTCTACGGCGACATGATGGATCTTGTCGTCGGCGGATTGTTGCTGACGCCGGGCGCCTTCACCGTGCTCGGCGCGCCCATCGACATATCGCACATTCAGGGGGACAAGTACCTCGTCGCTGGCGCCACGGACCACATCATGCCCTGGAAGGGCGTCTATCGGGTCGCGCAGCATTTCAGCGGTTGCAGAGAGTTCGTACTCAGCGCGGCCGGGCACATTCAGAGTCTCATCAGCCCTCCACCGGGACACGTCAAGGCGAAGTTCTTCCTCAATCCCGACCTGGAGCCTACCGCTGACGAGTGGTTGAAAGGCGTCGCCAGCACGGCCGGCTCCTGGTGGCCGCATTGGCAAGCGTGGCTGGCCGCGCGGTCCGGCAAACGGCGGTCCGCGCCAGCAAAGCTTGGCGACGCGAAATGGAGGCCGATCGCACAAGCGCCGGGAACGTATGTGCATGAGTGAAAGGTGGAAATGGTAGCGCGCGCGGAGCGTCGAAGGCGATTTCGGCATGCGCCGCGAAACGTCGAATAACGTCCTTGCAAGAGAATTGCGGGGCGCGCCGCCCCCTATCGAGCCCCCCATCGCCCCCCAAGCGTGTGATTGCTAGGGCGGCGTCAAGGCGGCTCAATTCGTACGGCGGCTCGAGCCGCCAGTGGAATTGAAATATTGATAGTCGGACGTGGATCGCAACGTCGCGTTCGCGCCGGCCGCATCATCGCGTGAACAGGACGCTCGAATCGAGAAGGCCGGGGACAATGAACGTCAAACAGCTGTTTCAACTCGATGGTCAAGTTGCGCTTGTCACGGGCGGGTCGCGAGGGCTTGGCCTTCAGATGGCGCAGGCTCTCGGCGAGATGGGATGCAGGGTCGCGATCAGCGCCCGCAAGGAGGATGAGCTTAAGAAAGCCAAGGAGCGTCTCTCGGAGGTTGGCGTCGACGCCTGGACCGTCGCGCACGATCTCCAGCAGACGGATCGCGCCGCGAGCCTCGTCGACAATGTCGTTTCCAATCTGGGCCCCATCGACATTCTCATCAATAACGCCGGCGCGACGTGGGGAGCGCCGGCCGAGGACTATCCGGACGACGCCTGGCACAAGGTCATGAATCTCAATGTTACGTCGCCCTTCTTTCTCGCGCGGGAAGTCGGCCGTCGGTGCATGATCCCGCGCAAGCACGGCAAGATCATCAATGTGGCGTCGATTGCGGGGCTCCGCGGCATGGCGTCCGGCGTTCATACGATCGCCTACAATACGTCGAAGGCGGCCGTCATTAACTTCACGCGGGCGCTGGCGTCGGAATGGGGCCGCTACGGCATCAACGTGAATGCGATCTGTCCCGGCTTCTTTCCCTCGAAAATGTCTGCCGGCCTGCTCGATCACATCGGCGATAAGGTTATAGAAGGCACGCCGTTGCAAAGACTCGGCGGGGGTGAGGGCCTGAAAGGAGCGGCCCTGGTCCTTGCCAGCGCGGCCTCCCCCCATATCCCCCGGCAGTAACCCCCCCGGGGCGGCCGCGCTTCCCCCCGGTGATTGGCGGATCATCCCGACGCTCAAGAAAGTCTCCCGTCGAATCGAGCCCTCATTTGCGCTTCAGGGCCAGGTTCGACGCAGAGCGGAGGGCGCCGTTGAGCCGACGCCCGGAATGAACGTCGTCGCAGGACGGGAAGCAACTTTGGATCGCGACGCCAAGAAGTCGCTCGACGAGCTGCTGACGCGAATTCATTGGCGGCATACGTCCGCACCGCCATCGCCCGATGCGTTGATCGAGGAGCGGGGAGTTGTCCAAGTCGGAGTTCGAAAATCCATAGCACTGCCTCGCATGAGCGCGAGGCGTAGCGGCATTGCCGCAAACCACAGGCGCGCGGCCGTTCATTCCGCCTCCTCGATACACGCCGCAGACTCGCGACCGTCATGAGCGCGGCGAGTTTCGGCAAGACGACGTGGTCGGCAACCAGCCGCAGCAACGTGCGGCACTGGATCGCGTCGCGTGGCTTTCGCTTGGTCTGACGACGACGACCCTTGAGCCTCGTTTGCCGAAAACCGGTATCCGCTTTTCGGGACGATACTCTAATGATTCGCTGCCTTGGCCGCTCCAAGTCCCGTTTGCGCGCGCACGAATTGCGCATCGAAAGCGTCGCGCTCGGCCCGCGCTTTCGCGCCGCGGTCCGTCGTCGAGCCGATGTAGGCCATGAGGAACGCGAGCGTCATCGAGAACAGGGCAGGATGGTCGTAGGGGAAGATCGCCGTCGGATGGCCGAGAACGCTTTTCCAGACCGCCGGCGACAGGATCACGAGAACGACAGAGGAAACCAGGCCGGCGACGCCGCCCCATATCGCGCCGCGGGTAGTCAGCCCTTTCCAATACATCGACAGGATCAAGGTCGGGAAGTTCGCCGAGGCCGCGACGTTGAACGCCAGCGCGACCAGAAAGGCGAGGTTCTGCCCTTTGAAGAGGATCCCAAGAATCACGGCGACTACGCCGATCGCCAGGGTGGCCATCTTCGTCACCCGTATTTCCGAGGCCTCGGTCGATTGTCCCTTCCGGAGCACATTGGCGTAGATGTCATGAGAGACAGCCGACGCTCCGGCGAGCGCCAGGCCCGAAACCACGGCGAGAATCGTGGCGAACGTGACGGCGGCCAGGAAGCCGAGGAACACATTGCCGCCGGTCGCATGGGCGAGGTGCATGGCGACCATATTGCCTCCGCCGTTCAGCTTTCCGCCGACAGTCCCGCCTTCGAAATATTGGGGATCCGTGCCGACGATCACGATAGCCGCCAGCCCGATGACGAACGTCGCGAGGAATATGTAACCGATCGCCACGCTGGCGACGAGCACGCTCTTGCGGGCCTCCTTGGCGTTCGGCACCGTGAAGAAGCGCATCAGGATGTGCGGCAGGCCGGAGAGGCCAAACACGGTGGCAAGCGAGAATGAGAGTGTCGAAATCGGATCCGAGAACAGCGGACCGGGTCCCAGCAAGGCCATTCCAATCTTGTGTGTCTCGACGGCGCGGGCAGCCAGAGTCTGAAAACTGAAGCCGAAGCGCCCGAACGACAACAGCAGCAGAAGCGTGCCGCCGAACAGCAGGAGGCAGGCCTTGATAATCTGCACCCACGTCGTCGCGATCATGCCGCCGAACGTGACATAGATCATCATCAACGCGCCGACGCCGATAACGGCGTATGTGTATTCCACGCCGAACAAGAGCTGGACCAACTCGCCGGCTCCCACCATCTGCACGATCAGGTAGAAGAACACGACCACCAACGAACTTGTCGCCGCCAGCCAGCGCGTGCTGACGGGATCGAGGCGGTAGGAAACGATATCCACGAACGTGAACTTACCGAGATTTCGCAGACGCTCGGCCATCAGGAACAACATGATCGGCCAACCGATAAAGAAGCCGACCAGGTACAGCAGACCATCGTATCCTCTCGCATAGATGAAGCTGATGGCGCCGAGCAGCGTCGCCGCGGACATATAATCGCCGGCGACCGCCAAACCGTTCTGGACGCCGCTGATTCCGCCGCCGGCGGTGAAGAAATCGCTGGCTGTCTTGGTGCGTCCCGCCGCCCAATACGTAATTCCCAGAGTTATCATGACGAACACAAGAAACATCGCGATGGCGGTTATATTGAGCGGTTGCTTTTGCCCCGCCTCCACGACGCCTGCGGCCCGGGCGTGCTCGGCCGCCGTCAGGGCGGCCACGATGGCGATCAACTGCGCGATGAGCTTTTTCATTTGGAGGCCTCGTGCAGGATTTCGTCGTTGATGTCGTCAAGGGTGGTGTTGGCGAGGCGCACGTACAGCCAGGTCAGCAACAGTCCGATGGCGAAGACCGCGACCGCCGCCATCATGCCGACGTTGATCATGGAGCCGTCAGCGATGGGCCGGCGCAGCACGTTGGGCGCGAAAGCGACCGTCCCCATCAACGCCGCATAGGCCGCCAGGACGACCGCGAACATCGTCCAGGAAAGCCTCGCGCGACGCGACACAAGTTCATGAAATCGGCTGTCTTGACGTATGCTTGCGATCGTCGATGAATTTGACATTGCAACCGCCCCTTTTTCCTTGCGCCCCTTCCCGCCCGCCGCGTTTGCAGCGGGCGTTCGGATTTTTTTGCTTTGGTGAAAGGAAGCCGAGTTCCTGCCGTCGCAAAAGCCTGTCCATGGGTAGGTGCGAGCGAATAACGGGGGGCGCGACAGGGGGTATGGCGAAACAAGGACATCGGCGCCCGAAAAGGGGAAACCGGCGGTGGCGAACTTAACGCATGCCGCGGAGTTCGCTGCGCCGTATTGGAGGGCGCCTTCTGAGGCGGACAGAGTGACGGCGAGCAATTGATTGGAGAGCCGGCTTTCGAAGGACGCAAACCCATAGTTCGACACTGCGCCGACAGCATCGAGCGCAAGCGCCACGTGGCGTGCGATTGCCGTTGTAGCTTTCCTGAGTTCGCTTCGCCGCTAGATTGCGAACATCAGTGTCCCGTGCGGGACTCAGTCTTCTCGGAAGATTCCAAGTTTCTGAGGTCGAAGCGAAAGCTCCCCGCAAACACGAAATGCGCTCCGTGGAATCGCTTCACGCTGGCTTTGCGCCTCTCCCGGGCGCCATCGCTTTCCATGCGATGCGCTCCGTCCGCTCTCTCAGACCGCCGTCCTCTGCCGCAGCGCCGCCGCCAGTGTGCCTTCGTCGAGATAGTCGAGTTCGCCGCCGACTGGCACGCCGTGGGCGAGCCGCGTGACCTTCACGTCCAGCGCCGACAATAAATCCACGATGTAATGGGCGGTCGTCTGGCCGTCGACGGTTGCGTTGACCGCGAGAATCACCTCGCGCACGCCTTCCTCGCGCACGCGCTCGGTCAGGCGGGCGAGATTGAGGTCCTTGGGGCCCACGCCGTCGAGCGGCGAGAGCACGCCGCCGAGCACGTGATATCTGCCGCGCGTCGCGCCCGCGCGTTCGAGCGCCCAGAGGTCGGCGACGGTCTCGACCACCACCAGAATCGTCGCGTCGCGCCGCGCGTCGCGGCAGAGCGTGCAGGGGTCGCTGGTGTCGACATTGCCGCAGCTCGAACACGTCACGATCTTTTCGCGCGCCACCGCCATGGCGTCGGCCAGCGGGCCGAGCAGTTCCTCGCGCTTGCGGATGAGATGCAGCGCCGCGCGCCGCGCCGAGCGCGGACCCAGACCCGGCAGCCGCGCGAGCAACTGGATCAGGCGTTCGATTTCCGGTCCTGCGACGCGTTCGGCCATGGTCGCCTATCGAATGAATCGCGCATCTTGCGAGACGCCTCTCCCCTCCCCCTTGTGGGGAGGGGCGGGGGAGGGGGTCGGGGAATCCTGCGAAAAGTGGACGAACGCCATGTCGCAGGAGCGCCCGACCCCCCACCCTAGCCCTCCCCCACAAGGGGGGAGGGAATTTGAGTCCCGATCGTCCTAAAACGGCAGCTTCATGCCGGGCGGCAGCGGCAGGCCTGCGGTCAGCGCCTTCATCTTTTCGGCCGCGGCTTCCTCGCCCTTGCGGCGCGCGTCTTCCACGGCGGCGACGATCAGGTCCTCCACGATCTCGCGCTCTTCGGGCTTGAACAGGGAGGGATCGATCGACACGCCCTTCATTGCGCCCTTGGCGGTCAGGGTCGCCTTCACCATGCCGCCGCCAGACTGGCCTTCCACGATCACAGTGTCGAGCTCGGCCTGCAGGTCGGCCATCTTCGCCTGCATCGCCTGCGCCTGTTTCATCAGGCCCATGATGTCCTTCATCTCGTTCTCCTGGAGCATATTCCCGAAAAGCGGCTTGCGTTTTTCGGACGAGAATATGCGTTGAACAAAGTCAATCGTCGTCGCTCGAATCGTCGTCGCCTACGTCCTCGTCGGCGTAGATCAGATCGTCCGCGCTGTCGGGGCCGCTCGGCGCGCTGATCTCGGGCGCGTCCGCCGGGCTGCGGATCGCCACGATCTCGGCGCCGGGAAATTTTTCGAGCACGGCGCGCACCAGCGGATCGGCGGCGACCCCGCGCTCGCGCTCGCGGGCTGCTTCCGCGCGCGTTTCGGCGATGCTCGGTAAGCCTTCGCGGCTCGACAGGGCCACCACCCAGCGTTCGCCGGTCCAGTCCTGCAGCTTGCGCATCAGCGCCTGCGGCAGATGCGTCGAGCCGCCGG
>OEIU01000985.1_pt1 | contig 21237 bp, 14 predicted proteins | sample 1539221 | NCBI WGS metagenome assembly OEIU01 (sample SAMN03792071, study PRJEB22550) | activated sludge metagenome | feature: wastewater treatment plant; material: activated sludge; isolation source: Wastewater treatment plant of a petroleum refinery complex | place: Argentina: Zarate | collected...
ATGTCGCCAAGGCCAAGCACGGCCGTGCCGTTGGTGATCACCGCGACCAGGTTGCCGCGCGAGGTCATCTCGGCGGCCATGGTCGGGTCGCGGACAATCTCCTCGCAGGCGAAGGCGACGCCCGGCGAGTAGGCCAGCGACAGTTCGCGCTGGGTCACCACCGACTTGGTCGGCACGACCTTGATCTTTCCGGCCGGCGCGCGCCGGTGGTAGTCGAGCGCAGCTTGCTTGAGGAGATCGGAATCGCTGGACATGGCGCGTGTCGGAGCCTCTGGAAGGGCGAAATCGCAGGTTTTTCGACTATATCACGCGGGTTTGCGCGGTCCGGGCGGGTGGCGCGGCGGCCAGAGGCCGCAGCGCCTTGGACAACGCGGGATGCGCGAAGATCCGGTCACGGCATCGATGCGCGGCAATACCGGCGAGGCGGGAGGGAATCGCACAAGGGAGCAGCGACAGTGCTGCCGACCCGCTGCGGCGAGGCGCCGGGGCTGGCGCGCTGCTCGCCCCGGCCCCGACCAATCATGGCGTGAATTCGATGGAGAACAGGCGCCCGGTGGCGCAGCACCCCAGGCTGGCGAATGGCGAACCGCTGACGACATACACGCGCTGGCCGATGGTGCCCGCCGCGGAGCCATGCGTCGGTTGCGGCGTGGGAGCCGCAATCTGCCAGGTATCGGCTCCTGCTGCGTAAACCTCGGTCGACGGTTCGAGGCGATGGACGCCGACAACGACTTCGCCACCGTTGATCATCATCTGGTTTCCAACCACGGTCGCCGCGAATCCGCCGCGGTACAGGTTGATGCGCGGGCCGGCGCGCCACTTCTCGCTGGCCGGATCGTAGATGACCACCGTGCTGGTTTCCGGTGCGCGACCGCCGATGATCCAGATTTCGCCAAGGAACGCCTGCACCTGCGCATGGTCGCGTTCGTTCTGGTTGACCGGATTGCGGATGAAGCGACTGGCGCGCTGGCGCGGATCGTATTCCCAAAGGTCACCGGTCTGCGAGCCCAGGTAGGCGCGGCCATTGAGCACGGCGGCGCGACTGCCATAATCTCCGATCAGTTCGCGGCGCGCTTCCCACGAGCCGGTAGCGATGTCATAACGATAGCCGCCGGGTCCGGGATCGCCGTCGCCGGTGAAGGAGCCGCCGGTGTAGTAGACGCCGCCGTCGAGCGCAAACGCCGAAAGGTGGTGGCGTCCGGAAGGCAGCGGCGCCAGCGTCGTCCACTGGTTGAGGGCCGGGTCATAACGCTTGAATCCACGCGGATCGCCAAAGCCGCCGAGTGCGTATAGCTTGCCATCGAGAACGGTTGCATCGAGCTCGCTCTGTGCGGGCGACGGCATGGCTGCGGCTTCGATCCACTGGCCGCGGGTCATCGCCTGCGGCGTGCCGTCAATGCATTCGGTGCCGGCCAGTCGGGTGAGGCGTTCCGCACTGCGCGTATCACTGCCATAGCCGGCGACCACGGACTGGTAGCTGACCTCTACATGGTTGCAGTCGACCATCGAAACGGTCGCATGCCCCCAGGCATGGCGGGTGACGTTGGCCGCATTGAACGCTTCGCCGAAGCGCGTGCCGCGAGAGTAGTGCATGCCATCGATCTCGTAGCGGCCATCGACGCGCGGACCGACGCCGAGGACGAAATACGGATGGCCCTGCGTGTCGAAGGTGAACCAGTAGATCAGAAGCCGGTCGCCGGGAAGTTCCTCGAAATACCAGCCCTCGCCGGAACGCGACGGCTGGTACCAGGCACCGCTCAGGCTGCGCAGCCCGGCAATGGCCCTGCCGCCCGTCTGGGTCAATGCACGGTTGCCGCTGCATTCCAGTTGATCGAGGGCGGTCAGTCGGGTCAGCGGATGCTCGCCGCTGCCATGCGAGGCAGGCCCGGTGTAGCGGAACCTGCCCGTGTTGCAGTCATCGAACTCGAATTCCAGCGTGCCCCACTCGATGCGTTCGATGGCGGCCGGATCGAAGGCCGTGCCCCAACGGCCACCGAAGGTGCGGTACATGTGGTCGAAGCGCACGCGGCTGCCGACGACGTAGCCGCCTTCGCCGATGATCCACGCCTGCTCCCCGGGCTCTCCCGTGGCGGGAAAGGTGAACCAGATGACGAGCAGGGAACCGTTGGGCAGGTACTCCAGCACGAAGCCTTCGCCATCGCGCTGCGGGTCGTACCACGAGCCGCTGACGCCGGGGCCAGGCCAGTAACTGCTGGCGCCGCCCGGGGGTGGCGCCGTGGAGTCGTCGTCGTGGCCCCGAGCATCGAATGCGATGACGAGGAAAGCCAGGCAAAGCAACAAGATGGCACGCATGGAAGCTCCCGGTCACCCGACGCGCCGAGGATTCTACGAATTTGTTCGTATGTCAATATCCACGCTGCCGCGGGGCGATTCGCCGCAACATGACCCTGGCCAGCTTCAACTCGACCCGGCTGCTCGCCAGAGAGCCACAGCGGCGTTGCGCAAGTCGCGCCGAGGACAGGTGCGACGACCGGATCAGGGCAGCACCAGGCAGGCCGATATCGATGCGTCGGGTTGCAGGCAGGCCTGGGCCATCGACAGATCCCGCATGCCCGGTACCGGCTTGACCGCCATGATTTCGGCGATGAGCCCTTGCTTCCACGCAGCGTCGCCGAGGGCGCCGGCGACGTAGACGGAGAGCATCCAGGGCCGCAGCCATGTGCGAGAGACCGCACTGGCCGGGAGGCGAGTCCGCAGTTCCTCGAGGCGCGACCGGGCCGCATCCCAGTCCGCACGGGCCAGTTCGATTTCTGCGCGGGCTAGATCGAATTCATCGACCGGTGTCGGCGGAGTCGGCGAGTGATCCGGCGCGCACTGATCCAGCAGCTTGCCCGCGGCCTCGGTCTCGCGCTCGCGAACGAGTATCGACGCCTCGATTCCGCACGTGGCAAGCCAGAGAGTGGATTGATGCTTGTCGAGCTTCTCAAGGAGGGCACGATCGGCGGCGAGGTCGTCGCGTGAACCGGAGAAATCGGCAAGCGACAAGCGCGCGAGGGCGCGTCCGCGCCGGCACGACTCGACGTGAAGATCGCCCCGGGAAAGTGCTTCATCGATCGATACGCTTCGATCGTAGTAGGCGAGCGCCTCCGCAGGATTGCCCTGCTGCTGCAGCACGCCGGCCAGATTGCAGTTGGCAACAGCGGCAATCATGTGGGGAGACGAATAAATGCCGTCGCTGATTCGCACCGATTTGCGTGCGAGATCTTCTGCGCGGGATATCTGGCCGGCCTTGCGAAAGGTGGGAACCGCATCCGCCAGGGCGAAGGCGTACCAGCCGGTTTCTTCGCCATAGAGGCTGCGCGTCAGCTCGAGGCGCTCCTCATGCAAGGCGGCTTGTTCAGGGTAGCCGCGCCGCTGGATGGCCAAGGATGTGCCAAGTGCATTCAGCGCATCCAGTCTCACTTGCAAATTTGCGGGGTGCCGTGCGGAGATTTCGCCCAGCACGCGGCGCATGGATTTTTCGGCAAGCTCGGCCTGGCCGGCATAGTTCTCCGATGCTGCTATCGAGACTTCGATCTGGAAAATCTGCTCGGCAGGGGCGTCTGCGCGTCTTGCCCAGCGCAGGCCCGTGGAGAGCAGTTCGATGCTCTCGGTTGTCTGGCCGCGAAGCCGCTTAAGCCGACCGAGTGTGGAGTACACATTGGCCAGTTCGAGCGCAGGGGGCGGCTGCACTTTGGCCAGGAGGGCGAGCGCTTCGTCGAGGTCGATGCCGGCCTTGTCCAGTTCGCCCAGTTCGCGATACGTCGCGCCCGTTATGGTCAGTACATCGGCCGCGGCAAGCGGGTCGGAGAGGACCAGTTCTTCGCGCGAGCGCCTCGATCCTTCGTCGAGGACGTCGACGACGCTTGGCACCGGGCCCCGCGAAGGCTCGGCCGACGCGAACACGTTGGCAAGGAAGTCGCGTACTTCGGTGGCGCGCTTCGCCTGCGCTTCTGCGCGATCGCGTTCCAGCACCACTTGCCGGACCGATAGCACGCTCAATGCCATCGCTGCCGTGGCGATCGCGACTGCAAGCCGGTTCCGGCGCACGAAACGAGTGGCAAAGTACCAGGCCGAAGCAGGCCGTGCCGCAATCGGATGATGGCCCAGCCAGGCGCGCAAGTCGGCGGCCAGGGCTTCCACGGTGGGGTAGCGCCGGTTCGGCTCAGGCGCCAGCGCCTTCAGCAGGATGGTATCGAGATCGCCATGCAGATCGCGTGCGCGCAATTTGCGTTGGGCGAGTGGCCATTGCTCATTGGCTCGCACTGCCCGGGACGGCCAGGTAATCGTCTGCTCCGGACTCGAGCGGGCGTCACGGGGTGGTCGGCCGGCGAGCAGGGCATAGAGGACGGCACCGAGACCGAACACGTCGGTCGCGGTCGTCGTCGGTTCGGCGCCGAACTGTTCGGGTGCGGCGTAGCGGGGCGTCAGGGCGCGCAGGGCGGTGGCCGTGACTTCGCTGTCGCTGTCCTCGATCAGTCGCGCAATGCCGAAATCGAGAAGGCGCACGCGGGCGTCGCCGTCGACCAGGATATTGGAGGGTTTCAGATCGCGGTGCACGATGAGGTTCCGGTGTGCATAGGCGACCGCCGAACAGACATCGAGGAAGAGCGCCACGATCGCCCTGGTGTCGAGCGAATGCCTGCTGCACCAGGTATCGATGCGCTCACCGTCGATCAGCGCCATCGCCAGCCACGGCGTTCCGTCGTCGAGCACGCCGGCATCCAGCAGGCCGACGATATTCGGATGATCGAGGCGGGTCAGGATGGCCTGTTCGCGCAGGAAGCGTTCGCGTCCGTGGCCGGCCAATGCGCCTGCCGTCAGCAGCTTTACCGCAGCCTCCTGCACGCTGCCGCCGATTTCGCGTTGCGCATGGTAGACAACAGCCATTCCGCCACGACCGATCTCTTCGAGTATTTTCCAGTCCCCGATTCGAGTCAGGCGCACCGGTGTGGTTACTGGCTCTCGATCGAGAATGCCGGATTTGCGATGGCCTGCAAGCAGCCGTCGCAAATACCCGCGCAATTCGGCAGAGCCTGTCATGCCTTCGATTCCGGCATCGCGCTCGGAATCATCGAGATCGAGCAGTCTGCCAAACAGCTCGGAAGCACGTTGTTTCAGATTGGCGTCATCAGCCTTCATGAGCAACTTGCTCCAGCGATCCTCAAACGCAGTTTACCGGATAGGCCACCGTCATCCATGCCGCGCCGCGGAATGCGATGAATCAAGCGCGCGGCATCCGGGTTGAACGGCGAGCGCGCCAAATTGCACCGCGGCTTGGTTCGCAGGCGTCAACCTTGCGCTTGCCTGTCCCGATTTGTGGCCAGGCTGCGATTGTGGGTGACAGGGTCCGCTGTCCGCCCCTGGGGAACATGCGTGAAGCAGCGCCGGCTGCCCTGCCTTGATTGCCATGATCACTACCGCCCCCGGAGCGGAGAGCAATGAATCCGGCATTGGATCGAGGCTTTCCGGTTTCACGTTCAGGGAGACACGCAATGAATATCCGATCGCTCCTGCTGCATGTCGCGCTCTCGCTTTCGACGTTTCCCGGCGCAACGAACGGCTGGGCCGCGACGATCATTGTCAATTCGACCGCCGACGATCCTGATGCGCATGACATCAATCCCGGGAATGGCGTGTGTGCCGATTCCTTCCTGCAGTGTCCGCTTCGGGCGGCCATCGAAGAGACCAACGCATTGCCGGGTGCCGACAGGATCGAATTCTCGGTTGGTGGAAACATTGGCGTCGCCGCGCTGGTCGGTGCGTTGCCGGCGATTACCGATCGGCTGGATATCGATGGCACCACGGCCCCTGCCTATCCTGGCGCAAACCTGAATCTGGAGAATGCAGCGCCGGTTGTCTACATCAGCGGCTCCGCCGTCGGCGGTGCAGGAGGCAGTGCCAAGGGACTTCGATTCCTGGGAAGCGGAGCCGCGTTCAGCAGCGTAAGGGCGATGGGAATCGTCAATTTCTCGACCGGTATCGACATGGGCAATGGCGCCAACAACCTGTTCGTGGATCTTTGTTACGTGGGCCTGCTGGCCAATGGGGCTGCTGCCGGCAATTCGCTTGGAATCTTTGCAGGCACTTCAAACAATGTCATCGGCCGTTATCTGAGCGGATTCGGCAACGTGATCTCCGGAAACATCGATGCTGGTGTTGCGCTCGGCATCGGTACGGGCAACATCATCTCCGGCAACCGTATCGGTACGACCCCCGAGGGCATTTCAGCCCGGGGCAATGGCATCGGTATCGCCGGACTAGGGGCCAATGGCAACTCCATCGGCGTCTTCTACGGCAACGTGGTGTCCGGCAACCTCGGCAATGCGATCCAGATTGCCGGATCCAGCAACCAGATCTCGGCGAACAAGATAGGGATAGCCATCAACGGCGCTGCCCGTGGCAATGGTGGCATCGGCATCAGCGTGCAGGGCGCGGACAACGTGATCGGCTCGGGCGTTGCCGCGGGCGCCAATACCATCGCGAACAATACACAAGGCGTCTTTGTCAGCGGAGACGGCAACACCGTCGTCGGCAATCAGATCGGCGTCACCGCATTTTCGCAGGGCAACAGCGGCGATGGCATCCACATCAACGCCGGGTCCGGCAACAACATCATCGACAACCGGATCCTGAACAGCGGTGACGATGCCATCGATGTATCCGGTGCTGGCACCCTGATCCAGGGCAACGTCATGGGCTTCGCCAATTTCGCGGTCGGTGGAATCCAGAATTTCGGCAATGACGGCAACGGGATCAACCTTCGAGCGTCCGCCAGCTCTGCCAGCATCAGCGACAACACGGTGGGTTTTTCAAGGCTGGATGGAATAAGCCTGGGCACGGACAGCAGCGACATCAGCGGCAATTTCATCGGCGTGACCAGCGATGGCGCCCATATCGGCAATGACGGATACGGCATTGGACTGAACTACGGCAGTGCCCAGTCCAACACCCTGTCTCTCAACCGGATTGCATTCAACGGTCGCGCGGGCGTTGGCCTCTTCCTCGATGTTCTCAATGACAATGCCATCTTCCAGAACTCGATCTTCTCGAACGGCGGAATCGGGATCGACCTTCGTGACAATGGCCCGACGGCCAACGATGCCGGCGATCCGGATACGGGTCCCAATAAAATGCAGAACTATCCGGAGATCCTTTCGGTGGTACCGGACAATCCGCAATCTCCGACTGTACTGAACGTTCAGTGGCGAATCGATTCCACGACCGTCAATTCCACGTATGGCATCTATGCGGATTTCTATCTCGCCGACAGCTTTGCCAGTGGCGAGGGAAAGGTCTATCTCGCCTATGCCATCGCCCATGCTCCGGGAGTGATAAATACAACGCTGCCGCTCCCGGTCGGCACGACGGGAGGCAGCCTGGTCGCAACCGCCACGGACAACAATGGCATTGGCAGCACCTCGGAGTTCAGTCCGCCGATTGCATTCGGCAACCCGGATCTGATCTTTGCAGACGGTTTCGAAATGCCCTGACGCTATCGCCACATGTCCGTCATGTCCGCGCCGCTCTTGCGCCGCGCGGGCCAGCCGGGTTCCTGAGGATCAAGGCGACGGGGATTCGTCGAGTTCCGCATGCAGGAAGGCACGCGCACGTTCCCATTCCCGCTTGGCGGTGCGCTCGGCGCATTCGAGCAGGGCTCCAATTTCGGCAAACGTGAGCCCTGCGAAGAAATGCAGCTCGACCACCTGGCGCTGGCGTGCGTCAATGGCATCGAGGCGGTCGAGCGCCTGATCCAGCGAAAGCAGCTCGACAGCAGGAATGTCGCTGCCGACCAGGCCCTCGTCGAGAGTCAGCGCAGTGGCGCCACCACCGCGCCGCTCCGCGCTGCGCCGTCGCGCGTGGTCGACCACGATACAGCGCATCGAGCGTGCCGCGCAGGCGAAGAAATGACGGCGGTCCTGCAGGCTCAGGTTTTCGTTGCCGACGAGCCTGAGAAATGTTTCGTGGACGAGGGCGGTGGGTGTCAGGGTCTGGCTGCCATCGCGGAAGCGCGATTCAGCCAGACGGTGCAGCTCCGCATAGAGCACCTCGAAAACCCGCTCGAGCAACTGCGGCTCTCCGTTGCGGGCGCGCAGAAGCATTTGGGTGATCTCTGTCATCGACCTTGGCCGTCAAATGCCACTCGGTACACGCGACGGAGTGTAGCCCTTCGTGTTCCTGAAAGTGGCCCTTGCGTGGACTGGATTCATTGATTGTGTCCCGATCCGTTGCCGGGTTGCGATCTATCCCGCAGGGGATCGGCCACGCCTGGAGAAATGCCATGCTCTCGCGATTTGTCTTGTCCACTGTCCTGTTGATGCCGCTGGTATCAATGGCTGGATCCGAACCAGAGCGACCGCCAATTCCTGGTCGACCGCATGGCACGACCGCTACGGTCACGGTCGGCAGCGACGGGGCCTGCGGCTTTTCCAGCATTACGCTGGCGGCACAGTGGGCGCTGACCGCAGACCAGCTCGATATCCGGGTTGCCAAGAACGTCGTGATTACCGGACCGCAACTCGTTCCGGCTCGTAACGTGGCTATCTATGGAGGCTACGATACCTGTAGCGATCCGACGCCATCGGGTCGCACGATACTTGACGGCTCCGGTTTCACCGGCAGCCCGTTGCGCGCCACTGGGAGCTACGCGGGCAGCACCATCTACACGCTGCGCATTTCCGCACTCGAGATCACCGGCGGTACAGGCGTGCCGAGTGCGCCAGGGGGTGCAGTCACGATCGATGGGCCGTTCTGGGTGCTTGTGGAGAATTCCAGCATCCACGACAACAATGCGCCCGATCGAGGCGGTGGTATCTGGATCCTGGGCCAGCCAGGTACCGCAGGTTCCCTTGAACGCACGGGACTCTTCATCTATGGCGGATCCAGCATCAGCAACAACCAGGCCGGGGCCGGTGGCGGCATCGCCTGCGAAGGCCGGGTCATCATGACGGTGGACAACAGCCTGATAGCTGGCAACGATGCAACGGCCAGCTTCAGCGGTGGCGGTGGCATCTATTCAGAGGGATGCTACATGTGGTTGGGCGATCACTCGACTGCCACCGCACAAGGAGTGATTGCCAATCGCGCGCTCGCTTCGGGAGGAGTTGGGTATGGTGGCGGCATCAGCGCCTGGGCCGGCTCAACGCTCTATGTCGTCGGCGGTCGCCAGCAGCCTTCCATCGTCGCCCTCAATAGTGCAGAACGCGGGGGAGGGATTTTCCTGGCCGACAGCGCCTTGATTGCGCGCAATGCGACGATCAACAATAACACCGCCGGGGTACAGGGTGGTGGCGTGTATGCGGTCAATTCCGACACCAGGATACTGCGCACGCTGCGCGGGGCGAACTGCCACGAAACCCTTCGCTGCTCCCAGCTGTCGGGAAACCGTGTCACCGGAACCGACTTTCTCGATTCCGGCGGCGGCCTGCGAGCCCTTCATGGCACTACCCTGATCAGCGGGACGTTCATTGAACTCAATCACGTGAGCTCGTCGCGCGGCATGGCTATTTCGGTAGGAGAAGCGCCCGGCACCGGCGCCGGTCTCAACCGGGATGGGTTGCAGATATTCGGCAGCGTCATTGCCAACAACGATGCCAATGGTGCCGCCATTGCAAGCGATGCATCGATCGTCTGGATGACCGCCAGTTCGGCACTGCTGGGTTTCAACACTTTCGCGCGCAATGTCGGTGTTCCGCGCATCGTCTATTCGCCGAGCTATGGAGGCAGCGCGATGTATCCAATTGGCATCGTCGGAAGTATTTTTGATTCCAGTACCGGACTTTCGGCAGATCCCGGATCCCGCGGCACGGTGCCGAGCGGCGATTGCAACCGCTTGAATGAATCGGGCAGCGCCTTTGCGGCGGGCTCGCTGCGCAGCACCACGGTGCAGCCGCAATTCGTCGATGCGGCCAATCGTGACTTCAGCCTGGCCGCCACTTCTCCGATGGTCGACTGGTGCGACGAGAGTGAGGGTTCCGTCCTGCTGGGCGCAGATGGCGGCCCTCGGCCGTATGACGATCCTTTCTGGACCGCACTTTATGGAAACTACGATCTCGGCGGCCTGGAAAGGCATCCGGACGATCTGATCTTCCGCGACGATTTCGAGTCCTGATTGCCGCTACAGCGAGAGCACAAGATCTTCCGCCTCGACGCGATCGAGGCGGATGCGGTTGGCGAACAGCGAGAACGCGAGCATCGCGGCGAGTCCGTTGGCGTGCTGCACCCAGCGCGGCAGCCAGTTCGGTGCGGCGATGTAGCCGGAGTCGAACTCGCTTTCGAGCGCGACCACGTCGTGCAGGCTCATCTTGCCGGCGAACAGGTTGCGGCACAGGTTCAGCTTCCGGTTCTTCAGCGCCCAGCGGAAAAACGTGTGAACGGACAGCAATCCATGCAGGTAGACGGTGTCCTTGGTAAAAGCAGATCCGCCGGTCAGCGGCGAGCCGCGGAACACGCGCTGGGCCGAGGAGAAGCTGTCGGTCTCGGTCTGCCCGGCATCGAGGAAATAGCGGAAAACCTCGATGAAGTCCGCGCCGTTGAGGGCCATGTCGATGGCCAGGATGCGCAGGCTGATGCGCTTGAAGCGCTCGATGTCGAGTGAGCCGGTCATCAGCTCGGCGAATACCGCCAGGCCCTCCTGGGTTGCCGTGATGCGCGGCGAACTGAGGCCCAACGAAGTGAGGTTGGGCTGGCGCCGCCCGTTCAGCGCGCTCAGCGTGTGCACGTAGGCTTCGTGCTCGAGCAACTGGTTGCGGTCGTATTCGCTGAAGCAGGTGGCCGAACGCAGGCGAATGCGCGTTGCTCCGGCAGCCGCCTTCGATATCAGCTGGTCGTCGACTTCCACGCGCACGATGCCCTTGCCGAAAAAGCCATCGAGCTGGTGCTGCAGGTCCTCGCACAACACCGCCGCCGGGATGCAGTAGTCGGCCCCGCTGGCGAGTACCTCGTTGTCCAGCTCGTCGGCGAGGCTGATGAAATGCCGGGCCGCATCGAGGTTGCTGAGTTCGCTGCCCGGCACGCGCGAACCGGGTCGGCCGAACAGCTGGATCGAGGCGGTGGTCAGTTGCGGCGTGCCGACAGCATCGAGCAGTTCGGTCGCCACGCGCCAGGATTCGGCGTTGCGACGGATATAGTCGCCGACCGGATGCTGCGCATCGGCGGCGTCGCGGATCGAGGTGATCTCGGCGCGCGCCACGGCGTAGTCGGGTCGCGCGTAGTCGACGACCGGCAGGCCGGCAATGCCGCGGTGCCAGTTGTCGAGAAAGGACTGCTGCGCCGAGGCCGGCCAGCTGATCGAGCCAAGCAGGCGAATGCCCTTGACCGCCGCGACCAGGCGCCGGTCGAGCGCGGTGTGGTGGGCGAGACTGTCGGCGGAGGTGCGCATGATGGGTTGCCAATATAGACCAGTCTGGCCGGAGTACAGGGCCCCCACGAGTTGCACGTGATTGGCGCCTTGCGACGTGCAGGGGCAGAATGCCGGCAAGCCCATCGGGGAGGCCCCTGTCATGAGATCCTGGCTGCCTGTGTTCGTGGTATTCACTCTCCTGCTGGCGGCCTGTCGCCCGGCGCTGGCGGCGGAAGAATGCCAGTGGCTGCCGGTCGCGCAGGTCGGCGAGGCGCTTGCCGCCTTCGGGCCATGGCGGACCACGGGCGGCGGCAAGGTTGGCGCCTGCCAGTTCCTCGGCCGGTCGCGCAACGGCGCGGCGATCCTGAGCCTGACCCAGATGGTCCAGGACTCGCCCGGCAAGGCCGAGGATTTCGTCGCCAGCCTGCGCAAGAACCTCGATGCGAGCTATGCCGTGGAGCCCATCGCCGCGCTAGGCCGGCGCGGCTTCAGCTATCGCCCGAAAGCCGACGCCGGCAGCGATGCACGAAGCTCGCTGTTCCTGGTCGGCCATCAGGGGCGCGTCGTGGCCATGGGCTCGCTGACCCTGCCCGGGGCCCTTTCCGGCGCATCGCGCGAAGGATTCCTTGCGCTGACCCGCCGCGCCTTCGACCTGGCCGGCGATGCCGAAAGCCTGGCCGCGGCGACCCGCTGCGCGTACTTTGACCAGGGCGTGCTGCAGAAGCTGTTCAAGGGCGCGACGTTCTCACAGCAGGTCTACGGTGCAAACAGCTGCATCGCCAACGCCGGCAAGCGCGTGCTGATGCTGGCCATCGTCGAGAATGTCGATGCCGGACTCGCGCAGACCATGGCAGCCAGTGGCGACTGCCGGATTGAGTCACTGCCCGCGCTCGGGGCACAGGGCAACATCGGCTTTGCCTGTGCGCAGGGCAATGCGCGTGCGATGGTGCGCTACCTGAAAGGCGGCAAGCACTTCGAGTTCAGCTGGATTCCCGGCACCGAGCCGACCGAGGCCGAGCGAGATCTGCTGGTCGAGCTTGCGCAAGGCGCTTACGAACGGGTTCGCTAGCTACCGGGAAATTGATGCCGGCATTGCATTCGTCCCGCGCTTGCCGGGGACTTTCCCGAATCCCGGTGTCAAACAGCCGGACGGCTGGTCATCCCGGATTCTCAATGCCTGCCGTACTTTTCGTCCAGGCGTCGCCCCAGCGCCTTGGTCAGCACGCGTGACTCGCTCTTGCGGCGCAACTGCGTTTCGAGGCTGTCGGCGGCGGCGGCGAGTTCGCCGCGCAGCTTCAGGTAGTTGTGCCAGCGGTCGTTGTCGAGGCGTCCATCCTCGAGCGCGGCGCGCACCGCCGAACTGGCTGCCTTCCAGTGATTCCTCGCCGGTCAGCTTGATCTCGCGCATGCCCGGCGTGTCGATCAGGCAGCCCCCGGTCGGCAACTGGATCAGCGCACGATAGGTCGTGGTATGCCGGCCGCGGCTGTCGGTCTCGCGCACGGCGTTGGTGGCCTGGCGCGTTTCGCCGAGCAGGGTATTGGTCAGCGTCGATTTGCCCACGCCCGACGAACCGACCAGCACGGTCGAGCTGCCGGGGCCGAAATAGCGCTGCAACGGCGCCACGCTTTCATGCGATTTCGCGTTGATCGCAACGATTTCGGTGTTTGCCGGAACGCGCTTGCGCATTTCCGCGATCGCGGCGTCGATATCGTCGGCGGTATCGGCCTTGGTGAGCACGACGACGGCCTGTGCGCCGCTGCCTTCGACCAGCATGAGATAGCGGTCGATGCGGGCCGGATTGAAGTCGCCGTCGAGGCCGCTGATGACCATGACGGTGTCGATATTGGTCGCGATCAGCTGGCGCTGGTGGCGTTCGCCGGCGGCCGCGCGTGCCAGCTCGCTGCGGCGCGGCAGGACCGTCTCGATCGAGGGCGGCTTGCCGTGCGTGACGCGCACGAAGTCGCCCACCGCCGGACGCTCGGTCGGATCGATCGACGGCTTGAGGAAACGCGGCGCCGGCTGTGCATTGAAAGCCTCGGCGCCGTCATGCAGCTCGTAACCGGCCCGATGCTGGGCGATCACGCGCGCGATGCGGGTGTCGGGATGATCGGCTGAGGCGGCGGGAAGTTCGCCGCGCCAGCCGATGCACGAAAGCAGGGAGTCCGGGGAGTCGGCCATCGCCGGGATTCTACCGGCGAACGATGTCGTTGCGGAGAATCCGCTCAGCCGCCGCTGCTGGCCGTCGCCGCCACCGCACGGGCCTGGGCGATCTTCGCCGGCCCGTCGGGATTGAGGACTTCGACCAGGGCACCATCGGTCAACGAGGCATGCCCGGTCACTACGACCTCGTCACCGACGCCGACGCCTTCGAGCACCTGGATCCGGTTGCCGTTTTCGTAGCCGGTGCGGATCGGCGTGCGGCGGGCCTTGCCGTCGACGATGACATAGGCGATTTCGGCGTCGCGACTGCCGAGTACGGCGGTCTTCGGCATCAGCACGGCATTGGCGACATGCAGGAAGGAGATGTCCATGCGCGTGAACAGGCCCGGGCGCAGGCTGCGCTCGCGGTTGTCGACGCGCACCGTCACCTTGACCGTGCCGCTTTCGCGATCGACCACCGGAGCGATGCGTTCGATATGGGCATCGAAGTTGCGGTTGCCGAGCGCATCAACGGTGAAACTGACCGGCTGTCCGGCGGCCAGCGCCACCGCGTCGCGCTCGGGAACGCGCAGGTCGGCACGCAGGTCGCTGAAGTCGGCGACGTCGAAAACGGGGGTATTGGCGGCCAGCAACTGACCCTGCTTGATCCAGCGCCGGGTGACCACGCCATCGAACGGGGCGCGGATTTCGCTCTTGGCGACCACTACCCGGGCCAGCGCCACCTCGGCGCGACGGACCGCGTAATCGGACTCGGCCTGGTCATGGCTGGTGGCTGCGATGAGCTTGCGCGCGAGCAGCTTTTCGCCACGATCGACATCATTCTTGCGACGCTGCAGGTCGGCCTCGGCTTCGCGCAGCTGCAGGCGGCTGTGCGCGGCGTCGACTCGAGCCAATACCTGGCCCATGCTCACGCGATCGCCTTCCTCGACCAGCAATTCGAGCACCGTGCCCGGAACCTCGCTGACGATCTTCGCTTCGCGTTCCGCCTGCAGGGTGGCCGTTGCGGCATAGCGCGCGGTCAGTTCACCCTGCTCGACGCGCGCGGTCTCGACCGGCTGGCCATCTTCGACCTTGGCCTTTTCGGCCGCGACCGGATTTTGCGCAGGGCCGCCCGAGCAGCCGGCGAGGGCGGCGATCAGGGCGAGGGAGAGAGTCAGATGCTGGGTCAGGCGGGCCATGGCGATGCGGTTTCTAGAGTAGTGTTGTAGGTAACTATAACACCAAAACTCGTCCTGTCAAATGCGTCGACGAGCGATGGTCAGTATGGGCGGGTGCAGCATCCTGCGCGCCTGCCGAAGGTCCTGTCCGGTGGCTACTGCCGATTCAGATGCGGCGGGTGCGGATTTGGTTGCGTGCAGGCGAAGCGTGCGCCGGTTGTGTGCAGCGCAGCATAAGTTGTTGTTAAGATGCCAGGGAATGCCACATCCCGTGTCAGGCCATGCCCCATCGAACCGTTCCGACCAGTTCCCGACTTGCCGAAGTCCGCTATGAAATCCGCGGGGCGCTGAGCCATCGGGCGCGTGACCTCGAAGCCGAAGGGCGCGACATCGTGCGCCTGAACATCGGCAATCCCGGTGCCTTCGGATTCGAGACGCCGGCGCATATCCGCGACGCGGTGACGCGATCGCTGCCGCGCAGCGAAGCCTACTGCCAGCAGCAGGGCCTCGAACGCGCCCGCGAGGCAATCGCCGCGCAGCAACTCGCACGCGGCTCAAGCACGACCCATGCGGAGCGCATCTTCATCGGCAATGGCGTCAGCGAACTGATCGACCTGAGCCTGCGCGCCCTGCTCGAGCCGGGCGACGAAGTGCTGATCCCGGCGCCGGACTATCCGCTGTGGACCGCGGCGACGATCCTCAACGGCGGCAGGGCAGTGCACTATCCCTGTCCGGCCGCGCGCGGCCATCTGCCCGATGTCGACGAGATGGCGGCGCTGATCACGCCGCGCACGCGCGCGATCGTGCTGATCAATCCGAACAATCCGACCGGCGCGAACTATCCGCGCGAACTGCTGGCGCAGATCGTGGCCCTGGCGGAACGCCATCGCCTGGTCCTCATGGCCGACGAAATCTACGACGGCATCCTCTACGACGAGGCGCGCTTCGAGCCGCTGGCCGCACTGGCCGGCGATCTGCCGTGCCTCAGTTTCGGCGGACTCAGCAAGGTCCATCGCGCCTGTGGCTACCGGGTCGGCTGGTTCAGTGTTTCCGGCAACGCGGCGCGCGTGGCCGACATGCTGCATGCCTTCGACCTGCTCGCGGCCCTGCGCCTGTGCGGCAATGTGCCGGGCCAATGGGCGATCGAACCGGCCCTGCAGGGTCCGCAGACAATCGGTGAGCTGACCGGGCCGGCTGGCCGGCTGCATGCATCGCGCCAGGCCGTCCTCGATGCCGTCGCACGCAGCCGGTTCCTGCAGGTGGTTGCGCCGGCCGGCGCGCTCTATGCGTTTCCCGGCGTGGATACCAAGAAGTTGCCACGCTTCGACGACGAAGCATTCGCGCTGCACCTGCTCGAGACCGAAGACGTGCTGATCGTCCCGGGGTCGAGTTTCAACGTCGACTACCGCAACCATTTCAGGGTCACCCTGCTGCCCGAGGCCGCGGTCATCGCCGACGTGTTCGCGCGCATCGAACGTGCCCTCGAACGCACGGCCGCCGCCTCGCTACCGGCGCGACATGTCGCGTGACGAAGCAGGCCCGCGCAACGTGTCGAAGCCATCCGCCAGCGCGTCCGCACGATTCCTCGCGCTTGGCGATTCCTACACGATAGGCGAGGGCGTCCCCGCCTGCGATCGCTGGCCGTTTCAATTGGCGGCAGCATTGCGCAGCGCCGGCCTGGCAGTGGACGATCCGGCCATCATCGCCACCACCGGCTGGACCACCGATGAACTGCGCGTCGCCATCGACGCCAGCGCGTGCACGCCGCCGTTTGCCCTGGTCAGCCTGCTGATCGGCGTCAACAACCAGTATCGCGGCCGCGACCTCGACAACTACCGCGGGGAATTCGCCGGACTGCTGGCGACAGCCGTGTCGATGGCCGGCGCCGAGCCGGCGCGGGTGGTCGTCGTCTCGATTCCCGACTGGGGCGTCACGCCATTCGCCGCCGACAAGGGCGCCGACGTGGTGCGCGTCGCGGACGAAATCGATCGTTTCAATGCGATCAACCGCGAGCTGGCCGAAGGCGCCGGCGCGCACTGGGTCGATGTCACGGCGATATCGCGTGGCGCCGGCCGCGACCTGCTGGTCGCCGATGGCCTGCACCCGTCGGCCGCACAGTACGCGATGTGGACCGCGCGGATCCTGCCGGTCGCGCGGCAAATACTGGCCGGGGATTCCTGAAACCGGCGCCCCCGGATCAGGGGGCGCGCCGCGGCGACCTGCTCAGAGCAGTTCGTAGACCAGCACCGTCACCGTCGCCGTGGCCGTGCCGCCGCGTCCGTCCGAAATGGTGTACTGGAAGCTGTCGTAGCCGGCAAAGCCATGGATCGACTGGTAGTGGATCGTGTTGTCGGGATTGATCGTGATGACCGCATTGCCGGGCCCGGTATGGGCGACCTCGATGACCGTCAGCGGGTCGCCGTCCGGATCACTGTCGTTGGACAGCACGTCGATATCCGAATCGTAGCCCTTGAGCACGCCGCCATCGTCGTTGACCGCGATCGGCGCCCGGTTGGTTTCCGCGGCAGTGAGCACGGTCACGTTGACGGTCGCCGTTGCGCTGCCACCGCGACCGTCGCTGATCGTGTAGGTGAAGCTGTCGCTGCCCGAATAGCCGGTCGCCGGCGTGTAGCTGATGCCGCCTGCGCCGGCCACCGCGGTGCCATGCGACGGCGTGGAGACGGCCGTGATGGTCAGCGGGTCGTTGTCCGGGTCGCTGTCGTTGGCGAGTACGTCGATGACGGTTGCCGGTGCATTGAAGCCGACCGTGAGGGCATCGTTCGCCGCCACGGGCACGCCATTGAGGTAGGTGCGCGGACCGAGTGTCGTCGTCGAGGTTTCCCGTTCGAACCGGTACACGTCGACCGTGCGCTTGTGCTCGGCCGGATTGCGCAGCGCACGTTCGATCCAGGCCGGATTGGCCTTGACCGGCTCGCGCACCCATTCGACCTTGTCCGCCGCCGGTGCCGGCTCGGGTGCCGGAACCACGGTCTCCTCGATGGTCAGGAACTCGACATCGACGCGGCGGTTCTTCTGCCGGTTCGCCGGCGTATCGTTGGGGAAGCTCGGGTTGAGCTCGCCTTCGCCGCGCGCGTCGATCTGGTCGGCAGGAACGCCGCGGCTGACCAGGTGCGCCTTGGCGCTGGCCGCGCGGCGCACGGAAAGCGCCTGGTTGTAGGCTTCGCTGCCGACCGAATCGGTATGTCCGACCACGCTGACGCGACTGACCCGATCCATCGACTGCAGCTTCGCCACCAGCGCATCGAGCGCGGCGATTGCATCCGGGCGCAGCTCGGAACGATCGAAGCCGAAGAATGCATCGCCGTCGAGACGGACCTCGTTGCGGATCACCCGGGGCTCGGCCGGAGCGCTGGCCGCAGCGGCCGGCGTGCGCACTTCGACCAGCTGGAACGGCTCGCGGGCGCGGAAATTCTGGCCGAAATCGTAACGCAGCAGCAGCCAGCCGCGCGTATCGCTCTTGTCGATCTCGAAGTCGCCGGACTTGCGCGCGTGCTCGGCCTGCACCGACAGGCTGAACGGGCTGTTGCGGAACAGCTTGTCGATGCCGACGGAAACAGTGGCCTGGTCCGAACTGAACTTGCCCTTTTCGTAGTCGAAGCCGCCGCGCACGCGCAGCAGCGGCTCGTCGAAGTAGGCGCCGAAGCGCAGGCCGGCGCCGTTCTCGTAGGGGTGCTCGAAAAAGCGCGTGAGGGTCTCGATCGTCTGCGTCTGCGTATAGGCGCCGCCCGCATCGCTGCCGGTCAGGGTCGTGGTGTCGGTGACCAGCCGCGAGTCGACCAGGCGCGTGCCGCTGGTGGCGTGGCTGAAGTAGCCGCTGAAGAACAGGTCGTCGCGTTCCCAGCCGAGGCCGAGCGTGGCCTTGCGGTCCTTGAATGCGTTCTGGTCGCCGGCCGCGAAGAACTTCCAGACCGCCGCCGCACTGTTGCCGGCGTCTCCGCGCAGGCGGTTGTAGCCGAGCTGCACGCCGCCGGCGCCGCCCTGGCCCAGCCACAGTTCCGCCAGCCAGGCCGAATCGTCGGTCTTGCCGAGGATCGCGAGGATCTCGCCGAGCACGTCGCCATCGTCGTTGACGCCGAGCGAAACGCGGGCGTTGGATCCGACATAGGTCAGCGGAATGCTGGCGTCGCTGGATGCCGGCTCGGCGGGTGGCTGCGCGTTCGCCGCGGCGGCGAGCGCGAGGGCGATGCAAAGCGGCAACTTGCGGATCATGTCATTTCCCCTGACGGTGGTTGTTCCCCTGGACCGCGAATTATCCAGTATTTTCGCGGGCCGGCCAAACCGGAGCGCCAGGACGGTGCGCGCTTGCCGGGGCGGGGGCCAGGCTGGCCATGCCGGCGCGAAACCCTTGTGCAATGCGCCCGGCGCACCCACATGCAATGATCCCTGCCTTTCTGCGGCGCGCCGGGACTCCGGCAGCCCGCCCAAGCCAACGCCATTGTTCGAGGAGTCCTCCATGTCCAGCACCGAATCCGTCCGCCAGCGCATCGAAACGATGCTTGCCCGCCATCCCGTGGTCCTGTTCATGAAAGGCACGCGCCAGGCACCCAGCTGCGGTTTTTCGGCGGCCACCGTCGGCGTCCTCGATGGGCTTCTCGATGATTACGTCACGGTCGACGTGCTCGCCGACGAGGCGATCCGCCAGGGCATCAAGGAATACGGAAACTGGCCGACCATTCCGCAGCTCTATGTCGGCGGCGAACTGGTCGGTGGCGCCGACATCGTGCAGGGCATGGCCGCGAGCGGCGAGCTGCACAAGCTGTTCAACCTGCCCGAACCCGATCGTACGCCGCCCGAGATCACGATCAGCGACGAAGCAGCGAAGCAGATCCGCAACGCGCTCGCCGACGCCGAAGGCATGGGCCTGTTCCTCGCCATCGATGGCCGTTTCCAGCCGCAGTTCCAGCTTCGCGAGATCCAGGGCAACGAGATTCTTGCGCGCGCCAACGGTATCGACGTGCTGTTCGATCCGGCCAGCGCGCAGCGCGCCCGCGGTGCCCATATCGGCTGGACCGAAACCGCCCAGGGCGAGGGCCTGTCCATCGACCTTCCAGCTGCGCCGCCCAAGGTGCATGGCCTCGACGTGCATGGCCTCAGGAAGCTGCTCGACGAAGGCAGGATCACGGTCATCGACATCCGACCGGCCGACGAGCGTGCGCGCGCGCCATTCGCCAAGGCCGAGGTGCTCGACGCAAGTTCGCACGAACGCCTGCTCAAGTTGCCGAAGGAGACCCCGCTGGCGTTCCTCTGCCACCATGGCATCTCCAGCCAGCGCGCGGCCGAGCATTTCCGCGAGCAGGGATTCCGTGCCGTCCACAACGTGCAGGGCGGCATCGATGCGTGGTCGCGCGAGATCGACCCGGGCGTACCGCTGTATTGATCCCTGGCTGGCCGCATTGCGGCGCAGCATGGGTTCCGCGCGCCGAGCACCTATACTTTCATCCGTCGTGATGCCGTGACAGGCTTCACGATGTGCGACCCTGAGCACACTGAAGCGGGAGCAAGCTGATGCGTTTCATCCTGGCGACCTTTCTGGCCCTGCTGCTCGGCGCGTGCGGCGGAGCCGGGCGCGCGCAAATGGCCGCCGATGCCTGCGTGGCCGAGGCCAACCAGCGCCTGTCCGGAAAATCCTACGAGATCGATTCGGAAAAACTCGTGGCCAGTGCCAAGGACGTGCCCAACGTGGCCGACACGCTGCAGGTGTCCGGCCCGGTCATTTTCGATCGTGGCCTCGGCACCGAATACACCCAGATGCTCAATTGCAAGGTGCGCATCGACGGCAAGTCGGCCAGCGTCATCGCCATCGAGTTCATCTGGAGCATGAAGGACCTCAAGATGGGTGGCTGAGCCGTCGCCGGCGCAGGTCCGCCGGGGCAGGGCAATTGTGGGTTGCCTCCGGGCTGGTTAGTCTGCAGGTCCGCTGCCGGATCCCGTGATGCCCGCCGACTACCTGAAACGAATACTCACGAGCCGCGTCTATGACGTCGCCCTTGAAAGCGAACTCGAGGTTGCGCCGGGACTCTCCGCGCGGACCGGCTGCACGGTCCTGCTCAAGCGCGAGGACAACCAGCCAGTGTTCTCGTTCAAGCTGCGCGGCGCCTACAACAAGATGGCCCGCCTCGACCCGGCCGAGCTCAGGCGCGGCGTGATCGCCGCTTCCGCCGGCAATCATGCGCAGGGCGTCGCGCTGGCGGCGACCCGACTGGGCTGCAAGGCGGTCATCGTCATGCCGGTGACGACGCCGCAGGTCAAGATCGATGCCGTGAAGGCCTTCGGTGGCCGCAACGTGGAGATCGTCCTGCGTGGCGAGTCCTACTCCGATGCCAAGGCGCATGCCGACACGCTCGCCGCGCGGCGCCGGCTCGTCTTCGTCCACCCGTTCGATGATCCCGACGTCATTGCCGGTCAGGGCACCATCGGCATGGAGATCCTGCGCCAGCACCCGGGCCCGATCGAGGCGATCTTCGCCGCAATCGGCGGCGGCGGACTGATTTCCGGTGTTTCTGCCTATGTCAAGGCGGTTCGGCCGGAGATCCGCATCATCTGCGGGCAAGCATCGG
>OEIU01000986.1_pt1 | contig 21233 bp, 17 predicted proteins | sample 1539221 | NCBI WGS metagenome assembly OEIU01 (sample SAMN03792071, study PRJEB22550) | activated sludge metagenome | feature: wastewater treatment plant; material: activated sludge; isolation source: Wastewater treatment plant of a petroleum refinery complex | place: Argentina: Zarate | collected...
TGCTGCGCGGCACCGAGCCGGAGAAAGGCCGCTGGTCGATCCCCGGCGGCAGCGTTGAGCCCGGCGAAACCCTGGCTGAGGCGGCGGCACGGGAGGCGTTCGAGGAGACTGGGCTGCGGGTGTCGGTGGGGCGCGAGCTGTGGTGCGTGATGATCCCGACCGGCGACGGGCGGGTGTTCGAGGTACACGACTTCGCCGCCACTGTCACCGGCGGCGAACTGGCACCGGGCGACGATGCGGACGACGCCCGCTGGGTCACCGCAGCAGAGCTCGACCAGCTCCCGCTGACGGCGAACCTCGACGACTACCTGCGCGGCGCCGGCATCCTCCCCTGACCTGGCGCGGATAGTCAGAGTTGTTCGCCGACGCCGAGGAGGAAGTTCACCCAGCCTACCCCGGCACCGGCCAGCACGGCGGCGCCGAGGGCGACGAGCAGGCCGGTGCGGGCTTTGGTGGCGGCCTGGTAGTTGCCGCTGGAGGAGGCGATCGCCCACACGATCGCGCAGACGATCAGCATGAGCACGGCGATGATGAGCACGAACATGAGCAGCGCTCCAACGATGGAGCGCAGGTCTGCGGCTCCGCCGACACCACCGAAGTCGGGAAACACGTCCATCACACGCCACCTCTCGTGGTGCAAGTCGCGAGGGTCGTGTCGCCGCCGGTGACGCCTTCGGCTCCGTGGTCGGTGAGCCAGGCGGTGCCGTCGACGGCGGGTTGTCCTTGCCCGCCGGGGTGGATTTCCAGGTGCAGGTGAGGTCCGGTGGAGCGGCCGGACGAGCCCACATCTCCGATGTGCTGCCCCGCAGTCACGGTCTGCCCTTCGGTGACGTAGATGCCGGTCTCCCACATATGCCCGTAGTAGGACGCGACCCGCTCACCCCGGACGGTGTGCTCGATGATGACGAGCCCGCCGAAGCCGCCGCTGTAGCCGGCGTGCACGACCACCCCGTCCGCGATGGCGAGGATCGGGGTGCCGTCCGCGGCGGCGAGGTCAGAGCCGGAGTGGAACGCGCGTTCTCCGGTGAACGGATCGGTGCGCCATCCGAAACTGTCGGTGTCCACCCACGTCCCTTCGGGGAGCGGGAACACGATGCGCGTGGTCTCCGGCACGATCGGCACCCCGCCCCCTCCTCCATCAGTGGGGGCAGGGCGGGTCAGGGCAGCGAGGATCGCCTCGGCGACCGGCTGATAGTTCTGGTAGCGATCCGGGTATGCCGAAACCTCGACGGCCTGGGCCGCTTCGCCGGGGTCCATGCTCTGCCATCTGGGAATGTCGAGCAGGCCGCGTGGTGACGGGTAGTTCGGGCCGGTCTGACCGCCGTAGAACGCACGCGCCTGATAGCTCGAGTCCATGAGCTCGGCGACGGTGCCCCACCCGGCGGCGGGCCGCATCTGGAACAGGCCGAGGCTGTCGTGATCGGACCCGTTGCCATCGTTCGGGAAGTCGGCCGACTCCGGGTAGGAGCCCGTGTTCGCGAGCATCCGCAACGAGGACTCCGTGAGGGCAGCCATAAGCGCGATCACCACTCCGGGCCGCCCGACACCGCTGGTTTGCCCGCCGATGGTGATGATCGTGGCGGCGTGGGTGAGCTGGGTCCGGTTCAGCGTGACCGTCTGCCCGTTGCGGGTCGTCGCGGTCAGCGACTCCGGGATCGGCCCCACAGCGAGGGAGCCCGGTGCGCATGCGGTCATCACAGGATTGACCACGGCCGCCACCCCGACCAGCACGACCGAGGGGGCAAAGAACAGCAGGGCGACCGCGAGTGCGGCGAGCTTCTTCAACACAACAACCACCCGCTCTCAACGGAGGGGGTTGTCGAGTTGGGACAATCGCAGCAGCTCACAGGTCGTGCCGGTGACGCCACGGTTGGTGACCGCCGGGGTGCAAACGATGAACACCGTGAACGACACCGGCCGGGACGCCTCCACCGGTTCGGTGCCCCAGGTGCCGTCCCGATGCCTGGTCCCGTCGATGGTGTACGCGACGGTGCCTTCAGGAATCTGCGCCGGTGCCGCCTGCGCGACCGCGGTCTCCCACGCATCCGGGACGACCACTTGGTCGATGGTGAGCCATTGGCGGGTCTGGTATGGGCGGAGCTGTCCCCACGCCTCCACGGTCGGCAGATAGGCCCGCACATCCCCGCCCAGTGCGGCCGCCTCCTCATCGGCTGCGACATCGGCGAGCATCTGCGCGTAGTCCGAGGGTCTGTGACCGGTGGTGGTGTCCCAGGTGAACAGTGCGCCGGCGACCGCGCGGGCGAACGCCTCCGGGCCACCGACCTGCGGCACCGCCACCGGCCCCTCCCGGGACGGACCGATCGGCGGGGCGGTCACGGTAGAACTCGGCGAGTCAGCGGGAGTGGTGTCGGTGCGGGGTGCTGGGCCGCGTAGCAGCCCGTAGATGCCGACACCGACCAGCAAGAGCAGCACGATGCCACCCGCGATCGTGGCGATCAGCAGACGGCGGCGACGACGATCAGCAAGGGTGGCGGGGTCCATGCGGGTCCTCCCAGAAGGCGACAGATAGGTGGTCGACTGGAAGGTGCACACACCAACCCCAGAACGCGGCGCCCGGTCAGGCGATGTGCTCGCTGCGCTCCGGTGCACGGCGGGCGGCACGGGCGGCGTCAGCGAAGGTGACGGTGCCGGCCACGGTCTGCTCGAACCGGGACCATTGCTCCTCGGTCAGTGCCGGGCCGACAACCTCCGGGTTGTGGTGCAGCCACCACTGGGCGAGGTCGTCCCAGACGGCGACGAACACGGTCAGCGGAAACGGCACCGGCTCGCCCTGGTCCTCGACCGCGGTCAGCGCGGGGCGGCGGGATTTCCGGCCGTTCTTCTTCGCGGCCTTCACACGAGCGAGCGCCGCCTGCGCCAACTCCTCCAGCTCCACCGCCCGCGCCTCACGCTCGGCCACCCGCACCTTAGCGGCCTCGGCGCGGGCCCGGTCGCGCAGCCCGGCGGGCCGGGTGGGGTCGGCGGCGATCTGGTCGAGCTCGGCGAGGGAGAGCTCGGCATTGATCCGCAGATGGGAGGGATAGACGCTGCCGCCGGCCTTGATCCGCTCGACCTCCTCCGCCGCGCGAGCGCGTACGGATTCGGGTTGGGAGTGGTCGGCGGCGAGGCGTTCGAGGCGGCCGATGCGCTCCAGCGTGGTGTGGGAGTCGCGGCCGGTGACCATCTGCGCGGCCTGCACCGCGGCCTCACCCGGTGTGGTATCCCACGGTGCCGTTAACTTAACGGGACCGTCTTCTCCGGTGTCGTCGACGGCGTGGAAGCGGGTGGCCTCTTGGCGGCGTGCCGCGTCTTCGGCGAGTAGGGTCTTGAGTTCGCGGTAGAGGGCGGCGGCCTCGAACTGGGTCAGTGGCTTGTGAAGCAGGTTGTCGTCCTGCTCCGCGAGGAGCTGCCCGAGACGGTCCGAGACACCGGACCGCACCCATACCTTGACGGTCTTCCACCCGAGCAGCTTGATCGCCGCCAGCCGGCGGGCGCCGCAGATGAGATGCCCGTCGAGGGTGATCGCGATCGGTTGCCACAAGCCGTTGCGGCGAATCGACTCGACCAACGGCGCCAGATCGCCGTAGTCCTGCCGGTGCCGCCGGCCGACACCGATGGAATCCACCGCACGTTCCAGCTCAATGTGCCCATCCTGCGGGGAGCTCACGGGTGACCACCCCCGGTATCGGGTGCGGCAAGGCCCGCGGTGAGCACAAGGTCGTCATCACTCAGCAGCGCCCGCAACGGCTCCCCGATCAGCAACCGCACCAGCACCCCTCGGCCGGTGTTGGTGTGCGCGAGGGCGGGGTCCGGGGCGCCGAGAACGACTCGCAGCAGCGTCGTCCAGGCGGCGCCGGGCAGGTCCAAGAGGGCGCGGGCTTGCTGGTCGCGGCGGAGTACCTCGAAGGCCGACGCTCGCGACACGGATACGGCAAGCCGGCCGGTGATGTAGTCGACCGAGGCGCGTGCGGTCGCCGGATCCCATCCCAGCCGAGTCAGGAACGCGATCGTGTCCTCCATCGCCGAGTCGACGTTCACCGTCCGCTCCAGCCGCACGTCTTCGTCCTCAGCGGGCACGTCCTCCTCGTCGTCGGTGAAAGGGTCGACGTGGAACGCGGGGTGGTAGTCGGGCAGCGGGTTCTCTCGGTCGCTGAACCGTTCCGCATCATGGAACACCGAATACCTCGGCCGACGGGCCTGGTGCACCGAGCACAGCAGGCCGTTGCCGCGCTCCTCGCCGATGCAGGTCACTTGCACCGCACGGGTCACCACCGCCCACGGGTCATCCGCCCGACGGGTGGCGGCTCCCCGCATCGCGTCGAACGCCGCCGATGCGGCCTCCCACGGGTCCAGGCCGTGCTTGCGTGCCAGGGCAGCGTACTTGTCGGCCGCGTGCCGCATCAGCGCGGCAGCGTCCGGATCGTTCCGCCACGCGCCCGTGCCAGCGTCATGAAGTCTGTTGAGCAGTGCACGTAGCGCCTCCGAGTCCTCAAAACGATGCCGCTCCTCGTTACGGCTGCTTGCGTATGTCATCCGGCACCTCCTGAACAGCAGGTGCGCGCACGTCCCCCAGCCGTCGTGCTCGCCGGTTGAGGAGGGACACGCATGGCCTATGTCACCCCAACCCGATCCCGGAGCGCGACACCCACGAGTGCCGCTCCCCAGCCCCGCGACCGAACGCGGTCACCGGCGGCAGCCTCCGTGCCCGCTCGCTCACAACCCGCCCACCCGACCGGGCGACCGGGCGAGTGCCCCGATATGCCTGAGCGGGCACACGTCTCGCGCGGCGGGCAAGCTCTGCTTGGAAGTCGATGCCTTGCCCCGCGACCCTGCCCATCCGCGAGGCCAGCAGATCAGACGGCCGCACCCACTCCACCCCCGAACGACGCCTCCCCGCCTGCGCCGCATCGAGATTCTTCTTCGCTGCGGAGGGGTCGCCGTGGCGGGCCAGCTCAGACACGTCCCCGTCCCCAGTACGGCGTGCCTCCTCGGGCGCCTCAGAGGGCTCCTGGCGGAGTGCGCGGCGCTCTCCGAGTCGCGCGGTGCGCTGCTCGTGCTCGTTCATGTCGTCTCCTCCGTGTTTTCGTGGCCGGTCAAGGCGGGACGGGCGAACCAGCGTCCAACCGTGGATGGATGCACACCGAGGTGGCGGGCGATCTGCTTGTTCGACCAGCCCTCCTCCTCCCGTAGCAACACCGCCACCTCACGCCCCACCGGCACTGGCGACGGAGCAACCGTCGCCGTCTCCTCGCCTGACTCGCGCGACGGCTCGGCTGTGGGGAGGCGTCGGGTGAGGATGACGGTGAGGTGGGTGATCGCCAGCAGCACCAGCGGCGGCACCGCCGCCACCGACGCCGCCAGAACGCTCGGTACGTCCGCGTCGGCGGTCACGACGGCGTGGATCGCGTTCGCGGTCACCGACACCACGGCACCAGCGGCCAGCAGCGCCCACGGATACCAGGCGGAGCGTTGCCCGGCCAGCGCGACGACGGCGACGGTTGAGACGACGATGATGCCGTCCACAATCAGCGGCCACGCCCACGCCTGCCCGGCGTCGACCCCGGAGCGGCGGGCAAGATCGGCCAGGGCGGTGAAGGAGAGCCAGAACGCACCGGCGGCGATGAACACGGTCCCGGCAACCGCTGTCGCTACCGCGACCCGGCCACCGCGCGTTCTCGTTGCCAGGGTCATCACAGCCCTCGTCCCCTCGGTAACGACCCAGTGGTGGCGAGGCGGCCGAACCACCTCTCGGCTGGCGATTCGCCCCCTTCCGGCGACGGCTCGTGCCGGGCAGGCTCGGGGCGGACGGTGCGGTACGCGGAGCGGACGGTCGCGGCGATCTCGCGAGGCCCGAAGTCCGACTTCGCCGCCGCCAGCACCGCATCCAGAGCGTCCGCCATCGGGAAGCCACCCTCAGCGAGACGGCAGGACGCCCAGAACAGCTTGAGGTTGCGGTCGGAGTCCTGCCTGCCCAGCCAGCGCGCCAACCGCACGGCACCGTCCCGCCCCACCGGCTGCCAAGTGTCGGGCCGGAGGCGAGGCTCGGGGCGGGGGTCGAGGAAATCCCGCAACCGCCCCGCATCCACGGTCCTCGCGGGGCCGGTCCCGACTTCCTCGACCCGATACCAGGCCGTGATGCCCTCGATCGTCCGGGCCGAAGGCGGGACGATGATGTAGCCGCCGTCACCACGGAAATCGACCCCGGCACGCCCCGCCTGCCACGACCGCTGCTCGCTCCCAGACATCGCCGGATAATAGGCGTGCATCCCGCCCGTGGGCGTGCGCACCAACAACTCGCACCCGCCGGTCAACCCCGCCGCGGTCGCGCGGACGAAGCCGGCCCGACCATCGACGGGACCGTGAACATCCACATCCACCACCACGAACCCGGACGCTCGGCCGGTCGGCACGCCGATATTCGCGGCCGGCCACCGCCGCCACCACGCCCCGACCTGCGCCGGATCGCTGCTCGCGTCGCGGAACCCGTGCTCGACCAGCGGACGCTTCCCGCCCGGCACGCACGGGAACACCGGCACCCCGGCTTGGGTGAATTGCACGGCGGCGGCAGGCAGCGGAACGTCGGCGACCTGGGCAAACAGCTCAGCGGCCTTCATCACAGGCTCCTGACCGCGGCCTCCGCCGTGCGAGACGACCGCGGCGGCTCCACCGCCGGCGTTGCCGTGGTGCGCTCTGCTCTCGGGGTACGTTCGGCACGCGCGGGGTCGCGGGTGAGGCCGGGCGGGTCACCGTCGCCGATCTGCGCTGTGGGGAGAGCATCAAGGATCGCCCCCGCGGTCTTGCGGACCCACTCGCCTGTGGCCTGCACCACCTCCTCCGGGTCTCTGTCCTCAACGGTGCCCGCCCAGCCGTAGACGTAAGGGATCGTGTAGCCGGTGGTGTCCATGCCGTGCGCGGCACCGATCATCAGCGCCACCGACTCCGCTTCCACCTCACCCACCCCGCGATGGCCCGTGGCGTCCGGGTTGTCGGGACCGTGCAGCTTCACGTGCGCGAGTTCGTGCGCGAGGGTCTTCACCTGCGCGGAATCGTCCATGTTCGTCCGCACCGCGACCGTCCGGTTCGTGTAGTCGGTCAGGCCGTTCGCACCGCGGATCATGCCCTCGTGCTTGACCCGCAGCACCGCGAACCCCTCCGCCTCCACCAAAGTCGCGAGCCCAGCCCACAAGCCTTCGGGGGCTTCGCCTTCCAGTAGCACCGGCGACGGTCGCTCCGGAATCGGATCGCCGGCGGTCTGGGAGACATCCCACACGTAGGCGGGTTTCGCGCCGACCATGCGGGAGCGCACCGCCCCACCCGGCGTCGGCTTCTCGAACCGGCCCAGCCTCCGCCATGAGGCATTGTCCTGCGGGGTGGAGGACGCGAACCGGCCCATCACCGGGGCGAAGATCATGTACCCCGGCTGCCCCTTCTCCACCTGCCTGCCGAGGGCCTGCCATTGCTTGTACCCCGCAACATAGGACGGCTCCGGCGCCTCCACGCGGCCCTGCTCGAAAGCGTCAAGGTGCTGCGCCCACACCAACAGGGTGTTCCCGAAACTCCGTGATCGGAACCGGGCGGCGAACTTCATTGCACGCCGCCAGTCTTCCCCGGACGCGAGCTGACCCACCGCAATTGCAAGGCGTTCATGCAGCGCGTCAAGCTTCGCGTCCCGCGTTACTTGCGCACTTTCATCTGTCGCCATCACCAGCCTCCTTCCCCGGCCGCCCAACAGGGCGGCTGACCCTTGCGACCATGAGGTGCGCCGGGCGGATCGGGGATACGAGACGGGCGAGGGATGAGACTGCGACCGCCAGGCTCCGCAATGAACCCGACGAGTCCCATCTGGTCTACTCGTTGATGCGGTCGTTGCAGGCGACCGGGCTGGAACTGCGCGAAATCCTCCGGATCTGTGCGCGGATCCTCCGGGTCAGTCCGCCGCAGCCACCCGCTGACTCAGGGACCGGTACTCGCGAGGCGTGATTCCGATGCTCCGCCGGAACAGGCGCCCGGCGTAGGCGGGGTCCGTCCAGCCGACCTTTCTTGCGACAGTCGCGATCGGTTCGTCCGTGGTGCGCAGCAGGTGGGCCATTTGCTCCGCCCGTAGCATGGTGAGGTAGGCAATCGGCGTCTTGCCGAACGCGGGGACGAACAGTCGTCCAAGGTGCGATGGGGACAAGTGGACGGCCTTTGCCAGCGCGCCGAGTGTCCACCGACGCTCCGATTTGTGTCGCAGCAGGCTTGCGGCGTGGCGTACTTCAGCTCTAATGGGATCGAAGACACGGTGACGCGGGAGTCCCGGAAACATAGACGCTCGCTGACTGGAAGTGATACGTCGCTCCGTCACGTCGATATATGGCACCACCACATCCAGCACCGCAAACAGCAAGGCCTGCGCCTTGAAGAACCGCTCCGGAGCAGGATTATCCAGGCTCAGAGCCACAAGCTCGTCCAGCCAGGGCATCAGGAGCCCGACGCGATCTGTTCCGAGACGAACAATCTGAGCGGGTTCGGCATAACGGGTCTCCAAGAACTGTTTGGCCTGGAGGCGGTCGGTGAACACCGATGCGTGTTGCCAGAACACCTGATCGACGAGGAAGTCTCGATCAAGGTACAGGGTCGTGACGGTGACGGAACCTTCCGGTTCCCAGCCGCACAATGTACACGGTGCCAGGGCAACCACGTCCCCGATACTCGCAGGACGTAGGCCGAACTCGCTAAAAAGGATTGCCGATCCGGAGCGCACGAAGCTAATGCGCACGCAGTCGTATGCCCGCGGTTCCGTGGCGACATGCGAGGTCCTCGTCCGGGCGACGACCGGTGAGAACACCGGAGGTTGAGGGGACGCTGCCGCGTCCGCGGTAGTGCGCGGGGTGCCTTGCGTTACGGAACCCATGCCGGAAGTCAACGACACAGTGCACGGAAGAACGAGGCTCCTAACGATACCCATGCGAAAGGCGGCCGTTCCCTAACGCTTTCAAGACACCCTCGAGCCGGGGGCGGCGACCCCGTTCGGCGGCCGGGCGCGTTTGCGGCCCTTACCGAGGTCAGGGAGTTTGGTCGTTGTCTTGGTCCGTCAGCAGACGATGCCCCATCCCGGCCTCGGTAATCAGATACCGCGGCGTGCCCGGGTTCGGTTCGAGTTTCTTGCGCAGCTGCGAGACATACAGGCGCAGGTAGCCAGTGTCGGTGATGTGCTCGGACCCCCATATCTCGGTGAGAAGAGTCTGCCGGGTGACGAGTTTGCCGGGGTTGCGGATGAGGACTTCGAGTACCTGCCACTCGGTGGGGGTGAGCCGGATTTGCTGCGTCTGGCCACGGCTGGTCTTCACGACGTTCCGGGACGACAAGTCGATGGTGACATCACCGAGTGTCACAGTCGGGTCCGATTCGTGTTGGGGTACCCGTCGGGTGAGCGCGCGGATGCGGGCGAGGAGTTCTTCGATGGAGAAGGGTTTGGTCACGTAGTCGTCCGCCCCAGCGTCGAGCGCTTCGACTTTGTCGGCTGCGCCGGTACGACCGGAGACGACGAGGATCGGGGCGGTAGACCATCCGCGGATGCCCGCGATGACTTCGATGCCGTCGAGTTGGGGCATGCCAAGGTCGAGCATGTAGATATCGGGGTGGCGGTCGATAGCGACAGCGATGGCCTCCGCACCGTTGATGGCGGTGATGATCTCATAGCCTTTCGCAGTCAACGTGATTCGGAGTGCGCGCAGGATTTGCGGGTCATCGTCGGCGATGAGAATCTTCATGATGGCGTCCCTTCCGCGGTCTTTTCCGCGGGTTGCTGCCGCGTTTCGGGCGTCGGGAGTGTGACGACCATGGTCAGCCCGCCGCCGGGGGTGTCTTCGGGGGTGAGGGTGCCACCCATCCCTTCCACGAAGCCTTTGGAGAGGGCCAGTCCGAGGCCAAGGCCCGCGGTGTTGTCGGTGTCGCCGACACGTTGGAAGGGGACGAACACGTCATCTCGACGCTCGGCGGGGATGCCGGGGCCGCGGTCGATGATTCGGATTTCCACCTGTCCGGCGAAAGCGCTGGTGGCGATGCGGACGTAGCCGCCTGGTGGGGTGTATCGGGTGGCGTTGACGAGCAGGTTGACGAGCACTCGTTGCAGCAGTGCGGGGTCGGCCATGACCGGCGGGATAGTGGAGTCAAGATCGAGTTGCACTTGGTCGGGTCCAAGGTCGAGTTCGTCGAGTGCGGGCACGATGGTGTCGGCGGGATCGACGGGGCTGACCGAGACGGCCAGGACACCGGCCTGGAGACGGCTGACATCCAGAAGGTCGGTGATCAGGGTGGCGAGAGTGGTCAGGCTTTCATCGGCGGTGGCAAGGAGCTCGTCCCGGTCGTTGTCGTTGAGCATGCTGCGGGTGGCTCGGAGGCCGCTGACGGCGGCAGTGGCGGCGGCCAGTGGACGACGCAGGTCGTGGCTCAGCGCTGAGAGCAGGGCGGTTCGAACCCGATCGTTGGCCGCGAGCGGACCGACTTCGCTGGCGGTCTCGGCGAGGTCGCTGTGTTCGAGTGCGGCGTCGAGTTGCGCGACGAGGACGGCCAGGAGTCGTTGTTCGGAGGCTTCCAGGTCGTTGCCGTGCAGTTCCAGGATCGCGCGGTCGCCGATGGGTACAGTCGTGTGTCGGTCGTCGGGCAGAGGTTCCCCTGCCGTGGCGAGGACAGTTTCACCTTTCCGGAGTCGGACGCCAGCGAGACCGAATGCTTCTCGGGAGCGATCGATCAGCGCTTGAATGGCTCCTTGCCCACGCAGAACGCTGCCGGCGACGGTGGCGAGAAGTTCCGATTCAGCTGCGGCGCGTCGTGCGGCCCTGGTCAGCCGGGCGGCCCGGTCGACGACGAGGCTCACCAGGATCGCGATGATGATGTAGAGCGCGAGCGCGACCAGATGGGTTGGCTTGGTGACGGTGACTGTGTACAGCGGTGCGATGAAGAAGAAGTCGAGTGTGAGCCCGGACATCACAGCAGCAAATAGTGCCGGCCAGATGCCCCCCACGAGCGCGACGACGACGACTAGCAGTTGATAGCTCAGGACATCGCTGGTGATGGAGTCTTCGGTACGAAAGGCAGACAGCAGCCAGGTCAGGAGGGGGCCACCGATGAGAGCGAGTGCGAATCCGGTGATGCGGCGCTTCAACGTCAAGGCTCCGCCGATCTTGGGGAGGGAGAGTTTCCCGCCGGCGGCGTCGTGATTGACGATGTGCACGTCGATGTTGCCGGCTTCGCGCACGACGGTCGCGCCGATGCCGGGCCCGGTGAGGGCGGCGGCGAGTCGGCTGCGGCGGCTGACGCCGATGACGAGCTGTGTGGCGTTGACGGATTTGGCGAACTCGACAAGCGCGATGGGGATATCGTCACCGACGACCTGGTGATACGTGCCGCCGAGCTTTTCCACGAGGGCGCGCTGCCGGGCCAGCGATTCCGGGTCGGCGACGCGCAGCCCGTCTTGACTGGTGACGTGCACGGCGAGCAGGTCCCCACCCGCGGATCGCGCAGCGATCCGCGCTCCACGACGCAGTAGGGTCTCGCCCTCCGGACCGCCGGTGAGAGTCACCACCACCCGTTCCCGGGCTTCCCACTTGCTGTCGATGCCGTGTTCGGCGCGATAGGTCTTGAGCGCCTGGTCGACCTCATCGGCCAGCCACAGCAGGGCGAGTTCGCGCAGCGCGGTCAGGTTGCCGAGTCGGAAGTAGTTCGACAGTGCCGCGTCGATCCGCTCCGCCGGGTAGACGAGTCCGCCGGAGAGCCGGTCTTGTAGCGCCTGGGGCGCCAGGTCGACAACTTCGATCTGATCGGCCGCGCGAAGGAAATCGTCCGGTACCGTCTCGCGTTGCGGCACACCGGTGATCTGCTCCACCACATCGTTCAGAGACTCGATGTGCTGAATGTTGACCGTGGAGATCACGTCGATGCCCGCGTCCAGGAGCACCTGGACGTCTTGCCAGCGTTTGTCGTGCTCAGAGCCGGGAGCGTTGGTGTGGGCGAGTTCATCGACGAGGGCGACCTCGGGCGTGCGAGCCAGGGTGGCGTCCAGGTCCATCTCGGTCAGTTCCACGTCCCGGTGCTGGAGAGCACGACGCGGGAGGACTTCTAGTCCTTCGGTCATCGCCGATGTCGCCGCGCGGCCGTGGGTCTCCACGACAGCGACCACCACGTCCTTGCCTTCGGCGAGGAGTCGTTTGCCTTCCTCCAGCATGGTGTAGGTCTTCCCCACACCGGGCGCAGCGCCTAGCAGCACCCGAAGCCGCCCCCGTGCAGTCATGTTCAGCCCTCCCACTCATCCAATGCCAGATTAAGCTCTAACACGTTCACCCTCGGCTCCCCGACAAAACCGAGGTCGCGACCCTGGGTGTGTGCGGCGACCAGTTCACGCACCGTCGTGGCGGGCAGGTCGCGAGCCTGCGCGATGCGTGTGACCTGGATAGCGGCGTATTCCGGGCTGATGTGCGGATCCAGCCCGGAGCCCGAGGCGGTCACCGCGTCGACGGGAACCTCGGCCTCGGGGACACCGTTGAATTCGGCGACCTGCGTCCGGCGCGCAGCGATCGCAGCGATCAGATCCGGGTTTTCGGGGCCGAGGTTGGAGCCGGAGGATGCGCTGGCGTCGTAGCCGTCGCCGGCGGCGGAGGGGCGGGGTTGGAAATACTCCGGCAGCGGGTTCCCATCCGCATCTGTGAACGTCTGCCCGATCAGTGCCGAGCCCACGACCTGGCCGCTCGCGTCGGTCAGCTGGGAACCGTTCGCCTGCCACGGGAACACCAACTGGCCGACACCGGTGATCGCCAGCGGGTACAACACACCAAGGACCACCGTGAGGATGACCATGATGCGAACGGCCGTCCACACCGACCGGCCCGCACTGCGACGAGAGACCTTCATTTCTGGGAGTCCTTTCAGTAACCAGGGATCAGCGCGACGATGAGATCGATGGCCTTGATCCCCACAACGGGTACGAGGATCCCGCCGAGCCCGTATAAGAGCAGGTTCCGGTTCAACGCTTGGGCGAGGTTGGTCAGGCGGTAGGGGACGCCGATGAGGGCGAGCGGGATCAGGATGGCGATCACGACGACACTGAAGATGACGGTCGACAAGATGGCCGAGGCGGGCGAGTGCAGCCCCAGGATGTTCAGCGCCCCCAGGCCCGGGAAGACGCCGACGAACAGGGCGGGGAACAGTGCGACGTATCTGACGAGATCGTTGGCGATGTTGAACGTCGTCAAAGCGCCGCGGGTGGCCATCTGTCGCCGACCGACCTCGATGATCTCCACAAGCTTGGTCGGGTCGTCATCGAGGACGATCATGTTCGCCGCCTCCTTCGCCGCCGCGGTGCCTGTGTTCATCGCAACCCCCACATCGGCTTGCGCGAGCGCGGGGGCGTCGTTGGTGCCGTCGCCGCTCATCGCCACGAAATGCCCGGCCGCCTGTTCCCGTTTGATCAGGTCCAGCTTGTCCTTCGGAGTGGCGTCTCCCAGAAAATCGTCAACCCCTACCTCTTTCGCGATTGCCGCCGCAGTCAATGGATTATCGCCGGTAACCATGACGGTCCTGATCCCTAGCAACCGCAACTGATTCACGCGGGCCGGCACAGTGTCTTTGACCACATCCTTCAAGTGGATCACCCCGAGAACCCGGCCCGGCCCGTTCGCTGGCTTACTGGCCACAACCAGTGGGGTGCCGCCGGATCGGGCGATCGCTGCGGTCACAGACCTGAGCTCGTCCACGACAGGACGCGACTGTTGGGTGCCGGTGTGCTTGAGCCAGCCGAGGATCGCGGACTCCGCGCCCTTGCGGACACTGGTGCCGTCGTCGTCCAGGTCTCGCCCGGACATCCGCGTCAAGGCGCTGAAAGGCACGCTACGGCCTGCGCGGCTCGCATCCGCGTCGAGGACGATGCCGTGGCGACGGGTCAACTCGATCGTGGACGTGCCCTCCGGTGTCGGATCGCTGAGTGAGGACAGTGCGGCAGCACGAAGCAGCTCGTCCTCGCTGGTCCCGGCGACCGGCACGAATCGGGTTGCGCGGCGGTCGCCTTGGGTGATCGTTCCGGTCTTGTCCAGCAGCACCGTGGTGATATCCCCCGCCGTTTCCAGAGCGTGCCCTGAATCCAGGAGCACGTTGCGTTGCAGCAGCCGGTACATTCCTGCGATCCCGGTCACCGACAGCAACGCGGCGATCTCGGTGGGTACCAGGCAGGCCACCAAGGCGACCAGCACCGGAACCGACACCGGGCCGGCGACCGGCGAAGCAATGGTATTGACCGTGAGGGCGATGAGCACGAACGAGATTGAGAACGACGCGAGCAGTGCACTTAACGCCAGCTCATTGGGAGCCTTCTGCCGGCGGGCTCCTTCGGCGAGGTCGATCATCCGATCCACGACCGTGTCACCGATCGGCGCCGTGACGCGAACCACGATCCGATCCGAAAGGACCCTGGTGCCACCGGTCACCGCGGAGCGGTCACCGCCGGATTCGCGGATCACCGGGGCCGACTCACCGGTGATGGCCGACTCATCCACTGAGGCGATACCCCAGACCACTTCACCGTCGGCGGGGACCACACCCCCGACCGTCAGCACCACCATGTCGCCGGGTTGCAGCTCGGCCGAATTCACATCTCGAACGTCAGTACGGTGTGCACCAGGGTCGTTCGTTTCGTCGTAGCGGCGCACACGATGCGCGGTGGTGCTCTCCCGCATCAACCGAAGGGACGTGGTGTGGCTTCGACCGCGCCCTTCCGCCAGCGCTTCGGCGATATTCGCGGCGAGGAGTGTCAGCCAAAGCCAGACGGCGATCGCCCAACTGAAACCCGGGGGCAGCACAGTGCCGCCGGAGAGAGCCGGGCCGCCGATGAAGGGTTCCGCGAACGCGACAACCGTGGTGAGAGCGGCACCACACCACACAACGAACAGCACCGGGTTCCGCCGCTGCACTCGGGGGTCGAGTTTGCGGATCGCGCCGCGAAGCGGCAACCCGAAGGTCCGCAAGAACGATTGGAGCCGCCGTTGACCGGCCCCCCGCTTGAACCCCCGTATGATCGTCATCCCAACCCTTCCGCCAGTGGGCCAAGTGTCAAGATGGGGAAGAAGGTGGGAACCGAGACGAAGACGATGACCCCGACCAGCAGGCCCACGAACTGCGGACGGTGAAGCGGCAATTCGGCAGCCTGGGATGCCGTCCGGTCCTGGGAAGCAAATGAGCCGGCCAATGCCAGCACCAGAGCGATCGGCACAAAACGGCCAAGCAGGATGATGATGCCCAGCGCCGTGTTCAGCCAGGGGGTGTTCGCGTTGAACCCGGCGAAGGCGGAACCGTTGGTCGTCGGGGCCGAGACGAATGCCTACATCACCTCGGAGAGGGCGTGGGAACCCGGGTTGCCCATGGCCGTGCCGACGATCTCATCGTGCACTGCGGGGATGGCGAGGCTAACCGCCATGCCGACTAAGGCAAGGGTGGGCATCACGAGAATGAACAGGCTGGTCAGCTTGAGTTCGCGTACACCGATCCGTTTGCCGAGAAACACAGGTGCGCGGCCCAGGAGCAGGCCGGTGAGGAACACGGCGATGACGGCCATCACGAGGATCGTATACAGTCCCGCGCCGACCCCTCCGGGAGAGACTTCTCCGAGCAGCATGTTCAGGATGGCGATCATCCCGCCCAAGGCGGTGTAGGAGCCATGCATCGAGTTCGCGGCACCACCGGAGGTTCCGGTGGTCGCCGACGCGAACAGCGTCGATCCCACGACCCCGAATCGTTGCTCCTTTCCCTCCATCGCACCACCGGCCAGCTGGGGAGCTGTCCCATTACCGGAGAGTTCGAAGATCGTCAGGAGTGTGAACACGGCCACGAAGAACACCGCCATCGTCGCGACGATGGCGTAACCCATCCGGTGGTCGCCGACCATGCGGCCAAATGTGCGCGGCAACGCGAAGGGGATGACCAGAAGCAGGAAGATCTGGACCAGGTTCGTCCACGGCGCCGGGTTCTCGAAGGGGTGCGCGGAGTTCGCGTTGAAGAATCCGCCGCCATTGGTTCCCAGCATCTTGATCGCCTCCTGAGAGGCGACGGGACCGCCAGGGATCGACTGCGTGCCACCGGTCACGGTGGTCACCTCGGTGAACCCGTTGAAGTTCTGGACCACACCGCCGGCGAGCAGGATGACCGCCGCCAGCACCGACAGGGGCAGGAGTATCCGCAAGGTGCCGCGCACCAGATCGACCCAGAAGTTGCCGAGGGTGCCGGTGCGCCGTGACGCGAAACCTCGCACCAGCGCGATCGCGACGGCCAGTCCCACGGCGGCCGAGACGAAGTTCTGTACCGATAGACCGGCCATTTGCACGAGGTAACCGATCGTGTGCTCCGGGGAGTATGACTGCCAGTTCGTGTTTCCCACGAACGACGCCGCCGTATTGAACGCCAAGTCCTCCGGCACCGGCGGCAGCCCCAGCGAGTACGGCAGCAGGTGCTGAGTGCGTTGCAGAAGATAGAGACCGACCAACCCCACGGCAGAGAACGTCAGGACCGCGCGCAGGTACGCCTGCCAGGATTGCTCGCTTTTCGAGTTCACCCCCACCAAGCGGAACAACCACCGCTCGATCGTCCAATCCTTCGACGAGGTAAACACCCAGGCCATGTAATCGCCCAGCGGGCGATACAACACACCCAGTAGAACTGCCATCGTCGCCCCGGTCGCGACCGCCAGAAGCCACCCCATCAGAACCGCTCAGGATGAACCAAAGCCACCACAAGGTACCCGACCGCCGCGACGGCGAGCACCGCGGCGAGACATTCCACGACGATCACGGCCCTGCCAGCGCCCCACCGAGCCCACCAACCACGACGAACAGTGCAACACCGCCACGCACGTAGGCCACATCCAGCACCGGCAACTCCTCCCGTTGAACCGCCCCTCCCGCGGGGACCGCACTGCCGATCCAACACCGTCACCAGGTGTGCAATCCATGCTCCTAACGGAATCCATACGGGAACCCGCCGAACCCTCGCACTATCCAAACGGTGCCCGTGTCTGGCCCATCCCCACGACCATGCATTCGCCGGATCCTGGAAGCAGTGATCCGGTGTTTGCTGGGCAACGACCCGCCCAGGGCGAGGAAGTCCGCGCCCAGCCTGCTCAGCGTTCCAGCTCGTCCAACGCCAGGTTGACTTCCAGCACGTTCACGCGCGGTTCCCCGAGGTAGCCGAGGTCGCGACCTTGGGTGTGCGCCGCGAGTAGGTCGCGTACCGTCTCGATGGGCAGATCACGGGCCGTTGCGACGCGTGCCACCTGGATCGTGGCATATTCCGGGCTGATGTGCGGGTCCAAGCCGGACGAGGAGGCGGTCACCGCATCCGGCGGAACCTGATCCTCCGGCACGCCGTTGAACTCGGCGACTTGTGCTCGGCGGTCTTCGATTGCGGCGATCAAGTCCGGGTTCTCCGGACCGTAGTTGGAGCCGGAGGATGCGCCAGCGTCATACCCATCGCCGGCGGCGGAAGGCCGAGGCTGGAAATACTCCGGCAGCGGGACTCCGTCACCGTCGGCGAAGGACTGCCCGATGAGTGCCGAGCCCACCTGGCTATCCCCGTCACGGACGATGGACCCGTTTGCTTGCGCCGGGAATGCGAGCTGGGCGATGCCGGTGATGGTGAGGGTGTAGACGATGCCGAGGAGCACGGTGAAGAGGGCCATGGCCCGTACCGCGACCCAGGTGGTGCGTCCGGTGGAGCGTGTGGATGTGTTCATTGTCTTTTTCTTCCTATACCGGTCAGAATCCGGGGATGAGGCGCACGAGAAGATCGATGAGCCAGATACCGATGAACGGGGCGATGATGCCGCCCAGGCCGTAGACGGCGAGATTGCGGCCGAGGGTCTTCGACGCGTTCATCGGCCGATACTTCACACCGCGCAGGGCGAGCGGGATGAGGATGACGATGATGATGGCGTTAAAGATGATCGCTGACAGCACCGCAGAAGCCGGCGAGTGCAGCCCCATGATGTTCAGCACCCCGAGGCCGGGGAACACTCCCATGAACATCGCCGGGATGATCGCGAAGTACTTGGCAATGTCGTTGGCGATGGAGAACGTGGTCAGCGCCCCGCGGGTGATCAGCAGTTGCTTGCCGATGCGGACGATATCAATGAGTTTGGTCGGGTCGGAGTCGAGGTCGACCATGTTGCCGGCTTCTTTCGCCGCCGAGGTGCCGGTGTTCATCGCCACCCCGACGTCGGCTTGCGCCAAAGCGGGGGCGTCGTTGGTGCCGTCACCGGTCATGGCGACGAGGTTGCCGCCGTCTTGTTCCCGTCGGATGAGGGCGAGCTTGTCCTCCGGGGTGGCTTCGGCGAGATAGTCGTCCACACCGGCCTCGGCGGCGATCGCCTTCGCGGTCAGCGGGTTATCTCCGGTGATCATGACGGTGCGGATGCCCATCGCACGCATTTGCGCGAACCGTTCGCGCAGCCCCTCCTTGACAACGTCCTTCAAGTGCACGACGCCAAGAACCTTCCCCTCGGAGTCGGGTGACTTGACCGCGACAACCAGCGGAGTGCCGCCAGACTGTGCGACCTGATCGGTGTACTCCTCCAGCTCCGCGACCAGACTGCTCGGCAGCCGAGTGCCGTCTTGCTCCAACCATCCGATGACGGCAGAACCGGCCCCTTTGCGAATCTGAGTGCCATCGGGCTGATCCAGCCCCGACATGCGGGTTTGTGCAGTGAACGGCACGATCTCGCCCGGCGCGACCTCACCGACCTCGATGCCTTGCGCCCGGGCAAGGTCGACGATGGAGGTGCCCTCCGGTGTCGGGTCGGCCAGCGAGGAAAGCGCTGCCGTACGGATCAGTTCCTGCTCCTGCACACCGGACAGACGCAGGAACTCGCTCGCCCGGCGGTTGCCGTAGGTGATCGTGCCGGTCTTATCCAGCAGCAACGTCGTCACATCCCCGGCGGCCTCGACCGCCCGGCCCGACATCGCAAGCACGTTGCGCTGCACGAGGCGGTCCATCCCGGCGATGCCAATCGCTGACAGCAGAGCGCCGATCGTGGTGGGGATCAGGCACACCAGCAGTGCAATGAGCACCGGGATGCTCACCGGCTCAGCAGCATGGGACGCGATCGGGTTCAGAGTGAGCGCGACGACGACAAAAATGATCGACAGCGAGGCGAGAAGGATGGACAGGGCCACTTCGTTGGGCGTCTTCTGCCTCTGAGCGCCCTCGACCAGCGCGATCATCCGGTCCACGAACGTTTCGCCGGGCTTGGAGGTGATCCGTACAACGATCCGATCCGACAGCACCCGGGTGCCGCCGGTGACCGCAGAGCGGTCACCACCGGACTCACGGATGACAGGTGCTGACTCACCGGTGATCGCGGACTCGTCCACTGAGGCGATCCCCCACACAATATCTCCATCACCGGGGATCAGCTCACCGGCGACCACCACCACCGTGTCGCCGAGTTGCAGATCGGCCGAGGACACGTCCGACAGGTCCGTGCGCTCCGCTGCGGCGTCGTCGGCCGGGTCGTAACCGGAGACGCGATGGGCGGTGGTGCTGGTGCGAGTCTTTCGGAGTGTCTCGGCCTGCGCTTTGCCACGGCCCTCCGCGACCGCCTCGGACAAGTTGGCGAACAGCACGGTGAGCCACAGCCAGATCGCGATCGCCCAGGTAAACGAGAGCGGCACTGCCGTGCCCCCGGACTCGGTGGGACCGCCAAGGAACGGTTGGGCGATCGCCAGCACGGTGGTCAGTGCGGCGCCGACCCAGACGAGGAACATGACCGGGTTGCGCCACTGCTGACGAGGGTCGAGTTTGCGGAACGCGCCCGGAAGTGCCGCGCGCAGTTGCGCCCAGGAGAACGCGCTACGCGGGGTCGCGCTGCCCGTGGAGGCCACGCGGTCGGGTGAGGTGAGTGTGGACATGGTTTACAACAACCCTTCCGCCAGGGGGCCCAGCGTGAGAACGGGAAAGAAGGTCAGGGCCGTGACCATGACGGTCACGGTGGTGAGCAAGCCGACGAACAGCGGCCGGTGAGTGGGCAGTGTGCCGGCCGTGGACGGCACCTTGTCCTGTGCGGCGAGAGAGCCGGCCAGCGCCAGGACGAACACGATCGGGACGAAACGGCCCAGCAGAATCGCCAACCCTAACGTGGTGTTCAACCACGGGGTGTCCGCCGTCAGGCCGGCGAATCCCGACCCGTTATTGTTAGCCGCGGATGTGAACGCGTACAACACCTCGGACAGGCCGTGCGGGCCAGGATTCAGGATCGACGTATTCTCCACCTCCTCGCGCACACCGGGGATCGCGAAACTCAACGCGACACCGGTGAGGACAAGGGTGGGCATCACCAGGATGTAGAGACTGGCGAGCTTGATCTCGCGCGGGCCGATCTTCTTGCCCAGATACTCCGGAGTACGCCCGATCAGCAGGCCGGCGATGAACACCGCGATCACGGCGATCACCAGGATGCCGTACAAGCCCGACCCGACACCGCCGGGAGCCACCTCGCCGAGCATCATGTTCAGCATCGGGATCATCCCGCCCAGCGCCGTATACGAATCGTGCATCGAGTTCACCGCACCGGTAGACGTCCCGGTGCTCGTCGTGGCGAACAGGGTGGAGCCAATGATCCCGAACCGCTGCTCCTTGCCCTCCAACGCGCCACCGGCAAGCCGCGGGGCGGTGCCCATCCCGGCAGATTCCAACGCGGTGAGGATCGAGAAGGATGCCACAAACAGCACGCCCATGACCGCGAGGATCGCGTAGCCCTGCCGCTTGTCCCCGACGATCCGCCCGAAGGTACGCGGCAGTGAGAACGGAATCATCAGCATCAGCAGGATCTCCACGATGTTCGTCCACGGGGCAGGGTTCTCAAACGGGTGCGAAGAGTTCGCGTTGAAGAACCCGCCGCCGTTGGTGCCCAGTAGCTTGATGACCTCCTGCGAGGCGGTCGGACCTCCCGGAATCGACTGCGAACCGCCGGTGAGCGTGGTGATCTCGTTGAACCCGTTGAAGTTCTGAATGACGCCACCGGCCAACAACACGATCGCACCGACCACCGCGACCGGCAGCAGGATACGCAGCGTGCCACGGACCAAGTCGACCCAGAAATTCCCGATCGTCCCAGAGCGGCGGTACGCGAAGCCACGGACCAGCGCGATCGCCACCGCCGCGATCACCGGCGCGGAGACAAAATTTTCCCCCGCCCGCCCACCGAAATTGGCTGAGGACCC
>OEIU01000987.1_pt1 | contig 21230 bp, 13 predicted proteins | sample 1539221 | NCBI WGS metagenome assembly OEIU01 (sample SAMN03792071, study PRJEB22550) | activated sludge metagenome | feature: wastewater treatment plant; material: activated sludge; isolation source: Wastewater treatment plant of a petroleum refinery complex | place: Argentina: Zarate | collected...
TCAATATTGATCTCGTGGCGGTGGGCCCCTGGGCCCAGCGCAACAACGTGACCTATGCCTCCTACCAGGAGCTGGCCGCCCATCCGCGCGTCTATGCGATGGTGGCCGAGCACGTGGACGAGGTGAACAGGTCGCTCGCCGCCGAGCCCCGCATGGGCGGCGCCCAGATCGCGCGCTTCCTGATCCTGCACAAGGAGCTGGATGCCGATGACGGCGAGCTGACCCGCACCCAGAAGGTCCGCCGCGGCTTCATCGCCGAGCGCTACGCGCCGCTGATCGCGGCGCTCTATGACGGCTCGAGGACGGCCGATATCCGCACCGAGGTCACCTTCGAGGACGGCCGCAAGGGCGTCATCGCCGCGACGCTGACGATCCAGGACATGCAGAGGCATCCGGTCACCGCGCCGGCCGAGCTTGCGAAGGCGGCGTGACGCCGGGCTCTCCCCTCCCCGCCACTTCGTGGGGGGAGGGGAGGCGTCAGCCCACCCTCTCCAGGATCAGCGTCGCCAAGGGGGGAAGCGTCAGGGTAAGGCAGAAGGGGCGGCCGTGGCTTTCCTCGCCGGCCGCATGGCGGCCGCCGCCATTGCCCAGGTTCGAGCCGCCATAGGCGGCCCCGTCCGTATTGACGATCTCGCGGTAATAGCCCGGCAGGGGCACGCCGATGCGATAGCTCTCGCGGGGGGTCGGCGTGAAGTTCGACACTGCGACGACGATCCGTTCCTTGTCGCGCCCGCGCCGGAGCCAAGCGAGCACGGAATTTCCGGCATCGTCCGCGACGAGCCACTCGAAGCCTTCCGCCTCGGTGTCGCGCTCGTGCAGGGCCGGGAGCGTGCGGAAGGCCCGGTTCAGGTCGCGGACCAGAACCTGGACGCCGCGATGGAAGTTGTCCTCCAGGAGATGCCAGTCGAGTCCGGCATCGTGGTTCCACTCGCGCTCCTGGCCGAATTCCCCGCCCATGAAGAGCAGCTTCTTTCCCGGATGCCCCCACATGAAGCCGAAATAGGCGCGCAGATTGGCGAATTTCTGCCAGCGGTCGCCCGGCATCCGGCCGAGCAGCGAGCCCTTTCCGTGCACGACCTCGTCATGCGACAGCGGCAGGACGAAATGTTCCGAGAAGGCGTAGCCGAGGCCGAAGGTCAGGTCGCGGTGGTGATGGCGCCGTTGCGCCGGCTCCTGCGACATGAAGCGGAGCGTGTCGTGCATCCAGCCCATGTTCCACTTGAAGTCGAAGCCGAGCCCGCCTGCCGCGATCGGGTGCGAGACGCCGGGCCATGAAGTCGATTCCTCGGCCACCGTCATGACCCCCGGCGCGGCCGCATGGACGGCCTCGTTCATGTGGCGCAGGAGGTCGATCGCCGCGAGGTTCTCGTGGCCGCCGAACCTGTTCGGGACCCATTCGCCGGGCCGGCGCGAATAATCGAGATAGAGCATGGAGGCGACCGCATCCACGCGCAGCCCGTCGAGATGGTAGCGCTCCAGCCAGAAGCGGGCATTGGCGAGAAGGAAGGCCGCGACCTCCTCCCGTCCGTAATTATAGATGCAGGTGCCCCAATCGGGGTGGAAGCCCTGGCGCGGATCGGCATGCTCGTAGAGATGCGTCCCGTCGAAGCGGGCGAGGCCGTGCGGATCGCTCGGGAAATGGCCCGGCACCCAGTCGAGCAGAAGGCCGAGTCCGGCCTCGTGCGCCGCCTCGACGAAATGGATGAAATCCTCTGGCGGGCCGAAGCGGCTCGTCGGCGCGAAGAGCGAGACGGGCTGGTAGCCCCAGGAGCCGTCGAAGGGGAACTCGGTGACCGGCAGAAGCTCGATATGGCTGAAGCCGAGATCCTTGACATAGGGGATCAGGCGCGCGGCCAGTTCCCGGTAGGTGAGATAGCGCCCGCCCGCGCCGCGGGCCCAGGAGCCGAGATGGCATTCGTAGATGCTGACCGGCTCCCGGACCGGATCGCCCCGCGCGCGCGCCGCCATCCAGGCCCCGTCCCGCCACGCATGAGGAGCGGCTACATGGACGCGCGAGGCAGTCGCGGGCGGGTGCTGCGCCGCGAAGGCCAGGGGATCGGCCTTCGCATGAAGCCTCCCGTCCGCCCCGAGCAACTCGTATTTGTAGGGCTCGCCGCCGGCGAGGCCGGGGATGAACAGCTCCCAGACGCCGGCCTCGTGCCGCAGCCGCATGGGATGGCGGCGGCTGTCCCAGCCGTTGAAATCGCCGATGACGCTGGCCCGGCGCGCATGGGGCGCCCACACGGCGAAATGGATGCCCGCGACGCCCCCGGCCTCCGCCGCCTGCGCGCCGAGAAGGCGGCGGGGCGCGTCCGAGCCGGTTTCGCGGATACGCTCCATCCTCTCGAAGCCGGGGATCGGGCCGAAGCTGTAGGGATCGCGCGTTTCCTGCCTGACAAGGCCCGGCCAGTCGATCGCGAGGCGGTAGCTGGGTCGGCGCGGGGATTCGAGGCGGGCGACGAAGAAGCCCGCCGGATCGAGCCGCCGGGCCGGGACCGGCTCCCCGCCTTCGTCGGGCAGCACGGCGACGCGCAGGGCGCCCGGAAGGAGGACGCGGATCTCCCACGTGCCCGGCGCGGTCTCGTGGGGCCCGAGAACCGCGAAGGGATCGCCGTGCCGCGCGCCGAGAAGCGCCGCGACGGCCTCGGGGCCCGCCGTCATGCAGGCGGCCCCTGGTCGAGAAGGGTGAGGACGCCCCGGATCGGCATCTCGATCCAGTCGGGGCGGTTCCCGGCCTCGTAATTGACCTCGTAGAGCGCCTTCGAGAGCAGGTGCAGCCGCAGCAGCCTGCGGCGCGTTTCGTCGTCCTCGACCCAGACGGGGCTGCCCTCGGTCGCTTCCTCGTAGGCGGCGAGGAACTCGGCCTCGATCAGGCGCAGCCAGCCGCTCGCCAGCGCCCCCACCCGTTCGCCCGCCTCGGGCAGCCGGGCGGCGACATCGCGCGCGGCGGTGTCTGCGGCGTAGACGAAGGAGCGCAGCATGCCGGCAATGTCCCGCAGCGGCGTGTATTTGGCCCGGCGCTCGGCCGAGGTGCGGGCCGGCTCGCCCTCGAAATCGACGATCATCACGTCGTCCTCGGCGATGAGGATCTGGCCGAGATGGAGGTCGCCGTGGATGCGCGTCTTGACGGCGCCCTTCGGCTCGATGGCGAGGGATTCGAGCCGGGCAAGGCATTCCTCGCGCCGGGACAGGAGCAGGGCGGCGGCCGGCACCTCGCGGGCGAAGCGGGGCAGGGTGGCGAAGGCCCGCTCGGCTTGTGCCTTCGCATCGGCGATCACGGCCTCGATATCGGCCCCGGTCAGGGGTTCCGCCGCGAAGGCCGCATCCTGCGTCGGGGTCGCGAGGGCGACATGCATCTCGCCCGTGCGCCGGCCCATCACCGCCGCATAGCGCAGATAGGGGGCCGTCGCCTCCACCAGCGCCTCCTCGTCGGGCGGCGCGAAGGCGAGCATGTCGAGTTCCCGCGAGAGCGTCTCCAGCGTCAGCCGCCAGGCGTCGCCCTGGTTGGGCACGAAGCTCTGGAGCAGCGCCAGCGCCACGATCGTTCCGTCGGGGGCGTGGTATTCGATCGTCCCGAGGGTCGCGGGGGCATTGCGGAAGCCGGCCACCTCCGTCAGGAAGCGCCCGACCTCGATCTCGGGATGGGGCCCCGAGCGCAGGCGCCGGTAGAATTTCAGCACCATCTCCTCGCCGATCCGCACCGAGGTATTCGAATGCTCGGCCGCGATCCGCTGGATGGAGGCGGGGTCGATGGCGGGCCCCGCCGTGAAATCCGAGGTGGCGCGGCAGCTCAGGAGCCCGCCCGCCACGGTCGGCAGGTCCCGCCCTTCTCCAAGGGCCGCGAGCACGGCGAGCGTGAAATCGGCGGAGGAAGCCGCGCCGAAGGCGAGGCCCGTCTTGCGTCCCTGGCGCACCCGCGCGACCGCATAGGGCAGGAAAGCCTCGCTCTCGCCCTCCTCGAAGGCGAGCGGCATCGAGTAATGCTGGATCGAGCCCGATTTCATCTCGATGCGGAAGGCGGGCAGGAGGAAGCTCTCGCGCCCGGCGGGATCCTCCATCACCGCGTAATCGACGAGCCGGATCGACTGGATGCGATCGTCCTTGGCGCCGAACCAGCGCCGCGTGCGCACATAGGGAGGCAGGATCGTCCGCTCCAGCGCCTCGCGCTCGCGCCCTTCCAGCAGGGAGGCGAGGCCGTTGGTCAGGACGAGCGTGAACAGCTCCATCGGCGCAGGCGGCCCGAAGCGCGCGTCCCGCCCGTCGATCCGCGAGAGCTGGAACCAGTAGAAGCCATAGGCCGGGAGCGTCAGGAGATAGGGCCATTCGCCGACCGGCGGGAAGGCCGTCCCGCCCGTCATCTCCATGGGAGTGAGGCCTGTGAATTCGGAAAGGTCGAGTTCCACCGCCTGCGGCGCGCGCGAGACGTTGGCGACGCAGAGCACGATCTCGCTCCCGTGCTCGCGCAGATAGGCGAGGACCTTGCGGTTGGCCGGATAGAGGAAGCGCTGGGTTCCCCGCCCGAAGGCCGGGGTGGAGCGCCGCAGGCCGATCATCCGCCGCATCCAGTTGTAGAGCGAGGCGGGGCTGCGCGCCTGGCTTTCGACGTTGACCGCGTCGAAGCCGAAGATCGGGTCCTGGATGGTCGGCAGGTAGAGGCGGGCCGGGTCGCAGCGGGAGAAGCCGCCGTTGCGGTCGGGCGACCATTGCATCGGCGTGCGCACCCCGTCCCGGTCGCCGAGATAGATGTTGTCGCCCATCCCGATCTCGTCGCCGTAATACATGACCGGCGTGCCGGGCATGGAGAGCAGGAGCGAATTGAGAAGCTCGATCTTGCGGCGGTCGTTCTCGAGGAGCGGGGCGAGGCGACGGCGGATGCCGAGGTTGGTCCGTGCCCGCCGGTCCGCCGCGTAGAAGGACCAGAGATAGTCGCGCTCCTTGTCCGTCACCATTTCGAGCGTCAGCTCGTCATGGTTGCGCAGGAAGATCGCCCATTGGCATCCCTCCGGGATCTCGGGCGTCTGGCGCATGATGTCGGTGACCGGGTGCCGGTCCTCCTGCGCCAGCGCCATGTACATGCGCGGCATCAGCGGGAAGTGGAAGGAGAGGTGGCATTCGTCGCCGTCTCCGAAATAGGGCGCGGTCTCCTCCGGCCACTGGTTGGCCTCGGCGAGAAGCATCCGGTCGGGATAGCGCGCGTCGAGCGCGGCCCTGATCTTCTTGATGACCGTATGCGTCTCGGGCAGGTTCTCGCAGTTGGTTCCCTCCCGCTCGACGAGATAGGGGATGGCGTCGAGCCGCAGCCCGTCCACGCCCATGTCGAGCCAGTAATACATGGTCTCGATCACCGATTCGAGGACGGCCGGGTTGTCGAAATTGAGATCGGGCTGGTGCGCGTAGAAGCGGTGCCAGAAATACTGGCCGGCCACCGGGTCCCAGGTCCAGTTGGAGGGCTCGGTGTCCAGGAAGATGATGCGCGTCTGCGCATAGATCTGGTCGGTATCCGACCAGACGTAGAAGTTCCGCTCCGGCGAGCCTTTCGGCGCCCGGCGCGCGGCCTGGAACCAGGGATGCTGGTCCGAGGTGTGGTTGATGACGAGTTCGGTGATCACCCGGATGCCGCGCGCATGGGCGGCGTCGATGAACGCCTTGAAATCCGCCATCGTGCCGTAGGACGGGTTGATGTCGAGATAATCCTGGATGTCGTAGCCGTCGTCGCGCAGCGGCGAGGGATAGAACGGCATCACCCAGATCGCCGTGATCCCGAGATCGCGGATATAGTCCAGCTTCTGGGTCAGGCCGACGAAGTCCCCGATGCCGTCATTGTCGGCGTCGAAGAACGACTTGACATGGACCTGATAGATCAGGGCGTCGCGATACCATTGCGTGTCGGTGCGGTCGGTCATGCATCTGCGCCGGTGGGGGTGAGCGGGAGGGGCCGTGCGGGGGGGACCCCCCTTCCGGTCGCGCTGGCGCGCGACTCGACTTCCCCCACAAGGGGGGAAGGGGCGCGCGGGATACGCTGCGGCCCACCCTTCCCCCCTTGTGGGGGAAGTCGAGCAGGCGCGAAGCGCCGCCCGGAAGGGGGGGCACCCCGCAATGTCGTTCGTCTCACCGTCACCTCACATCTTCCCGAAGAAGCTGGTGATGTCGAAATAGATATCCTTCGTCTCCCTGGCCGGCGAGACGATGGTGAGGCGGTCGTAGGTGCGCCCCTCGTGGCGCAGCAGCGCCTGCATGGTCCGGCGCCAGCCGGGATAATGCCGGCGCAGATACTCGTATTCCTTCGGCACGCCCTCCACCGAGTTTTCCGCCACGATCGGGATCGCGCGCTCGAAGGAGAGGCCGTCCGGCTCGAGGGCGCGCGCAGGGACGACGATGAGCAGGAGGGCCAGGAGAGCGGCCGGTAAGCTGCGGGTCATGGGAAGCCTCATTCCCGGCCTGGCGGAACGAGCCGCCAGATCACGCAGGAGCGCTCGGCCGGATCGAGCGCGATGCGATGCGTCTTGCCGCGCAGCTCGAAGCGCCCGAAGCCGAGCAGGTCCTCGACCACGAGCGCGCCGTCATCCGGCAGGCCGAATTCCCAAAGCGGCACCTCGTAGCTGCATTCCTGCCGGTGATGCGGATCGAGATTGACGAGGATCAGCAGAGCGTTGTCCTTGGCTGGCGTCATGCGCAGGTAGGAGACGACGCTGTCGTTCCAGGCGTTCAGGAAGCGGATGTTGCGGAAGTCCCAGAGCGCCGGGTTCTCGCGCCTGATCCGGTTGAGCCGCGCGATATGCGCGCGGATGTGGCCCGGCCGGTCGTAATCCCAGACGCGGATCTGGTATTTCTCCGAATCGAGATATTCCTCCTTGCGGAAGAGCGCCGCCTCGCACAATTCGAAGCCGTTATAGATGCCCCAGGCCGAAGACAAAGTCGCGGCCAGCGTGGCGCGCACGACGAAGCCGGCCCGCCCGCTCGTCTGGAGATAGATCGGGTTGATGTCCGGTGTGTTGGTGAAGAAGTTAGGCCGGTAATATTCGCCCATCTCGCCGTGGGCCAGCTCGTTCATGTACTCCGTCAGCTCGTTCTTGGTGTCGCGCCAGGTGAAATACGTATAGCTCTGCTGGAAGCCGATCTTGGCGAGCTTCCTCATCATCTTCGGCCGCGTGAAGGCTTCGGCCAGGAAGATCGCGTCCGGATATCGCGCGCCCACCTCCGCGATCAGCCATTCCCAGAAGGGGAGGGGCTTGGTGTGCGGGTTGTCGACGCGGAAGATGCGCACGCCCTCGCGACACCAGAGAAGGACGACGTCGCGCAGGGCGTGCCAGAGGCCCGGCTTCGCCGCGCCGTAGAAGGAGACGTTGTAGATGTCCTCATAGGTCTTGGGCGGGTTCTCGGCATATTTCAGGCTGCCGTCCGGCCGGGTGTCGAACCAGTCCGGGTGCTGCCTGATCCAGGGGTGGTCGGGCGAGCATTGGATCGCGAAATCGAGCGCGATCTCGAGCCCGTGGTCATGCGCCGCCGCGACGAGGCGGCGAAACGCCTCGAGGCCGCCGAGATCCGCATGAACCGCTTCGTGGCCGCCGGTCTCGTCCCCGATGGCATAGACCGAGCCGACATCGCCCGGCTCCGCCGTGAGAGCGTTGTTGCGGCCCTTCCTGTTCGTGTGCCCGACCGGGTGGATGGGCGGGAAATAGAGCACGTCGAAGCCGAGATCCCGCACATGGGGCAACATGGCGGCGACGTCGTCGAAGGTCCCGTGGCGCGAGGCATCGTGGCTCATCGAGCGCGGGAACAGTTCGTACCACGCAGAGAATCGCGCGGCGAGACGGTCGGCGACCACGTGGAGTTCGCGATAACGCGAGGCGTTCCGCCGCTCGGCATGGCGGACGATCAGGGCGCGATTCGCCTCGTCGAGGAGAAGATCGAGCTGCGCCGCCGAGCCCGCCTCCGCGCGTGCGAGCCGCGCGGCAAGCTCCCGCAGCCCCTCCTCGTCGCCGTCCCGCGCGGCCCGCTCGGCGATGTGCGCGCCCTCGATCGTTTCCAGGCGGATGTCGCGCCCGGCCGCCATCTTCGCCTCGATCTCGTGCAGCCAGGAAGCCCAGGGATCGCGCCAGCCCTCGATCGTGAAGACGTAGCGGGCGTTGCGCTCGAGCGGAAAGGAGCCGCGCCAGCGGTCGTTGTCGACGGGCAGCATCGGCGCGCGGCGCCACGTCTCCTCGTCGGCCGGGCGATAGAGGATCTCGGCCGCGATTCTGTCGTGGCCGTCGGAGAAGATGTCGGCCCAGACCTCGACCACGTCGCCGGCGAGGCGCTTGACCGGCGTGCGGCCGCCATCCAGCTCCGGCCAGACGGATTCGATGACGACCCGGCCTTCGCCGTCCGGCTCAAGGCCGGAGGCGGCCTTGCCGCTCTCTGCGCGCCCGGCGGTGAAAATCCGCACCTCGCCCGGGCGGAGCGCCGTCGCTCCCGGCCCGAGCGGCGCCGGGGCGGCGCCGGGACTGCGCTCCAGGAAGGGGCCGAAGACGCCGCCCGCGCGGGTCAGGAGAGGGCCGGTCTCGACGATGATCTCTTCCTCTCCCGGATTGGCAAGAATCAGAAGCGCCGAGCGCGCCGCGACGGGATGTCCCCCTTCCAGGCGCAGCAGCGCCAGACAGGGCGCGTCGGGCGCGGAGAGAACATGCGCCGCGCCCTCGACATTGGCGGCGGGGATCGCGGCCTTGAGACGGTTGAGGGCGCCGATGCGGTTCGAGATGTCGATCCCGGTCTCCTCGCGGTCTCCCGGCGTGGTTTCGGCGACGTGGAGCTTGCGCCGGTAGCCCCATTCATAGCCGATCGGCATCAGGACGCCGGAGGAGAAGAAGGCGGCCAGCGCGTAGCGAAAAACGAGGGCGCGGGCGATGCGCTCGCGATCCCCGGCCGGGAACGCGGCGGCGAGGCGCCCCATGTCGTGGTTCTCGGGGAAGGCGATGGAGGGCGCGAGAAGGCGTGTCTTCTCGTAGGCGTCCATGGCCCAGGGCTTCCGGAGGTCCCACCAGGCGAAGGAGTTGAAGAGATAGTCGAAGCCGGCTTTTGCGGTGGCCTCCGTCTCGGCCTCCGAGCAGCCGAGCGTTTCCGCCGCGAAGAGGCAGGCGTCGCGCGCCCTCGCCCCGCCGATCAGCGCGCGCCAGACATCCGGCGGCACCTTGTAGGCGGCGTCGCACCGGAAGCCCGCGACGCCAAGCCCCTGCATGCGGGCGATGTAGCGGTCCCAATAGCCGAGCAGGAAGGAGCGCGCGTCCTCGCTTCGCCAGTCCAGCTCGGCGAGGTCGCCCCAGATTGTCCGCTTGCCGGGATCGTCGGGGTCGGTCGCGAAGGGGCTCTCCAGCTCTCCCCACGGATTGCGCAGGAACAGGTCGGGCCGGCTCTGTGCCAGGAGCGAATCCTTCGAGAGATGGTTGACGACGAGATCCGCCATCACCTTCAGGCCGTGCCGGCCCGCCTCCGCCGCGAAAGCGGCGATCGCCTCGTCGGGATCGCCGCCATCCGAGAGGCGCGGGTCGAGCGTCTCGGGGTCCTTGATGGCGTAGAGGCTGCCCGAGAAGCCGCTCTCGTGGAAGGGATTCACCTGGACCCAGTCGAAGCCCATCGCGGCGATGCGCGGCAATTCGCGCGACCAGGCCGAAACCGGGCCGACCAGGAGCGGGAACAGGTTGTAGATCCGGGGGCCGGTCCTCGCCGCGTCCGCCTGGATCGTCTCGTCGGTCCCGATCTCGCCCAAGAGCGTTCCCTCGTCCTTTTCGCCAGCGGATCACCGGCGCAGGGAAAGCGCAAGGCCGCGGCCCTCGCTTTCCATCGCCCGCGCGACCGTGGCGAGGGGGCCGCCGGGGCCGTGGATCGCCTCGAGATCGGCCGCGAGCCTGCGGCGCCAGTTCGGATGCTCCGCGACCGTGCCGGGAAGATTCACCTGCTCGCTCTGGCCGAGGACGTCCTCGTACTGGACGGCGCAGAGCGCCGAGGGCGTCCGGGCAAGATAGCGCAAGGCCGCCTCGCGCGGCGCCGTCTCCGGCGGTTCGGTCGCCGGGAGGAGATGTTCAGCGGCGAGCGCCTCGCAGAGCCGGCTCTTGTCCCCCGCCCGCCCGGCGCGCTCCTCGCCGGCCCGCTCGGGGCTGGAGAGGCCGAGATCCTCGCGCAGGCCGATATCGCGTCCCCTCCACCAGCCGGCGAAGGTCGGCAGGTCGTGGGTGGCGAGCACCGCCATGGATTCACGCGGATAGGCCGCCGGCCGCTTGAAGCCCCCTTCCGCCTCGCGCTCGAAGAAGAGGACGCGGTGGCCGAGGATGCCGCAGGCCGCGATCGCCTCCGCGAAGCCGTCCGGCGCCGTGCCGAGGTCTTCCGCCACGATGAGGGCGCGGGCGCGGTGGCTCTCGATGCGCAGCACGGCCAGCATCGCGGCGAAGGGATAGGCGACATAGGCGCCGGCCTCTGCGCCTTTTCCCTCGGGAATGAGATAGAGCCGCCGCAACTGGAAGGCATGGTCGATCCGGAGCGCCCCCGCATGGCGCAGATTGGCGCGGACCAGGGCGCGGAAGGCGTCCAGGCCGTCCGCTTCCAGCCGCAGCGGATGAAGCGGGGGCAGGCCCCAATCCTGCCCCTGCGGGGCGAGGAGGTCGGGCGGCGCGCCGATCGACAGTCCCTCGCCGAAAAGGCCGGGCGCGCCCCAGACTTCCGAGCCGCCCCGGTCCGGGCCGACGGCGAGATCGCGATAGAGGCCGATGGCCATTCCCGCCCCCAGCGCCGCGTCCTGCGCCTCGCGAAGCTGACAATCCGCAACCTGCTGGAGCCAGGCATGGAAGGCGATTCGCTCAGGGTCCGCGGTCGCGAAGGCCGCGAGCGCCCCCGGCTCGCGGCGCCGGAACGCCTCCGGCCATTCCCCGAGCCAGCGTCGCCCCTCCTGCGCGAAATGCTCCGACAGGGCCTCGAACAGGGCGTGGTTCTCCAGCGCCGCACCGCCTTCGGCCCGGAACGAATCGAGGGCGGGCGCGAAGGCCTGCCGGTGCTCGACGAAAGAGGCTTCGAGGACGGGGGCGAGCAGGGCCCAGATCACGGCGTGATCGACGAGCGGCCGCGCCCTGAGCGCCGCGAGGTGGGCTGCGCGCCCGCTTTCGCCGAGGAGGCGCCCGGCCTCGCTGCCGGCGATCCGGGGAAGCGCCGCCGGATCGATATGCAGGGGCTCGAGGAAGAGGCGCGAGGAGGGGGAATAAGGCGAAACTTTCGTCCGGTCGGCCGCGAACAGGGCGTGGAGCGGCGACAGGCCGAGGAAGGAGGCGCCGCGGGCCGCAGCGCCCTTCGCCGCTTCCCGGACGTCTCCATAGCTGCCGATGCCGAAATTGCCCTCGGAGCGAAGGGCATAGACCTGGGCCGACACCCCCCAGCCGCGCCGTCCCTCGCGCATCCAGTCCGGCTCCCGGCAGCGGGCCGGGGCGGCGAGCACCGTCGCCGTGGCCGATGCGCTACCCGCCCGCGCCTCCAGCCGGTGATAGCCGGCCGGCAGGGCGGGAAGCTCCAGCAGGCCGTCCTTCGCCCGGCCCTCGTGCCGCCGGCCGCCCTCTTCGGCGAGGCCCCAGGAAGCCGTCCCGGCGAGGGCGAGGCTTTGCGGTTCTCCCGCGCGGGTCACGATCACGCGCGGCAGGAGGGTGCCGCGCAGATCGCTTGCCCGCGCAAAGCTCTCCGAGATTTCCGTCTCCGAGCCGCACGGGAAGCCGAGGCGGGCGAGGATGTCGCCGCGCCGAGCGCGCCCGGCCGCGACCTCCCGGCCGAACGCATCGCAATAGCGGGCCTCGATCCCGACGAGGTCCGCGAGCCTCTCGAAGGAGTCATCGCTCACGCGGCGGTCCTTGGAGGGGGCACACAGCTTCCCGATCGGTAGCCCGGATTCCCAAAAAAAGCCTCGCGACGGCGCATGCGGCGATCGTCAATCCCGGTTCAGAAACAGAACCAGCGAACGGGGTTGGAGAAGGAAGGTTCCGCCTGCTTCCGGCTCCCTCGGCGCCGCGGGCTCGCCCTCCGGCTCGCCAGTATCGAGGACGAGGCGCCAGGGTCCTTCAGGCGGAAGGCGGAAAGCGATCTCTTCCTCGCCCGCCTGCATCAGGACGAGAAGGCGGACGGCGCCCGGCCCCTCGCCGATCCGCATCCCGAGGCAGCGCCGATCGGCATCCTGCCAGTCTTCCGGCCCCATCTCGCGGCCCTCCGGCGCGAGCCAGCGGATGCCGGTCTCCCAGCCGGCGAGGAGGCATTCGCGCCGCAGTCGCAGGAGCCCGGCCACGAAATCCGGCAGGCTGGGATCCAGGGCCGGTCCTTTCTCCCAGTCGATCCAGCTCGTGCGGTTGTCCTGGGCATAGGCGTTGTTGTTGCCGCCCTGGCTCCGCGAGACTTCGTCGCCCGCGAGCAGCATCGGCACGCCCCGGGCCAGGACCAGGCTCGCCAGGAGGTTGCGCGCGGTGCGGGCGCGGAGAGCCAGGACGGCCGGGTCGGAGGTCGCGCCCTCGTGGCCGAAATTCTGCGACAGCTCGTGAGGATGCCCGTCGCGGTTGCCCTCCCCGTTGGCGAAATTGTGCCGGCGCGCATGGCTGACGAGATCGCGCAGCGTGAAGCCGTCATGCGAAGAGACATAGTTGATCGAGGATTGCGCCGAGCGGCCCGCTGCCGGGAAGGTCCGTGGCGAGCCCGCGAGCGCCTCGGCGAGGTCCGGCCCCCGGCCGTCGCCCCGCCAGAAGGCTCGCAGGGCGTCGCGCGCGCGGTCGTTCCATTCCCCCCAGCCGGCCGGGAAGCCGCCGAGGCGGTAGCCGTCCCGGCCGAGATCCCAGGGCTCGGCGATCAGCTTGAGCCCGCTCAGGGCGGGGTCGGCCTCGATGGCGGCGAAGAAGGCCGAATGCGGATCGAAGTCATCGACGTCGCGCGCCAGGGCGGGGGCGAGGTCGAAGCGGAAGCCGTCGACGCCGTATTCCTCGGCCCAGTGGCGCAGCGCGTCGATGGCAAGGCGCCGCACTGCCGGATGGCCGAGATCGAGGCTGTTGCCGCAGCCCGTGACGTCGAGGAGCCGTCCGGGCTCCCCGGGCCGGCTCTTATAGTAGCTGGCATTGTCGATGCCCCGGAAGGAGAGGACGGGACCGTCCTCGCCGCCCTCCGCGGTGTGGTTCAGGACGATGTCGAGGATCACCTCGATGCCGGCGCCGTGCAGCGCCCGCACGGCCTGTTTCAGCCCGACCGGGCCGAGCGGCCCGAAATAGCGCGGCTCGGGCGCGAAGTAATTGAGGGTGGAATAGCCCCAGTAATTGACGAGGCCGCGCGCGAGGAGCGCGGGCTCGTCGGCGATGGCCTGGATCGGCAGCAGCTCCAAAGCCGTGACGCCGAGGCGCAGGAGATGCTCGATCACGGCCGGATGGCCGAGCGCCGCATAGGTCCCGCGCAGGGCAGGCGGGACCTGCGGGTGAAGGCGCGTCAGGCCCCGGACATGGGCTTCGTAGATGACCGTCTCGCGCCAGGGCCGGCAGGGACGGTCATGGCATGGCGGGTCGGGCGGGGCGGTCACGATCCCGCGCGGCAGGGCATCGGGGGGAGGGAAGGCCCCCGCGAGGGGAGGCCCGGGCCGGTAGGGCCCCGAGAGCAGCTTCGCATAGGGATCGAGGAGCGGCCGCTCGGGATCGAAGCGGTGGCCCTTTTCGGGCCGCCAGGGACCGTGGACGCGGAAGAGATAGGCTTGTCCGGGCAGGAGGCCTGCGAGGCGGCCGTGCCAGACATTCCCCGTCCGCGACGGGAGGCGGCAGCGCGTCTCCCGCCCCTCGGGATCGAAGAGGCACAGATCCACCGCCGTCGCATGGGCCGAGAAGAGCGCGAAATTGACGCCCGAGCCGTCGAAGACGGCGCCGAGCGGCGCCGGGGCGCCTGCCTCGGCGATCAAGATCCGGGTCGCGCCTCAGCCCGTCGCGCCGAGATTTCCGCTCGATGGAGCCGCCATCGGGTCGGTGGCCCGGAGCGCGCCGAGGAAGCTCTGCCACCAGTCATTGACCGTGTGGCCCTCGAGGACGCGCATCATCTCCTGCCAGCGATCCCGCCTCTCGCCGCGCGACATGCGCAGCGCCTGGTCGATCGCCCCCGCCGTCGCCATGGAATCGTAGGGATTGACCAGGAGGGCCCCCTGTTCCAGCTCGAAGGCGGCGCCGGCATAGCGGGACAGAACGAGCACGCCCGGATTCTCGGGATCCTGGGAGGCCACATATTCCTTGGCGACGAGGTTCATGCCGTCGCGCAGCGGCGTGACGAGCCCGACATCCGCCATGCGGTAGAGCCCCATCAGCGTCGCGTGCGGGACGCTCTGGTTGACGTAGCGGATGGGCGTCCAGTCGAAATCGCCGTAGGCGCCGTTGGCCTCGCCGACCTGGGTCGCGACATCGCGCTCCAATTCGGCATATTCCGGCACCTCGGAGCGTGATTTCGGGGTGATCTGGAGATAGCTGACCCGCCCGCGCTCCTCCTGGTGCGTCGTCAGATAGGCGACGAAGGACCGGATGCGCTCCCGCAAGCCCTTGGAATAGTCGAGGCGGTCGACCCCGATGAGGAGGCGCTTGCCCTCGATGCTGGCCAGCATGCGCTTGGTGGACGCAAGCCCGACCGACTTCTCGGCCGCGGCCGCGATGCCGGCCGTGTCGATCCCGATCGGGAACGCGGCGACCTGGACCTGGCGCTCGCCGACCGTCAGAAGGCCCTCGCCCGAGGAGGTCGCGAGACCCTCCTCCAGAACGCAGCGCTGGAAATGGGAGGCGTCGCGCTCGGTCTGGAACCCCACGACGTCATAGGCGAGCAGCCCCTCCAGCAGGCGGCGGTAGCGCGGCAGGGCGCTGATCACCTCCGGCGGCGGCCAGGGGATGTGCAGGAAGAAGCCGATCCGGTTGCCGAGGCCGCGCCCGCGCAGGGCCGCGCCGAGCGGGATGAGGTGGTAGTCATGCACCCAGATGAGATCTGTCGGCTGGACGAGCCCGGCGAGCTTGCGGGCGAAGAGATCGTTGACCCGGAAATAGGCCTGGGTCTCGCGATCGGAGAAGCGGGCGAGATCGAGGCGGTAATGGCAGACGGGCCACAGCGCCCGGTTCGAGAAGCCGAGATAGTAGTCGTCGACGTCGCGCCGCGTCAGGTCGGTCGTGGCGAAGGTGACGGGCCCGGATTGCTGCATGTGGAGCGAATCGGCGTCGATGGCGGCGCGGGCCTCGCCCGACCAGCCGAACCAGATCCCGCCGCTCGCGCGCAAAGCCGCTTCGAGAGCCACCGCGAGGCCGCCCGCTCCCCCGCCGCCGCGCGGATTCGGAACCGAGACCCGGTTCGAGACCACGATCAGCCGCGGTCCCCCGCTCGGCCCGTCCGTGGCCCGCAGCGAGCTTTTCGACAGGAATCCCGGGAACGTATCCCGGGACAGGATCGGAGCCTTGGGCATCATCGAGACAATCATGCCTGCATCATCCTGACCGAGAGGCGGAAGGCCCGCCTCGGATGCCCCGAGCACCATACTGGATGCACCTTCGCGAGATTTGCAGGACTAACCTGAACGGCAGATGATGGTTCCTGCCGAGGCGGCCCGAGGCGCGGCGGAACGGCCTTTCGTCTCCTGGCGGACGGCCCGAGGACCTGTGGATATCCGCCGCCGGATGTCCGGACGATCTCTCACGCCGCGGGGAGGTCGGCGAGCGCCGCCCGCCCGGCCGCCCAGAGCCTCAGCCAGCGGCGGAAGGCGACGGCGTCCTCGAGCCGGCGCGTCGCTGCCGTGGGTCCCGGCCCGAGCTTGATCGAGAGCCCGCCGAGGGCGTTGACGGCCTCGAAGCCGTGCTCGTCCGTGTGGTCGTCCCCCGCGAAGACGGGCGAGCGCCCGCGATAGGGCGGCTGCTCCATGAGGTCGCCGATCGCGCCTCCCTTTCCCGAGGCGGCCGGGACGATCTCGCGCACCGCCTTGCCGTCCTGGATGCGGTAGCCGGGACCCAGCTCGCGGGCGAGATCCGCCATCGCGGCCATGGCCTCCGCCTCGGCCTGCGGCGCCATCCGCCAATGCAGCGCGACCCCCACCTCCTTGTCCTCGACGAGCACGCCCGGCCGGTCGGCGAAGGCGCGGCGGAGCGCGGCGACCTGGGGCGCGATCCCGGCGAGCCCCGGGGGGCGGGAGAACCGCCCCGCGACCCGGCGCTCGAGCCCGTGCATGCCGCAGATGTCGAGGTCCTCGGCCCGCAGGAACCCGTCGATATCGGAGACCGTGCGCCCCGAGACGATGGCGAGCGCTCCCCCGTGGCTCGCGGCGAGGTCGGAGAGGAGCGCGGGCAGGTCGGGCTCCACCTCGATGGCGTCCGGCCGCTCGGCGATGTCCACGAGCGTGCCGTCGAAATCCAGGAACAGCGCGAAGCGGGGATCGGGGGGCTGGCTCACGCGCGGGCTATCCTGGCTGGGCCTTCGTGCCGCATTCCGTCCCCTCCCGCCGCCGTCCTGATTCGCCCGCCCATGCTAACGCCTGCGCTCCATCTGGGAATGCCCGCCCGCGGGTCCGTCCCATGCTGATTCCCGTCGCCGATCCCGACGATCCGCGCGTCGCTCCCTTCCGCTCCCTGCGCGAGCGCGATCTCGCGACCCGCGCCGGGGGGCGTCCCGGCGCCTTCGTGGCCGAGGGCGAGGTCGTGCTGCGGCTCCTGCTCTCGGAGCGCTCGCGCTTCCGGCCGCTCTCCATCCTGATCGCGGAGAACCGCGTCGGGCCCCTGGCCAGCCTCCTGCCCGACGGGGCCCGCGGGGCGCCCGTCCATGTCGCGCCCCCCGGGGTCCTGGAGCGCATCGCCGGCTTTCCGATTCATCGCGGCGTCCTCGCGCTCGGCGAGCGCCCGCCCCCGCCCGAGCCGGGCGCGCTGCTACCCGCTCGCGGCCCCTCGCTCGTCCTCGGGCTGATCGGCCTCGCCAATCACGACAATGTCGGCGGCGCGTTCCGCAACGCGGCGGCCTTCGGCGCGGATGCCGTCCTGCTCGACGGGGCAAGCTGCGACCCGCTCTACCGCAAGGCGATCCGGGTCTCGGTCGGGGCCGCGCTCACGGTGCCTTTCGCACGAGGCGGCGCGGCGGAGGGGCTGGTCGATCTTCTTCTGCGCGCCGGCTACACGCCCTTCGCCCTCAGCCCGGCGGGCTCGGCGCGGCTCGGCGAGGTCGCCTGGCCGCCCCGGACCGCGCTGCTCGTGGGCGCGGAGGGCGCCGGCCTGCCGCCCCCGCTGATCGCGCGCCTGCGCTCCGTGCGGATCGAGATGGCGCCCGGCTTCGATTCGCTGAACGTCGCCACCGCCGCCGGGATCGCGCTTCACGCCGCCGCGACGTCGCGCGGGATGGAACCTCATTGACGCGCAGGGGCTTGCGGACCCACCTTAGTCCGGCGTGCTTCGGTGGCGCGTGGAAAAGGACGGGTGGAAGCGTGATGACGGTCAGGGTTTCCGGGAAGAACCTCGACATCGGCGACAGCCTTCGCGCTCAGGTCGAGGAGCGGGTCGCGGCAGCCATCGTGAAATATGCCGAGGGGCGCGGCTCGGGCCAGGTGGTGGTCTCGCGCGACGGTTCCGGCTTTCGGACCGATTGCGTGGTCAATCTCGGCTCGGGCATGCGCCTCGAATCGGCGGGGCTCGCGAACGACGCCTATGCGAGCTTCGACCAGTCCGCCCTGCGGATCGAGAAGCGGATGCGGCGCCACAAGCGGCGCATCAAGGACCGGCTCAGCGAGACCCCGAGCCCCAGCAACGCGGCGATCGAGAGCGCCTATGCGATCCTCAGCGCGCCCGACGAGGCCGTGGAGGAGCCCGAATACCATCCCATCGTGATCGCGGAGACGACCCGGCCGCTGAACAAGCTCTCGGTGAGCGAGGCGGTGCTGGAACTCGACCTGTCGGGCTCTCCGGTCGTCGTGTTCCGGCATGCTGGCAATGGCCGGGTGAACGTCGTATATCGCCGCAACGATGGATCCATCGGGTGGGTCGACCCGCCGTCGACCGATAGCTGAGACACGAACCGGCCACGATTGGCCACGAGCCTGTTTCGGGATGCGTCGAAGACGCCTTTCGAGACAGGTTCTGTAAAGAGACCGATGCCACAGCTCGATTTCCTGTCGCCCGAGGCGATCGCGCCGTCCCTCAGGGCCGGCTCCAAGAAGCAGGCGCTCCACGACCTTGCGAGCCAGGCCTCCCGCCTCGTCGGACGCGACGAGCGGGAGATCTTCGACACGCTTCTCCAGCGCGAGCGACTCGGCTCGACCGGGATCGGCGAGGGAATCGCCATTCCGCACGGCAAGCTGCCCAAGCTCGACAGGCTGTTCGGCCTTTTCGCCCGGCTCGAGCGCCCGATCGATTTCGACGCGATCGACGGCGAGCCGGTAGACATGCTCTTCCTGCTGCTCGCGCCCGAGGGGGCGGGCGCGGATCACCTCAAGGCGCTCGCGCGAATCGCCCGCATGATGCGCGAGCCCGGAATCCACGAGCGCATCCGCGCCGCGCGCGACGCCAGCGCCCTCTACGCCGTCCTGACCCAGGACCAGACGCCTCAGGCCGCCTGAGCCTCGCGCGGTTGGCCGCGGCGGGCGAATATGGTCTTGATCGGCCATGGCCCGGCTCACGGATGAATGCCTCGCGACCGGCGGCTCCCTGTCCCTCGAGGCGGCAGCGGCGCTGATCGAGGCGCGCGTGCCGGTGGCCGCGGGCATCGAGACCGTCCCGCTCGCCGCGGCGGACGGCCGCATCGCGGCCGAGGACGTCACGGCGGCCATCCGGCTGCCGCCCCACGACAATGCGGCGGTGGACGGCTATGCCGTCCGCCATGCCGATCTCGGCGTGGGCGAGACCTGGCTCCCCCTCGCCGGACGAATCGCCGCGGGCGATGCGCCGGGGCCCGGCGCCATGGCCGGCCGGGCCGTCCGCATCTTCACCGGCGCGCCCCTGCCGCCGGGCCTGGACACGGTCTTCATGCAGGAGAGCGTCCGCCGGGACGGGGACCGGGTCGCGCTCCCGCCGGGTGCCGCGCCCGGCGCCCATCGCCGCCGCGCGGGCGAGGATGCGGAGGCGGGCGAGGTGGTCGTCCGGGCCGGAACGCGGCTGCGGCCGCAGCATCTGGCCCTGGCCGCGGCGACCGGGCACGAGCGCATCGCCGTGCGGCGGCCTCTGCGCGTCGCGCTCTTCTCGACCGGCAACGAACTGGCCGAGCCCGGCGCCGCCCTCGCGCCCGGCCGGGTCTACGATTCGAATCGCCCGCTCCTCGCCGCCCTCCTGCGGCGGGCGGGGGCGGATCTGCGCGACGGCGGCATCCTGCGCGATTCGGCCGGGCTCGTCGGGCGCCGCCTCGTCGAAGCCTGCGGGGAGGCCGATCTCGTCGTGACCTCCGGCGGCGTCTCGGCCGGCGACGAGGACCATGTCGCGGCCGCCCTTGCCCGCGAGGGAGAGCTGGCCTTCTGGCGCCTCGCCCTCAAGCCGGGCCGGCCGGTCGCGATGGGGCTGATCGGCGGCACGCCGGTCATGGGCCTGCCCGGCAATCCGGTCGCCGCCTATGTCACCTATGCCTTCGTCGCGGCGCCGCTCCTCGCGCGGCTCGGCGGGGCGACGTGGCAGAAGCCGCCCTCGCTGCTGGTCCGGGCGGCTTTCGCCCATCGCCGCAAGGCCGGCCGGCGCGAATATCTGCGCGTCAGCCTGTGCGAGGGAGCGGACGGGGAGGCGGAGCTGGTCAAGTTCCCGCGGGAGGGCAGCGCCCTTCTCTCCTCGCTGACCGGCAGCGACGGCCTCGCAGAGCTGCCCGAGGATCTGGCCGAGGTCGTGCCGGGAAGCCGGCTGCGCTTCTTCTCCCACCTCGCCCTGCAATCGCCCTGACGTCCTGCGGGCACGACCGAGGAATCGACCGATGTGGCAGCCCGCGGCCTCCTATCCCGACCCCGCCGTGCGGAGCCTCGATGCGAGTTTCGAGCGCTACCGCCTGCCGCTCGCCGCGGTGGAGCGAATCGCCACGGGCTGCCGCTGGGCCGAGGGCCCGGTCTGGTTCGGCGACATGCGCCAGCTCGTCTGGAGCGACATCCCCAACAATCGCATGCTGCGCTGGGACGAGGAGACGGGGGCGGTGGGCATTTTCCGCAAGCCCTCCGACTGGGCGAACGGCAATACGCGCGACCGCGAGGGCCGGCTCGTCACCTGCCATCACGCCCGCTATCTCGGCCGGACCGAGCATGACGGCTCGATCACGGTGCTGGCGGACCGTTTCGAGGGCCGCCGGCTGAACTCGCCCAACGACGTGGGGGTGAAATCCGACGGTTCGATCTGGTTCACCGACCCGCCCTTCGGCATCCTCGGCCATTACGAGGGCCGCAAGGCGCCTTCGGAGGGGCCGGCTGCCGTCTATCGCCTCGATCCGGCGACGGGCGAGCTGTCCTGCCTCGCCGACGACATCCCCGGCCCGAACGGGCTCGCCTTCTCGCCCGACGAAAGCCTTCTCTACGTCGTCGCCTCCCGCGCCGAGCCTCACCGCCTGATCCTCGCCTATGACGTCGTCGGCGGCACGCGGCTCGGCAGCTGGCGCGTGGTGGTCGATGCCGGGCCGGACGGCACGCCGGACGGGTTCCGCGTCGATATCGACGGCAATCTCTGGTGCGGCTGGGGCATGGGACGCGTGGAGCTGGACGGGGTGATGGTCTTCAATCCCGAGGGCCGCGCCATCGGCCGCATCGCGCTCCCCGAGCGCTGCGCGAATCTGTGCTTCGGCGGCGTCATGCGCAACCGCCTCTTCATGGCGGCGAGCCAGTCGGTCTACGCCCTCTATGTGAACACGCAGGGCGTCGCGGGGGGATAGCTTGCCGCTCGCGGGGAGAGGCATGCGGGCGCCGGACTTCCCATCCGGCCTTCGGGGCGCAATATGAGGGCAACATTGTTGCCGCGGCCGAGGCCGCGCCTCACCGGATCGATCCATGGCTGAGAAAATCCCCGTCACCGTGCTGACCGGCTATCTCGGGGCCGGCAAGACCACCCTCCTCAACCGCATCCTGACCGAGCAGCACGGTAGGAAATACGCCGTCATCGTCAACGAGTTCGGCGAGATCGGCATCGACAACGACCTCGTCGTCGGCGCGGACGAGGAGGTCTTCGAGATGAACAACGGCTGCATCTGCTGCACCGTGCGCGGCGATCTCATCCGCATCATCGAGGGGCTGATGAAGCGGCGCGGCAAGTTCGACGCCATCA
>OEIU01000988.1_pt1 | contig 21219 bp, 18 predicted proteins | sample 1539221 | NCBI WGS metagenome assembly OEIU01 (sample SAMN03792071, study PRJEB22550) | activated sludge metagenome | feature: wastewater treatment plant; material: activated sludge; isolation source: Wastewater treatment plant of a petroleum refinery complex | place: Argentina: Zarate | collected...
GGCGGGGGCGGTCGACAATTCCGTCTACAAAACGATCGTTGAGGATTCGCCAAATCCGCGCGCCGCCAACGAATTCTTCCACGGCTACACCTGGTCGGCGCATCCGGCGGCCTGCGCGGCGGCGATCGCGACCATCGACATCTACGAGAAGGAACGGCTGTTCGAGCGCGCGAGCCAGATGTCGGCCTATTTCCTCGAAGGCCTGTTCTCGCTGAAGGACATTCCGATCGTCACCGACATCCGCGGCTACGGCATGGCGGGGGGCATCGACGTCGCGCCGACGCAGATCCCGGGCGAGCGCGGGCACATTCTGCAGAAGAAGCTCTACGACAACGGCCTGCACATCAAGACGACCGGCGACACCGGCATTCTCGCGCCGCCCTTCGTGATGACGACCGATCAAATCGACCAGATGATAGACATTTCGCGCAAGACATTGCAGGCGTTGTGATCTGGGCGCGCGGCGCCGCGCGAGCGGCGCCTGCCTCTAGATGAAAGTTTCCGTCATTCGCGCCGCGGCGTTTTCGAGCAGGGATTTTTGCTCGAGAAGCTTGGCGAGGCTCATGCGCGCGACCGGCGCGTGACAGGCGACGGCGGCGACGACCTTGCCGTTTGCGTCGCGCACGGGCACGGCGACGGCGATGAGGCCGGCGAGGAATTCCTCATTGTCGGTGCTGTAGCCGTTGCGCGCGATCTTCTCGAGGTCGCGCAGCAGCGCCTTGATCGTGATGATCGTCTTCGGCGAATTGCGCGTCAGCGTCACGCCCGCGAGCAGGCGATCGCGCGCGCCTTCCGGCATGTGCGCCAGAAAGAGCTTGCCGCTCGCCGTGCAGTGGATGGGCACGCGCGAGCCGGGCTCGAGCGCCATGCGCAGCGGCCATTTGGTTTCCACGCGATCGAGATAGAGCACCTCGCCGCGCGACGGGCAGGTGAGGTTGCAGGTTTCGCCGATCGCGTCGACGAGGTCCGAAAGCACGTTGCGGCGCGTATTGGCGGGGCCGGCCGCGCGCACGATTTCGAGCCCGAGCCGCATGAGGCGCGGGCCGACGGAAAAGCGGCGCGGGTCGGCGTCGCGCATCAGATAGCCCTGCTCCTGCAATCGCCCGCACAGGCGAAAGGTCGTGGCCGCCGGCAATTCGCAGATGACTTCCAGTTCCTTCAGCGTGGTGGGGCGGCCGGCGGAGGCGACGGCTTCGAGCAGCGTCAGGGCGCGTTCGGTCGCGGGCCGCTGCTTGCCGCCGGCGGCGCGGCGCTGCGCGCTCTCGGTATGTGAGGGCGATTCGGGCGATTTGCGCGGCGTCTGTCTCTGTGCGGATCGCGGATTCATTCAGCCGATCTCCTCGCCGCGCCCGATCATAATTCCGTTTAACGAAATAAAATATTCCAATTATGAGTTGACCGCAATCCGGAAGAATGGCTCATTTTCAAAAACCGCCTTGGGAGGCGACGTTGGACGCGCGAGGGACAATCGCGGATTTCGTGGTCGTCGGCGCCGGCTCGTCCGGTTGCGCGGTCGCGAGCCGGCTGTCGGAGAACGGGCGTCATCGCGTCGCGCTGCTGGAAGCGGGCCCGCGCGACGTCAATCCGTGGATCCATCTACCGATCGGCTACGGCAAGACGATGTGGGACAGGAAGGTCAACTGGGCCTTCTCCACCGAGCCCGAGCCGAACATGCACGATCGCGCCATCTACTGGCCGCGCGGCAAGGTGCTCGGCGGGTCGAGCTCGATCAACGGGCTGATCGCGATTCGCGGACAGGTGGAGGATTACGACGCCTGGGAGCGGCTCGGCGCGCGCGGCTGGTCGTGGTCCCACGTGGCGCCTTACTTTCGCAGGATCGAGAGCAATTCCGATTTCGCCGACGACCAGATGCACGGCGCGCACGGGCCGGTCAGCGTCAGTTCGATCGGCGCGAAGCACGAATTGATCGAGGCGGCGATCGCGGCGGCCGGGAAGCTCGGCGTGCCGGAAAACAGGGATTTCAACGGCGCGCGCCAGGAAGGCGTCGGCTATTACCAGCTCACGACGCGCAACGGCCTGCGCGCGAGCGCGGCCAAGGCCTATCTCAAGCCCGCGCGCGGCCGCGCCAATCTCGACATCGTGACGGATGCGCAGGCGACGGGATTGATCTTCGAGAACGGCCGCGCCGTCGGCGTGCGCTTTCGGCGCAAGGGCGTGAACGAGGAAATCCGCGCCCGGCGCGGCGTGATCCTGTCGGCCGGCGCGCTGCAATCGCCGCAGCTCCTCATGCTGTCCGGCGTCGGGCCCGCGGACCATCTGCGCGCGCGCGGCGTGAATGTGGCGGCCGACCGGCGCGAGGTCGGGCGCAACCTGCAGGATCATCTGCAGTTCCGTCTCATCTATCGCTGCACGAAGCCGATCACGACCAACGACGAGCTGCGCAGCCTGTTCGGCCGCATGCGGATCGGCCTGCAATGGCTTTTCCTGCGCAGCGGGCCGCTCGCCATCGGCATCAACCAGGGCGGGCTGTTCACGCGCGTCATGCCGGGCGCGAAGACGCCCGACATCCAGTTCCATATCGCGACGCTGAGCGCCGACATGGCTGGCGCGAAGCCGCATCCGTTCTCGGGTTTCACGCTGTCGGTGTGCCAGCTCAGGCCCGAGAGCCGCGGGCATATCGAACTCGGCTCGGCCGATCCGCTTGCGGCGCCGAAAATCTTCGCCAATTATCTCGACGCCGCAGCGGATCGCGAATGCGCCGTGCGCGCCATCAAGTTCGCGCGAAAACTGGCGCAGACGGAGCCGCTGAAAGGGCTCGTCGCCGAGGAGATCAAGCCCGGTCCCGTGGCGCGGAGCGACGAGGACATTCTGGATTTCGCGCGCGCGAACGGCGCGACGATCTTTCACCCCTCCGGCACCTGCCGGATGGGCGACGATCCCGAATCCGTCGTCGATCCGCGCCTGCGCGTGCGCGGCGTGGAAGGGCTGTGGGTCGCCGATTGCTCGGTGATGCCGCGCCTCGTTTCGGGCAACACGAATCTGCCGGCGATCATGATCGGCGAGAGAGCGGCGGAGATGATCCTGGCCGACGCGACCGGCGGCTGACAGCGCCGGACACAACACAGGGACGCTTGGGAGGCGACAATGGCTGAACCTACAAGGGACGATATCCGACGCGTCGTCGCGGCCTCCGTCATCGGGGCGACGATCGAATGGTATGACTTCTTCCTCTATGGCGCGGTCGCCGGCCTCGTCTTCAACAAGCTCTACTTTCCCGCCAACGATCCTTTCATCTCGACGCTGCTCGCCTATACGACCTTCGCGATCGGCTTCGTCGCGCGGCCGCTCGGCGGCCTGATTTTCGGCCATCTCGGCGATCGCATCGGCCGCAAGAGCGTGCTGATCGCAACGCTCCTCATCATGGGCGTCGCGACGGTCGCGATCGGCCTGCTGCCGACCTATCAGCAGATCGGCATGGCGGCGCCGGTGCTGCTCGTTCTGCTACGCATCCTGCAGGGTCTCGGGCTCGGCGGCGAATGGGGCGGCGCGGTGCTGATGGCCTATGAATACGCCGGCGAAAAGGAGCGCGGCTATTATGCGAGCCTGCCGCAGGTCGGTCTCGCCATCGGGCTGTGCCTGTCGTCGGGCGTCGTCGCGCTGCTCGCCGCGCTGCCGGACAAGGATTTTCTCGCCTGGGGCTGGCGCGTCGCCTTCATCGCCTCGATCCTGCTGGTGATCGTCGGCCTCTATATCCGCCTGAAGGTGATCGAGACGCCGGAATTCCGCGCGCTGAAGGAGAAGAACGCGGTCGCGAAAATGCCCTTCGTCGAAATGCTGCGCGACTATCCCGTCAGCATCCTGCTCGGCATGGGCGCGCGCTATATCGACGGCGTGTTCTTCAACGTCTTCGCCGTCTTCTCCATCGCCTATCTGACGCAGATGGCGCCGAGCAAGGTCTCGCGGCCGGTCGCGCTCTGGGCGGTGGCGGCCGCGGCGCTCGTGATGGTCGTCGCGATCCCGATGGCCGGAAAGCTCAGCGACAGGCTGGGGCGGCCGAAAACCTACGCCATCGGCTCCGCGCTTCTGGCGCTGTGCGCCTATCCCGCCTTCTGGCTGATGGCGACCGGCAATCCCGTCCTGATCTTCGCCTCGATGATCGTCGCCTTCGGCGTCATCTATGCGATCTGCTATGGTCCGGAGGCGGCCCTGTTCGCCGACCTCTTCGATCCGCGCGTGCGCTATTCCGGCATTTCCTTCGTGTACCAGTTCTCTGGCATATTCGCGTCCGGCATCACGCCGATCATCGCGACCTACCTGCTGGAGGCGAACGGCAAGCAGCCGTGGTATCTCGTCGGCTATGTCGTGTTCGCGGCGCTGGTCAGCATGGTCAGCGCGATGGCGATCGGCGCGCGCGAGCGCCGGGCGGGCTGATCAGCCCGGCTGCGACCGCGCGGGATCATTCCCCTCCCCCTTGTGGGGAGGGGCTAGGGGAGGGGGTCGCGCAATCTCGCGAGATTAGCGCTCGATCTTGCGGCGAGATTCCGCGACCCCCCACCCCCAGACGAAATCGACGAAGCCGATTTCGTCGACCTCCCCCACAAGGGGGGAGGGAGCCTGCAGACACGTCATGTTTGAACCCTGCGGAGCTTCCGCAGTGAATGAATGAGGACAGACAGATGAAAATGACGACCGAAGAAGCCTTCGTGAAGGTGCTGCAGATGCATGGCGTCGAGCATGCCTTCGGCATCATCGGTTCGGCCTTCATGCCGATCTCCGATCTGTTCCCGAAGGCGGGCATCACCTTCTGGGACTGCGCGCACGAGGGCAATGGCGCGATCATCGCGGACGGCTATACGCGTACGACCGGCAAGCTGGCGATGTGCATCGCGCAGAACGGGCCGGGCATCACCAATTTCGTGACCTCGATCAAGACCGCCTACTGGAACCACACGCCCATGCTGCTGGTGACGCCGCAGGCCGCCAACAAGACGATCGGGCAGGGCGGCTTCCAGGAAGTCGAGCAGATGGCGATGTTCCGCGACTGCGTCTGCTATCAGGAAGAAGTGCGCGATCCCTCGCGCATCGCGGAGACGCTCAATCGCGTGATCCTCAAGGCGCATCGCCTGTCGGCGCCGGCGCAGATCAACGTGCCGCGCGATTTCTGGACGCAGGTGATCGACATCAACCTGCCGGTTCCGATCGAATTCGAGCGCCCCGCCGGCGGCGCGAAGGCGATCGCGGAAGCGGCGAAGCTGCTGTCGGAAGCTTCCTTCCCCGTCATCCTCTCGGGCGCGGGCGTGGTGATCGGCGAAGCGATTCCCGATTGCGCGGCGCTGGCCGAAAAGCTGTCCGCGCCGGTCTGCTCGGGCTACCAGCACAACGATTCCTTCCCCGGCTCGCATCCGCTGGCCTGCGGACCGCTCGGCTACAACGGCTCGAAGGCGGCGATGGAGCTGATCGCCAGGGCCGACGTGGTGCTGGCGCTCGGCACGCGGCTCAATCCGTTCTCGACGCTGCCGGGCTACGGCATCGACTACTGGCCGAAGGACGCGAAGATCATCCAGGTCGACATCAATCCGGACCGCATCGGCCTGACCAAGCCGGTCGCGGTCGCGATCTGCGGCGATGCAAAGCAGGTCGCGCAGCAGATTCTCGCGCAACTCTCCGCGACGGCCGGCGACAAGGGACGCGACGAGCGCAAGGCGCTGATCCACACGACCAAGTCCGCCTGGCTGCAGCAGCTCTCCGGCATGGATCACGAGGACGACGATCCGGGCACCACCTGGAACGATCGCGCCCGCAAGCGCGACCCCGAGCGCATGTCGCCGCGCCAGGCGTGGCGCGCCATTCAGGCGGGCCTGCCGCGCGACGCGATCATCTCCTCCGACATCGGCAATAATTGCGCGATCGGCAACGCCTATCCGACGTTCGAGAAGGGCCGCAAATATCTCGCGCCCGGCCTGTTCGGTCCGTGCGGCTATGGCTTTCCGTCGATCATCGGCGCCAAGATCGGCAATCCCGATACGCCGGTCGTGGGCTTCGCCGGCGACGGCGCCTTCGGCATTTCCATGAGCGAAATGTCGTCGATCGGCCGCGAGGAATGGCCGGCGATCACGATGGTCGTGTTCCGCAATTATCAATGGGGCGCGGAGAAGCGCAATTCGACGCTGTGGTACGACGACAATTTCGTCGGCACCGAACTCGACCCGCATCTCTCCTATGCGCGCGTGGCGGAAGCCTGCGGGCTGAAGGGCGTCGTGGCGAAGACGCAGGCGCAATTGACGGAGGCGATCGCCAAATCCTGCGAGGATCAGAAGAACGGCGTGACGACCTTCATCGAGGTGATCCTCAACCAGGAACTTGGCGAGCCCTTCCGACGCGATGCGATGAAGAAGCCGGTCGTCGTCGCCGGCGTCTCGCCTGAGGACATGCGGCCGCAGCGACCCGGCCGCTGAGATTCATGCGGTCTCGATGAGTTTCGGATTGATCTTCGAGGCATAGATCGCCGATTCCACGAGAATCGCGACGCCCGTCGCGGCGTCGATCTCGGCCTGCGATCGCCGCAGGCCGCGATGGGCGACATGGGCGGCGACGACCGGCCGCCACCGCTGCGGGACGACGCCCTCGTCGCGCAGGATCTTGCCGGACAGCCTGCCGTCGAAACAGTCGCGCGCAAGCGGCCAGACGCGTTTCAGCAGTCCCGTGCAAGGCAGTTTCGGCCGGGCGCCGGACGGCGAAGGAAAAAAGTCGCCGTCATGTCCGATGATCGTCGTGACATGCGCAAACATGGCGTCGAGGCCGGGCGGCGTCGCGTCTGCGGCCATGGCCGCGCCCGCCGAGAGCGGCCAGAGGCGCAGCGGAGCGTCGCGCGGGGATGCGGGAACCAGCATGTCGTTCAGCGGGTCGCCAAAATAGAACGTATGGCCCGCCCTGGTGGTCGCGATGTGCATCCCGGCCGGCCAGGCGTCGGTCCGCGCGAAAAGCGCGCGCTGGGCGGCGAAGCCTGCGATCGCGCCGGCGGCGGCGAGCAGCGTGGGAGCGTCGATCCGCCCGTCGAACGCGGTTCGCGCGGGCAGGTTCCGGAGGAGATCGCCGAAGGCGAAATTGCAGGCGGCGAAGCGCGCGTCTCCTTCCCATGGGAACTGTGGTTCATACGGCTTCGATTTCAGGCGCTCTTGCATGGGATGCCTCTCGTGCGGGCCTATCCTGCCTCGACGCGGCTCCGGCCGATGTAGCGCAGCGCACAGCGCGCGCAGCCGCCGACGGCCGGCCGGGAGCGGGTCTGCCATGAGCGGGGCAGCCTTCAACTCCGCCCCTCCGGCGCTATAATTTCAATTAATCCCCCCTTTCACCGGGGCCGCGCGCCCCGATTCGCCGCGAGATTGCTGATGAACGCGCCTTTCACCGACCATCAGGAATTTTTGCCGGAATTTTCGATCGGCAAGCCCGTGCGGCGCTCGGAAGACCCGGCGCTGGTGCAGGGCCGGGGCCGCTATTCCGACGACATCGCCATCGAAGGCCAAGTCTATGGCGTGATCGTGCGCAGCCGTCATGCGCACGGGATCATCAAGGCGATCGAGACCGACGATGCGCGCGCCATGCCGGGCGTGCTGGCGATCTATACAGGCGCCGACCTTGCCGCCTACACGCCGGCGCGCAGCCCTTTCCCGCTCAAAAGCGACGACGGCTCGCCGATGCGCGGCAACGGCACGATGTTCTTCGCGACCAACAAGGTCCGCTATGTCGGCGACCCCATCGCGCTCGTCGTCGCTGCGAGCGAGATCGAGGCGCGCGAGGCGGCCGAAGCCGTGATCGTCGACGTCGAGTCGCTGCCCGCGGTCGCCGATGCGCGCGCGGCGGCCGCGCCCGGCGCGCCGCAAGTCTATGGCGATGCGCCCGGCAATATCGCGCTCGACCACACGATCGGCGATATGGCGAAGGTCGAAGCGATCATCGCCGGCGCGAAGCATGTCGCGCGGCTGCGCGTCATCGACAATCGCGTGATGGTCGCTGCGATGGAGCCGCGCGCGGCGCTGTTCGAATATGATTCGGCAAGCGAGCGCTTCACCGCGCATATGCAGTCGCAGGGCGTGTTCGGCATGCGCAACGGACTGGCCGCCGCCATGGGCGTGACGCCGGACAGGATGCATGTGCTGACCGCCCAGGTCGGCGGCTCCTTCGGCATGAAGGGCTCGGTCTTTCCGGAATATATCGCGCTGCTGCACGCCGCGCGTGACCTGCGGCGTCCGGTGAAATTCACGGAGATGCGTTCCGAAAGTTTCGTTAGCGATCATCAGGGCCGCGATCACGATGTCGACGCCGAACTCGCGCTCGATGTGGACGGCAATATTCTCGCGCTGCGGATGACGGGCTACGCCAATCTCGGCGCCTATATGACGCCGTTCGGCGTGCTGATTGGCGCGATCAACATTCATCGCAACGCGCAGAGCGTCTATCGCACGCCGGTCATGGCGACGAACATCAAATGCGTGCTGACGAACACGCCGCCGATCGGCGCCTATCGCGGCGCGGGGCGGCCCGAGGGCAATTACGTCATGGAGCGCATGATCGAGGCGGCCGCGCATGTCAGCGGGATTGATTCGATCACGCTGCGCAAACGCAATCACATCAGGCCGGACGAATTGCCCTATACGACGGGAACCGGCGCGATCTACGACAGCGGCGACTTCACCGCGCTGCTCGAGGCCGCGCTGGAAGCAGCCGACTACGAGGGCTTTGCCGCGCGCAAAGCCGAAAGCCTTTCGCGCGGCAAGTTGCGCGGGATCGGCGTCGGGCAATATCTGGAGATCACCGCGCCGCCGACCAACGAACTCGGCGAGATCGTTTTCGAGGAAGACGGCAGCGTTCTGATGCGCACGGGCACGCTCGATTTCGGACAGGGTCACGCGACGACTTTCGCGCAAGTGCTGGTCAGCAAGCTCGGGCTGCCGTTCGACCGCATCCGTCTCGTGCAGGGCGACAGCGACCAGATCAGGATCGGCGGCGGCACGGGCGGCTCGAAATCCACGATGGCGTCGGGTTCGGCCTTCGTCGAGGCGAGCGAGCAGGTGATCGAGATCGGCAAGCGCGCGGCGTCGTATATCCTGGAAGCGGCGGTCTCCGACATCGAGTTTTCGCGCGGCGCCTTTGCGGTCGCGGGCACGGATCGCTCGATCGGCGTGATCGAACTCGCCAGGCGCCTGCGCGCGGCGACGGACCTGCCCGAGGATTGCCCGAAGTCGCTGGACGTGAGCCACGTCCACAAGGCCTCGCCCTCGGCCTATCCGAACGGCTGTCACGTCGCGGAGGTCGAGGTCGATCCCGAGACCGGCGTGGTGGCCGTCGTGCGCTACACGCTGATGAACGATTTCGGCACGGTAGTGAATCCGATGATCGTGGAAGGGCAGGGCCACGGCGGCGTGATGCAGGCGATCGGCCAGGCGTTGCTCGAGCGGGTGGTGTTCGACGAGGACGGCCAACTCATCACCGGCTCGTTCACCGACTACGCCATGCCGCGCGCGGAGGAGGCGCCGCCCTTCGTCGTCCATAACCGCCCGACGATCACAAAAACCAATCCGCTGGGCGCCAAGGGCTGCGGCGAGGCCGGCTGCGCCGGCGGCCTGCCGTCGGTGATGAACGCGCTGGTGAATGCGCTGAGCGAACGCGGCGTCACGCATGTGAACATGCCCGCCACGCCGGAAGCCGTGTGGCGGCTGGCGAACGATCTGTAGAACTGGACCGCGAGCCTTCAGGCTCGCCTTGGCAAGAGTTGCGAGCCTGAAGGCTCGCGGTCCAGGTTCGCAACTTTGCCCGGTTTTAGTGTAAAAAGCCCGCGATGACCGCCCTTTCCACTCTTTCCGCGCCGGAGACCGCCGCTCCGGCCAAGCCCTCGCTGCTCGGCCTGACGCGCGCGCAGCTTGGCGAACATCTGCGCGCGCTCGATCTCCCCGACCGCGAAATCCGCATGCGCGTCAATCAGTTGTGGAACTGGATCTATTTCCACGGCGTCCGCGACTTCGACGCGATGCTGAACGTGTCCAAGGTTTTGCGGGCGCGGCTGGCGGAGCATTTCACGCTGGCGCGGCCGGAGGTCGTGAGCGAGCAGGTTTCCACCGACGGCACGCGCAAGTGGCTGATCCGCATGCCGCCGGTGGATGCGAAAGATCGGGGCGCCGAAATCGAGTGCGTCTACATTCCCGAGGCCGATCGCGGCACGCTCTGCGTGTCGAGCCAGGTCGGCTGCACGCTCACCTGCACCTTCTGCCACACCGGCACGCAGAAGCTTGTGCGCAACCTGACGACGCAGGAGATCGTCTCCCAACTGGTCGTCGCCCGCGAAAAACTCGGCGATTTTCCGGGGCTGACGCCGCCGACCGACGGGCTCATTCCGTCAGGCGACGGCGTGCGCGCCGTCTCCAACATCGTCTTCATGGGCATGGGCGAGCCGCTCTACAATTTCGACAATGTCTGCGACGCGCTCGGCGTTCTCTCCGATGGGGACGGCCTGTCGCTGTCGAAGCGGCGCATCACGGTGTCGACTTCGGGCGTCACGCCGCAGATCGGTCCATTGGGAGAGCGCACGGGCGCGATGCTGGCAATCTCGCTGCATGCGGTGCGCGACGACCTGCGCGACAAGCTGGTGCCGCTCAACAAGAAATACGACATCGCCGAACTCCTGCAGGCCTGCCGCGACTATCCCGGCGCGTCCAACGCGCGGCGCATCACCTTCGAATATGTGATGCTCAAGGGCGTTAACGACACGGACGCTGATGCGCGCGAACTGGTGCGGCTGCTCAAGGGCATTCCGGCCAAGATCAATCTCATTCCGTTCAACCCGTGGCCCGGCGCGCCCTACGAATGTTCGGACTGGGGGCGCATCGAGAAATTCTCCGACATCGTGTTCAACGCGGGCTACGCCAGCCCGGTGCGCACGCCGCGCGGCCGCGACATTCTAGCGGCTTGCGGGCAGTTGAAAAGCGAGACGGAAAAGCTGCGCGCGCGGGCGCGGCTGGCGGCGGAGTAGATCGGGCCGTCATTGCGAGCCAACGGGTCGCGCGTTGCGCGCCCGATGACAGGCTCCGCGAAGCAATCCATCCACCGCACGATGATTGGTGGATGGATTGCTTCGTCGCCACGCTCCTCGCAATGACGGAGAGCGGCCTCAGCCTTGCCGCATCACGCGGCCGGCGCCGAAGGCCGCCAGCGCCGCCACGGCCGCCGAGATGAAAATGTTCGCGTTCGCGAGCGAGAAGCCGAGGATGCGCAGACTCACCTCGTCGCAGCGCACGACCTTCGTCTGCTGCAATTGCTTCATGAAATCGGCGGCGTTGCCCGCGCCCTGATAGGCGCCGGTGCAATCGGCGGGGCCCGGCCACCATTTGAATTCCACGCCGGAATGATAGGCCGCCAGCACGGCGTTGGCGGCGAAGGCCAGCGCGATCAGCGCGAACAGGAAGCGCGCGCCGCGCGCGTTGAGGGGCGCCGCGAACCAGGCGGCCAGCGCGAGCGGCAGGCCGAGATAATAGGCGTAGCGTTGCTTGAGACAGAGTTCGCAGGGCGCAACTCCCAGCGATTGGGCGATCCACGCGCCGGCCAGTGTGGCTGCGACGATCGCGAAGATCGCCAGCGCGATGGCGCGCGCGTCGAGACGCTGCAGCATCAGCATGCGCCTCCGCCGCCCATTTTCGACACCACCCAGAAGCCGAAGACGATCATGGCGAGGATCAAGATCATGAAGGTGGCGAAATGACGGTCGAGCGCCTTTTTGATCGGGTCGCCGAAGCGGTTGAGGATGCCGGCCAGAATGAAGAAGCGCGCGCCGCGCGTGACGAGCGACAGCGCGATGAACAGGAAGATGTTGTAACCGGCGAAGCCGCTGACGATGGTGACGAGCTTGTAGGGAATCGGCGTCAGGCCTTTGATCAGGATGATCAGCCAGCCGTATTTGTCGTAGCAGGCGCGCAGCACCAGCGCCTTCTCGTCGTAGCCGTAGAAATGGATCAGCCATTTGCCGACGGATTCGTAGAGCACGGAGCCGATAAGATAGCCGAGCACGCCGCCCACGACCGAAGCGATCGTGCACAGGCCCGCGTAATACCAGGCGCGCTTCGGCTGGGCGAGCGACATGGGCACGAGGATGAGATCGGGCGGCAGGGGAAAGAAGGAGCTTTCGGCGAAGGCGATGGCGCCCAGCGCCCAGGTCGCGCGCGGCGAATCGGCAAGCGACAGCGTCCAGTCGTAGAGCTTCTTGAACATCGATGCTCGGCTTCGGGTGCAAAGAGGCGCGACGGCGCCGACGACAGGACGGGACGCGGAGAAAACTGCGCCACGCGGGCGTGGCCGGCCGCGCTCGGGCGATGCGACTCGCCGGCCGGGATAGCATTGGACGCCGGATTAGGCCAGTTGCGGCAGCGCGGTTGACGGGCGCCCGCGCGCAGCTATGATCCGCGCGCTTTCCGGACCCCGGAAACGCCCCTGTGGCGGAATTGGTAGACGCGCTCGACTCAAAATCGAGTTCCGCAAGGAGTGCTGGTTCGATCCCGGCCAGGGGCACCATGAGGCTGTTTCAGAGCCTCTCGCGATTTTCCGAAACTGATTAGAGGGACATTGGCGCCTGGCCGGGTTCGAAACTAAGGTGGATCGTGAAAGGTCCGCTGCGTGGATTCCAGTTTCGATCGTCAGGCCGTCGCCTTAGCGAGCGCCGACAAGCCCGCCGCCGACAGCCGCTCAGGCCTTTCCTCGGAAGAAGCCGCGCGCCGCCTCGCGCAGTTCGGCCCGAACGAGACGGCCTCCGCCGAGGAACATCCGGCGCGCCGCGCGCTGCGCCATTTCTGGTCGCCGGTGCCGTGGATGCTGGAGACGACGATTGCATTGCAGCTTGCCGCTGGCGAGCGGCTGGAAGCCGCGATGGTCGGCGCGCTGCTGCTGGTCAACGTGCTGCTCGGCATCGTTCAGGAAGGCCGCGCCAACGCGACGCTCGCCCTGCTGCGTCAGCGCCTGGCGCCGCGGGCGCGCGTACGGCGCGATGGCGTTTGGGCGGACGCGCCCGGCGCCGCGCTCGTTCCCGGCGACGTCGTGCAGCTTTCGCTCGGCGGGATCGTGCCGGCCGACGTGCGCGTCCTGCAAGGCTCCGTGCTGCTCGATCAATCCATGCTGACGGGCGAATCGGTCGCCGTCGAGCAGGGGGCGGGCGCCGCCGCCTATGCCGGCGCGCTCGTGCGGCGCGGCGAGGCGATCGCGGAAGTTACCGCGACCGGCGCGCGCACCTATTTCGGCCGCGCTGCCGAGCTGGTGAAGGCCGCTGACGTCGAAAGCAGCGAGCAGAAGGCCGTGCTCGGCGTCGTCAAGGCGCTCACCGCCGTCAACCTGGCGATCGTCGTCGCGATGGTCGCCTATGCGCACGCCATCGGCATGAATGTCGCGCAGATCGTCCCGCTCGTTCTGGCGGCGCTCCTGTCCGCCGTGCCGGTCGCCATGCCCGCCGTCTTCACGCTGGCCGCGACGCTCGGCGCGCGGCGGCTGGCGCAGCAGGGCGTGTTGCTCGCCCGCCTGTCGGCCTTGCAGGAAGCGGCGATGATCGACGTGCTCTGCGTCGACAAGACCGGCACGCTCACGGAAAACAGCCTCGGCGTCGGCCGCGTCGTTGCGCTGGAAGGATTGGACGAGGCCGGCCTGCTTGCTCACGCGGCGGCCGCCAGTTCCGCCGACGGACAGGACCCGGTCGACGTCGCCATTCGCGCCGCCGCGGCGAAAGGCGGCGCGCCGGCCTTGCAGACGCGCCGCTTCACGCCCTTCGATCCGACCGCCAAAATGGCGGAGGCGATCGTCGCCGGGCCGGATGGCGCGCCGGTGCGCATCGCCAAGGGCTCGCCGATTGCGATTTCCGCGCTGGCGCCGATGAACGCTGAGGCGCAGGCCGCCGTCGCCCGCCTCAGCTCGGACGGCCAGCGCGTTCTGGCGGTCGCGGCTGGCGGGGTGGAGGCGATGGTCCTGATCGGACTGATCGGGCTCAGCGATCCGCCGCGTCCGGATTCGCGGCCGCTGCTCGACGAATTGCGGAGGCTCGGAATCGCGCCGGTCATGATCACCGGCGACACGGCCGAGACCGCCGGCGCCGTCGCGCACGCCATCGGGCTCGATGGCGCGGTCTGTCCGCCCGGCCGCATGCCCGAGCGCGCGACGCCGCAGGATTACGCGGTCTACGCCGGCGTGTTTCCGGAGGACAAGTTCCGGCTGGTGCGCGCCTTCCAGAGCACGGGCCATGCGGTCGGCATGTGCGGCGACGGCGCCAATGACGCGCCGGCGCTGCGGCAGGCGCAGATGGGCGTCGCCGTCGCCAGCGCCACCGACGTCGCCAAATCCGCAGCCGGCCTCGTGCTGACCGATCCCGGCCTGCGCGGCGTCGTCGCCTGCATCGAGGAAGGCCGCGCCGCGTTCCGGCGCGTGCTGACCTTCACGCTCAGCATGCTCGTCAACAAGGCGGTGACGCTCATCGTCATGGGCGGCGGCCTCGTGATGACCGGCCACGCCGTGCTGACGCCCATGCTGCAGGCGTTGTGGATGCTGACCAGCGACATCGCGATGATGGCGCGCGCCGGCGACCGTGCGAAACCCACGCCCTATCCCAACGCCTGGCGCATTCGCGAACTGACGCTCGCCGCCCTCCCGCTTGGCGCGGTGAAACTCGCCTACGCCATGACGATCCTCGCGCTCGGCTGGTTTCGGCTGAAGATGGATGCGGAGGCGATGCGCAGCCTGACCTTTCTGACGCTCGTTCTGGCGGGCCAGGCGACCAGCCTCGTGCTGCGCGAGCGCGATCACGTCTGGCGCTCGCGCCCCGCGGCGGTGCTGCTTTGGGCGATGGCGACGGCGGCCGCCATCGCGACGAGCTTCGCGCTCGCCGGCTGGTTCATGGCGTCACTGCCGCTCTGGCTCGTTCTGCTGCTCTACGGCGCGACGATCTGCTACGCGCTCGCGCTGGACGCGGTGAAAGTCGCCATGCTGCGGCGCTTGCCGATCGACCGCCGATGACGCGAGCCTCGTCGAGGCGGGACTTCAGGCGTCGCCGGCCTCGTCCGCCGCTCGATCAGGTTGGAAAACGGGAAAGTCGGATCGCCGGCTCGACATGCCTGCGCCGCTCACGCAGTGGCTGACGGCAGGCCGATCCAGCGGCGCGCCGCTTCGGCTTCGCCGGCGGGAAAGGCGCGGAACTCGCCGGGCGACACCATAGCCCAGAGCCGGATCGCCCAGGCCATCCAGTCCGCGCCGCCGACGAGCGCGATGCGGCCGACGTCGGCGCGATGCGTCATTCCGTAGCGGGCGTCGTCCCATACAGCCGCCGGCTCCATGCGCAGCAAGCCGTCCAGCAGGATGAGGGCGTTGAGCTTGCCGTGGCGCGCGAGCATGGCGTCGAGCGCGGGGATGAGAACGGTCTTGTAGTCGGCGTCGGTCAGGAGGCCGCTCGCGCGCAGCGAGATCGTGTCGCTCGTGCTTTCTGGCAGAATTTCGATCATGGGGATCCGGCCTCCTCGACGCCACAGGCGGAATTTCAGCCTGCAATGCGTCGTCAGTTGGGCGTCGGCCGCCAGGCGATCAGCGGCGCAGCGAAGGCGAGCAGCATCGGATAGGGCGCATAGGCCGGATCGACGAAGGCGATGGCGATCGACGCGAGGCCCAGCGCCACCGGGATGAACGAGATCAGCAGCAGCAGCCCGTCGCCGCTTCGGCGCGCGAGGAGCCAGAGCAGCGCATTCAGCGCCGCGAGCAGCGTGATATGCGCGAAATAGACGACGGAAACGGGCGTGCTGGCGCGATGGGCGCCGTAGAGGCCGTTGGTTGCCGGCAGCGCGACGATTCCCATCAGGAAGATGATGTTGAGGGTGACGACGCCACGCGATGCGTATGGCGCGCGCGCAAGCCTGCGATGATGGCTGATCCAGAAGACGCCGGCGATCATGAAGCTGAGGGCGAGCGCGATCAGCGGCCGCTCATAGGCGTCGAGCAGCGCCGACCAGCCCGGCGCGGCGCTGAATGTCACGGCGCGCGGCAGGTCGTAGGCGAGCAGCGTCATCGCGACGCCGAACACCGTATTGCTGAGCTGCTCGAGACGCCGCATCTCGAACAGGTTCGCGTCGTCCGCCATGGTCCCTCTCGTCGAAGGACAGACTAGTTGCGCGCGGCCTTCAGTTCCAGCCGCGCCCCGAGCCGCAGCATCATGCCGTCGGTCGAGATCGAGCAGAGGCGGAAGCCCTTGGCGGCGACTTCCTTCGCGCGCTTGCCGGTCATGCAGAAGGCGCCGGCGACCTTGTTCTTCGCCTTGCAGCGCGCGGCGATATGGTCGAGCGCCTTGTCGACTTCCGGATGGCCGGCGTCGACGACCGCGCCCCTGGTCAGCGCGATCGACAGATCGGAGGGGCCGACGAAGACGCCGTCAATGCCGGGGACGTCGAGAATGCTGTCGAGCGCGTCCAGCGCCTCGCGCGTCTCGATCATGGCGATGGCGAGATGCATGTCGTTGGCGGCGTGGAAATAGGCCTCGCCGTCGAGGCCGGCCAGCGCAAAGGCGCGGTGCGGACCCCAGCTCCGTTCGCCGACGGGCGGAAATTTCACGAAGCCGGCGAACCGCCTGGCGTCCGCCTCGCTGTTGATCATGGGGGCGACGATGGCGGCCGCGCCCGCGTCGAGCAGGCGTGAGGCGGAGGCGAAATCGCCGACGGGAATGCGGGCGATCGCCGGCTTGCCGGCGAGCCCGACGAGGGCGATCACCTGCATCGCGGTGGTCAGGTCGACGGCGCCGTGCTGCATGTCGATCAGCGCGGCGTCGAAATCCTCACGCGCCGTCGCCTCGGCGATGGAGGCGTCGTTCACGCCGCACCACGACATGAAAAGGGTCTCGCCGGCGCGCAGCCGGCGGGCCAAGGGCGCGATCGGCGCGCTTGCAGTCATTCGTTCCTCCCGGGGATTCGTTATTCTGGCATGCTAGTTCGCCGGGCGAGGGCGGAGCAAGGTCAGGCTTGCGCCATCGCGCGCAGGTCTGCGTCGTGACGAACGAATAGCCCGCGCCGCGGCGCCTCGAGCCCGACGACCAGGGCGCGGGCGACGTCGGCGCCGGGGATCGGCCGGTATTTGGTGAGCGGCCCGAGCAGCAGGGGCGAAAGCGCCTGCGCGACCGTTGTCGCAAGCCCTTCGCCGGGGCGGTTCTCGAGCCGCTCGCCGAGGAGAAAACTCGGCCGCGCGATCTCGACGTGATCGTAGCCGGCGGCGCGCGCCGCATCCTCGGCCTCGCCCTTGACGCGCAGGTAGAAATTGGCGGAGCGGGCGGAGGCGCCGACGGCGGAGACGAGACCGAAGGCCTGCGCGCCGCAGGCGATTCCGAGCTGCGCGAAGGCGGCGACATAATCGCGGTCTACCTTCGCGAAGGCGGCTTGCGAGCCGGCGATGCGGATGGTCGTGCCGAGCGCGCAGAGAAACGCCTTCGGCGCCGCGGCTGTCAGCCGGCCGCTCAATGGCGCGAGATCGTCGAAATCGGCGGCGATGGTTTCGAGGCCGTCGCGCGCCGGCAGTTTCGCGGGGTTGCGGGCGAGCGCGATCACGCGCCAGCCGCGTTGCAGGGCGATATCGACGGCGGCCGCGCCGACGAGGCCGGTCGCGCCGGCGATGACAATCAGGTCGCTCATGATCCGCCCTCCCGTGGCATCACGCTGGCGCCGCTCGGCGCGAGCGCCGGCTCGGCGGGCAGCGGCAGCGGCCGACGCGCCGCGCGACGCAGGCCGACGGGGCGGTAAAGCTGCTTGGTCGCCTCCACCACCAGCACGCCCGCGCCCGGCAGCGACAGGCGGGCGCCGATCTTTTCGAGAATGGGGGCGAGCCGCAGCAGGAAGCGGCGCTGGAACGGCGCGGCATACAGCGCCTCGCCCCAATGGATCGGCGAGAACAGCGTCTCGCGCATGAGCTCGCGCAACTGCCCGCGCGAAAACGGCTGGCCGTGGCCGAAGGGCGTCGTGTCGACGCGCGACCACAGGCCGCCGCGATTCGGCGCGATCAGGATCATGCGGCCGCCCGGGGTGAGGATGCGCCAGATCTCGGCCAGCAATTCGCGGCCCTGCTCGCTCGTCTCCAGCGCATGGACCACGAGTACGCGGTCCATGCAGGAATCGGGGAGGGGCAGGGCGGTGGTCTCGACGAGAGCGGAGGCCGAGGGGCCCGATGTCGGCCAGTTCACCACGCCCTGCTCGGCCGGCATGAAGGCGATGACGCGGACCGCCTCGCTCCGGAACTGCTGGAGGTAGGGGGTGGCGTAGCCGAAGTCCATCACCGCCATGCCGCCGCAATTGCTCCGGCGCGCCCTGACCACGTCGTTCAGAAACCGGCGGGTAACCACGCCGAGAGGCGAGGCGTAGAAAGTTCTGAGGTCGACGACGTCGAGGCGCATCGTCTTCTTTTCGCATGTTTTTCGCGCGCCGGGGAGGTTTTCGGGCCGTTTGGGAGCGGCCTCTGTGGCTTGCCGTTAAAGGAAAGCTTACCCGGCGGCCTCACGATGCCGGACGGCCGATTTCCGCGCGGGTGCAGCTTTGGATATTCGCAAAATGGTTCAGCGTCCGCAGCGCGCGGACACGCAGGTCGCGGCCCAGCCGGCGCCGCCGACCGGCCAAGCGAAGCCTGCGCCGTCCGCCAGCGCCGCCGGGCCGGACCCGCGCGCGATTCTCGATTCGATCGGCGAGGTCGTCTACGACTGGGACGTGGTCAGCGATCGCCTGACCTGGGGCCCGAATGCGCTGAGCGTTCTGGGCGTCGCCAGCCTCGACCGGATTTCGAGCGGCCGCGCCTACAGCGAGCTCATCACCTCCGACAGCCTCGCCTCGCGCTACGCCGCCATCACGGGATCGGCGTCGAGCGATTCCGGCGCGGGCGTGCCCTATCGCGCGCGCTACGGCGTCGCGCCCGGCGGGAGCCGCGTGAAGCAGACCGTCTGGCTCGAAGACACCGGCCGCTGGTTCGCCGGCGCGGACGGCAAGGCCGCGCGCGCGCACGGGCTGATCCGGGTCATCACCAGCCACTACGAAGCCGAGCGCGAACTCGAGTTCCGCTCGCGTTTCGACGCGCTGACGAATTGCTACAACCGCGCGCACGTTCTCGAGATCGTGACCCGGCATCTGTCGCGCACGCCCGGCCGGCAGACGCATTTCTGCATCCTGCTGGCGAGCCTGGAGAACCTGTTCGTCCTCAACCGCACCTATGGCTACGACGTCGCGGACGAAGTGATCGCGGGCGTCGCCAGGCGGCTGCGCGGCACGATGCGCGGGCCGGATTCGCTCGGCCGCTACGCCGGCGCGAAGTTTTCGCTGGTGCTCGACAATTGCGACCGCGACCAGATGATGATCGCCGCGCAGCGCTTCCTCAACGAGACCAGCCGCGAGCCGTTCGAGACGACCGCCGGACCGATTCCGATCGCCCTGCGCATCGGCGGCGTCGCCGCCCCGCGCGACGGACGCACCGCCAATCTGCTGTTCCAGCACGCCGAGGAAGCGCTCGATCTGGCGCGGGCGTCGGGCGCGACGCGCCTGATCGCCTACGAGCCTTCGCTCGCGCGCAACGACACGCGCGTGCAGGCCGCGCGCATGGCCGACGATATCGTCGGCGCGCTCAACGACGGCCGCGTGACGCTCGCGTTGCAGCCGATCGTCGATTCGAAGACCCGCCGGCCGGCGTTCAGCGAGGCGCTGATCCGCCTGCGCCAGCCCGACGGCTCGATCGTCTCGCCCGGCGCCATCCTGCCGATCGCGGAAAAGGCCGGCCTCGTGCATCTCCTCGACCAGCGCGCGCTCGAACTCGCGGTCGCAAGGCTGCAGGCCGATCCGGGCCTGACGCTGTCGGTCAACGTCTCCGGCTCGACGATCCACGATCCCGACTGGCCCGAGCGCTTCAAGGCGATGATCGGCCAGAGCCCGGCCATCGCCGCGCGGCTGATCGTGGAGATCACCGAGACCTGCGCCATCGCCGACGTCGAGGCGACGCACGCCGCCATCTCCTGCGCGCGGTCGCTGGGCGTGCGCGTCGCCATGGACGATTTCGGCGCCGGGCACACGTCGTTCCGCAATCTGAGGCGCCTGCCGTTCGATCTCATCAAGATGGACGGCGCCTTCGTGCAGAACCTCGCGCGTTCGCCCGACGACCGGTTCTTCGTCCGCACGCTGATCGACCTCGCCCACCACATGAACCTGCCGATCGTGGCGGAATGGGTGGAGGACGCCGAAACGGCGAAACTGCTGACCGAATGGGGCGTCGAATACATGCAGGGCGTGCATTTCGCCGACGCCCGCATCGTGGAGAACGCCGCGCCATCGGAAGCGGCGGCGGCCTGACGGGCGACGGGCGTTGCGCGACGCCCGTTCTCCCGCGGTCCCGCGATCGGGAAAGACCTAGCTGCGGTCCGTCGACAGGCCGTCGATGCGCTTCTGCAGTTCGCCGACCTGCTTGCGCAATTCGTCCAGCTCCTTGCCCTCGTCGACGCCGGCGCGCGCCGGCGCGCTCGCCGCGCCGGGGACGAAGGGATTGAACATGGAGAGCGCCTGGCGGAACATGGCCATGTTCTTGCGGGCCTGATCGTCCATCGACTGGAACATCTGGCGCGTCGGCTCGGCGAGGGGGCCGCCGAGCGCATTGGTGAACTGGTCGCGGAACTTCTGCTGCTCGCTCGTCAGCCGGTCGAGCGTGAATTCCAGGTAGCTCGGCACGAGCGCCTGCATGCTGTCGCCGTAGAAGCGGATGAGCTGCCGCAGGAAGGCGACAGGCAGCATGGCCTGGCCGACCTTGCCTTCCTGCTCGAAGATGATCTGGGTGAGGACGGAGCGCGTGATGTCCTCGCCGCTCTTGGCGTCGAAGACCTCGAAATCCTCGCCCTTCTTCACCATTTCGGCGAGGTCTTCGAGCGTCACATAGGCCGAGGTGCCGGTGTTGTAGAGACGGCGGTTGGCGTATTTCTTGATGGTAGTCGGCTGCTTTTCGTTGGCCATATCGCCCGCCTGTTCGGCCGCCATATGCGGCTTTTCTCCCCCTGCGCCCGTCTTTGTGCAGTGCGCACAGCCGACGATAGCTCCTTTGCGCGTTCTCGCAAGCGCGAATTTGCGGGCGCCGGCCCGAGCCCGGGAGCTAAGACGAATTGATCGCATCGCGGAAGTATCCGGTCCTTGACCCGGCCATCTTCCGGTTGTTCAAAGAAGGTCCGGGCGGAACGGGAGCCGGCGCGACTCGCGCAAGAAT
>OEIU01000989.1_pt1 | contig 21216 bp, 24 predicted proteins | sample 1539221 | NCBI WGS metagenome assembly OEIU01 (sample SAMN03792071, study PRJEB22550) | activated sludge metagenome | feature: wastewater treatment plant; material: activated sludge; isolation source: Wastewater treatment plant of a petroleum refinery complex | place: Argentina: Zarate | collected...
CGATCGAGGCCGGCGCCGACGGCATCACCGCGCATCTGCGCGAGGATCGCCGCCATATCCGCGACGAGGACATGCGCCGCCTCAAGGCGTCGATTTCGAAGCCGCTCAATTTCGAAATGGCCGCCACCGAACAGATGCTCGACATCGCCCTGTCGGTCGCGCCGCATGCCTGCTGCCTGGTGCCGGAGAAGCGCACGGAGCGCACGACCGAGGGCGGGCTGGACGTGGTCGGCGGCTTCGCCCATCTCAAACCTTTCGTCGCCGAGCTCGGCCGCGCCGGCGTGCGCGTCTCGCTGTTCATCGAACCGGACACGCGGGCGCTGGAGGCGGCGGCCGCGCTCGGCGCGCCGGTGGTGGAGCTGCATACGGGGGCGTGGTGCCACGCGGTCGAGAACGGCGAGGCCGGCATGGGCGACAAGGAGTTTGCGCGGCTGCGCGCGGCGACCCGGAAGGCCGGGGAACTTGGCCTCGAATGCCATGCCGGGCACGGGCTGGACTTCGACACGGCGCGGCTGATCGCCGGATTTCCCGAGATCGTCGAGCTGAATATCGGCCATTTCCTGATCGGCGAGGCCATTTTTGTCGGACTTGCCGAATCGGTGCGATTGATGCGCAAAGCCATGGACGAAGGACGGGCCGCGGCAGGGACAGCATGATCATCGGTTTTGGCAGCGATCTCTGTGACATAAAGCGGATCGAGGAGGCGCTGGCGCGCTATCCCGGCCGGTTCGAGAACCGCTGCTTCACCGAGGTCGAGCGCCGGAAATCGGATGCGCGGGCCGGGCGAGCCGCCTCCTACGCCAAGCGTTTCGCGGCCAAGGAGGCCTGTTCCAAGGCGCTTGGCACCGGAATCCGGCGCGGCGTCCACTGGATCGACATGGGCGTCGTGAATTTGCCATCAGGCCGACCGACGATGGCGCTGACGCGGGGCGCGGCGGCGCGGCTCGCCGAGCTGACGCCGCCGGGGTGCGAGGCCGTGGTGCATCTGACGATTTCGGACGAGTTTCCGCTGGCTTACGCGCAAGTGATCATCGAGGCGCTGCCGATCGGCCAGGGGCATGGCCTGGCCAAGACCCATGCTGGCGGCGCATGACGGGCCGGCCCCGCCCGTGCTAGGAGGGGCGGCTCCCGCCCGCCCCGGCGCCGGCGAATCCTGAGGAAAGACTAGATGAGCGAACCGCTCGGCCTCGACGCCGACAAGACGAAATCGCAGAAGCAGGCGGAAGGCGGTTTCGGCGAAACGATCAAGGTCGTGATCCAGGCGCTGCTGATCGCGCTGGTGGTGCGCACGCTGCTGTTTCAGCCGTTCAACATTCCCTCGGGCTCGATGATCCCGACGCTGCTGATCGGCGACTTCCTGTTCGTCTCGAAATATTCCTACGGCTATTCGCGCTATTCGATCCCGTTCAGCCCGGACCTGTTCTCCGGCCGCATCATGGCCTCCAAGCCCAAGCGCGGCGACGTCGTGGTGTTCAAGCTGCCGCGCGACACATCCAGCGACTACATCAAGCGCGTGATCGGCCTGCCCGGCGACAAGATCCAGATGATCGAGGGGCGTCTCCACATCAACGGCCAGCTCGTGCCGCGCGAGCCGATCGCCAAGGTGCAGACGGAGGACCGGTTCGGGCGCCTGACCGAAGTGCCGACCTACAAGGAGACGCTGCCCGGCGGCGTCAGCCACACGATCATCGAGATCGAGGGCGACACAGGCTTCAACGACAATACCGGCGTGTTCGAAGTGCCGCCGGACAATTATTTCATGATGGGCGACAACCGCGACAATTCCACGGATTCGCGCGTGCCGCCGGAGCAGGGCGGCGTCGGCTTCGTGCCGTCGCAAAATCTGGTCGGCCGCGCCGAGATGATCTTCTTCTCGGTCAAGGACGGCTATCAGGCTTGGGAATTCTGGCGCTGGCCGTGGTCGGTCCGCTTCTCGCGGCTGTTCCAGCCGGTGCGCTGATGGCCAAACGCAAGGACGCCGATCTCGGCCTGCTCGAGGCGCGGATCGGCGTCGATTTTTCGGACAAGGCCCTGCTGCGCCAGGCGCTGACGCATGTGAGCGCCTGCACGCGGCGCGCCGATTCCTATCAGCGGCTGGAATTTCTCGGCGACCGCGTGCTCGGCCTGGCCGTGGCGGACCTGCTGTTCGAACATTTTCCCGACGCGGCCGAAGGCGAGCTGTCGCGGCGTCTGGCCGAACTGGTGCGGCGCGAGACCTGCGCGGAGGTCGCGGCCGAATGGGGCGTCGCGCCGTTCATCCTGCTCGGCGGCGGCGAGGCGCAGTCCGGCGGCGCGCAGAAGGCCGCCATTCTCGGCGACATCTGCGAATCCATCATCGGCGCGGTCTTCGTCGACGCGGGCTTCGGCGCGGCGCAGCGCCTCGTGCGCGACAGCTTCGCCGCACGGCTCGACCAGGCGCGCGCCTCGCTGCGCGATCCCAAGAGCGCGTTGCAGGAATGGGCGCAGGGGCGGGGGCTTGCGACGCCGATCTACCGGCTCGACGGACAGACCGGCCCCGATCACGCGCCGCGCTTCCTGATTTCCGCCGTGATCGACGGCTTCGACGCCGCGCAGGGCGAAGGTTCGTCCAAGCGCCATGCCGAGCAGGCGGCGGCCGAAGCCTTCATGGCGCGCGAGAAGATCGGAGCCGCCCAGTGAGCGAGGCCACGGAACATACGCGCTGCGGCTTCGTCGCGCTGATCGGCGCGCCCAACGCCGGCAAGTCGACGCTGCTGAACGCGCTCGTCGGGGCCAAGGTGTCGATCGTCTCGCGCAAGGTGCAGACGACGCGGGCGCTGGTGCGCGGCATCGCAATCCAGGGCGACGCGCAGATCATTTTCGTCGACACGCCGGGCATTTTCGCGCCCAAGCGCCGGCTCGACCGCGCGATGGTGACGAGCGCCTGGGGCGGCGCCGGCGACGCCGACGTCGTCGCGCTGCTGGTCGATTCCAAGAAGGGGATCGACGGCGAGGTCGAGGCGATCCTCGACCGGCTGAAGGACGCGCCGGGCAAAAAGGTTCTCGTCCTCAACAAGATCGACCTGATTCCGCGGGAGAATCTGCTGGCGCTGGCGCAGGAGCTGAACGCGCGCTGCGCGTTCGCGGAGACGTTCATGGTGTCGGCGGCCAAGGGCGACGGCGTGGACAGGTTGCGCGAGAAGCTTGCGGGGATGATGAAGGCGGGGCCCTGGCTCTATCCGGAAGACCAGGTGTCCGACGCGCCGCTGCGCGCGCTCGCCGCCGAGATCACGCGCGAAAAGCTGTTCGAGCGGCTGCACGACGAATTGCCCTACGAGGCGACGGTCGAGACCGACCAGTGGAAGACGATGCCGGACGGCTCGGCCCGCATCGAGCAGACGATCTTCGTCGCGCGCGACGGGCAGAAGCGCATCGTGATCGGCGAGGGCGGCAAGATGATCAAGTCGATCGGCCAGGCCGCGCGAAAAGAGATTTCGGAAGCCGCCGAACAGAAGGTGCATCTCTTCCTGTTCGTGAAGGTGCGCTCCAACTGGGCCGACGATCCCGAGCGCTATCGCGAGATGGGACTGGAGTTTCCGCGGGGGTAGGGGCGGTCAGGCCGCGCTCGGCAGAGGCTTGGCGCGCTCGATCCGTGCGCGCTCGGTTGGCGAATGCATGGCCTCCCAGAGATCGCTGCGGCGCTGCACGTTCAGCCAGAAGTCCGGACTGTTGCCGAAGACGCGCGCCAGGATGAGGGCCGTCGGCGCAGTCACCGTCCGCCGGTTGTTGCACAACTCGTTGACGTGCTTGCGCTGAACGCCCATTGCATCGGCGAGCGCCTGCTGCGTCAGGTCGAGCGGACGCATGAATTCCTCGACGAGGATTTCGCCGATCGTTGCGGGCTTTCGCTTTGTCATCAGCATGGTCGAATTCGCTTCATCTGTATGAATGGTCGTCCAGGTAAAGATCGGACGCTTCTCCGCCGTTCCATCTGAAGATCAGACGCCATTGCTGGTTGACCCGGATGGAATGATAGCTCGCGAGATTTCCCCGCAGCTTCTCGAAATGATTGCTGGGCGGCGATCGCAAGTCCTGATCCGTCGTCGCATCGTCGATCATCTGCAGCTTCCGGAACAGACGAGCTTCCAGGTCCGGCGGGATATGCCGTGAGCGGGCGTCATCCACGAAGAAAGCGCGCAGCCAGTCGTCTCTGAAGCCGGTGATCATCGCACCTTCCTCAGAGGCTATGTACCACTCAATGGGTCATCGCGCAAGCGGACCCTATCTTCACTACAACGTCCCCGCAAACCACCGGATCGTCTCGATGATCGCCAGCAGGATGGCGAAGCCGAGCGTGAGGAGCGCCGCGCGTTGCAGCCAGCGGCCGGCGCGCTGCGGGAAGGTTCGGAGGCTCGCGAGCAGGTAGAGCAGCAGCGCCACGAGGCCTGCGACCTGCATCAGGGTTTCGAACTGGCCGCCCATGCCGTCTCCCGCAGACGCGGCAACGCGCCGTTAACGTTAAGCGGGCTCAATCCTACACGCGATTTCGCGGGAAGGGCGCCGGACGCCCGAAGCGAACGCCAGTCGCGTGCATGGAGTATCCGATGCGTAAGACCCTTCTCGCCGCCTTGCTTGTTCTTCCTCTGTCGGTCGGCGCCGCGCAGGCTGGCGAGCGCCTGCTCGACGGCGCGCTCGGCGGGGCGGCGGGCGGCGTCGTGTTCGGGCCTGTCGGCCTCGTCGCCGGCGCCGTCGTCGGCGCGACGGCCGGCCCGGCCATCGCCTCGAGCTGGGGCCTGAAGGAAAAGCGCAGGGCGAAGCGGCGGTATGTGCGGCGGTGATCGGTTTTGCCGGCCGGAGGCCGGTGGTCCCGGATGATCCTCGGCGCGCCGGGACCGCCGGCTTCCAGCCGGCATGGTGTATAAATCCGCATGGACTGGTCCGACCGCGCCATCGTCATCGGCCTGCGCAAGCACGGCGAGACGAGCGTCATTCTGGAGGCGATGACGGAGAATCACGGCCGCCATCTCGGCGTCGTGCGCTCCGGCCGCTCGCGCTCCATGCAGCCGACGCTGCAGCCCGGCAACAGCGTCAATCTCGTCTGGCGCGCGCGGCTGGAAGAACACATGGGCGTGTTCAATGTCGAGGCCGACAGGCTGCGCGCCGGCCGGCTGATGGCGAGCTCGATTGCCTTGCAAGGCCTGCACTGGCTGGCGGCTCTCCTGCGCCTTCTGCCGGAGCGCGATCCGCACGCGGGCCTGTTCGCGATGGCGGAGGCGATCGCCGATCATTTCGACGAGCCCGCGCTCGCGCCGGAGCTCGTCGTGCGGTTTGAACTGGCGGTTCTCGCGGAACTCGGATTCGGGCTCGATCTCGAAAACTGCGCGGCGACCGGCGCGCGCGAGGATCTCGTCTTCGTCTCGCCGAAAAGCGGACGGGCGGTGAGCCGCAGCGCCGGCGCTCCCTACGCGGACAGGCTGCTGCCGCTGCCGGATTTCATCGGGCGCGAAGCGGGCGCGGGCAGGGCGTCAGCGGACGAATGGGAGGCCGGGTTCAGGCTCGCCGGCCATTTTCTGCGGCGCGATCTGTTCGAGCCGCGCGGCATGACGGAGGCGATGGCGTCCCGCGATCTTTTCGCGCGCGAGGCGCGGCGGGCCGCCGATAAATGATCAGCGCTGGATGCAGGCGGTCTCGTTGGTGACACCGTAGCCTTCGTCGAAGGCGGCGACCTGATCGACCGCGCAGGCTCCGACGACGCCCGCATGGGCGGTGACATCCGTGCCCATCCAGGCGATCGCGCCCAGCGACAGGGCGACCATGAGGCCAAGAGCGGAAACGATTTTCGTCATCTCAACACCATTCGGTTCGGGCGACTTCGCCCGTCCCCTCAACTCTCAAATTGCAGTCTGGATCGCAGTGCGTTCCCGCACCCGCGATTCATCGCCCCCAGCGCGGGGCATGCTTACCGAAATGTTGCGCCGCGGGACAAGTGCAGGAATACAACAGTCCGGTCAAAGGCGACGAAATTGGAAGTCTTCGTAAATTCAGCGACGAAAGTCATGCGCTTGCCGCGACTCACAGGGGCGGATAGGCACAGAACATGGCAAGAACGATCGACCCGCCGGCTCTGCCCGAGGCGCAGCCCGTCAACCTGCGCGAGGCGCTGGAAGAGCGCTATCTCGCCTATGCGCTGTCGACCATCATGGGCCGGGCGCTGCCGGACGCGCGCGACGGGCTAAAGCCGGTCCACCGGCGCATTCTCTACGGCATGCAGGTGCTGCGGCTCGATCCGGGCGCCGCCTTCAAGAAATGCGCGAAAATCGTCGGCGACGTGATGGGCTCGTTCCATCCGCACGGCGACCAGGCGATCTACGACGCGCTGGTGCGGCTCGCGCAGGATTTCGCCTCGCGCTATCCGCTGATCGACGGCCAGGGCAATTTCGGCAATATCGACGGCGACAGCGCGGCGGCCTACCGCTACACCGAAGCGCGCATGACCGACATCGCGCGGCTGCTGCTCGAAGGCATCGACGAGGATTCGGTCGATTTCCGCGACAATTATTCCGGCGACCAGCAGGAGCCGATCGTGCTGCCGGCGGCGCTGCCCAACCTGCTCGCCAATGGCGCGCAGGGCATTGCGGTGGGCATGGCGACCTCGGTGCCGCCGCACAATCTCGCCGAGCTCTGCGACGCCGCGCTCTACCTCATCACCAATCGCGCGGCGACGGCGGAAGCGCTGGCCCGTTTCGTGCCCGGCCCGGATTTTCCGACGGGTGGCGTGATTGTCGACACGCCGGCCGCGATCACCGAAATCTACCGCACCGGCCGCGGGTCGATCCGCCTGCGCGCGCGCTGGAAGAAGGAAGAGGGGCAGCGCGGCGTCTGGAACGCCATCGTCACCGAAATTCCCTACGGCGTGCAGAAGAGCCGGCTGATCGAGAAGATCGCCGAACTGTTCAACGAGAAGAAGCTGCCGCTTGTCGCCGACATCCGCGACGAATCGGCGGAAGACATCCGCATCGTCATCGAACCGCGCGCGAAAACCGTCGACGCCGACGTGATGATGGAGACCCTGTTCCGGCAGACGGAGCTGGAAGCCCGCATCGGCGTGAACATGAACGTGCTGGTGGACGGGACCGTGCCGCGCGTCGTGTCGCTCGGCGAGGCGATCGGGCAATGGCTCGACCACCGCCGCGACGTGCTGCTGCGCCGCTCGCGGCATCGCCTGGCGGAGATCGAGCACCGGCTCGAGCTTCTGGCCGGCATGATCATCGTCTTCCTCAACCTCGACAAGGTCATCAAGATCATTCGTGAGGAAGACGAGCCGAAGGCCGAGCTGATGAAGGCCTTCAAACTGACCGACAAGCAGGCGAATTACGTGCTCGACACGCGGCTGCGGTCTTTGCGCAGGCTCGAGGAAATGGAGCTGCGCAAGGAGCATGAGGAGCTGACGAAGGAGAAGGGCGAGGTCGAGAAGCTCATCTCCGACGAGAAGCTGCAATGGAAGACGATCACCTGGCAGATCCGCGAGCTGAAGAAGAAATATCCGCCGGAATCGAAGATCGGCAAGCGCCGCACGACATTTGCGGAAGCGCCGGCGGCGGTCGCGGATTTCAATCTCGCCGAAGCCCTGATCGAGCGCGAGCCGGTCACGGTGGTCGTGTCGGAGAAGGGCTGGATTCGCGCGCTGAAGGGCCATGTGCAGGACCTGTCCGGCCTGCAGTTCAAGGGCGACGACGCGCTGCTCGCCTCCTTCTTCGCGGAGACGACGTCGAAGATTCTCGTGCTCGCCTCCAACGGCAAGATTTTCACGCTCGACGCCTCCAAACTGCCGGGCGGGCGCGGGCACGGCGAGCCGATCCGGCTGATGGCCGACATCGACGAGGGCGCCGACATCGTCTGCGTGCTGCCCTACGAGGCCGGCAAGAAAATGCTGGCGGCGACCACCGACGGCCGCGGTTTCGTCGTCAACCAGGACGAGATGATCGGCGGCACGCGCAAGGGCAAGGTTCTCATGAACCCGGACGAGGGCGCGAAGGCCGCGCTGCTGGTCGCGGCCGAGGGCGATCACGTCGCGGTCGTCGGGCAGAACCGCAAGCTCGTCGTCTTCCCGCTCGACCAGGTTCCGGAGATGGCGCGCGGCAAGGGCGTGCGGCTGCAACGTTACAAGGACGGCGGCATAGCCGACGCGCGTGTCTTCGCGATGGCTGACGGGCTGAGCTGGACGGATTCGGCGGGCCGCGTGTTCGTCGTGGCCAAGGCCGATCTCAAGGAATGGATCGGCAATCGCGCCGACGCCGGCCGCCTGCCGCCGCGCGGTTTCCCGAAGAACAACCGGTTCGGGTAGGCCATGGCGCGGGCGAAGCGCGAGAACCGGCTGCCCGCGCCCTTCCTCAAGCGTATCTGGCTCGACGGCGTGCGGATCGAGGACCGCGACGCCTATCCCTTCTGCCTGCCGATGTTTCGCGGCGGCGATTTCGAACTGGCGTTCGATCGGCCGATCACCGTCATCGTCGACGAGAACGGCTCCGGCAAGTCGACATTGTGTTTACGGACATGCGGCGCGCGAAAGCTCAGACCTAGCACCTCTCCGATATAGTCGTTCGACAATTTGCGCAGATGATTCCGGATGACCAAACGTATCGTTGAATTTCGATCGAAATTTTATCTTGCGACGATCATCGTGTGGGTTCTCGCATGTTCGTGGCGACTATGGTTGGTTGACGTGCGAACATCTGTTGACCTCGAGAGTCCTTGTGGACCGGATTGGGCTGATCCTTGCTACGGGCTGCTGGTGGATTCGATCCTGGCAATCGTCATGTATTTGATAATGCTACCTTGCGGCGTAGTAGGTGGACTGATCAGCCGCGCCGTCTGTGAGCGGATCAACTTGCGGCCGATTTTCGCGTGGCTGACAATTTGGTGCGTGGTCGGCCTATTGTCACTTTCTCCGTTTTGGCCGGCGATAATTGCGTACCGGAAGGGCTTTCTGCGGGTCATCGTCATTGGACTTGCGGGTGGTTTTGCCTACGGTCTCTGCTACGAGTTGTTGGGTTGGACCGCATCTCGAATATGGCGCTCCACCTGAATTTTAAACCCTTTCTTGGGCGTGCGCGTATAGGGCAGTGGGTGGGATGGCGGTGATGCAGGGAATGTGAGCCATAGGCCGGTCACGCTTGAATTCGGATTATTTGTAGCTACATTGGAGCTACAGACAGGAGTGAGCCGTGACTGCCGATACTGTCGTTCGCGCCCGGATCGACGCCCGGACCAAGAAGCGGGCCGCCGCGGCGCTCGACGCGATGGGACTCTCGATTTCCGACGCGATTCGCCTGCTGCTGATGCGTGTCGCCGACGAGAAGAAGCTGCCCTTCGCCGTTCGCGCGCCCAACAGGACGACGGCGAAAGCGATCGACGAACTGGAGAGTGGCAAGAGCAAGAAATTTCGCGATGCGCGGGAATTGTTCGACGACCTCGGCCTCTGAATGCGCACGCCGGTCAGATCGGGGCAGTTCAAGCGCGACGTGAAACGCGCCGAGAAGCGCGGTTGCGACATGCGCAAGCTGCGCGCCGTTCTCACGCTCCTGCTGGAGGAACGTCCGCTTCCCACCGGATTGCGGGATCATCCTCTCAAGGGCGCCTGGAAAGGCTACCGCGATCTGCACATCGAACCTGACTGGCTGCTGATCTATCGCATTGGCGGCAGCGAATTGCTGCTCGCGCGCACCGGGACGCATTCCGACATTTTCGAAGAATGAACGCCACGCATGGCTGCAAATTCTCATCCCCTTCCGCCTTCGCCGCCGCCGCCCGCCGTCAGCCTCTCGGCCATGTTCCGGCTGCGGCCGGGGCCGAACCGCGTCTATTTCGGACTTCGCGCGGCGCTGGCGATGGGGCTCTGCGCCATCGCGGGATGGCTCGCAGACAACCAGGGCGCGGGGCTGCTCGCGACTCTCGGCGCGTTCGCGGCGCTTTACGGCAACGGACGTCCGTATCGCCATCGCGCCGCGCTGATCGCCGTCATCGGGATGGGTCTCGCGGTTTCCGTCGTCGGCGGCGCCGCAGCCGCGACGGCGTCCTCGGCCTGGCCGGGCGTGCTGGTCGCGGCGGGCATCGCCTTCGTCGCGGCCTTTCTGTGCAGCGCGTTGATCGTGGGGCCGCCCGGCGCCTATCTCTTCGCGCTCGCCTGCGCGGCGGGCACGCATATGCACGGGCAGGCGGCGCATCTCGGCGCCATCGGCGCGGCCGTCGCCGCGGGCGCGGCGGTGGCCTTCGTCGTGCAGATGGCCGGCGCCCTGTGGCGGCCGCGCTGGCCGGAGGAGAATTCGCTGCAGGCTGCGGCCCAGGCCGTCGCGACCTACGCCGGGATCGCAAACGGCGCGCAGGCCGACTTGCAGCGCCATGCGACGGCGCTTGCGCTGCACGAAGTCTGGCTCAATCTCGTTGCCCGCCAGCCCGGACGCGCGCAGCCGAACGACAGGCTGCACCGGCTGCGCGCGCTCAGCCGCGAGCTGCATCGCATTTTCGGCGCGGCGATCGCCGGGGCCGACCACACGCAGGCCGTCGCGCAGGCGCGCGCCATCGCCGCGCTGGCGAAGGACCCGCCGCCGGTTCCGGCCGACGACGCGCTCTACAAGCCGCTGAGCTACATCACGGCGCGCGAAATGCTCGCCATGTCGCTGCGGCCGGGCTCGACGCCGATGCGCATTGCGCTGCGGGTCGGCGCGGCGGCGCTGATCTCCGGCGGGATCGGCGCGCTGATCGGGCTGGACCGCGCCTACTGGGCGATCGCCGCTTCCGTGCTCATGCTCTACCAGGGCCTCGATTTCACGCGCGCCATGCAGCGCGGCCTCGAGCGCACGCTCGGCACGTTCGTCGGCCTCGGCCTCGCCGCCGTGCTGATGAGCGCGCGCCCGCACGGGCTCGTCCTCGCCGCCATCATCATGATCCTGCAATTCCTGATCGAGATCGTGGTCGTGCGGAACTATGCGCTGGCGACGGTCTTCATCACGCCGATCGCGCTCGTCATCGCCGAGGCCGGGACGCCCGCCGGCGACATCGGCGCGCTGCTGGTCGACCGTGGCGTCGACACGGCGATCGGCTGCGCCGTCGGGCTCGTCGTGCTGTTTGCGACGTCGCATCGCAGCGGCGCGCGCCTGCGCAACGCGCTGGATTCGACGATTGCGGCGGCGCGCTCGCTGCTGCCGATTCTGGCGTCGGGCGACGTGACCAACGCCGCAGCGCGCCGCGCGCGCGCGCGGCTGCGCAATGCGGCGGTGGACATGATGTTGCTCTACGAGGAGCAGACCGGCACGGGCGGCCGGGCGCGGGAGGAGGCCGACCGCCTGTGGCCGGCGACCGTCGCGGCGCAGCGTCTCGCCTTCCGTATCCTGGCCGCCTGCTGGGATCTCGAAGCTTCGGGCGCGCCGGCGCTCGCGCCGGACGAGGCCGCCTTGCTGGACGTGGCGCTGTCGACCGTCGACGCCGACGGCGCCGGCGAAATTCCAGGAGGCTTTCTGTCCGGCGAGCTGGCGACGTTGCGCGTCGCCCTGCGGGACGCGCGCGTCATCTGATCGGCCACGCCCAGGCGATCAACGGCGCGCCGACGAAAAGCACCAGTAGCGACAGCGGCAGGCCGAGACGCGAATAATCGGCGAACGTGTAGCCGCCCGGCTCCTTCACCAGCAGGTTGTTCTGGTGGCCGATGGGCGAAAGGAAATCGCAGGCCGCGCCAAGCGCCACCGCCATCAGGAAGGGCTCGGGATGGTAATTCAGCGACCGGGCGAGCTGGGCTGCGATCGGCCCCATGATGATGACCGCCGGCGCATGATGCATGACCGGCGTCACGAGCATCGAGACGAGCAGGACGAAGCCCAGCGCCAGCATGGGCGCGAGATGGCTCGCGACGGAGGTGAGCTGCATGGCGACGAGCTGCGTCACGCCGACGTCCTTCAGGGCTTCGCCGACGGGCAGGAGGCAGGCGAGCATGACGATCACAGGCCCCTCGATCGCGGCGTAGGCGTTCTTGAGCGTGATCTGCCCGGTCAGGATGATCGCGACGGCCGCGCCGAAGAAGGCGACCTCGACGCGCGCGACATGGGCGAGCATGAGCGCGATGGCGACGGCGACGATCGTGATCGACAGATAGCCCTTTTCCGCGCGTTCCAGCTCGAGGTTGCGGTCGGCGAGCGGCAGGCAGCCGAGTTCGGCGAGCGTCGCGGGCAGGGCGGTTTCCAGCCCCTGCAGGACGACGACGTCGCCGGCCTGGAACACGTGCTGACGCAGTCGGCCGCGCGCCGCGCCGCCGGCGCGCGTCACCGCCAGCACGTTCGCCCGATGGCGCTGGCGCAGGCGCATCTGCGCGGCGTCAAGGCCGACCATCGGCGAGTTCGCGCCGACGATGGCCTCGACCGTCGCCAGATCGCCCGCCTCCTCCAGTTTTTCGATCTCGCGCTCGGCCGCAAGTTCGAGCTTTTCGCGCGCGACGAGCGCCTTGACCACGTCGGGGCTCGCTTTCACGACCAGCGTGTCGCCTGCCGACAGCGGCCAGTTGCGCGAGGGAATCGGATGCCGGCGGCCGCCGCGCACGATCTCCGTGACGATGAGATCGCCCTCGCCGACATCCTCGACGCGCGCGACCGTCTTGCCGACCAGCGCCGCGCCTTCCGGGACGCGCAATTCGGTCATGTAGCGGCCGACGTCGAATTTCTCTTCGTCGGTCAGTCTGCCTTGGCGGTCGCCGGGCAGGAGCCGCCAGCCGACCGAGAGAAACAGGAGCGCCAGGATCGTGAGCGGCAGGCCGACCCATGTGAAATCGAACATGGCGAAAGGCGCGCCGCCTGTCTCCTTGCTCACCGCGGAGATCAGCAGGTTGGGCGACGTTCCGACGAGCGTCATCGTGCCGCCGATCAGGGAGGCGAAGGAGAGCGGCATGAGATAGAGCGACGGCGACTGGCCGTTGCGGCGCGCGGTCTGGATGGCGATCGGCAGGAACATGCCGAGCGTGCCGACGTTCTTGATGAAGGCGGAGAGAAAAGCGACGCAGGCCGCCAGAACGCCGATGCGCAGGCCGGTCGACGGCGCGCGGCGCAGCAGGGCGCGCACGCCGTCGTCGAGAACGCGCGATCGCGCGATGGCGCGGCTGACGACCAGGACCGAAGCGATGATGACGACGACGGGGCTGGCGAAACCCTCGAAGGCCTTGTCCGGCCTGACCACGCCGGCGACGAGCGCGGCGAGCAGGGCGCCGAGCGCGACCATGTCATAGCGCCAGCGGTCCCACATGAAGACGGCGAGCATGACGACGACGATCGCAGTCGCTTCGATCTGGATCAGTGTCACGAACGGCCTCTCGCCCTGCCTCTAGCGACATAACGCTCAAGTTCGCGTCAGGTCCCCGCCGCGCGAAATATCTTTTCGCGCGACCGCCGTTTGTCGCCGGAGCGTTTCACGCTGAACAGAGACAGGCGGCTTCAGACGATCAGTTCCCAGCCGTTCATGCCGAGCCGTTCCTGCGGCGTGAAGCGCGACTTGTAGCCCATCTTCTTCGAGCCCTCGACCCAATAGCCGAGATAGACGTGCGGCAGGCCGAGCGAGCGGGCGCGGTCGATATGGTCGAGGATCATGTAGACGCCGAGCGAGCGGGAGAACTCGTCCGGCTCGTAGAACGAATAGACCATGGACAGGCCGTCGGCGAGCACGTCGGTCAGGCAGCAGGCGATCAGCTCGGCGCGCCCGTCGGCGTCGGGCCGGCGATATTCGACGAGCCGCGTCTCGACATGGGAATCCTCGACCATCATCGAGAAGTCGAGCACGCTCATGTCGGCCATGCCGCCGTCGCTGTGGCGCGAATCCACATAGCCGCGGAACAGGGAATATTGCTCGCTCGTCGCCTGCGCCGGCGCGAGAGCGGTCGTGATGTCGGCATTGCGCTGGAGCACGCGGCGCATGGTGCGGCCGGGGCGGAAATCGTCGACCAGCACGCGCACGGAAACGCAGGCGCGGCAGTTCTCGCAGGCCGGGCGGTAGGCGATGGTCTGCGAGCGGCGGAAGCCCGATTGCGTGAGCGCGTCGTTGAGCGCGGCCGCGCGGCGCCCGACCAGATGCGTGAAGACCTTCCGCTCCTCGCGGCCCGGCAGATAGGGGCAGGCCGAAGGCGCCGTCAGGTAGAATTGCGGGGCGTCGCGCGGCTCTCGGGTCAAGGCTTGATGGCGCTCCAGGGCTTGATGGCGCTTCAAGTGAATCGCGCGGCGGGTTCGAATCCGCCGCGCGATGAATCTAGCGCGAAATCCGCCCGACGCGACAGATGCATTTACGCCGTGCGCCGGACCACGATCAGTCCCGCGAGAATGTCGTGCAGGCAGCGTTTCTCGGGCGTGATCAGCGAGGTGAGCAGCACAAGGCCGCCCGTCACATACCAGCTCAGCCAGAACAGCACGCCGTGAACCGCGGCGTTGATGAAGGGAACGGGCTGGCCGTTGGTCAGCCGCACCTCGAGGTCCATCGCCTTCATGCCGGGCGTCGCCATGTTGCGGCCCGACACGGTCATGCCGTTGTAGAAGAAGGCGACGACCGGAAGGATGATCGGCGGCAGAAAGAACCACGACAGGCCGAGCGTGAGGAAGCCGAGCCCGAGGAAGATCACCGCCGCGATGATCGACACGAGGATGAGGTCCAGCAGCACGGCGATGATGCGCCGCGTGCGCACGCCGGCCAGCGCCTGCGGCGGCAGGGCCGGGTAGTAGCCCGTCTGCTGGGAGGTGTTGAAGCCGGTCGTATTGCTCATGGACGCCATCTCCGCGGGCCGAATGGCCCGGCGGACAAAATGTGGTAGAGCCGGACGGCGTTAACAAGACCGAACGGCCGGCTGGCGGAGGAAATGACGAGCAATTCGCCTAAAGGGCTGTTCTGGCTGGCGGTTACGATCCTGATCTGGGGCGCCTACATGCCGGTCGGCAAGGTGGTGTCGCAGGCGATCGACCCCTACTGGATCACCGGCATCCGATATCTCTTTTCCGGGCTGTTCCTCGCGATCGTCGTCGTGGCGATCGAGGGGCCGGACGCGCTGGTTCCGCCGCGCAGGGACTTCTTCACGCTCCTTCTGCTCGGCGCGCTGGGGTCGGCGGGCTTCGGGCTGTTCTCCTATCTCGGCGTGCGGCTGACGCGGCCCGAACACGCCGCCGCCATCACCGTGCTGACGCCGATCAACGTCGCGATCTGGCGCGCCTTCGAAGCCCGCGCCCTTCCGCCGCGCAACGTGGTCGTGGCGGCGATCGCGGTGGTCGGCGGCGCGCTGCTGGTGGTGACGCGCGGCGACCTATCGACGCTGGCGGCGGGCGGCAGCATGCTCGGCAATCTGCTCGTGTTCGTTTCGTCGCTGTGCTGGACCTTCTACACGATCAAGGCGCAGTCCATGCTCGGCTATTCCGCGCTGCGGCTGACGACGCTGACCTGCCTGATGGGCGCGCCGGTCGGGCTCGCGCTCGCCGTCGTCATGACGACGCTCGGCTACGCCACGGCGCCGCATCTGGCCGATTTCCTGCCGATCTGGCCGCAGCTCGTCTATCTCTTCATCTTCGTCTCGGCCGTCTCGATCATCACCTGGAACCTCGCCGTGCGGATGGTGGGCGCGCAGACGGCGACGCTCGGCTCCACGTTCACGCCGGTCATCCCCTTCGCCTGGGCGGCCTGGGGCGGGCGCATCTTCACGCTGTGGGAAATCGTCGGCGTCGTGGTCATCATGGCGGCCATTCTCGCGCATAATCTCAACGAGCAGCGGAAGGCGCGGACCCTGAAGGCCGCGTAGGAGGCGACGGGATGGGCGGGACTTTCCGGAACGTTCGGCTCGAGGTCGTCAATCACGTCGCCTGGCTCGAATTCGCGCGGCCGCCCGTCAACGCCTTTTCGCGCGAGATGGTGGAAGAGACCCGCGCCGCCATGATCGAAGCGCTCGCCGCTCCGCAGGTTCGCGTGCTGGCGATCGCCAGCGCGGTCGAGAAATATTTCAGCGCCGGCGCGGACCTGACCGCCTTCGCGGCGATGAGCGCGGCGGACATGCGCGCCTGGGTCGAGCTCTGCCACGACATCGCGCGGCTGTTGCGCGATGCGCCGAAGCCGCTGCTGGCGGCGATCAACGGGACGGCGGTCGGCGGCGGACTCGAGATGACGCTGCACTGCGACCTGCGCTTCGCCGCCGCCGATGCGAAATTCGGCCAGCCGGAAATCGCCATCGGCTTCATCCCACCGATCGCGACGACGCAGGCGCTGGCGCGGCTGATCGGAAGGCCGCGCGCGATCCGCTATCTCTACGAGGGCCGCATGATAGGCGCGGCGGAAGCGCTGGACTGGGGGCTGGTCGACGAACTCGTCCCGCCGCAGGATTTGCGCGCACGCGTGCAGGCCTATGGGGAGGAGCTTGCGGCCAGGCCCGCGCAGGCGCTCGCCGCCATCCGGCGCACGGTCACGCTCGGCGGCGGCATGAGCTTCGAGGAAGGCATGGCGCTGGAGCTGGAGCAGGCGAGCGCGCTTGCCGCTACGGAAGATTTCCGCGAGGGCGTCAGCGCCTTTCTCGAAAAGCGCGCGCCGCGGTGGGCGCGATGAGCGGGGCGGTGGCGGCGATGGGCTTTGGGAGCAGCGGAATGAAATTCTGTCGACTGGGCGCTCTCGTCCTCGCTCTGACCGCCGCGATCCCGGCGGCGGCCGAAAAAAAGACGCGCGGCGCGAAACCGGAGGAGAAGAAGCCCAACCCCTGCGCCGCCTACGGGCCGGGCTTCACCATGCTGCCGGGCACGACCACCTGCGTGCGCATCGGCGGCGCAGTGGAGGGCGATCTGAGCGTCGGGCGGGGAGCGGCGCCGAATCTGGGGGTGAAATAACGGCGATCGCATCGCCGTGTCGGCGGCGGCGCCATGGGGGCGCCGCCGCCGGGATGGAAGGGCTGAACCTCAACCTTTCACGTTCAGCACCTGTCGCAAGCGATGGGCGACCTCGATGAGGTCGCCCTGCGCCGCAATGACCGCCGAAATGTCCTTGTAGGCGGCGGGGCTCTCGTCGATCACCTCCGCATCCACACGGCATTCGACGCCGGCGACCGCGCGGGCGTGGTCCTCGAGCGTGATGCGACGCTTCGCTTCGGCGCGGCTCATCGTGCGGCCCGCGCCGTGCGAGCATGAGCAGAAGCTCTGCGCCTCGCCCTTGCCGCGCACGATGAAGCTGCCCGTGCCCATCGAGCCGGGGATGATGCCCAGATCGTCGCAGCGCGCGCGCACCGCGCCCTTGCGCGTCACCCATACATTGGCGCCGAAGTGGTTCTCGCGCGCGATGTAGTTGTGGTGACAATTGATCGCCTTCTCCGTTACCTCGAAAGGCGGCAGATGCGGGCGCAGGGCGCCGAGCACGGCTTCCATCATCGACAGGCGGTTCTGCCAGGCGAATTCCTGCGCCCAGTGCACGGCCTCGACATAATCGTCGAACAGCTCGCTGTGTTCGACGAGATAGGCGAGGTCCTGATCGGGCAGGAAGGTATCGATATAGTATCGGCGCATTTCCTCCTTCGCACGTTCGATGAAATAGGTTCCGATGCGGTTGCCCGCGCCGCGCGATCCCGAATGCAGCATCACCCAGAGACGGTCGGCTTCGTCGACGCACAATTCGATGAAGTGATTGCCGGTGCCGAGCGAACCCAGATGGTTGGCGTTGTTGCCGCTGCGCGCCTTCGGATGCTTCTCGCAAATCCGCGCGTAGCCGGCCTCGAGCGCCGCCCAGCGGCCGGCGTTGGACGCCGTCACCTCGTGAAAGGCGCCGCGATCGTTCCGGCCGCCATTGTCCGTGCGGCCGTGCGGCACAGCCTGCTCGATCTCGCTGCGGATGGCGTGCAGATTGTCGGGCAGGGCGTCCGCGCCGAGCGACAATTGCCACGCGCACATGCCGCAGCCGATATCGACGCCGACCGCAGCCGGCACGATCGCGCCCTTTGTGGCGAACACGGAGCCGATGGTCGCGCCCTTGCCGAGATGAACGTCGGGCATGGCCGCGACGTGCCTGAAGGCGAACGGCAGGTTGGAGAGGTTGCGCAACTGCTGCAGGGCGGCCGGCTCGACGGCGACGCCCTCGCGCCAGATCTTCACCGGGACGCCCTTGTCGGGCGCGTGATATTCGAACGACGTCTTCATGATGCAATTCTCCCGTGGGTCGGGACGTTTTGGACAGGATTTTGGAAAATCAGGCGCCTCGGGCGCCGGCGGTCGAAAACTTACGCTGATGGCGTGCGCATGCTCTCGCCGCGACGGGTTAGTCGCAGGGCAGGAGCAATTTTCAGGGTCGTTTCGATGAACATGTCGTTCAACGTAAACCTGAGGCGTTTCGACAGATCGGCCGGTTGGCCGAGGGCGCGCTTTCTACGCTTGGCGCGGTTCCGCGTCAACAGGTCTCCGGCCGGCGAGAGTCTGCGGGCGGATCGGTGCGGTGGAGGGGGACTTGAGTCTGGCGTGCGGATCGGCGCCGAATTCGGGCGTGACGTAGCATCGCTGTCATCCCGGCCGTAGTGTAGCGGAGAGTCAGGCCCCAGCGTGCGCAGTCCCGGGGGCTTGGGTCCCGGATCGGCCTGTGGCCGTCCGGGATGACAGCGGGGTTTACGCCACGCCTTCCTTCCTGATCTTCTCCGCCACGCGCACCGCGAAATAGGTCAGCACGCCGTCGCAGCCGGCGCGCTTGAAGGCGAGGAGGCTTTCCATCATGGCCTTCTCGCCGTCGATCCAGCCGTTGTTGGCGGCGGCCATGATCATCGCGTATTCGCCGCTGACCTGGTAGGCGAAGGTCGGACGGCCAAAAGTGTCCTTCACGCGGCGGATGATGTCGAGATAGGGCATGCCGGGCTTGACCATCACCATGTCGGCGCCTTCGGCGAGATCGAGCTCGACCTCGTGCAGCGCTTCGTCCGAATTGGCGGGGTCCATCTGGTAGGTGCGCTTGTCGCCGATCAGCGTCTTGTTGGTGCCGACGGCGTCGCGGAACGGGCCGTAGAAGGCCGAGGCGTATTTGGCGGCGTAAGACATGATCTGCACATGGCCGAAGCCGGCGGCGTCCAGCCCCTCGCGCAGCGCGCCGACGCGGCCGTCCATCATGTCGGAGGGGGCGATGACGTCGGCGCCCGCGCGCGCCTGGTTCAGCGCCTGCTCGACCAGAATGTGCACGGTCTCGTCGTTGAGGATGTGCTCGCCCTCCATCACGCCATCGTGGCCGTGGGACGTGTAGGGGTCGAGCGCGACGTCGGTGACGATGCCGAGGTCGGGGGCGACCTCGCGGATCGCGCGGCAGGCGCGGCAGACGAGGTTCTGGTCGTTGAGCGCCTCCGTGCCCGTGGGATCGCGCAGGTCCGGATCGGTGTAGGGGAAGAGCGCGATCGCTGGAATGCCGAGAGACGCGGCATGGGCGGCGGCCTTGGCCGCCTCGTCCACGGAATAGCGGAAGACGCCGGGCATGGAGGCGACGGGGACTTGAGTCTTCTCGCCGTCCACCACGAAAATCGGCCAGATCAGGTCGTTGATCGTCACGACGTTCTCGCGCACCAGCCGGCGCGACCAGTCGGTGCGGCGGTTGCGGCGCGGGCGATGGGTGAGGTCGAGTTTTCGCGCGAGCGTATTCTTGGCGTCCATTGTCTTGTCCCGAGATTTTGGGGGCAGATTAGGCTCGACGGCGGGCGCTGTCATCCCGGACGGCCGGAGGCCGATCCGGCGACTGTCTTTGGTGTCAAGCCGGGATGACATTCCCGCCCCAAATGCTCTATGCCTCCTGCCATGACCAACGCCACTGACGAAGCGATCTGCCGGCGCCGCGGCGCTATCGGCCATATCACCCTCAACCGTCCGCAGGCGCTGAACGCGCTGACGCTGGGCATGGTGCGCGCGATCGCCGCAGCGCTGGACGAATGGGAGCATGACGGCGCGATCAAGGCCGTGGTCGTCGAGGGCGCCGGCGACCGCGCCTTTTGCGCCGGCGGCGACATTCGTCTGCTGTGGGAGCAGGGGACGGCCGGCGATCACAAGAGCCAGCTCGATTTCTGGCGCGAGGAATATGTCCTCAACGTGCGCATCAAGCGCTACCCGAAGCCCTATGTCGCGGTCATCGACGGCATCGTCATGGGCGGCGGGGTCGGGGTGTCCGTGCACGGCTCGCACCGCATCGCCGGCGACGGCTTCGCCTTCGCCATGCCGGAGGTCGGCATCGGCTTCTTTCCCGACGTCGGCGCGACATGGTTCCTGCCGCGTCTGGCGGGCAAGACCGGGACCTATCTCGCCCTGACCGGCGCGCGCGCGAAGGCGGGCGACGCGGTCGCCCTGGGCCTCTCCGAAGCGCATGTTTCGCGCGCGAAAATTCCGGACCTCGTCGCGGCGCTGGAGGCGGGCGAGGATGTCGAGGCGGCGATCGCGCGCTTCAGGAGCGAGGCCGCGCCTGGACCGATCGTGCAGAACCGCGCCGTGATCGACGCGGCGTTTTCGGCGGACAGCGTGGGCGACATTCTGGCGCGCCTCGCCGCTGACGGCTCGGATTTCGCGCAGGAGGCGGTCAAGACGATGGGCCAGAAGGCGCCGCTGTCGCTCGCTGTCGCGCTGCGCCAGATGCAGGTCGGCGCGAACCTGTCCTTCGAGGAGGCGATGCGCACCGAATTCCGCATCGTCTCGCGCATCTGCCAGGGCGAGAATTTCTACGAGGGCGTGCGCGCCACCATCATCGACAAGGACCAGAAGCCCGCGTGGCGCCCGGCGCGGATCGAGGAGGTGACGAAGGCCGATGTCGACGCGATCTTCGCGCCGCTCGGCCCCGACGAACTCGATCTTCGCGCGGTCGCGGAGACGGCTGCGTGAACAAGCCGCAGGACATCGATTCCGGCGCGGCGATCCGGCTCGGCGACAAGGCGCTCGATCCGAACGCCACGCGCTGGGGCATGCTGCTGGTGCTGTTCATGCGCGTGGTCGCGGGCCTGTGGATTCTGCAGGGCCTCGTGCAATGGCAGATCGTGCTGACCGCGCCGTCGGACCTGTTTTCGACCATTCCGACGCCCACCGCCGTCGCCATCGTCTATTTCGCCGTCCTCGATCTGCTCGCCGCTGTCGGGCTGTGGCTCGCCACCGCGTGGGGCGGCGTGCTGTGGCTGCTCGTCGCGCTGTCGCAGATCCTCGTCGCCTTCATCATGCCGGATTTCTTCGGCGGCGGATTGCTGGTCGTGGCGCTCGACGTGATCCTGATCGGCCTCTACCTGCTTTT
>OEIU01000990.1_pt1 | contig 21213 bp, 25 predicted proteins | sample 1539221 | NCBI WGS metagenome assembly OEIU01 (sample SAMN03792071, study PRJEB22550) | activated sludge metagenome | feature: wastewater treatment plant; material: activated sludge; isolation source: Wastewater treatment plant of a petroleum refinery complex | place: Argentina: Zarate | collected...
CCTTGTTCTCGGCGCGGTCCATCGCCATGCCGACGTCGGCCATGTCCTCGGAGATGCCGCTGAACGCCTCGCCGATCTTCGTCTGCGCCTCGGCGGCGGTGTACTGCGCCTTGATGGTCTCCTTGCGGACGCGGAACGACTCGATCTTGGTGGTGAGCTTCTGCTCCGCGGCGACGAGCTTGTCCTGCTCCGCCTGGAGCTGCTCCTTCTGGGCGTTGATGCCGTCGAGCTGGGCCTGCACCCCCGCCTTGCGCTCCAGCGCGGTGCGGGCGAGGTCCTCGCGGCCGGCGCGGAGCGCGTCCCCGGCCTGGCCCTCCAGCTTGGTGATGCTCGCCTGGAGCTTCTCGGCCTGGAGCTCCAGCCGCTTCTTGCTCGTCGCCACGTCGGCGACGCCGCGACGCACCTGCGTGAGCAGCTCCGTCTGCTTCTCGAAGGAATAGTCGAGCATCTCGCGCGGATCCTCGGCCGCGTCGAGCGCCTTGTTCGCCTTCGCCTGGAAGATCGCCTTCAGCCGGCTGAAGAAGGACACGCCACCCTCCCGTTCTCGGTCAACCTGCGCGACGCTACCCGCTCCGCACCCGTACGCAAAGGGCGTCACCGGGGCCCCGCGGATGTCGTTGCCCCCGGCGACGCCGGCGTGCGACGCTCCCGCGGTGATCCGCGCCCGGCACCTCCTGGCGGTCCTGCTCGTCGCCGCGGCGTGGCTCCTGCCCGCGGCCGTCGCGGCCGCGCTGGTGGCGGTGGAGGACGTGGCGGCGAGCGCCGTCGCCGTGGAGGACGGCGCGCAGCTGCCGGCCGCCGACCGCGCGCGGCTCCAGGCGTCGGCGCGCGAGCTGACCGCCGCGGGGACGCCGGTGAAGTACGTGGTGCTGCGCCAGCGCCCGGCCGACCCGCAGGCGTACGCCGCGGGGCTGGGGCGCCGGCTCGGCTACCGCGGCGACATCCTGGTGCTGTCGCCGGGCAACCTGGCGATCGGGTCGCGGCTGCCTGCGGCCACGGTTCGCCAGGCGTTCGAGTCGCAGCGGGCGGCGCTGCGGCGCGACCGGGTGGCGGGCACGATCGCCGTCGCACAGGGCCTGTCGCAGGCGCGGCTGTCGGGGGTCGCCCCGTCGAACGGGTCCTCCGGCGCGGGCGCCGGCGCGGGGGCGTCGCCGTCCGGCGACGGCGGCGGGGGTCTGTCCGGCGGCGTCGTGCTGCTGCTCGTCCTGGGGGTCGGTGCCCTGATCGTGGTCGGAATGCTCACGCTGCGGCGCAGATCCCACCGGAGCGCGGTGGCCACGGCCGGCCCGGAGACCCTCGATCCGCTGGTCGACGGCCTGGCCGCGCAGATCGCCGACCTGGACGACGACATGCAGGTGCCCGGCCCGCTGACCACGGAGGCGCGCCCCCACTACGACCAGGCGGTGCTGTCGTACGGCGAGGCGCGCGAGCTGCAGTGGGAGCCGGCGCCGCGCGCCGCCGACGTCGCCCCCGCGGGCGCTGCGCTGGAGGCCGGGGGCCGGGCCGCGCGGCGCACCCGCGCGCTGCTCGAGGGACGGGCGATCGCGGAGGCCGACAACGAGCCGCTGCTCGAGGGGATGTGCGCGTTCGACCCCAAGCACGGGAGGGCCACCACCCAGGTCACGATCCGCACCCCGACCGGCGATCGCGCCACCCTCCCGGCGTGCGCGAGCTGCGCGGCGCAGATGGAGCGCGGCGACGAGCCCCGGTTCCGCGAGGTGCGGCAGGGCGGCCGCCGGGTGCCCTACTGGCAGACGGGACCGATGGGGATGGGCGCCGGCGGGGGAGGCGGCTTCGCCGGCCCGGTGCTGGGCGGGGCGCTCACGGGGATCATCCTCGGCGGAATGCTCGGCGGCGGCGAGGCCGACGCGTCACCCGGCGACGGCAGCTGGAGCGGCGGGGGCGGCGACGGGGGCTGGACCGGAGGCGGCGGCGACTTCGGCAGCGGCGGCGGAGGGGACCCCGGCGGCGGTGGAGACTGGGGCGGGGGCGGCGGAGGCGACTTCGGCGGGGGCGGCGGCGACTTCTAGCCGCTCCGGCCCGCGATGGCCCGCCATCGCCCGGCCACCACCTCTACCCGTCCGGAGCTCCCTGCCTCGAGCGGGAGCGCCGCCTCGACGATCTCCCGGAAATCGGCCCGTGCGGCGAACCGGTCGAACGCGGCAGCGACATCCTTGCGCAGCTCAACGGGCGCCGCGGCGATCTCCCCCGCGAGCTCGGGGCGCCCGTCCACCAGCCGGACGAGGTCCTCGAAGTCGGCGCTCGTGATCGGGTCGTCCCGGCCCCGGCCGGCGAAGGCCTCGAGCTTCGTCGCCACGAGCCACGGCGGGCGCACGGCGCGGATCATGCGGCCGGAGGGCAGGGCGACGGTTCCTGCGGCGCCGACCGCCTCGCGGTACCAGCGGTTGGTGAACCCGAGCACCGCGGAGTCGGTCGGCATCACGTCCAGGATCAGCCCGGACGCGTGCCGGTGCCGGCAGATCACGGTGGCGTCGGACCGCAGGCCCCGCGCCCGCAACCGCTGGGCGAAACCGTCGTACTCGGCGTAGGTGGCGACGATGATCACGTCCACGTCGTTCGTGACCCGGGGCGTCGGCGCCCCGGGGTCGCTGATCCACAGCCCGACAGCGGCTCCGCCCACGAACACCACTTCGTCGGCGAGCTCGCCAAGGCAGTCGCAGGCGAGTTCGAGGAGTGCGGTGCTCACGGCGCGGCCGGGACGGCGAGGTGCTCGTGGAGCGCCTCCGCCGCCTCGCGACGCACGCGGGCTCCGCCGGCCCGGAGCGCATCGACCAGCGCGAGCCGCTCGTGCAACGCGGCGTCGCCGCGTGTCGCGAACGGGACTGAGGGGTGGATCGGCTCCAAGGCGATGCCCCGGCCCGACCCCGCAGGGTCCGGCCAGACGAGCGGATCCTCGTCCACTCGGGCGAGCCGCATCGACAGCGGGGGCGCCGACCATGCGGTCGGCACGCCGCGGGACGGGCCGGCGAGACGTGCGGGGAACAGGTAGCGGCTCGCGTGTACGAGCAGTTCCTCGAGCGCGTTCGCGTTGACATCGCGCCCCGGTGCGGTCATGAGGTGCGCATCGATGGCCCGCTCGACCGAGCGGTGGACCGCCGACGTCGACAGGCCGAGCCCCTCCGCGACCGCGGCGATCGTCCACCCGGGACGACCGGCGACCGTCAGGAGCACCACGATGTCCTGGCCCTTCAGCATGGGGTCCAGGATAGCGCGCCATTCCAGATTCTGGAATCTGGAATGGCGGCTCCCTTCGATCAGCCGATGGGGATGCGGCTCCCGCGCTTGACCCGGTTCCGCTTGGGCGCCTCGGACTCGGGGGCGGTGCGGACGCTGGCGGGCCGGGGGGCCGGGGGGAACGCGGAGGCGCCGCCGCGGCGCGAGCCGTAGACCTGCCGGGGCGCCGCCAGGGCGCAGCCGGCCTCGGTCCCCTCGTCCGTCAGGCCCAGGGTCACGGCGAGACGTGCCATCGCGTCGGCCTGGTCGGGGGACACGAGGGTGATGGCGCGGCCGGTGCGGCCGGCGCGGGCCGTACGGCCCACCCGGTGGGTGTAGCCGTCGGCGTCGTCCGGCGGGTCGTAGTTGACCACCAGGCCGATGTCGTCCAGGTCGATCCCCCGGGCGGCGACGTCGGTCGCCACCAGCACCCGGGTGGTGCCCTTCGCGAAGCGGCGCAGCGCCTTCTCGCGGGCCGACTGCGTCAGGTCGCCGTGCATCGCCTCGGCGGGGACGCCCAGCCGGTCGAGCCGCTCGGCCAGCTTCCCGGCGCCGCGGCGGGTGCGGCAGAAGACGAGTACCAGGTCGTCCTCGTCGCCGATCATCTCCACCAGCCGCTCGTTGCGGTCGCCCGCCGCGCACGCCACGAACCCGTGGTCGAGGCGCTCGGACAGCGTCTCGCCGGTGTCCGAGGCCGACTCGCGCATGCGGAGCCGGTCGGCGTCGTTGGTGAACTCCTCGGCGATCGTGCCGACCGCGCCGTCGAGGGTGGCCGAGAAGAACATCGTGTGGCGCTGCCCCGGAAGCTGGCGGACGATGGCCTTCACCTGCGGCAGGAAGCCCATGTCGAGCATCCGGTCGGCCTCGTCCAGGACGAGGGCGGTGATGCCCTTCAGGCTCACCCGCCGCTGCCGGGCCAGGTCCAGGAGCCGCCCGGGGGTGGCGACCAGGATGTGGGCGTTCGCCGCCTTGCGGGCCTGCTGCTCGAAGCCGACGCCGCCGTAGGCGACCGCCACGCTCAGCCCGCGGGCGGCGGCGAGGGGCCGCAGCTCCAGGTCGATCTGCGAGGCGAGCTCGCGGGTCGGGGCCAGCACCAGCGCGGCGGGCCGGGTGGCCCCGGCGTCGAGCCGCTCGATGAGCGGCAGGCCGAACGCCAGCGTCTTGCCGGAGCCGGTGGGGGAGCTGACGAGGACGTCGCGCCCGGTGAGCGCGACGGGGATCACGAGCTCCTGGACCGGGAAGGGGTGCTGGATGCCGCGCTGCCCGAGCGCGCCGGCCACGGCATCGCTCACGCCGAGTCCGGCAAAGGTGGATCTGCTCAATTGTTCTCCTTGCGGCCGGCGGCCGCGGTTCGACGGGAGTGCGGGACTCGACCGTCTGACAGGTGGAGAACGCTCTCCCACGGGCGGCGCTCCGCCGCCCAGCCTCGGATGAGGAACATCTGGGACGACCGTGAGTGTAGCGGGGACCCCGGCGTGCGCCGAATCGGGGCCCCCCGGGGCGGCGGCCGGGTACGCTGGATGCGATGGAGAGCGTGACCGAGCGCGAGTTCCGCGACACGCTCGCCCGCTGGGCGAGCGGCGTCACCGTGGTCACCGCGCGCCACGGCGGCGAGCCGGTGGGGATGACGGCGGCCTCCTTCTCGTCGCTGTCGCTCGACCCGCCGCTGGTGCTGGTGTGCGTCGCCCACTCGGCGTCCTCGCACGAGGGGCTGGTGGGGGCGCCGGGCTTCGCGATCCACATCCTCGGCGCCGACCAGGACGACCTGTCGGCGCTGTTCGCGCAGCCGGGTCCCGACAAGTTCGCCGGCTTCCCCGACGAGCGCGGCCCCTTCGGCGTGCCACTGCTGCCCGCCGGGGTCGCCCGCCTGGTGTGCGCCCCGCACCAGACCCTCGACGGCGGCGACCACACCATCCTGATCGGGCGCGTCGTGCGCACGGAGATCGCGGGCGACGACCCGCTGGTCTACTGCAACCGCACCTACGGGCGGCTCACCCCGGGGGTCAGCGCCGCCACTTGATGGTGCAGCCGACGGCCGGGGTCTCGGCCGTCGCGGGGGCGTCGCCCCCCAGCACCGCGTCGAGCGCGTCGCGCAGCCAGTGCTCGCGCACCGAGGCCTCGTCGCGGTCGTCGTCGATCGCGCCGTGGTACCGGATCCGCCGCTCGCCGTCGAGCACGTACACCTCGGGCGTGCGCTCCGCGCCGTACGCCCGGGCGACCTCCTGGGCCTCGTCCTGGGCGTAGGCGAAGGCGTAGCCCTGCTCGGCGGCGCGCTCCCTCATCGCCGCGAACGAGTCTCCCGGATAGGCCTCGGCGTCGTTCGCGCAGATCGCCACCGTCACCACCCCGCGACCGGAGTACTCGCGCGCGATCGCGTCGAACCGCCCCTCCCAGGCGCGCACGTACGGGCAGTGGTTGCACCAGAACGCGACCACCACCGCCGGGGCGCCGGCCAGCTCGTCGAGCGTGGAGATGCCGCCGTCGGTGTTCGGCAGCGCGAAGCCCGGCGCCGGGTCGCCGACACCCGCGCTCACGCGGCGGCCTCCGCGGCCAGCGCGGCCTCGAGCTCCTCGCGCGCGGGAAGCGGCGCCACCCCGCCGCCGGGGGTGCGGTACGCCCGGCAGGCGTCCCAGCGGAACGCATGGGCCGGCCCCTCCGGCGCGAACGGGTCGCCCCCGCCCACCAGGTAGGTGGGCGAGCCGGGGAAGCGCAGCCGCTCCGCCTGCGCGTCGTCGCGCACCTCCACGGCCTCCACCCGCACGTCCACGCCCGCGGTGGCCGCGGCCTCGCGGAGCAGGACGAGGCCCTCGTCATGGGAGGGGCACTCGCGGCTGAAGAGGTAGGTCACCGCCACCGGCCGGGTCATCGCCCCATATCGTACCCGCGTGCCCGTCGACCGCCGTCTCGTGACCCTGACGGCCGAGGACGGCGAGGTCCACGACGCGCTGTTCGAGATCGACGTCCGCGCGGCGCGGGCCCGCGCCCGCCACACCGGCCGTCGCACCGCCGTGGTCCACATCCACGGGATCATGGGCAACTTCCTGGTCGGGACGCTGCGCTTCTACCCGGCGCCGCTCGCGCGGGCGGGCTTCCCGGTGCTGGTGCTGGAGACCCGCATGGCCAACGTCGGCCAGCTCTTCGGGCAGGCGATATTCCAGGACGCGATCCGCGACGTCGACGCCGCCGTGCGCTGGCTGCGCGAGGAGGGGTTCGACACCATCATCCTCTCCGGGTACTCGAGCGGCGCCACCCTCGCCACCCGGTACGCCGCAACCCACCACGTCCCCGACCTGCGCGGGCTGGTGTGCCTCGGCAACCCGTGGGGGCTGCCGCAGTCGATGAAGCGGCGCGCCGACGAGTTCGGCGCCCGGCCCGACTACGGCGACCTCACGGCGCTGGTGCGGCGGGCGATCGGCGCCGACCCGGACGCGCCGGAGGACGACCGGCTGGTGATCGTCGAGCAGAGCCGCGGCCCCACCACCCGCCCCGCCGACAGCGAGGTCTACACCTATCGCACGTGGTGGCACTCACGCGGCCCGGCGGCGACCGCGGCCATGGCGTTCCGCCAGATCGGCCAGGTGTGGGCGCCGATCCTGCTGGTGCAGGGCACCGACGACCGGGTCGTGTTCTTCGAGGAGGCCGTCGCCCTGGCCGACATCGCCCGGTCGGCCGGCAACCCCGACGTGACCGTCATGCGCATCGACGGCGCCGACCACTCGTTCAAGGGCCATGACATCGCGACCCTCGACGCCGTCCTCTCCTGGCTGCGGCAGCGGGTGTAGGCGGAGCGGCCGGTGCCCCACGTCCCCTACCGCGCGCGCCGCCGCCCCCACTTCGGGCGCGACGACCGCGACCTGGCCATCGACCTGGTGGTCACGAAGACCGAGGACGGCCACAGCTGGGACGGGATGATCTACACCCCGCGCCAGGGCGAGGACCCGCGCCGCCGCCGGCTCGCCGTGCTGGTGATCCACGGGTCGGTGGGCAACTACCTGACCGGGGTGCCGCGGCGGATCTCGTTCGGGCTCGCCAACGCCGGCTTCACCGTGATGTCGGTGAACACGCGCATGGCCAACTACGGCGTGATCTTCGGCGGCGGCCTGATGCACCGCACGCCGCTCGACCTCGACGCCGCGCTCGACGTGCTCCGCCGCCGCGGCTTCCGCCGCGTGGTACTGCTCGGGTTCAGCCTGGGATCGACGGTGGTGACCCACTACCAGGCGCTGCGCCAGCCGCCGGACGTGGTGGGCGTCGCGACGCTGGCCCACCCCGCGTCGCTGCCGGCCGCGCTGCGGCTGCGCTGGGACCACTTCGGCGCCGACCCGGGCTACGAGGAGGTCACGGAACTCGTCCACACCCAGCTCGCGCCGGACTTCGAGGACGGACGGCGCGACCGGATCTTCCTGGTGCGGCGCGCCCGCGGGACCGGCGACCGCCCCGTCGACGGGGAGGTGTGGACGTACCGGACGTGGTGGTGGTCGCGGGGGCCCCGGGCGCCGCACGCCGAGTCGCGGCTGCGGATCGGCCACGTGACCGTGCCGATCGCGATCGTGCAGGCCGGCGAGGACGAGCTGGTGCGCGACGCGGAGGGCGCGGAGCTCGAGGCGATCGCCCGCCAGGGCGACTGCCCCAGCGTCCACCGCACCACCATCCCCGGCGCCGACCACGTGTTCGGCGGCCGCGAGGCCGAGCTGACCGAGGCCGTCGTGGACTGGCTGGACGGCCGGCTCTAGCGGAGCGTAGGGTCGCCCACCGTGAGGATCGTCGTCGGGCTGATACTGCTGGTCCTGTTCGTGGTCCTCGTCGGCAAGGGGTGCGGGCGGCTGCTCGGGATCCGGCTCGGCCGCTGGCGGGGCGCGCTGGTGGGGCTGGTGGGCTGGGTGGCGGGGATCACCGCCGCCGTCCTCGTCTTCGGCGAGGACACCCCGCGGGGGTTCGTCTTCGAGCGCGACGGCTTCGAGGACTGGTTCGCGGCCGCCGCCCTCGCGATCTTCTTCGGGATGCTGGCGGCGATGCCGGTGGCGATCGGCCTGGACCTGCTCACCCGCGGGGCCCCCGACGCCCCGTCCCGCCACCGGCACCGCGTGCGCGCCGTCCTGCATCCCGCGCGGACGGTCCGCACCGCGGTGGCGCCGTACGCGCGCATGCGCGAGGTGATCGGCAACGCGCGCAAGGAGAACCTGCTGCACCTGCGGTACGCCTCGCGGGCGGCGTTCGAGTCGCCGGACCTCTCGCGGCGGGTGCGTACCGTCCTCGAGGACTCCGGCGGGATGCCCGGGGAGGTGGGGCAGGTCGCCCCGACCCGCACCGACGTGCTCCCCGATGCCCTCACCACCGAGCTCGCGACGCTGCGCCAGGACGTCCGCACCGTCCCGGCCGAGGGCGTTCGCGAGGTGCTCGAGGCCGAGCTCGACGAGCCGGTGGAGTCGGCGTTCGCCACCTTCGACTGGGAGCCCCTGGCGGCCGCCTCGATCGGCCAGACGCATCGCGCGACCCTGGCGGACGGCACGCGGGTCGTGGTGAAGGTGCAGCGTCCCGGGATCGCCGAGGTGGTGGGGCGCGACGCGGCCGTCCTGCGGCTGGCGGCCCGGCAGATCGAGCGGCGGTCCGAGGCCGCGCGCACGGTCCACCTGACGGACCTGGCCGACGAGCTGGTGGCCGGCGTCGTCGAGGAGCTGAACTACCTGCACGAGGCGGCGGGGGGCACGCGGCTGCGCGAGCGGCGCGCCGGCGACGAGGGGATCAGCTTCCCCCGCGTCCACACCACCCTCTCGACGCCCCGGGTGCTCGTGATGGAGGAGGTCGTCGGCAGCCCCGTCTCGGACCAGGCCGCGCTCGAGGCGTCGCCGGTGCCGCGCGACGAGCTGGCGCGCCGGCTGCTGGCCTCGTTCCTGGGCCAGGTGCTGGAGGACGGGATGTTCCACGGCGATCCGCATCCCGGCAACATCTTCGTCGACGCCGGCGGGCAGCTCTGGATGCTCGACTTCGGCTCGGTCGGGCGGCTGGACGCCCGGTCGTCGGCGGGGCTGCGCGGCATCGCGCTGGGCATCGCGGCGGCCGACCCGGCGCTGCTGGCGCGGGCCGCGCGCGACCTGGCGGGCGACGCCGGGCTGGCCGACCTGCGCGCTCTCGAGGCCGACATGGCCAACGAGCTGAGCCAGCTGCAGCAGGGCGGCTTCGACCCGCAGCTGATCAGCCAGGTGCTGACGGTCATGGAGCGCCACGGCATGCGGCCGCCCCCGTCGATGGCCCTGCTGGCCCGCGCCCTGCTGACGCTGGAGGGGACGCTCTCGATGATCGCCCCCGGCTTCAGCGTCCGCGGGGCCAGCAAGCAGATCGTGGCCGTCGGCCACGCCGACGCCGTGGGCACCCCCGAGGAGATCCTGCAGCACGAGGCACTGCGTGCGCTGCCCTCGCTGCGCACCCTGCCCGAGCACGCCGAGGCCCTCTCCGAGCAGCTGCGCTCCGGCCGCCTGACGGTGCGCACCGAGCGCTACGCGGGGGCCGACCGCGCGGTGGTCGAGAGCCTCGCCGACCGGCTCGTGCTGGCGGTGGTCGGCGCGGGCGGCGCCGCCGCGTCGGGGCTCATCCTGCTGGCGGCGTCGGGCGCGGACGAGGGCACCGAGGCCAACGTGCTGTGGATCCTCGGCTTCTCCGGTCTCACGGCGGCGTCGGTGCTGATGATGCGCGTCGCCGCCCGCGCCCTCCGCCGCCAGGGCGGCCGCATCGGGTGAGGGCCGCTACCGCAGGGGGATGTCCCTGCCGCGCTCCGACTCGGGCCGGGGGCCCAGGATCCGGCGCTCCGCGACGTCGATCCGGACGTCGTTGATCGAGGCCTCGCGCCGCCGCATGTAGCCCAGGTCGTCGAACTCCCACAGCTCGTTGCCGTAGGACCGCCACCACTGGCCCTCGGCGTCGTGCGACTCGTACTGGTAGCGCACGGCGATGCGGTCGCCCTCGAAGGCCCACAGCGACTTGCGCAGGGCGTAGTCGAGCTCGCGCTCCCACTTGCTCGTCAGCAGGGCGGCGATCTCGGCGCGGCCGGTCACGAAGTCGCCGCGGTTGCGCCATTCGGAGTCCTCGGAGTAGGCGAGGGCGACGCGCTCGGCGTCGCGGGTGTTCCAGGCGTCCTCGGCGGCCTGCACCTTCTGGGCGGCGGTCTCGCGGGTGAACGGCGGGACGGGCGGGCGGGGGTCCACGGTGCCTCCTCGGTGGGGGCGCCAGTCTAGAGAACGATCGTTCTCGATGTGCGACGATGCCCCGATGGACGACGCCGCCGCCCGCGAGCGCCTCCTCGACGCGGCCGAGGACCTCTTCTACGCCCGCGGGATCCAGTCGGTGGGCATGGACGCCGTGCGGGACGCCTCGGGACTGCCGCTCAAGCGCGTCTACGCCCTCTACCCCGGGAAGGCGGCGCTGGTCGAGGCGGTGCTGGTGCGGCGGGACGTGCGCTGGCGCGGGCGGCTGATGGCGCGGGCCCTGGAGGAGGACGCGCCGCGCGACCGCGTGCTGGCGGTGTTCGACTGGCTGGAGGGCTGGTTCGGCGAGCCGGGCTTCCGCGGCTGCGCCTGGATCAACGCGTCCGGCGAGCTGGGGGCCACCCTCCCGGTGGTGGCCGAGCAGGCGCGCCTGCACAAGGCGGCCTTCCGCGCCGACCTGCTGGGCCTGGTGCGCGGCGCCGGCCTGCCGGACGAGACGGCCGACGGCGTGCTGCTGCTGGCCGAGGGCGCCATGGTGACGGCCGGTATCTTCGGCACCGCCGCGCCGGCCCGGGAGGCGAGGGCCGCGGCGGCGCGACTCATCGACGCCGGAGGATCATGAGCAGGGGAGCGAGCGGGCCCAGGTACGAGGCGTTCCTGCGTGCCGCGGAACCCTGGAGGGACGAGCTCGCGGAGCTGCGGCGCATCGTCCTGGAATGCGGGCTCACGGAGGAGGTCAAGTGGGGCGCGCCCTGCTTCACCGCCGACGGCGGCAACGTCGTGATCCTCGGCGCGCTCAGGGACTACTGCTGCCTGTCCTTCTTCAAGGGCGTGCTGCTGTCGGACCCCGAGGGGATCCTGGTGGCGCCCGGGGAGAACAGCCGCTCCGGCCGCCTGATCCCGTTCACCGGGGTCGACCAGGTCCTGGCCCGCGAGGCGGCCCTGAAAGCGTATGTCCGGGAGGCCGCCGATCTGGAGCGGTCCGGTGCCCGGGTGGACTTCGCGAAGGACCGGGACGAGATCGCGATCCCCGACGAGCTCCGGAGAGAATTTTCCGAGAACCCGGGGTTCGAGGACGCGTGGGACGCGCTCACGCCGGGGCGCCGGCGGGGATGGCTGCTGCAGTTCACCGGGGCGAAGCAGTCCGCCACCCGGACGTCGCGGATCCGGAGGGCCATGCCCCGCATCCTCGACGGCAAGGGCCTGCACGACCGCTGAGGGCGCCCCCGGCCCGCCGCGACGCGGCGGGCCGGGGACCCGTGCTCAGAAGATGACCCTGAGCGGCGCCCGCACCGGCGCGCCGGCCACGCCGCCGGCGGTCGCCGTCAGCGTGACGCGGTAGGTGCCGAGGGCCCGCGCCCGGCCCGCCGCGCGCCCGCTCACGCTGAACGTGACGGGGCCGGCGCCCTGGTTGGCCTTGGTGCTCGAGGAGACGCGGATGAAGCGGAAGCAGGTCGCCGCCCGCGCGCGGACCAGCGCCCGCGTCGGCGCCACGCACGCCCCGTTCTTCTTCCGCCCGACGGCCCGGCGCTCCAGGAGCATGGTCACCGAGGCCGGCTGGGACAGCGACGCGGAGACCAGTGCCGGCGGCCTGCCGCGGCGGGTGGAGACCGCCGGGCGGGACAGCGTCAGGCCCGAGAGCGCCGGGCCGCCGGCCGTCGTGCCGCCCCCGCCGACCACGATCGTGGCGGTGGGCGATCGCTTCTTGCCGCTGGCGGGGGGGCCGGGGAGCGTGGGCCGGTAGGGCCCGGGCCGCGGGCCGGGCCGGACGGGGACGCTCATCACCACGGTCGTGCTGCTGTCGCCGGGGGGCGCGAGGGTCGGCACGTTGGTGAGCGCGACCGTGCCGGGGACCGTGGTCGTGGCGCTCAGGGCGAAGTTGACCGCGGCGTTGGCCGGCCCGCCGAGCTTGCCGGTGACCGGGATCGTTGCGGTCGCGCCCGGCGCGACGTTGACGGCCGCGGGGGTCAGGAACACGAACTCGTTGAAGGCGTTGCTCGCGGACGCCCCGCCGGACGCGTCCCGGCAGATCGTGAGGTCCTGGGTGTTGACGGTGGACAGGTCCGACCCGCACTGCACGGGCCGGGACGGCGGGGCGTCGGCGACCACGCCGCGCGAGCCGAGGGTCACGCCGGCGCCGAACCCGCCGCCGGGCGGGGAGCCGTCGGGCAGGAGCCCGCGGATCACGGGGATCCGCACGGTGATCTCGTTGCCCGGGGTCCAGGTCCCGGCGTCCGAGATGTAGCCCGCCCACTTGGAACCCGCGCCGGGCGGGTCGAGCCGGGTGAGCTCCGCGGTGTAGGAGGGGCTGAAGGTGAACTGCCGGGAGTCGGGGACGTCCGAGGTGAAGCTCTGCGGGGGCGTCGCCGTCGCGCTGACCGAGATGCCCACGAGGGCCTGGGCTACCCCGGTGTTGTTGGTCACCCCGCCGGTGTTGTTCGGGCACGCGGCGGTCCCGTTCGACGCACACCCCTTGATCACGACGTTGACCGGGCCGAGGCGATCCTGCTGCGCGAAGCTGGTGCCCTTCAGCGCGACGCAGCCGCTCAGGGCGACCGCGGCGCCGGCCGCGAGGACGGTGAGCGCGGCGATGCGGCGCGCGGATCGCCGCCGGGAGCGGCGGGGCGGGGCGTGGGGGATCATTGGCGCGTCCAGTGTCGTTTGAGTATTTTCGCGATTCGGTCGGCGACCCTACGTCAGGTCCCCATCCTGCGAAAAGCCCCAGAACGTCCAGGACGTTCCCCGGCGACCGTCTAGTTCAAAAACAGGTCCTTGGCCGCCTGGATCGTCTCCCAGGCGTCGGCGTCGCCACGGGCGCGCATCCCCTCATCGACCGCGAACGGGACGTCCCCCAGGAGGGTGGGGGTGAAGTCCATGCCGGCCCGCTCGCGGGCCATCGCGAGCCAGTCCGCCGGCACCTCGTCCGGCAGCTCCACGTCGAGCATCGCGGCGAGCTGCATCGCCCACAGCCGGGCCAGCAGGTCGATGTTGTACCCGCCGCCCGTCACCACCAGCCAGCGCCCCTGGGCGGCGTCGAACGCCATGTCCCGCAGCACCGCGTAGAGCCGCGGGAAGGCCGCGGTCGTGACCTGGAGGTGGGCCATCGGGTCGGTGTGGTGCGGGTCGACCCCCGTCATGGTGACCACCACGTCCGGGCGGAAGCGGCGCACGACCGGCGCCACGACCTCCTCGATGGCCCGCAGGTACGGGCCGTCGCCGGCGAACGGCGGCAGCGGCACGTTGACCGACGTGCCCTCGCCGTCGTCGACCCCCCGCTCCGCCAGGCCGCCGGTGCCGGGGTAGAGGTAGCGGCCGCTCTCGTGGACGGAGACGGTCAGCACCCGCGGGTCCTCGTAGAAGATCCACTGCACGCCGTTGCCGTGGTGGGCGTCGATGTCGACGTACGCGATCCGCTCCGCGCCCCGCTCCAGCAGCGCCCGGATCGCGACGGCCGCGTCGTTGTAGATGCACATGCCGGTCGCCCGGTTGGCCATCGCGTGGTGCAGGCCGGCGGGGGCGGGGCAGAACGCCTGCACCGCGCGGCCCTCCCAGATCTCGAGCGCGCCGGTGATCGCCGACCCGCAGACGGCCGCGGCGGCCTCGTGCATCCCCGCCTGGGCGATCGTGTCGCCGTCCTGGAAGCCCCACGCGCGGGCCTCCGGCTCCGACGCCAGCGCCGGGTCCGCGCTGTAGCGCTTCACGGCGGCGATGTAGTCCGGCGAGTGGGCCCCCATGAGCTCGGCGTCGGTCGCGACGCGGGGGTCGTGGCGCGTCAGATCGGGGTGGTCCAGCAGGCCGTAGGCCTGGAGCAGGTCGATGCCGAGCTCGCGCCGCAGCACCCGCTCCCGGTCGGCGCTCGGATTGTAGGCCTGGAGGTGCGGACCGTAGACGAAGGCGGTGGGCGGCACGTCCCGGAGCCTACCGGCGGTAGCGTGGCGTCATGCCCGCCGCCCGGCTCCTGGTGACCGCCCGCCTGTCCGACCCGGGGGCGGTGGCGCGCCTGCGCGACGCGGGTCACGACGTGGTCGCCCGCGACGACGACCGGCCCGCCGCCCCCGATGAGCTCCGCCGCCTGGCGGCCGGCCGGGACGGCCTGCTCTGCGTCCCCGCCGACCGCATCGACGCGGCGTTCCTCGATGCGTGTCCGTCCGTCCGGTGGGTCGCCAACCACGCGGTCGGCACGGACAACATCGACCTTGCGGCCGCCGGCGTCCGCGGCGTGCTGGTGACGAACACGCCCGGGGTGCTGGACGAGGCGGTCGCCGACCACTGCGTGGGCCTCGTGCTCGCCGCGGGGCGCCGTATCGCCGAGGGCGACCGGCTCGTCCGCGCCGGCGGCTGGACCGGGTTCTCCACGGACCTGCTGCTCGGTCTGGACCTGGCCGGGGCGACGGCGGGGCTCGTGGGCGTCGGCGGCGTGGGGCGGGCGGTGGCGGCGCGCCTGGTGGGGGGCTTCGGGATGCGGGGTCGCTACCTGGCCCGGCGGCGGCACCCCGGGCTGGAGGACCGGCTCGGCATCCGGTCGGCGTCCCTGCACGAGCTGCTGGAGGAGGCCGACGTGGTCACCGTCCACGTGCCGCTCACGCCGGAGACCCGCGGGATGATCGGGGCGGCCGAGCTGGCGCGCATGCGCCCCGGGGCGGTGCTGGTCAACGTCTCGCGGGGGCCCGTCCTGGACCAGGACGCGGTGGTGGAGGCCCTCCGCGCCGGCCGGATCCGCGCGGGACTGGACGTCTTCGCCGACGAGCCGCTCCCGGCGGGGCACCCCCTCACCGCCCTGCCGAACGTGGTGCTCACGCCGCACATCGCCAGCGCGGGCCGCGAGACCCGCCGGCTGATGGCGAACCTGGCCGTCGACAACCTGCTGGCCATGGCCGCCGGCCGCACCCCGCCCACGCCGGTCACCGCCTCCTGAGCGCTCCGGGCGCGGGTGCGCCCCGGTCACCTACGCTCGGGCCGTGCCCGCCCGGATCGACGCGACCCTGTTCACCGACCCGGGGTGCCCGTGGGCGTACTCGGCGCTGCCGGCGCTGCGCGTGCTCGAATGGCGCTACGACGCGTCGCTGCGGTGGCGGCTGGTGGTGATCGGCCTCGCGGAGACGTCGGAGCAGTACGTCGCGCGGGGCTACACGACCGCCGACCGGGCCCTCGGGTGGACCGCGTTCCGCGACCGCTTCGGCATGCCGTTCGCCCCGTCGCCGAAGGAGCGCGTGTCCGCGACGGCCCGGGCGTGCCGGGCGATCGTGGCCGCCCGCATCCTGGAGCCCGGCAGCGAGTGGGCCGTGCTGCGGGCGCTCCAGCTCGCCAACTTCACGTCGCCGCTGTTGCTGGACCGCGACGATCAGCTGGGCGCCGTGCTGGAGGGGGTGCCCGGGGTGGACGCCGCCGGGGTGGTCGCGCGGCTCGACGCCGCCGACGTGACGGAGGCCTACGAGCGCGACCGCGCCGAGGCCCGCCGCGCCGCCGGTTCGCCCACCGAGTTCCAGGGCAAGACCGCCACCACCGACGGGCCGGTGCGCTACACCGCGCCGTCCGTGGTGTTCAGTCGCGACGGCCGCACCCTGGAGGCGGGCGGCTGGCAGACCATCGAGGCCTACGACGTGGTGGTCGCCAACCTCGCGCCCGACATCGACCGGCGCGACGCCCCCGGGGGCGTCGCGCCCCTTCTGGAGCGGTTCCCGGAGGGCCTCACCACGCAGGAGGTCGCGGCCCTCCTGGTGCGCGGCAACGACGCACCCGACCGGGGCGCCGCCGAGCGGCTGCTGATCCGCGCGGCGGGCGACGGGATCGCCACGCGCGCGCCGCTGGGCGACGACGCCCTCTGGAGGCCCGCCGCCGCCTGACGCTCAGACGATGGCGCGGACCACCCCGCCGTCGACCGGGACCGCGGCGCCGGTGGTCGCGGACGCCTGCTCGGAGGCGAGGTACACGACCATGTTGGCGACCTCCTCCGGGGTCGCCGGACGCCCGAGCAGCGAGGTGGGGCGGTGCTCGGCGATGAAGGCGCGGCCCGCGGCGTCCACCTCGGCGTCGTCGAGCGGGGCCCCCGCCTGCGCCTGGAGCATCTCCCGCATCCCCTCCGTCATCGTGGGGCCGGGGAGGACGGCGTTGACCGTCACGCCCCGGCCGGGGAACGCCTCGGCGAAGCCACGCGCCACCGCGAGCTGGGCGGTCTTCGTCATGCCGTACTGGACCATCTCGGCCGGGATCTGGATCGCCGACTCGCTGGAGATGAACATCACGCGGCCCCAGCCGCGGCCGAGCATCCCCGGCAGGTAGGCGCGGGTGAGCCGCACGCCGGACATGACGTTGACCTCGAAGTGGCGGGTCCAGTCCTCGTCCGGGATCTCCAGCACGGGGGTGGGGACGAAGATGCCGGCGTTGTTGACCAGGACGTCCACGTCCGGGACGGCCGCGACGACGGCGGCGCACCCCTCGGCCGTGCCCACGTCGCCGGGCGCCGGCCGGCCGCCCAGGCGCCTGGCCGCGGCGGCCGTGCGCTCCGGGTCGCGGCCGTTCACCCACACCGTCGTGCCCGCCTCGCGCAGTCCCGTCACGATCGCGGCGCCGATGCCGCCGGTCGAACCCGTCACCAGGGCCGTCCGGCCGCTCAGGTCGATCCGCACGCCCTCAGCCCGCCGCGTCGAGGGCGGCGACGACCTCGGCCATCTGGACCCCCGCCCGGCCGTTCAGGCGCACCGAGGCCCGGTCGTCCCACGGGGTCTCGCTCTCGGTCAGGATCGCGAGCGTCCCGCCGCCGTCCAGCGTGACCCCCGGGAGCTGGCTCACGGGCGCCACCACCAGCGAGCTTCCGATCACCAGCATCACGTCGGCCCGCCGGGCGTGCTCGAACGCCGCCTCGATCGCGTCGGCCGGGAGCTGCTCGCCGAACAGGATCACCCCGCTCTTCATCGGGAAGCCGCACTGCGTGCAGCGCGGCACGCCATCGCCGGCGGCGTCGGCCCGGGCCACCAGCTCGTCGCCGCTGATGCGGGCGTCGCAGCGCAGGCACACCCCGCGGTCGAGCGACCCGTGCACCTCGATCAGCTCCCGCGAGCCGGCGCGCGCGTGCAGGCGGTCGATGTTCTGGGTGATCACGGCCTTCACGATGCCGCGGCGCTCCAGCTCCGCCACCGCCTGGTGCGCGGGGTTCGGATCGTGACCGCGCAGCATGTCGATGCGCGGGCGGTGGAACGACCAGAAGCGCTCCGGCTCGGTCAGGAACACGGACAGCGTGGCCACCTTCATCGGGTCGTTGTCCGTCCAGGTCCCCCCGGCCGAGCGGAAGTCGGGGATGCCGCTCTCGGTGGAGACGCCCGCCCCCGTCAGCACGACGGCGTGCTCGGCCCCCGCCAGGAGGTCGGCCAGGTCCTGGGGCGAGTGGGCCATCCGCACGACCCTACTAAGCTGCCCCCGATGCGCGCCGACGGACGGACCGACGACCAGCTGCGCCCGGTCGGGATCCTCCCCGGATTCGTCGAGACCGCCGACGGCAGCGCCCTGATCTCCGTGGGCACCACGCGCGTGATCTGCACCGCGTCCGTGGAGGAGAGCGTCCCGGCCTGGATGCGGGGCCGCGGCCGCGGCTGGGTCACGGCCGAGTACGCGATGCTCCCGGCGTCCACCGGCCAGCGGAAGGCGCGCGACATCTCCCGCGGCAGGCTCGATGGCCGCACCACCGAGATCCAGCGCCTCATCGGCCGCTCGCTGCGGGCGGTCGTGGACATGGAGGCGCTCGGCGAGCGGACCGTCTGGCTCGACTGCGACGTCCTCCAGGCCGACGGCGGCACCCGCTGCGCCAGCATCTGCGGCGCATGGGTGGCGCTGCGCCTCGCCGTCGGGGCCCTCGTCGACGCCGGGACCCTCGAGCGCCTGCCGCTCACCGACTCGATCGCCGCCGTCAGCGTCGGGATGGTCGAGGGGCGCCCCCTCCTGGACCTCGCCTACGTCGAGGACTCGCGTGCCGAGTCGGACATGAACGTGGTCATGACCGGCGGCGGCCGGCTGGTGGAGGTGCAGGCCACCGCGGAGGGCAGCACATTCTCCCGGGCGGAGCTCGACGGCCTGCTCGACCTGGCCGAGGCCGGCATCCGCGACCTCACGTCGGCGCAGCAGGCGGCGGTGGGGCCGTGAGGATCGTCCTGGCGACCGGCAACCGGGACAAGGTGGCCGAGCTCAGCGAGATGTTCCCGGGGGTCGATGTGGGCGCCGCGCCCGACGGCTTCGACGTGGAGGAGACCGGCGTCACGCTGCTCCAGAACGCGTGGATCAAGGCCGCCGCGCTCCGGGGCGAGATCGCCGACGACGCCTGGGTGGTGGCCGACGACTCGGGGTTGGTGGTCCACGCGCTCGGGGGGCGCCCCGGCGTGTTCAGCGCCCGCTACGCCGGCCCCGACGCCACCGACGCCGACAACTGCCGCCGCCTGCTCGACGAGCTCGACGGGGTGGACGACCGGTCCGCGGCGTTCGTCTGCGTGCTCGTGGGCCTCGACGCCGACGGCGGGATGCTGGTGGGCTGCGGCACCGTGCCCGGCTCGATCGCCCCGGCGATGCGCGGCGGCGAGGGCTTCGGCTACGACCCCGTCTTCGTGCCCGAGGGCGGCGAGCGGTCGATGGCGGAGATGACCCGTGACGAGAAGGCCGCGATCTCCCACCGCGGCCGCGCCGCCCGGCGGCTGGCCGCCGTGCTCGGGTCGCCGCCCGCGACGGGCTAAGGTCCCGTGGATGCCGGAGCGCGCGTGACCACCGAACCCGTGCCCGGACCCCCGGCGTCGCGGGTCCTCTCGTGGCTGATCGCCTGCGTCGCGATCGGCTGGCTGGTGGCATACAACCTGCTGCGCATCGGCGGCGACAGCCCCGACCAGGCGGCGATGCCGTCGCTCGGCATCGGCGCGGCCTGCGGTCTCGCGGTGTTCGGCGTCGGGATGCTGATCGTGCGCCGCCTGCACGCCTCCGGGCGCCGCCTGCGCGTGCCGCCGTCGGAGATCCCCCCGCCCACGGCGATGGACCAGGCGCAGCGCGACGCCGTGACGCTCGCGTGGGCGCCGCTGGCCGTGCTGGCCGTCGCGGCGATCGCGATGGGCGTCTGGATCGGCGCCGACTGGCTGGGCAGCGACAGCGCCCAACGCGGCTACGGCACCGCGCTGCTCGCGGCGTGGAACCTGCTGGTGGGCCTGTGGATGGGCGACGAGGCGATCCGTATGCGACGCGGCGAGGCCGAGGGGATCGAGTCGATCGTGCTCGGCTGCTCGCTGACCGCGGTCCTCGCCGGCGTCGGCATCTCCCGCGACCTCGCGGTCCCCGGGCAGGTCGCGCTGATCATCCTCGCGGGCATCGCCGGTGCCCTGGTGGGCCTGGCGGTGTGGCGGTTCCACGGCGCGCGCGGGCTCCCCGGCGGCTCGATCGGCGTGGTCATCGTGGCCGCCCTGTCCCTGGTCCTCCCCCTGGTCGTGTGACGAGGCTCGTCTGCCCCCTCTGCGGGACGGTCGCCGTGGACGGCGCCGAGCCCGCCGCGGGGGAGTGCCCCGGATGCGGCGCGCGCTACGCCGGCGGGGCCGCCACCCCGCCCGAGGCGGTGCAGGCGGCGCTGGCCCACTGGGGGCTCGGCGGGCGGGACGCCGCGGCCCTGGCCCGCCGGATGTTCGAGGTGGAGCCCCCGCCCGGACCGTCGCCGGCCGCGGCGATCACGTCCGACCAGCGCGACGGCTTCTACCTCTGGTGGGTCTTCGCGCGCGGGGCGACGCCCGAGGCGGCGTTCGATGCGCTGGTGGCCGGTGGGGGCGCCTGACCTCGAGCGGATCCGGGCGGTCTACGCCGCGCTCGACGCGGGCGACGCGGGGCCGCTGACCGACCTGATGGACCCCGACATCCAGTGGCGCGAGCCGGAGGGCGCGCCGGGCGTCTCCGGGCTGTTCCGGGGCCGCGCGGCCGTGTTCACCGAGGTGTTCGCGCGGATGCCGGACGTGTGGCAGGAGTTCGAGGTCCGTCCGGAGGAGTTCATCGGCGACGGCGACCGGGTGGTCGTGCTCGGCACGCTCACGGTCATGGCGCTCGGCCTGGGGGGCCGGGCCGAGGTGCCGTTCGTGCACGTGTGGCGGATGCGCGGCGGCCGCGCGGTGTCGTGGGAGTGCCACACCGACACCCACCTGCTCCAGGTCGCCCGCCACTCCCGCTAGCGCCGGGGCGGGCCGATCCGATAACCTCGATCTGGCACTCGGTATCGACGAGTGCCAACAGGCGTGGACCCAGGACCCGGACCGGGATGGGACACGCGAGCGTCCATATTCGACCCCGGGAGGGCCGATGAATCTCAAGCCCCTGGGCGATCGCGTGATCGTCAAGGCCGTGGATCAGGAAGAGGTCACCGCGAGCGGCATCCTGCTGCCCGACACGGCCAAGGAGAAGCCGCAGCGCGGCACCGTCCTGGCCGTCGGCGAGGGCCGGTGGGTCGACGGCGAGCGCGTCGCGCTCGAGGTGTCCGAGGGTGACGAGGTCATCTACTCGAAGTACGGCGGCACCGAGGTGCGGCTGGAGGGCGAGGACGTGCTCATCCTGAGCGAGCACGACATCCTGGCCCGCGTCGCCGCGGCCCCCAAGAAGACGGCCCCGAAGAAGACCGCCGCCAAGAAGGCCGCCAAGAAGTAGCCCGCGCGCCGCCGACGCGGCGGCGCCGCCGACAGGATTCGTTCCCAGCCAAGGAGACACAGCCAGCGATGGCAAAGATGCTCAAGTTCAATGAGGACGCTCGTCGTGCCCTGGAGCGGGGTGTGAACACCCTTGC
>OEIU01000991.1_pt1 | contig 21213 bp, 19 predicted proteins | sample 1539221 | NCBI WGS metagenome assembly OEIU01 (sample SAMN03792071, study PRJEB22550) | activated sludge metagenome | feature: wastewater treatment plant; material: activated sludge; isolation source: Wastewater treatment plant of a petroleum refinery complex | place: Argentina: Zarate | collected...
CCGGTCACATAATCGGCTGTCATCTCGATCGATGACTCGGCTGCGTGATTGAGGCTCATCGTGAGCGTGCGCAGGTTCAACAGCGCGGTTTCGGTACCCTCGGGCCTGCCATACATCTCCCGGAGTTCCTTCACGCGTTCGCGGCGCTCTTGTTCGAAGCGGTTGAGATCGACACGGGGAGCATCGGGCACCGGCGCCGTGGTGGATGCCTGCAGGTTGCGTTGCTGATTCGTCTCACGATGCGCTCGAAGTTTTGCCGTGATTTCCGGCGGCATGGTTCCGTTGATCTTGCCAGCGGCGGCCGAGGTATTGGCTTTCATGTTCGATTACTCCTGTTCGAAGTAGGGATGAACGGCGAGCATCCGGGCCGGCTTCCGCAGGTGCGGGAAGCTGTCCCAGATGTCCTGCCGATACTGATCGACCTGGCCCGGCTGGGCCGCTGGCCGTTGGGGCGTGGGGAACTCGAGCACGTTGCCCGCTGCGACGCGCGTGATGCGCGGGCGGGTAGACTTCGACGTAGCCATGACTGCACCTCATTGCGGTTGTGGTGAGGCTGCAGCCGGTGTGTCAGCACCGACGGCAGCCGCTTGAACCCGACGAGATGCGGAGCGGGGTAGAAATCAGGGTACTTTTCAGGCGCAGCGCGCTATGTGCTTGATGCGTGTGAGTGGTGAAGGCTCATGCGATTCCCACCCAACCACCACCTTTCCTGATTGTCATCCGACTGTCGCCGTCCGCTGTCTTGTGCTGGTCACAGGCAGGGATTATTGTCCATTCGGATTGCTCGAAACGGCAGTAATTACAGCAGTATCAATTGCTGGTATTTCAACGGGTTGTCGAGACTAATTCACGGTATTTTTCTGGTTTGTGGCGAGCTGTGGCATCGCAACGGCGCGGTGTTGCATCGGTCTTCCCGTCTGGGATCTGACGCATTCCATTTCAGGCCATCATTTTTTGCTCATGACGCAAGCCTCGCCCACCGCCGACGTCTTCTCCGCGCACTTCGGACTGACGTCCGATCCGTTCGCTGACGGCGAGCATTTCTTTGCCAGCGACCAGCACGTCCGCGCACTCGAATTCATGGCGCAGGTGCTGTGGTCCCGGGCACGGCTCGGTGTACTGACGGCGCCCCGCGGTTGCGGCAAGACCACGCTGATCGGCCGTTTCCTGCAAGGACTCGATGAGCGGTTCGTCGTCGCGGCCGTGACGCGCGATCACTTGGCGCCGCGTGATTTTCTTCTGGAAGTCCTGCGCCAGTTCGGTTTCTCGCTGGAAGACAACGACAAGAGCGACCGGCGCCGTCTGCTCGAGCGCTTTCTGAATCATCAGGCGGCGATGAATCGGGTCTGCCTGCTGATCGTCGAGAATCCGCAGCTGATGCATCCGTCGGTGCTCGAAGAGCTGCGGCTGCTGGCTTCGCTCGAGGTCGAAGGACGTCGGGTGCTGAAGGTGCTGCTGCTCGGCGAGCCGCCGATCGAGCGAGTGATCGAGTCGCCGGGCATGGCGGGCCTGCTGGCCGGCGGCGTGGTGCGGTTCGTGCTCGAGCCTTTCAGCGAGGACCAGACCGCGGCTTACATCGCCCATCGTCTGCGGGCGGCGGGCAGCAGCAATCCCGATGCGCTGATGCCGCACACGCTCATGTCGCACCTGCATGCGTGCAGCGGCGGGGTGCCGGGACAGATCAATCAGCTCTGCGAGCGTGCGTTCGCCTGCGCAGCTGAGGATGGAGCACAGAGCGTGACGGCAGAGGCGCTGGATCGTGCGATCCGCGAACTGGGTTGGCAGGCCCGGATCAATCGCAACCCCGATCTGGTCCATGCGCGGCGGCGCGCCGAGCTGCCGGAGGTCTGCGGCAAGCTCGTCATTTCGATGCAGGGAATGCCCGACCGCGAAGTCATCCTGGACCATGACCGGGTGCTGATCGGTCGCGGCGACGAAGCCGATGCCCGCATCGACTCCGTCTTCATCAGCCGCTATCACGCCCTGGTGGTGCGTCACGACGGTCAGGACCTGCTGCTCGATCTCGGCAGCACCAATGGCCTGCTGTACAACTCCCGTCGCGTCCTGCGGCGCGTCCTCAAGGATGGCGACCTGATCCAGGTCGGCCCGGCGAAAGTGAAGTACCTGAACCCGCTCGCCGTGCCGGCGGCGCAGCCGGATCCGGCGGAAACCATCTGCTTTGCACGGCCCGGATTCCCGCCGGCTGCGGACGAGGACGACGGCACCGGCACGGTCATCGCCTTCGGTCGACTGGACGAGACGACGACCTTCTCGGGACGCTGATTCGTTTCCCGATTCAGCCGCTTACGCTTGCCGCCCGAGGGGGCTGCCAGTAGAGTGTCGGCCTCCCAACGCCCGCACATCTTCCGCAACGTATCGCCTGGTTCCCTGTGTAGATCGCGATGCACGGGCCGGGCTGCTGCGCGGCAGTCGCAAGGGTGCATGGGGACCGGCGGGCAAAAAGAGACTGGCAAGCAGTGGATCGGTGGCGAGTTCATAAATTCGGCGGCTCGAGCGTCGCCGATGCGGTGTGCATGGAACGCGTGGCACGGATTCTCGAAGAGGATCCCAAGCCGCGCATCGGCGTCGTGCTCTCCGCCTGCAAGGGCATTACGGACGCACTGCTCAATCTCGTTGCCGCTGCCGAGCGCCAGGACGACGATACCGACCGTCGCATCGACGAGATCCGCAAGCGCCATCACGTCATCGCCGAAACGCTGCTGACCGGCGAGCCGCGTACAGAATTCCTCACCACCTTCGAGCAGGACCTGCGCGACATCGCCGGCATCCTGCACACCGTCAGGCTGATCCGCGCTGCCTCGCAGATGGTGCGGGACCTCATCTCAGGCTACGGCGAAATCTGGTCGACGCGCCTGTTCAGCGCCTACCTGCGCGCCCGCGGCAAGCGCCCGGGCAAGGTGCAGTGGGTCGATGCCCGCGACGTCGTCTCGGTCGAGTGGGGCTCGCTCGGACCGTCAGTGCGCTGGGACGTGTCGCAGCAGAACATCGCCAAGGTGGTGCCGCGCGATCCGGCGATCACGCTGATCATCACCGGCTTCATCGCGCGCGATCCGAAAGGCGTGCAGACCACGCTCGGCCGCAACGGCAGCGATTTTTCGGGCTCGATCTTCGGTGCGCTGCTCGATGCCGAAGAGATCGTGATCTGGACCGACGTCGATGGCGTGCTGAGCGCCGATCCGCGGCTGGTGCCCGACGCCAAGGTCATCGATTCGCTCTCGTACAACGAGGCGATGGAACTGGCGTACTTCGGCGCCAAGGTCATTCATCCGCAGACCATGGCGCCCGCGGTGACCAAGGGCATTCCGATCTGGATCCGCAACACCTTCGCGCCGGAAAAGAAGGGCTCGCTGATCTGCGAAAAGCCGACGTCCGACCTGGCCGTCAAGGGCATCACGTCCATCGATCGCTGCGCGCTGGTGAACCTGGAAGGCGCCGGCATGATCGGCGTGCCCGGCACGGCGCATCGCCTGTTCGGCGCGCTGCGCGATCACGGCATCTCGGTGATCCTGATCTCGCAGGGCAGCTCCGAGCATTCCATCTGTTTCGCGATTCCCGAGACCGAAGCGGTTCGCGCCGAAACGGTCGTGCGCGAAGCGTTCGAAAGTGAATTGCGCCAGGGCCAGATCCAGAGCGTCGAAGTCACGACGGGCTGCAGCATCCTCGCCGTGGTCGGCGACGGCATGGCCGGATCGCATGGCGTTGCAGCGACGGTGTTCGGTGCCCTCGGCAATGCGGCGGTGAGCGTGCGGGCGATCGCGCAGGGCGCTTCCGAACGCAACATTTCCGTGGTCATCGACGGCAAGCATTCCTCGCGAGCGCTGCGCTCGGTGCATTCCAGCTTCTATCTGTCGCCGCACACGATCTCGATCGGCCTCATCGGTCCCGGGCTCGTCGGCGGCGCGCTGCTCGATCAGATGGCCTCGCAGGTGGCGCGCCTGTCACGCGATCTCAAGGTCGATCTGCGCGTGCGCGGCATCATGTCGTCCAAACGCATGCACCTCGCCAATGTCGAAGTGCCGCTGAACCGTTGGCGCGATGCCGTCAGCGCGACCGGCGAATCGGCGGACCTCACGCGCTTCGCCGAACACATCCACGCCGATCACCTGCCGCACGCCATCATCATCGACTGCTCTTCGAGCAACGAGATCGCGGCGCGCTATCCGGAATGGCTGGCGCAGGGCATCCACATCGTCACGCCGAACAAGAAGGCCAACAGCGGCGATTTCGAGCTGTACCAGCGCCTGCAGGAAGCGAAGAAGCAGGGCGGCTCTCATTACCTCTACGAAGCAACTGTCGGCGCCGGCCTGCCGGTGATCCAGACGCTGCGCGACCTGCGCGACACGGGCGATGAGATCCAGCGGATCGAAGGCATTCTTTCGGGTACGTTGGCCTACCTCTTCAATGTGTGGGACGGCTCCGAGCCGTTCTCGTCGGTCGTGCGGACGGCGAAGTCGAAGGGCTACACCGAGCCGGATCCGCGCGACGATCTGTCGGGCGTCGACTTCGCCCGCAAGCTGATCATTCTCGGTCGCGAGATGGGTCTGAAGCTGGAGCTGAGCGACGTGCAGCTCGAAGGCCTCGTCCCGAAGGCACTCACGTCCTGCGGCCCGGACGAATTCCTCGACCGGCTGCCGGAGTTCGATGCGCCGATGGCGCAGAAGCTGGAAGCCGCGCGCAGCCGCAATCGCGTGCTGCGCTACGTCGGTTCGCTCGATGCAGCGAGCGGCAAAGCCTCGGTGGGCCTGGTCGAACTCGAACGGTCGCACACGTTCGCGAACATCAATCTCACCGACAACGTCGTGCGCTTCCTGACCCGGCGCTACAACGAAAATCCGCTGGTCGTGCAGGGTCCCGGCGCGGGACCGGAAGTCACCGCCGGCGGCATCTTTGCGGACCTGCTGCGCGTGTGCGCATACCTCGGCGCGAAACTCTGATGCGAACCACTGCGACTGCCTTTGCACCCGCCAGCGTCGGCAACGTGGCCGTCGGCTTCGACGTGCTCGGCCACAGCTTCCAGACCATCGGCGACAAGGTTACGGCGCGCCGCATCGCCGAGCCGGGCGTGCGCATCTCGTCCATCAGCGGAACGGTTGCCGATCTGCCGCGCGAGCCGGAAAAGAACACCGCCGGCATGGCCGTGCTGAGCATGGTGCGCGATCTGCAACTCGACTTCGGTATCGAACTCGAGATCGAGAAGGGCATTCCGATCGGTTCGGGTCTCGGCGGCTCGGCGGCCTCGGCCGTTGCCGGCGTGGTCGCCGCCAACGCGCTGCTGCCGACCTCGCTGAGCAAGCTCGACCTGCTCAAGTTCGCGATGAAGGGCGAGGCGGTCGCGAGCGGCGCCGTTCACGTCGACAACATCGCGCCGTCGCTGTTCGGCGGACTGGTGCTGACGGTCGGCATCGACAATCCCAACGTCAAACAGATTCCCGTGCCGCCGTCGGTGCGCTGCGTGCTGGTGCACCCGCACATGATGCTGTCCACGAAGGCGGCGCGCGAAATCCTCAATCGCTCGATCGATCTGTCCAACGTGATCTGGCAGTCGGCGAATCTCGCGGGCTTCCTCACCGGCTGCTTCACGGGCGATCTGCGCCTGATCCGCGAATCGCTGGAAGACGTGATCATCGAGCCGCAACGCAAGGTGCTGATCCCCGGCTTCCAGGCCGTGAAAGACGCCGCCATCGCCAACGGCGCGCTCGGCTGCTCGATCTCCGGCGCCGGCCCCACCGTCTTTGCCTGGTGCGACGAACCCAATGCCACCGCGATTCGCGACGCGATGGTGGCTGCCTTCGCCGCCCACAAGCTCGATTCCGACGCCTGGATCTCGACGCTCGATCCCGCCGGCGCCCGCGTGATTGACTAACGACGCTCCGTTCCAGACATGCACTACATCAGTACCCGCAACCCGCAGCACCGGGTGTTGCTCGGCGAGGCGATCGCGCAGGGCATCGCGCCCGATGGCGGATTGTTCGTGCCGGAAGAGTTCCCGCACTTCGTGCCGCATCAGTTCGAAGGCAGAAGCAGCCTCGTCGAGGTCGCGCAGCATCTGATTGCGCCCTTTGCAGCGGGCGACGCGCTGCTGTCCGAGGAACTGGGCGACATCTGTCGCGCGGCTTTCGATTTTCCCGCGCCGCTGGTCGAGGTGCCGCAGGCACCGTCGCCGCTGTGGGTGCTGGAGCTGTTTCACGGCCCGACGTCGGCCTTCAAGGATTTCGGTGCGCGTTTCCTGGCCGAGTGCCTGGAGCGCATCCGTCGCGGCGCGAAGCGCAAGCTGACGATCCTGGTGGCGACTTCGGGTGATACCGGCGGCGCCGTGGCAGCTGCCTTCCACAACCGGCCGTGGGTCGACGTGGTCGTGCTGTACCCGAAGGGTCTGGTTTCGCAGCGTCAGGCACAGCAGCTCGCCTGCTGGGGCGGCAATGTGCGCACCTTCGCGGTGCACGGCACGTTCGACGACTGCCAGCGCATGGTGAAGGAAGCCTTCCTCGATCGTTCTCTCGCGGAAACCCACCAGCTCTCTTCCGCCAACAGCATCAACGTCGGGCGCCTGCTGCCGCAGATGGTCTATTACGCCTGCGCCGGCCTGGAACTGTGGCGTCGCAACGGCCGCCGCGCGAACTTCATCATCCCGGCCGGCAATCTCGGCAACTCGCTCGCCTGCATCTGGGCGCGCCATGCTGGCCTGCCGATCGGCGAGATCGTGCTGTCGACCAATGCGAATCAGCCCGTGACCGACTTCCTACGCGACGGCGAATGGCAGCCGCGCGCTAGCGTTGCAACGCTCGCATCGGCCATGGACGTCGGCAACCCGAGCAACATGGAACGCCTGCGGACGCTGCACCCGGACTTCGAGGAACTGCAGGGCCAGATCGGCGCATCGAGCGTCGACGACATCGAGATCCGCGCCACCATCCGTCGCGATGCGCACGAACTGGAGCAGGTCTGGTGTCCGCACACGGCGACGGCCGCGAAGGTGTACCGGCGCCTGCTGGCCCGCGGCGCGAAGGGCGACTGGGTAGTTGTCTCGACTGCCCATCCAGCCAAGTTCAACGATATCGTCGAGCCCCAGATCGGCCGGCCGGTGGAGGTTCCGCCGAGCCTGGCGCGATTGCTGTCGCTGCCCCGACAGGAAAAGGAACTGGAGCCCACGCTCGATGCGTTAAGGGCGCAATTGCAGAACTGACATGCCGCTGCCGACGCAAATTCCCTCCTGGGCCTGGCCGCTCGCCGGTGCGATCCTGCTGATCGCGCTGCTCGCCTGGATTTTCCTGAAGATCCGGGCTTATCGCGCACGCCGCGCGATCGACGCCACCATCGCCAGCGTCGGCTACGAAATGCTCAAGAACGTGCTGCTGCCGAACGGCAACGGCGGCCAGATCCACCTGAACTACGTGCTGCTGACGCAGCGCGGCGTGCTGGTCGCGGATCTGCTCGACCTGCCGGGCGCCGTGTTCGGCGGCGAACAGATGCTCGAATGGACGGCCATCGGCAAGAAGCGCCGCTACACGTTCGCGAATCCGCAGCACGCGCTGTACGACCGCATGGCCGCGGTCAAGCAGTTGATCGGCGACGTGCCGGTGGAAGGCCGCGTCATCTTCACGCTGCGCGGCAGCTTCCCCAAGGGCAGGCCGCGCAACGTGCTGCGCATCGACGATCTCGCCGACGACTTCCCGGTCGTCGACAAGGTGCGCGGCAACATCACCGCCGCCTTCGGCAACGTCTGGGACAACGTCAAGAAGCACGCCGAGCCGAATCCGCTCGCGGCTTGAAGACTAGCTTCCGACTGTAGGTCAGGCTTCAGCCTGACAATTCTCAGGCCGGCTGAAGCCGGCCCCACAGGAAGAAGCGAACTAAGGATCTGAGGGTGAGGCCTCTTGATTGCAAAAGCCAAGACTCGCTGGCTCATCGCCTGCGTCGGCGTGATCGCCGCCGCATGTGTCGTCATTGCAGCGACAGCGACCCTGGCGAATCTGCCCGCTTTTGACGAACCGCTCATTCCAGAGTTGCAGGCACTGAAGGTCGTCCGGCCGCCAGTGCCGGAGCAGAATGCCTATCCCATAGCGCTTGGATTCCTGGCGGCAAACGATGTGGATCCGCGCGTCGTCGGCGAAGCGATGCTGAAAGCGCTGCACGAGCGCTACGAGGCCGGCCAGCGCATGACCATTCCTGCACAGGACATGCGCGCACTGCTCGGCACTGCGAGCCAGCACGAAGAACTGCGATCGCAGTTCAAAAGTCTTGAATGCAACGCCCGTGTCTACCTGGACTGCGCGAACCGCCTGATCGCCGAGGTTGCCGAAGCGCGCCTCGATGGTCGCCTGGCCGTCCTGTTTGCGAGATTCGAAACCCTTTCCCGGCAACAGCGATTCGACGAGGGCCAGGAGCGTGATGCCTACACGCCCGTTGCGCCCTATGACCCGATTCTCGACGTTGCCCGGATTCGGTTGGCGCAGCGCTTCGGCATGGATTCCAGTGTGGATTTCATTGCGCAGGCGGCCAATGATCTTCGTTTCTGGAGACTCATGCTGCGCGACGGCGACACCTTGGTCGCCAAGATGATCGCAATTGCAGGGCTGCAGAACACACTGGATTTCCTGTCGGCGCTGCTGAGAGACCGTGCGCTGACAGCTGCCGAGGTTCAGTCGATCCGGGAACTCGTGAGCCCGCTGACGCGGGAGGAGGCGGATATCGGTGAGGCGTTTCTTGCTGAAGCGCGGAGTTCCGTGCTGACGGACACCCCGCCGTTGGCGATGGGCGCTTCGCGGCTCGATCGCTGGTTGTTGCAGAGGAATGCCACGCTCAACGGGATCTATTCGGACATCCTCCTGCCCATGCGCTTTCGCGCCGCGCTCAGTCCAAGTGAGTTCTACCGCGAAGGTGGCTACCAGCCGCTGAACCCTGCGCGCCGGGCATTCCCTCCGTCCTTGTTCAATTGGGGCGGGGCGCGGCTCTATCGCAACTCCGGGTGGGACCCTCAGCAGTTCATTGCGCGAACCCACGACGAGAATGGACGAATCCTTCTGGTGCTGCTGCAGGCGGAACTGGAGCAAGCCTCCGGGGTGGCGGTCGACGCGGTGCTCGAGGCTTCTTCCTACCGCAACCCATACACCGGCAAGCCCATGGAGTACGACGTTCGGTCCCGCACCATCGGTTTTCAATGCCTGCATACGGCGTTTCACCCGCCGGCGTCTCCGGACAGATGCGTCGTCGCAATCGGCAAGCAGCCCTGAAGCAGGGATGTTCCCGGCCAGGTGCGCAAGGCGGCGCTCGGCCGCCCGCGCTGTGGAGCCGGCTTCAGCTGGCTTCTGACTGTAGGTCAGGCTTCAGCCTGACAGTTCTCAGGCCGGCTGAAGCCGGCCCCACAGGAAGATAAAAGGACCGGTCCGGCAGGAGACTCAGCGCGGCCGCTTCGCGTGTTCCGCCACCACCTGCGACACACATGCCGTCACGCGCTTGCCCGTTTCGATGTCCAGGAATTCATTCGGCCCGTGCGCGTTGGAATGCGGACCGAGCACGCCGGTCACCAGGAACTGCGTGCGCGGGAATTTCTCCGCGAGCATGCCCATGAAGGGAATGCTGCCGCCGGTGCCCATGTACATCGCGTCGCGGCCGAAGAAGTTCTTCGAGGCCGATTGCACGGCGGCTTCCAGCCAGGGCTCGGAAGAGGGCGCATTCCAGCCGCCCATGCTCGACTCGACTTCGAATCTGACACGCGCGCCATAGGGCGGATCGGCTTCGAGCGTGCGCTTCACCGCGGTGGCGGCTTTCTCCGGGTCGACGCCGGGCGGCAGACGGAACGACAGGACGAACGCCGTCATCGGGCGCAGCACATTGCCGGCGCTGCTGAGCGGCGGAATGCCGTCGACACCCGTGACCGATAGCGTCGGACGCCAGGTGCTGTTGAGCAGCAGTTCCGTCGGATCTTCCGACATGGGCCGCATGCCATCGAGGAAGGGGATCTTCCGAAACACTACGTCACCCAATGTTACTGCCGCAGCCTGCGCCTGCTGCGCACGATCCGGCGGCAACTGGCCATGCAGTTCCGGAATCAGGATGCGACCCGTAGCGGCGTCTTCGACGCGTGCCAGCAACTGACGCACGATGCGGAAGCTGGAAGGGGCGATGCCGCTCGCCATGCCGGAATGCACGCCTTCGCGCAGCACCTCGACGCGCAGCGTGCCGATGAGGTTGCCGCGCAGCGAAGTCGTACACCAGAACTGATCGTAGTTGCTGCACTCGGCGTCGAGGCAGACGACCAGCGACGGCTCGCCGATGCGGTCGGCCAGCGCATCGATGTAGGCGGGCAGATCGGGACTGCCGCTTTCCTCGCCAGCCTCGATCAGGATCACGCAGCGGGCGAAGGGAATTTTCTGTTCGGCCAGTGCGAGCAACGAGAGCAGTGAGCCGAACACGGCGTAGCCGTCATCGGCGCCGCCGCGTCCATAGAGGCGGCCGTTGCGGATCACCGGCGTCCACGGATCGAGGCCGTCTTCCCAGCCCGTGAATTCGGGCTGCTTGTCCATGTGGCCGTACATGAGCACCGTGTCGTCGATGCTGCCGGGCACGTCGATGAACAGCAGCGGCGTGCGGCCGGGCAGGCGCACGAGTTCGATCTTCGTGCCGGGCAGGGCGCGTTGCTCGCACCACCGGCGCATGAGTTCGGCGGCGCGATCCATGTGACCGTGTTCGGCCCATTGCGGATCGAAGTTCTGCGACTTGTTGGGAATGCGGACGTAGTCGCAGAGCGTGGGAACGATCGAGTCGTCCCAGACGCGGTCGATGTACTGCTTCAGTTGCTGTGTGTTCATGGGGAGCCTCGAACGAACGTCAGTGCGTCCAGTTGAACAGTCGGACGGCATTCGCCGTCGTGGTTGCGGCCAGTTGCATGGCGGATTCGCCGCGTGCCTGCGCGATGGTCTCGAGCACGTGCGGCAGATACATCGGTTCGTTGCGCCGGCTGACCGGTTTCGGTTCGAGGTCGCGCGGCAGCAGGTAGGGCGCGTCGGTCTCGATGAGCAGGCGATCCGCGGGAATTTCGCGCACGACCTCGCGCAGATGATGGCCGCGACGCTCGTCGCAGATCCAGCCGGTAATGCCGATGTACAGGCCGAGATCCAGATAGGCGTGCGCTTCGGCGAGCCCGGCGGTGAAGCAGTGCGCGACGCCGCCGGCCAGTCGTGCGCGGAAATCCCGCAGGATGGCCACGAAATCCTCGTGAGCGTCGCGCTGGTGCAGGAAGACGGGCTTGCCGACCCGTGCCGCCAGTTCGAGTTGCCGTTGGAATGCCGTTCGCTGCGCGTCGCGCGGGGAAAAATCGCGGAAATAATCCAGGCCGCATTCGCCGACCGCCACGACCTGCGGCTGAACCGCCAGTTCGGCCAATGCCGAAAGCGTGGGCTCGTCGAGATCCGTCGCATGATGCGGATGCATGCCGGCCGTCGCACGGAATCTGTCCGGATGCACGCGTGAGAAATCGACGGCCCATTGCGTGCTCGCGAGCGAACTGCCGGTGATCACCATTCGCGTGACTCCCGATTCCACTGCCCGGGCAATCAATGCGTCGCGATCCGCATCGAAGCTGTCGTGCGCGAGGTTCAGCCCGATGTCGATGAGTTCCGGCGGCGTAGTCAAATCCTTCGGTCCGTGGCTTGGAGGCGGGAAAGCAGCGTGTGCTATCGTTCGGCAGCGATTGGCGGCGCGAATTGTAGTGGAAAGAGCGGCGGAGTTTCCTGCATGAAGGTACGGCACTGGCCGTCCATCGTGACGATCCTGGCGGCATGGCTGTGTATACCGGCGCCGCAGTCCCGTGCCGACGCGGCGTCGGATCTGGACGATGCCGCGGCTCGCATCCAGTACGCGTTCTACACCCGGGACGTCCGGGCACTGCAGGAAGGCCTCGCACTGGTCGAGCAGCTCGATGCGACAGAACTCGCGCCGGGCATGAAGGATTATTACGCCGCCTACGGGCACTGGAAGCTGGCGCAGATCCTCACGGAATCCGCCACGGGCAAGGTGCCAGGCACTGCAGGCAAGGCAGCGGCAGACTGCGAACGGCAGGCCAAAGCGGCGCGAACGCAGGATGGGCGGATGGCCGAAGCGTACGCCATCGAAGCGGTGTGTCCTTCGCTGGAAGCCTCGCTGCTTTCGTCGAGCTGCGCGGACAAACCGCTGCGTACGGCGCATGAGATCGATCCGCGCAATCCGCGAGTGCAGCTGATCGAACTGCTCTGTCGCCGCAAGGATCAGAAGGATCCGGCGGCGTACACCCGGCAGGTCGGCGAACTGGTCGATGCCTTCGAACGCGCGCCGCCGTCGCGTCCGGGAAAACCCGACTGGGGGCACGCCGAAGCATTGCTGCTGCTGGGCGAGAGCCATCTGCAGCGCGGTGATTCGCGCGCGGCCCGCGATGCGATCGAACGGGCGCTGGTGATCGCTCCGGACTACCGCAAGGCGCAGGCAATGCTGCAAACCGCCGCGGCGCGGCCGAACTGATCGAAGCAGCCTATACTCCCGGAATCATGGCTCGTTCATCATCGTCGGCCGCTCAACTGCAACTGTTCGAGGCGCGCGATCCGGCGCAACCCTGGCATGTCCGCATCAGCCGCCGCGCGCGACGCCTGTCCGTGCGTGTCTATCCCGGTGGAAGAGTCGAAGTCGTCGTACCGCCCGGCGCTTCGGCCGCGACCGTCGAGCGTTTCGTCGGGACGCATCGGCAATGGATCGATGAACGCGTCGCCGATCTTTCCGCCATCAGCGGAATTGCGCGGGATACGCTGCCCGATGCGGTTTCCCTGCCGGCGTTGCAGCGACGATTCGCAATCGACTATCGCCGCACCGCCAGTTCGGAAGTCCGCGCGGTGGTCGTGGCCCCTGATACGTTGATCGTCGCTGGCACGCTCGACAACGAACAGCGCGTCGCCCGGACGCTGCAGCGCTGGTTGATGAACCTCGCGCATACGGAGCTGAGCCGCGTGCTGGCGGAGATCGCCAGCGAACACGATTTCGTCTTCCGGCGCGTGCAGATCCGGCGTCAGCGCACGCGCTGGGGCAGCTGCTCCGCCAGCGGGACCATCAGTCTCAATGTCTGCGCGCTGTTCCAGGATCCGGCGGTCATGCGCTACCTGCTGATCCATGAACTCAGCCACACGCGCCACATGAATCATTCGCGCCGCTTCTGGGCGCAGGTGGAAGCCATCGAGCCCGACTACAAGCGGCTCGATCGCGAACTGCTGCAAGGCTGGCAACGTGTGCCGGGATGGATGTTCCGATGAGCGACGACTCTTCCTCCAAGCCGCAGGCGAAGCCTGTCGATCTGTCGGACGAACAGGTCTTCTGGGACCTGGGCGAATCCAAGAGCTATGGCCAGTACCTGCAGCTCGACAAGGTGCTGAGCGCGCAGCAGCCGATCTCGTACGAGCACGACGAGATGCTGTTCATCGTCATCCACCAGGCCTCGGAGCTGTGGATGAAGCTGTGCCTGCACGAACTGACGGGCGCGCTGGATCACATCCGCCGCGACGACCTCGGTCCGTCGTTCAAGATGCTGGCGCGCGTGTCGCGCATCCAGGCGCAGCTCACGCAGTCGTGGGACGTACTGGCGACGATGACGCCCGCCGAATACTCGGCCTTCCGCAACCAGCTCGGCCGCGCGTCGGGATTCCAGTCGTACCAGTACCGCATGCTCGAGTTCATCATCGGCAACAAGAACGCCGACATGATCGAAGTCCACCGGCGCGATCCGGTGCACTACGACGCCCTGCAGCGCATGCTGCACAGCCCGAGCATCTATGACGAATCGCTGCGGCTGCTGAGCCGCCGCGGTTTCGAGATCCCGCAGGACTATCTCGACCGCGACTGGTCCCAGCCCTACCAGCCCAGCAAACAGGTCGCCGCCGCATGGCTCGCGGTGTATCACAGCATCGAAGAAAACTGGGACCTGTACGACCTCGCCGAAAAGCTGGTCGATCTCGACATGAAGTTCCAGCTCTGGCGCTTCAGTCACATGAAGACGGTGGAGCGCATCATCGGCTACAAGCGCGGCACCGGCGGCACGGGCGGCGTGTCGTATCTGGCGAAGGCGCTGGAGCTGCGGTTCTTCCCCGAGCTGTGGACGGTGCGGACGTCGATGTAGAGACGGAAAATGGCCGCAAAAAGGCGCAAACGACACAAGGTCAGAAGCAGATCTTTTTCCTAGCCTTGCGGTCTTTGCGCCTTTTTGCGGCCATTCCTCTTCCACACCCGCCACCCCAGCAGCACTGCCACGATCGTCGCGTAGACGAGCGGTTCGCGGATGTCGGCTTTCACTTGCCACCAGTAGTGCCACACGCCTAGGGGCACGATCACGTAGATCACCCGGTGCAGCGTTTTCCAGCGTTTGCCGAGGCGGCGCATCATGCCGTTGGTCGACGTGATCGCCAGCGGGATCAGCAGCAGCAGGGCGGCGAAGCCGATCGTGATGAAGGGACGCCTGGCGATGTCGGGCAGGATGCCCGGCCAGTAGAGGCCCTGGTCGAGAATCATCCAGGTCAGGAAGTGCAGCAGGATGTAGCTGAAAGCGAAGAGGCCGAGCATGCGCCGCAGTTGCACCAGCCACGACGCGCCGAACCAGTCGCGTAGCGGCGTGACGGCCAGCGTGACGATGAGCAGCCGCAAACCCCACTGACCCAGCGTGTCCTGCACGAATTCGACGGGATTGGCGCCGAGCGAGCCGGCGATGCCGAAGGCGCGCAATACCAGCAGACAAAGCGGCAGCGAGCACAGCAGGAACACTGCCGGTTTGATGTACCGGCGCACCGCGCGTGTGGACGGCATGGAGCCTAGTAGTTCTTCGCCAGGTCCATGCCGCGATACAGATCGGCCACTTCCTTCTCGTAGCCGTTGAACATCTGCGTCGGCACGCGGGAGTTGAACAGGCCGGCGCCGATGCGGCGTTCGCGTGCCTGGCTCCAGCGCGGGTGATCCACCTGCGGGTTCACGTTGGCATAGAAGCCGTACTCGTGCGGCGCCGAAATATTCCACGACGTCGGCGGCTGCTTCTCGGTGAAGCGGATTTCGACGATGGACTTGATGCCCTTGAAACCGTACTTCCACGGCGTGACGAGCCGCAGCGGTGCGCCGTTCTGGTTGGGCAGTGTCTTGCCGTAGAGACCGACGGCGAGCAGCGCCAGCGGATTCATCGCCTCGTCGATGCGCAATCCTTCCACGTACGGCCATTCGAGAACGTCGTAACGCTGGCCCGGCATTTCCTGCGGCCGCAGCACCGTCTTGAAGGCGACGTACTTCGCTTTCGACGTCGGTTTGAACTTCTTCAGTACGTTCGCGAGCGGCACGCCGACCCAGGGGATGACCATCGACCAGGCCTCGACGCAGCGCAGTCGATAGACGCGTTCTTCCAGCGGTTGCGATTTGAGGAGGTCTTCGAGCGCGAACTTGCCGGTCTGCTCGGCTTCGCCTGCAATCGTCACGGTCCAGGGCTCGGCGCGGAAGCGTCCCGAGTTTGCTGCGGGCGCCGATTTGTCGATGCCGAACTCGTAGAAGTTGTTGTAGGTCGTGATGTCTTCGTAGCTGTTCTGCGGCTCGCGGGTGCTGAGCTGATCGTTGCGCGTGAACTTGAGCGGCGTCACCGCAGCATTCGCGTCGTGCGCAGCGCCGAGGCCCGTCACGCCGGCGGCCAGTGCGGCCTGCAGCAGCGTGCGGCGATTCAGATAGGTCGATTCGGAGGTGATCTCCGACGGGCGAATGCCTGCCGAGTCACCGGGTTGTCTGCGCCTGATCCACATGAATCCATCTCCGCGAAAACGGGTCGACCGATCAATAGACCTGCCGGAGCGAGAAATTATCACGGGAACGCATCGCGGGCCCGCCACTGTTCGCCCGGATTCCTGCCTTTCGCGGCCCGAATGCCGCGTAACGCTTGCGGAATGACGCCCCTACGGCGTCAGGCATCAGGCGTGAAGAATCATTAATCGCAGGAGAGCACACATGGCAATCGGGTTTCGTGCGCCGACGTCGCTGGCGTCGAAGGCATTCATCATTGCGGGCATCGTCCTGCTGCTGCTGGTTCCGCTGTTGATGTTGCGAGGGCTCGTCAGCGAAAGGACTGCGCTGCGCGAGCAGGCGACGGCGAAGGTCGCGGAAGGCTGGGGCGGAGATCTGATCGTCGGCGGTCCGATACTGACCCTGCCCACGCTGAGCACGGTCACGGATGGCGAGAAGACGCAGGTCATCCGCTCGGAGATCTACGTACTGCCGTCGCGTCTGACGGCGACGATCGATCTCAATCTGGAGGAGAAGCCGCGCTACGTGGGGATCTATGGCGTGCCCGTCTATCTTGCCGGCGTCAGGCTTGCGGGGGAGTTCGACTTCCAGGCGCTGCAGTCGCAGCTGCACCGGCCCGGTGTCACGTATCTGTGGGAGGAGAGCCGTATCCGGTTGCCGTTGTCCGAGGTGCGCAGCCTGCGCGAGGTACGGCGGGCGCGCATCGGTGTCCAGGACATCTCGTTCGGACCCTCGAGCCAGGGGCCGTATCGGGGCATCGATGCGCCGGTGCAGTCATTCGAAAATCGTCAGCCGCTGACTTTCGAATTCGATGCGGTGATCGCGGGCACGCGCAGCCTTTCGATCCTGCCGGTCGGCAGCACGACGTCGGTGGCGATGCATTCCAACTGGCCGCATCCCTCGTTCCAGGACGCGTTCCTGCCGGTCGAACATACCGTTACCGACAACGGTTTCGACGCGCGCTGGCAGGTGCTCGAGCTCAACCGGCCGTATCGACAGGTATGGATGCAGGGTGAGGTCAGCGAAGCGCAGCTGCTCGAATCCGCTTTCGGCGTGGGACTGTATCAGCCCGTCGATGTCTATCAGCGCGGCGAGCGCGCCATCAAGTACGCGCTGCTGTTCATCGCATTGACGTTCCTGACGTTCTTCGCCTGGGAGCAGGTGAGCCGCGTCCAGCTGCATCCGTTCCAGTATCTGCTGGTGGGACTCGCGCTGAGCACGTTCTATCTGCTGCTCATCGCGCTGTCCGAGCACATTGTGTTTCTGCTGGCTTACGTGATTGCGGCGACGGCGCTGGTCCTGTTGATCGGCATCTACATCGCCGGCGCGCTGCATAGTCGCGTCCGAGGCCTGGTGGCGGGCACGGCGATGACGGTGGTCTACGGCCTGCTGTACGTGCTGGTGCTGTCCGAGGATTATGCCCTGCTGCTCGGCGCCATCATTCTGTTCATTGCGCTCGCTGCAGTGATGCTGGTGACGCGCAGGATCGACTGGTATCGCGCGTCGGAGCCGGTCGAGAGCGATTGATTCCTTCTCATCTGCCTGTGGGGCCGGCTTCAGCCGGCCTCTTTAAGAAGTCAGGCTGAAGCCTGACCTACAGGAAGACCAGACACCTAGACCGGCGGCGGACCCTCCGGAAGCTGCGGCAGCGAATCGGCAATCTCGAACCAGTTGGCCTTGGAACTGACATGGATATGCGCCTGCGGCCGCATGCCGGGATCGTCGTCGAGCGTGCCTGCGGGAATCACGACGACGTCGCGCTCCGGCGAAACACGCGGCGCCGCGCCGCCGCACTTGCCGCAGAACGCCACCGAGAAGAAACGCGCCTCAGGGACCTTGTACGTCCGCACGTCCGCCTCGCCGCGCACGAACTGAAAATCGCCGAGCTTGTAGAAGAGATTGGTGGCATGGGCGCTGCTGCGACCGCGACGGCAGCGCGTGCAATGACAGTTCATCATGCGCATCGGCTGACCCGTGAGTTCGAACGCGACGCAGCCGCACAGGCAGCTGCCCGCGACGATACCTTCGCGCTTCTCGGCAGCGGGGCGCGTGACGCCGGTCGTGCCGAACTCTTCGGGGTATTCCTCGTGCTGGGGCAGGGCGTCGGCAATCTGTGTCCACGGTGCCCGCGAACCGACGAACCAGTGCGCCTGCGGCTTCAGGTCGAGATCGCCCAGCAGATTGCCTGCCGGGCAGATGACCATGTCCATGTCCTTGAGCACCGACGGCGCCACCGAACCGCAGGAGCGGCAGAACGAACGCTGGCCCTTGTCGGAAGAGACGTACGTCGCGACATTGTCTTCGCCGGCGATCCAGCGGAAGCCCATCAAGGGCGCAGCGGCAAAGGTCGCGAACGATCCGCCGTGATGCTTGCGACACATGGAGCAGTGACAATGCACCATGGCATTGAGCGGGCCATCGATTTCATAGCGGACCGCGCCGCATAGGCAGGTTCCCTCGATCGGCGGATGCTTGTCCGACATGGGTGGCTCCGGAAGACGACGAATCGTTCGACGATAGCAATATGTGACGGAGTCCTCCACAGGCAGGACTCGCGACGCAAATTTAGGGTTTTGATGGGTTCATCCGCCGCCGCAGGCCATGGTAAAAGACCAGCGAACATGACCACCGAGACGACACAACGGCTGAGTCTGCGCGAGCAGGTCGAGAACCTGCTGCCGACCTGGCAGAGCTGGTATCCCAGCCTGTTCCATGCGGCCGAGGATCTCGGCCTGATCCGCGCGCGCGTGTGCTCGCCTGATTCGCTGATGCTGTCGAACCGTCACGCCGCCGTCCGGGAAGAAGCCGTGCGCGCGTTCAAGGAACAGTGGGGTGTGGAAGACGAACAGGAACTGCCGCCGGCCCAGCACCTGCAGCTCGTGAAGCGCATCCAGGATCAGATGCGGTCACGGAACAACCGCAAGCAGGGCAATGTCGCGAAACGTCGCGGCAGATAGATCAAGAATGAATGGCCGCAAAAAAGCGCAGACGTACGCAAAGTTCAGAGTCGGATTCTTTTCACAATGTGTGTTCTTTGCGCCTTTTTGCGGCCATTAATCTTCTCCTGTCTTCAACTTTCCAACGCCGCCAGATCGCGCGCGTAGTTCGCGTACGAATCCTTCAGCGAAGCTGAATTCAGCAGCATCGTGGCGATGACTTCGTCGCTGCCCGGCTTCATTACGCGCGTGCGGATCCACATGCTTTCGGTGCGGCGGCTGCCGCTCAGCGCCACCACTTCGCGTTCGATCTCGTAGTCCTCGCCGACGAACAGCGGGCCGCCGATGAGGCGGATTTCCTGATCGGCGAACAGGCCGACGACCGGACCGCGGACGGGAAATTCATTCGCGTCGCGGCTGTGGTTCAACAGCACGCTGATCATCTCGACGGGAATGATCGCGCGACCCCAGGGCGAGCTGCCGGCGCCGGCGGCCGAATACCAGGGCGAATTCTCCGTGATCACCTTGAGCTTGTCGGCCAGCGAGAAGGGATAGAGGTGGCCCATGTGCTGGTTGGCGTCCATGCGGATGCGCATCCGTTGGCCGCGCATGCCGACGCTCACGTCGTGCAGGATGACGAGCCTGTCGGGTGGCGCCAGATCCTTGATGCGCTGTTCGAGTGCCGAGGGCGGGTTGTCGCTGCCCACGGCGGCGGTGCCGCGCAGGATCTCCACGCCATCTTCGCGCTGCATCCAGATCGTCGTCTGGGTTTCGCCGTTCTTCGGCCTCGCGACGAAAGCGCGCACGCGTTCGCCCTCGAAGCAGGGATTGCGGTAGTGGGCGGAGAGACAGCCGCTTTCGAGCCAGCGCGTTCCCCACAGCGCGACACACAGCGGTACGAACTGGCTGAAATGCGTCGGACCTTCGATCGTGCCGCCTTTGAAGCCGAGTTTCTGCGCGGTCGCGTCGTCGTGGATGGAGGTGTGATTGTCGTACTGCTGTGTCGCGAGCATCTGCCGCGGACCGCGCAGGGGGCCGACGAGCAGGTCGGCGGAATCGTCGATGGGTGTGTCGAACGGTGCTTGCATGGCGGTCATCCGGAGATCTTCGTGAAGTCGGGTGGACGCCGTTCGGCAAAGGCCCGGAAGGCTTCGGCGGCTTCGGCTGTTTTCAATCGCTGACCGAAGATCTCGCCCTCGCGCTGCATGACGGCGGAAATCGCCGCTGCGTCACGCATCAGTTTCTTGGTGGCTTGCAACGCGCCGAGCGGTCGCGTCGCAAGCGCCTTGGCGGCTTCGAGCGCTTTCGCACGAACCTGATCCGCCGGCACGGCCGCATTGACCAGTCCGATGGCGGCTACCGTCCTGCCGTCGACGGGTTCGCCGAGTGCGAACATCTGGAAGGCACGCGCGTGTCCGATACGGGCGGGAATCAGCCAGCTCGATGCCGCTTCGGGCACGAGCGCGAGATTCACGAACGGCGTGGAGAGCTTGGCGTTCTCGGCAACGTAAACGAGATCGCAGTGCATGAGCATCGTGACGCCAATGCCCACGGCGAAGCCCTGCACAGCGGCGACGTAGGGCTTTTCCGCCCGAGCCAGCGCATCGAGGAACATGTGCGACTTCATTTCGCTGCGTGCCAGCTGGCCCGAGGCGACTGCGGCGAAGTCGCCGAGATCGTTGCCGGCGGTGAAGGCATCGCCCTCGGCTTCCAGCAGCACGGCGCGTACCTGCGGATCTTTCTCGGCGCTGTCGAGCGCGTTGCCGAGGGCCGCGTACATGGCATTGGTGATCGCGTTCTTCTTGTCCGGCCGGTTGAGCGCGATGCGCATGACGCGGTCTTCGACGCCGATGCGGATGTGGTCTGTCATGGCGGGCTCCAGATGAGAGGCGGCGCCGATTATCGGTGTGCGGCCGTTGCGAATTCAATCGATGCTGAAAGTGACGGAAGTGACGCGGGTGACGAAAGTTACGTGGGTCCGAAATGCAGAAGGGGGAGCTCTCGCTCCCCCTTCTTCGTCACCTTCGTGACCCTCGTGACCTATGTCACTCGTTCCATCATGCAGCCTTGCTGCCGCTCGCCAGCTGACGCAGCACGTAGTGCAGGATGCCCCCGTGCTGGAAGTACTCGCGCTCCTTCGGGGTATCGATGCGCACACGCACTTCGAACTTGATCGGCGCGCCGCTATCCGGCGTAGCGACCACGGTGACGACCTTCGCCGCGCCGCCGTTGAGCCCGATGATCTCGAAGCTTTCCTTGCCGGTGAGACCGAGCGACTGCGCGTTCTGGCCTTCCTTGTACTGCAGCGGCAGCACGCCCATGCCGATCAGGTTCGAGCGGTGGATGCGCTCGAAGCTTTCGGTGATGACGGCTTTCACGCCCAGCAGCATCGTGCCCTTGGCGGCCCAGTCGCGCGAGGAGCCCGTGCCGTATTCCTTGCCGGCCAGAACCACGAGCGGCGTGCCTTCCTGCTTGTAGC
>OEIU01000992.1_pt1 | contig 21198 bp, 21 predicted proteins | sample 1539221 | NCBI WGS metagenome assembly OEIU01 (sample SAMN03792071, study PRJEB22550) | activated sludge metagenome | feature: wastewater treatment plant; material: activated sludge; isolation source: Wastewater treatment plant of a petroleum refinery complex | place: Argentina: Zarate | collected...
CACGCCTCGACGAACGAGAATCCCGCCGCCGGCGTGCCGCGCCAGCCGTCCCACGCCGTGGCGGCGGCGAGCCGCGCCCGACGGCGTTCGACCAGCTTCTGTGCCAGTGAAGGCTCGGCGGGCGCTTCGTCCGCCGTGAGCGCGGGGGCGAGGAGCCCCGGCAGCTGCGGCTGGCGCCAGTCGGTCCCGAGCGGCCGATGGGCGATCGGCAGCCCGAAGAAGCCGGCGAAGCCGCGCGTGGCGATCGACGGTTCGATCGCTTCGAGCGCGCGGCGGAACACCTCGCTGCGCACGTCGATGCAGAACACTGCCTGTACGCTCGGCGTCGTCGCCGCGGCTTCCTGCGCCGGGCGCGACATCGCCGCGATCAGATCGGCCTGCAGCTGCCGCTCCTGCGCCTGCATGCGCTGCCAGCCGGCGTGCTGGCGCGCACGCTCGGCGGCGATCGCCGCGTCGACGGACGACCAGCGCTGCGCCCACTCGTGCACCTTCGCAGCGGGAAGCGCGTCGGCAAGCAGGACGTCCCAGCCGGCACGGATCGCAAGCAATTCGGCGAGGCGCGGGTCGTCGCCCCCGGCGAGTCGCGCCTGCCAACGCGGCCACGCGCAGGCGGCGGCCCAGCCGTTGAGATCGAGCAGCCAGGCCGTCAGGCAGGACACCCGGCCGTCCTCGGGCACACCGAGGCGCGCGAGCGCGTGGCCGATCGCCGCCATCGTGTCGCGCGGCAACTGCTCGATCGCGGCCAGCGCTGCCTTTCGACCTTGTGGCCAGGCGAGCCCACGGTCGGCCGCCAGGCGCCGGAGCCAACTGCGGTACAGGCCACCGTCGACGCCGTCGAGCGGGAGGTGCCAGCGCGCCTGCCCGGCGTCGAAGTGCGCCGCGCAGTGCTGGCTGATCTGGTGCACGACGAGGTCGCGCTGCCCGGCGATGTCGGCGACGAGCGCACGCCGTGGCACCGTGACGTCGGGCAGGAGCCGCATCCCGGCCAGCACGCCGACGGCGGCCGCGGTGTCCTCGATCGAGCGGTCGATCCAGCCCCAGTGCGGGTTGACGGCGATGAACCGGTCGAGCGGCCAGCTGGGGGCGATGCGGTCGCAGGCCTGCGCCACCGCATCGGCGAGCGCGTGGGCCGGGTGGTCGACGAGACCGAGGGGGGCATTCATCAGCGGACTCCGGCGACGGTAGGCGAAGGGGGCAGGACAGGGGCGTGCGCCTCCGGCACCGGCCATCGAGCGAGCAGCGCGCGGCTGACACGCTCGTCGACGTAGAAGCCTCCGTAGGCCCATGGATAGAACTTCTGAACGATCGTCCAGCCGGGCCGCAGCGCGATCGCCGCCTGCATCGCGAACAGCCCGAGCAACGCGATCGCGACGACCGCGACCAGACCCGGCGGCACGGCGAACGTGGCCGGCGAAACGAGCCACGAAGCCACCGAGTGGCCGGCGAACCAGCCGAGCGCCACCGCGATCGCACCGACGAATCGGCCCGATGCCGCGAGCGGCACCAGTGCCAGGCCGAGCACCGCGCCGGCGAGCACCGCCGCCGGCGTCGCGAGCGCGCCGCCCGCGGCGCCGACGCCGACGATGGACGCCGGTACGGCGATGGCTGCGAGCGCCCAACGCCTGGCCGACGGCGTGGCCGCCGGCGCGAGCCGCAGTGCCTGCTGCCGCTGCACGACGCCGCCGGCAGCGAGGAACGCGTGCGCCTTGTACATCGAGTGCGCGACCAGGTGCAGCAGCGCCATCGCCGGCAGCCCGAGCGCCACCTGCAGCAGCATGAAGCCCATCTGCGCGGCGGTCGACCACGCGAGCGCCACCTTGATGCTGATGCGCGTGCCCGCCACGAGCGTCGCCACCAGTACGGTCAACGTCGCCACCGCGGCGAGCAGCGCGAGCGCCGCCGACGCCTGCGCCAACAGCGGCGAGAAGCGGATCAGCACGAAGCCGCCGAGGTTGACGACGCCCGCGTGCAGCAGAGCGGAGACCGGCGTCGGTGCCTCCATCACCTGGATCAGCCAGCCGTGCAGGGGAAGCTGCGCGCACTTCAGGAGCGCGGTGACGACCAGCAGCACGAGGCCCGCTTGCGCCAGCGGGGGCACGCCCTGGTGGGCGGCGCTCGCAAGCATCGCGTCGAGCGACAGCGTGCCGTACGCGCTGCCGAGCAGCGCCACCGCGCCGAGCAGCGCCATGTCGGCAGCGCGCGCGGCGAGGAACTTCTTGTGAGCGGCCATCCGTGCCGCCGGCCGCTCGGCGTAGAAGCGCAGCAGGCGGTGCAGCGTCAGGCTGGTGCCGATCCACGCGGCGGCGAGCAGCAGCAGGTGGTCGGACGCCAGCACCAGCGACACCGCGGCCAGCGTCAGCGCGAGCAGCCGCAGGTAGCGGCGTTCGTCCGGCTCGCCCTGCAGGTAGCGGTGCGAGTAGCGAACGATGACCCAGCCGACGAAACCCACCAGCAGCGCGACGAGGGCGCCGGCGGGGTCGAGCCGCAGGCCGAATCCGGCCAGCGGCCCGACGAGGAGCGCGGCCGCCAGCGCTGCGGCGGCGGCCAGCGTGGCGCCGAGCGCGCCCGCTTCGGCGCGCTGCCAGGCGGCCTCGCGACGGCCGGAATGGGCCCGCGCGGCGGACAATGCGTGCAGCAGGGCCGGCACGGCGGGAAGCAGGAGAAGAGGTGTCGAGATGTCCATGCCCGGCATGGTGACGATCCCGAAACGATCTGTAAAATTCAATATCCAGCACGATTCGTTCTATTATCAAGAACATGACGCGCCTGAACTACCACCACCTCCACGCATTCTGGGCCGTGGCCAAGGAGGCGCACCTGACGCGCGCAGCCGAGCGGCTTCACGTCGCACCGTCGGCGCTGTCGACCCAGATCCGCCAGCTGGAAGAGGCACTCGGCCAACCGCTGTTCGAGCGCCAGGCGCGAGCGCTGAAGCTGACGGAGGCGGGCCGCGTGGCCCTCGGCTACGCCGAATCGATCTTCGCCAGCGGCACCGAACTGGTGTCGGTGCTGCGCGAGGGCCGGCGTGCGCAGCGGCAGGTGCTGCGCATCGGCGCGGTGGCCACGCTGTCGCGCAACTTCCAGGAGAACTTCCTCGCACCGCTGCTCGGGCGCGATGACGTCGAACTCGTGCTGCAGTCGGGCAGCCTCGCCGAACTGCTGACGCGCCTGCGCGTGCACACGCTGGACCTGGTGCTGTCGAACCGGCGCGTGCACGGGAGCGCCGACGAGCCGTGGCGCTGTCGGCGCATCGCGCGCCAGCCAGTGAGCCTGGTCGGCCGGCCGTGGAAGCGCCGGCGCGCGTTCCGGTTTCCCGAGGATCTCGCGGCCCTGCCGCTGCTGGTGCCGGGGCGCGACAGCGACATCCGTGCCGGATTCGACCTGCTGTGCGAACAGCTCGGCGTGCGCTACACGGTCAAGGCCGAAGTCGACGACATGGCGCTGCTGCGCCTGCTGGCACGCGACGCGGGCGGCATGGCGCTGGTGCCCAGCGTCGTCGTGCGCGACGAACTCAAGACCGGCGCACTCGTCGAACACGCGGTCGTGCCCGACCTGTTCGAGACCTTCCATGCGATCTCGGTGCCACGCCACTTCGCGCCGCCGCTGCTGCGCGAGTTGCTGGCGCGGCCCGAGGCCGAGGTGCTCGGGGCACGCTGAACGCCGCACCTGCACCTGCACCTGCCCGGCCCCGAATTAGTCCACGATTTGCCGACCCTCAACGCCCCGAAGCGGCCTTCGACACGAAATCTGCGACGGCCTCGATCTCCCGCTCGCTCAACTGCCCGGCAAATCTCGGCATGACGCCGATCCCGGTGCGCACCACCTCGAGGACGCGCGCCTTGTCCGGTTTCAGTTCGTCAAGCGACGGCCCGATCGTGCCGGTCGCGCCTGCAGCGTCGAGCGTGTGGCAAAGCGCGCAGGGTGGCTGCGCGGCCTCGGTGAACACCTTGCGCCCGAGCTCGTCGGCCGACGCGACGAACGGCAGGGCCAACCCGAAGGCCAGCCCCGCGGCGTACAGCCTCGTCACGCTGCGGTCACCGCGACGGCGTGGTCGCGCCAGCCGTTGTGTGCGTAGCCGCGCTCGTTTTCGACGCGCAGCTCCGGCTGCACCGTGCCGTCGATCGCGATCGCCCGGCTGGTGATCAGATGAGGGCCGGGCGCGAGATTGACCTCGGCCACGAAGTGCCGCCAGGCGTAGTTGCCCATGTGCGGTCCGATGAACTCCGCCGCCCGCCAGGACTTCCCGCCGTCGACCGAGACCTCGACCCCCTTGACCGGACTGCCGCCGGTGAAGGCCACGCCGTGCACCTGCAGCGTGCCGGCGCGAAGCGATTCGCCGCCGGACGGCGAGGTCACGAAAGACTTCAGGTTCATCTGCCACATCGACGGCTGCGTCGCGTCGCCCTTCTTGCCGATGTCCCGGACGCGATAGCCGGACTGCTGGATGTTCGCGGGGGTTTCCGTCGGCGTGAATGCCACGCGCCTCACGTACTTGATGTTGTTGACGCCGTAGTAGCCCGGGATGATCAGCCGCAGCGGCCCGCCGTGCGCCAGCGGAATCGGCCTGCCGTTCAGCTCCCAGGCGAGGATTGCGCCTTCCATCGCGGTCCACGGTACCGAGCGCTCGACCATCACTTTCTTCGGGTCGATGCCGGGAGGGATCGTCTCGCCGCCGGTGCTGGTCATGTACCGCATCCCCTCGCGCACCCCGCCGAGCGCGGTCACGACGTCCTTGACCGGGACACCACTCCACAGCGTGTTGCCCGCGGCGCCGACTTTCCACTGCGAGCCGGCCGCCTTGTGGCTGAAGAATCCGCGCCCGTTGCCCGAGCACTGGAGCACCATCGCGACGTTGGCCAGCCCCATCCGCTTGAGGTCGGCGACGGTCAGGGTGCGCGGGCTCGTCACGCCGTCGATCTGGACCTGCCAGGCGTCGGGGTTGCCGACGATCGCCGCGTCCGGAGCCGCGATGTTGTTGCGCAGGAAAAGGATATCGACGTCGGTGACGCCGCTCGAGCCGAACGCGCTGCGCTGGGTCTCGATCCCGCTTGCACTGTGCACGATCACGCGGCTCGCATCCTTGAACGTGGCAACCGGCGGAAGCGGCTTGGCCTGTGCGACGCTCGCAGGGCTCCAGCCGGCAAGGCCGGCTGCGGCGCCACCGGCGCTCGCTGCCAGCCACCAGCGTCGAGCGATGTCCACCTGAAGACCTGTCTCCTTCATGCTGCTCCTCCTTTGTCGTTGACGGGGGCAACTGCAGTGGACGAGTGCCGGCGCCGATCGTAGAGCGGATCGAGCGCAAGCATTCTCGTCGGGTCCAGAAAGGCGACGAAGAACCTCAGTCCCTGCATGCGCCTTCGAGCAGCGGCAGCCTGGAGCGCCGCAAACAGCGGAGCCAGCACATCCGGGTCGCGGCGGACCATCGCTTCGAAGCCGCTGAAGAGCACGACGTGACCCGATGCCGGCGACCATGCCGGATCGGCGAGCCTTGCCGCGAGGTCGGCCCAATGGCCGTCCGTCCTCGCGTCCAGTGCGCGGGCGCACGCAGCATGGAGCCGGGCGCTGTCGACGCGCTCGAGCTCGACACGAATGATCGGGAAACCGTCGATCGCCGCAGCCTCCTCGAGCGCGTCGGTCACCTCGATCCTGTACACGCCAGAGCGCCGCTCGTCGGCGAGGCGCTCAGCGAGCTTGCCCATGGGCACGGTCTTGTCGCATGGGGGCGACAGTATTCGGCCGCAATGATTTCTGTCAAGGATTCCGCACGTCGAGAGGGGGCGTGGCGACCCGCTGCGCGCGCCGCCACGCCGCCGGCGGCTGCCCGACCGAACGCTTGAACGCGCGCGCGAACGCCGCCTCCGAGTCGTAGCCGACCTCCTGCGCGATCGTCGCGACCGTCGCGTTGCCCTCGCGCAGCAGCCGGGCGCCGCGCTGCATCCGCCAGTTCGCCAGGTACTGCATCGGCGGCTGGCCCACCAGCTGGGCGAAGCGCTCGTGCAGCGCCGAGCGCGACAGGCCCACCTGCCGGCCGAGCTCGTCGATCGTCCACGGATCGGCCGGACGCTCGTGCAACAGGGCGATGGCGCGGCCGACGTGCCGGTCGCGCAGCGCGGCGAGCCATCCGGAGGACCCTTCGGGCAGCCCTTCGAGGCAACGGCGCACCGCGTCGACGAAGACGAGCTGGCTCACGCGCTCGAGCGCGGCCGCGCTGCCTGGCCGGCGCTGCCGCGACTCCGATACCGCCTGGTCGAGCACGGGCGCGATCCACGCGCCGACCTCGCGCGCGGGAAGGTGCACCAGGCGCGGCAGCGCCGCGATCAGCGGATTGAACGGGCGCAGGTCGCAGCCGATGAAGCCGCAGACGACGATCGTGCTCGCTTCCCTGATCGGCGCCTCGTCGACGGGCCGCAGCACGCCGTCGACGTAGGCGACGACGACCGGCTTCGGGTCGTTGCGCGTGACCAGTCGCCAGTCGCTGTCGTCGCGCTGCGCGTGCAGTCCCGGGGCGCTGGACAGCACGTGCGCGTCGCCGCGCGGGAACATCGCGATGCCGCCGCTCTCGACGCGCTGCGGCGGCACCCCGTCGGTGGCCGCCCAGCCTGCGCCCTTGACGAAGAGGTGGTAGGCGAGCACGTGCTCGGTGCCCGGCATCAGCGCCTCCGCGAGTTGCGGCGCAGCCGGCGTCTCGGCGACCCAGTCGTCGCGAAGGTTGACGTAGTAGTAGACCGCGCCGCGCAAGCGCACGCTCGCCAGCACGTCGGACAGGGGGTCGTGGTTCATCGGCGTCGCAGGCGCGGAGCCTCGATCAAGGGCGGCGGACGCCCGGTCAAGTGCGCGTCCATCGGTGGACGCGCGAGCAGATTCGCACGACGGCCGGGAAAGCGTCAACGACCGCGTCCGCGAACAATCGGCCCGTCGTCGCAGCCGGGCGCAGCGCGCGTCGACGGCGACGTACCGCGTACCGATCCACCTCCTTCACCTTCGGAGCAAGACCATGAACCAGATCATCGAGGCCCCCGCCATCGGGCAGGACTTCGCCGCGATCAAGCAGCGCCAGCAGGCCACCTGGGCCAGCGGCGACTTCGCGGTCATCGGCACCACGCTGCAGATCGTCGGCGAGTCGCTCGCCGAGGCCGTCGACGTGTGCGCCGGCGAACGCGTGCTCGACGTGGCCGCCGGAAACGGCAACGCCACCCTTGCGGCGGCGCGCCGCTTCGCCGAGGTCACGTCCACCGACTACGTGCCCGCGCTGCTCGAGAAGGGACGCGCCCGCGCGGCCGCCGAGGGGCTGGCCGTGCGCTTCCAGGTCGCCGACGCCGAGGACCTGCCGTTCAGCGACGGCAGCTTCGACGTGGTGCTGTCGACGTTCGGCGCGATGTTCACGCCCGACCACGGCCGCCCGGCGCGCGAGATGCTGCGCGTCGTCCGGCGCGGCGGACGCATCGGGCTCGCGAACTGGACGCCCGAGGGCTTCATCGGCCGGCTCTTCAAGGTCGTCGGCGCCTACGTGCCGCCCCCGGCGGGGCTCAAGTCTCCGGCCCTGTGGGGCACCGAGTCGCACATCGTCGAGCTGTTCGGCCCGAAGGCCGCGCAGATCCGCTGCGAGCGCCGCTTCTTCAACTTCCGCTACCGGTCGGCCGCACACTGGATCGAGGTCTTCCGCGACTACTACGGGCCGACCCACAAGGCCTTCGCCGCGCTCGACGCGACGGGGCGGGTGGCGCTCGAGCGCGACATCGCGTCGCTGCTCGAGGAGATGAACACCGGCGGCTCGACGTCGCTCGTCGTCCCCGGCGAGTACCTCGAGATCGTCGTCACCAGGCGCTGAGGTTCGCCATGAGCAAGAGATCCGAACTCGCTGCCCGCGCCTTCGCCGTGATGCTGTGTACGTGGGCCGTCGAAGGGAAGGCCGACGCAGTGACCGACTGGGACGTTCGCTCGGGGGCGATCGTCGCCGAATCCGGGCTCGGCACCCCGCCTGCGATACGCGTTCTGGCGCTGGCGCACACGGCCGTCTACGAGGCCGTCAACGCGATCACGAGGCGCTACCCCGGCGCGAACGTTCCGCTGCAGGGACCGCACGACGCATCCGTGGAGGCGGCCATCGCCGCGGCGCACCGCGCCACGCTGACCAGGCTGGTTCCGGCGCGGCAGGCGTCGATCGACGCGGCCTACCAGTCCGCGCTCGCGGCGCTCGCGGCGGGGCCTGCCCGGGATGCCGGCGTCGCGATCGGCGAGCGGGCCGCGGCTGCAGTCCTCGCGTCGCGGGCCGACGACGCCGCAGGCACGCCCGAAGCCTACCGACCGCACACCACGCCCGGCGCCTACGTGCCGACCGCGAGCCCGGCGGTCCCGCACTGGGTACGGCGCAAGCCGTGGCTGATGGCGAACGCCAGCCAGTTCCGCCCCGGCCCGCCGCCGTCGCTCTCGAGCGACGCGTGGGCGCGCGACTACGACGAGGTGAAGGTGGTCGGGTCCCGTTCGAGCGAGCGCCGCAACGGCGAGCAGACCGCGATCGCGCGCTTCTGGGAGTACTCGCTGCCGCCGATCTACCATGGCGTCGTGCGGTCGGTGGCGACGCTGCCGGGGCGCGAGATCACGCGAAACGCCAGGCTGTATGCGGCGGTCACCCAGGCGATGGACGACGCGATGATCGGGGTGTTCGACGCGAAGTACCACTACAACTTCTGGCGACCCGTCACCGCGATCCGCAACGGCGACCTCGACGGACACCACGCCACCGAGCGCGACGCGTCGTGGACGCCGCTCGCCGACGTGCCGATGCACCCGGAGTACCCGAGTGCCCACAGCATCCTCGCCGCGGCGGTGGGCACGGTGCTGCGCGCCGAGATCGGCGCGGGGCCGACGCCGGTGCTGGGCACGGCCAGCCCCAGCGCGAAGGGCGCGACGCGGCACTGGACCAGCATCGACGACTTCGTCCGCGAAGTGTCGGACGCGCGCGTCTACGAAGGAATCCACTTCCGCACGTCGACCGAGGTCGGCGTCGAGATGGGCACGCGGATCGGGGAGTTGGCGGTCGCCCGGTACCTGGCGCTGCCCCAGGCGAGCGTCGGGCCCGCCGCGGCGGGGCAGGGTCGCTGAAGAGCGGAAGGCGGAGCGGGCCGGGCCGGCGCGGCGAGGTCGCGCGCCGGCCCGGCCGGCCTTGCGTCTCAGAACGAGAACACCTGCCGGTCGCGGGCTTCGAGCAGCAGCGCCGACGCGCCCATCCACTGCGCATTCGCGACGATGTTCTGCTCGGTGACGCCGTGGGTCTTGCCGCATGGCGGGCACACGCCGATGCGCCCGCCGCATTCGATGTACATCGCCAGCAGTTCCGCCACCGGCGGAAAGCTCTTCGGGACGAGCGCGTCGGCCGCGCCGCGCCTGGCCAGCTTCGCGCCGTCCACCGTGAGCCAGAGCAGCGTGTCGGCCCCGGTGGCGAGCGCGTCGACGGCGAGCGCGAGCGGCGTCGCGACGCGGTCGGGATCGCCGTCGAAATGCGTGAGCGTGAACAGGTACCTGGCGGGGACGGTCGACATGGAAGGGCTCCTCTTCGGAAGTTCGGGCGAACTCGGGTGCCGTCGCCGGCGAGCGCCCGCGATCGATTGTCGTCGAAGGCGTCACGGCACCGCGCGACGAACGGGGTGTCCGCTTGGCGCGCTGCGCAGCGATCGGTTACGCTCGGCCCGAACGCTCCGGTCGTCGTGGCCGGGTAGCACAGACCGATCGGGAGCCCGATGTCCGACCAGGAAGCGGCAGCCGGCGACGAGCGCGCGCAATTCGACCGCGCGATGATGCGCCTGGCCATCGACCAGGCGCGCAACGCGTGGGCGGTCGGCGAGGTGCCGGTCGGCGCGGTCGTCGTGCGCGAGGGCAGGGTGCTCGCCACCGGCTACAACCAGCCGATCGGCACGCACGACCCGACCGCGCACGCCGAGATCTGCGCGCTGCGCGCCGCCAGCGAATTGCTGGCCAACTACCGCCTCGTCGACTGCGACCTCTACGTCACGCTGGAGCCCTGCGCGATGTGCGCCGGCGCGATCATGCACGCCCGGTTGCGCCGCGTCGTCTACGGCGCACGCGACCCGAAGACGGGCGCCGCGGGCAGCATCGTCGACCTGTTCGCCGAGACGCGCCTGAACCACCACACGGAGGTCACGGCCGGAGTGCTGGCCGACGAGTGCGGCGAGCTGCTGTCGTCGTTCTTCGCCGAGCGGCGCGGCGTACGCGGGCGCGGCGAGGCGCATCCCGAGGCTGACGCCGTGCCCGACGCGGGCGGCATCGACGTGCGCTTCGACGACGAGGCGGCGCCACGCTGAAACGAAAAGGGCCGCTCGACGAGCGGCCCTTCGGAACGGCTGGCTGCGACGGCGTGTTCGCAGCGCCGATCAGCCGGCGGTCACTGGATCTTGGCCTTCGCCCGCAGGCTCTGCTGCAGCGCCTGGACGCGGTGACGCTCGAGTTCCTGCTGGATCTGCGGGCGAACCTGCTCGAGCGGCGGGGCCTTGGCCTCGCGGACGTCGTCGAGGCGGATCACGTGGTAGCCGAACTGCGTCTTGACCGGCGTCTCGGTGAACTTGCCCTTCTCCAGCTTCACCATCGCGTCGGAGAACTCCTTGACGAAGGTCTGCGGCGTGTTCCAGTCGAGATCGCCGCCTGACTGAGCCGAGCCGGTGTCCTTCGATTTCTTCGCGAGCTCCTCGAACTTCGCGCCCTTCTTAAGCTGCGCGATGATGTCCTTGGCCTCGTCTTCCTTCTCGACCAGGATGTGGCGGGCGTGGTACTCCTTGTCGCCGGCCTGCGCGCGGATCTTGTCGTACTCGGCCTTGATCTCGTCGTCCTTGATCGGGTTGGCCTTCAGGTGGTCGCGGATCAGCGCGCGGATCAGGATGTCCTGGCGCACGTTGTCCAGCTGGCGCTGCACGTCGGCGTTGCGCGTCAGGCCCTTCTTCTCGGCTTCCTGGACGAACAACTCGCGCGCGATCAGCTCCTCGCGGACCGCGGCGCGCAGCTCCGGCGTGTCGGGCCGGCCCTGCGCGGCCAGCGCCGCGACGAAGTCGTCGACCTTCTGCTTCGGGATCGGCTTGTTGTTGACCACCGCGGCGTTCTGCGCGAGGGCGGCAGAAGCGATCGGCAGCAATGCGACGGCCGCGAGCTTCGCCAGCCGGAGCGACAGGGAGGGGTGCGACATCGTGGGTCCTTGTGGCAATCGTGGAGTGACCGGCGCGCCATGGTGACGGCCGGCGGGCCTGGCGTCAGGACGCCTCGGCCGGGGTTCGGGCATCGATCACGAGCGCGTGTATGCGCTGCGGCATCCAGTCGTGCACGGCATCATACACGAGCCGATGTCGAGCCACGGTGCCCAGCCCGGCGAAGCAGTCGCTGACCAGACGAACGCGAAAATGCCCGGCACCGCCGGCCGCCCCGGCGTGCCCGGCGTGCAGGTGGCTGTCGTCGCCGACCTCGATCGCCGCGCCCGGAAAGCGCTCGGCGAGCCGGGCCCGCAACTCGTCGACGCCGGGCCGCATCAGCTTTCCTCCTGCACGTAGCGGCCGAGGTAGAGGGCCTGCGCGATGACGAACGCGATCGTCAGCCCCATCGTGCCGAACAGCTTGAAATTGACCCAGACGTCGGTCGGGAACCGGTAGGCCACCAGCAGGTTCAGCGCCGCCATCGCGACGAAGAACACGATCCAGGCGAGGCTCAGCCGGTGCCAGATCGGCTCGGGAAGCGCCAGTTGCTTGCCCATGACCGACTTGATCAGGTTGCGGCCGAAGAACATCCGGCCGCCGGCCAGGACGGCCGCGAAGAGGCCGTAGAGTACGGTCGGCTTCCACTTGATGAACGTCTCGTCGTGGAAAAACAGCGTCATCCCGCCGAACACCACGATGATCGCCAGGCTCGCCCACTGCATGCCTTCGACCGGCCGGCTGCGGAACTTCAACCAGAGGATCTGCACGACGCTCGCGGCGATCGCCACCGCGGTCGCGACGTAGATGTCGGCCACCTTGTAGGCGACGAAGAACAGCAGGATCGGGAACAGGTCGAAGAGCAGCTTCATGGCGCCAGTATAAAATGTCGGGTTCGAATCCCCCGATCCAGGAGTCCCCCGATGGCCGAACGCACCCGCAACCGCCGCAACACCCTCGAGCGCCGCTGCCTGCCCAAGTCGCTGAAGCGGCTGTACAAGGGCTCGTCGCGTCCGGTCTTCCGGATGCTGGAAAAGGTCAAGAAGGCCTGATTCCTGCAAGGCCCAACGGCCGGCCTCAGCCCTTCGGCTCGAAGCGCAGCGACGCCGAGTTGATGCAGTAGCGCAGGCCGGTCGGCGGCGGGCCGTCGTCGAATACATGCCCGAGGTGCGCGTCACAGGCGGCGCACAGCACCTCGGTGCGCAGCATCCCGTGGCTGGCGTCGCGGCGCAGCGCGAGGTTCGCCTCGTCGATCGGCTGCCACCAGCTCGGCCAGCCGCTTCCCGATTCGTACTTCTGGCCCGACGCGAACAGCGGCGTGCCGCAGCACACGCACAGGTAGCGGCCTTCCTCGTGGTGATCCCAGAAGCAGCCGGTGAAGGCGCGCTCGGTGCCGTGCCGCCGCGTGACCTGGTATTGCTGCTCGGTAAGCTGGGCTCGCCATTCGTCGTCGGACTTCTCGACGCGGACGGGGCGGGAGGCGGGTGGGTTTGCAGTGGTCATGAGGAGCAGCTCAGTTGCAGGCCCGACGCCCAGTCGGGCGGAAGCGCGGCGTACGCCTCCGATCCGGGCTGTTCGTCGTAGGGTCGTTCCAGGACTTTCAGCAGGCGCTCGACCTCGCCGTAGTCACCTTCGCGAGCGCGGCGGATCGCGACCTCGGCCAGGTGGTTGCGCAGCACGTACCTGGGGTTGACGCGATTCATCGCCGAGGCACGCTCGTCGTCGTTGCGCGCCTCGGCCGCCAGTCGCTGACGGTATCGCGCGAGCCAGGCATCGAACGCCGCGCGATCGGCGATCAGGTCGCGGCAGCCTGCGGCATCGTCCCCGGCCGGGCCGGCCGGCGCCGTCCGGACGGCCGCCAGCCGCCGGAAGAACAGCGTGAAGTCGACGCGACCGGCGTGCAGCAGGCCGAACAGGTCGTCGATCAGCGCGGCGTCGCCCGCATCGCGCTGCGCCAGTCCGAGCTTGTCGCGCAGCGCCGGCTGGAGCGCCTCGTCGAACAGCGCGCCCCACTGGCCGAGCACCGACTTCGCTTCGTCGGGCGAGCCGCCGCACTCGGCCACCAGCGGCATCAGCGCCTGGCCCAGGCACCAGCAGTTCCACTCGGCGATCCGCGGCTGCATCGCATAGCTGTAGCGGCCGGCGTGGTCGGAGTGGTTGCAGACGTGGTTGAAATCGAAACCATCGAGGAACCCGAACGGGCCGTAGTCGATCGTCAGGCCGAGCACCGACATGTTGTCGGTGTTCATCACGCCGTGGCAGAACCCCACCGACTGCCAGCGCGCGACGAGCGCCGCGGTGCGCCGCACGACGTCGCCCAGCAGCGCCAGGTACGGATCGGGCTCGCCGGCCAGTTCGGGGCGGAACTTCGCGATCAGGTAGTCGGCGAGCAGGCGCAGTTCGTCGACCTGGCCCGTCGCATAGAAGTGCTCGAACGATCCGAACCTCAGGAAGCTGGGCGCCATCCGGGCGACGACCGCGGCGGTCTCCACCGTCTCGCGGATCACCGGCAGGTCGGAGGCGACGATCGCCAGCGCGCGCGTGGTCGGGATGCCCAGCCCCGCCATCGCCTCCGAGCAGAGGAACTCGCGGATCGACGAGCGCAGCACCGCGCGGCCGTCGGCGCCGCGCGAGTAGGGCGTTCGCCCCGAGCCCTTGAGCTGGATCTCCTGGTTGCCCCCGGGGGCGGCGAGCTCGCCGAGCAGCAGCGCGCGGCCGTCGCCGAGCTGCCCGGCCCAGACGCCGAACTGGTGCCCGGAGTACACGGCCGCCAGCGGCTCGGCGCCGACCGGTACGCGGTTGCCGGCGAAGACGTCCACGAAGTCCGGGGTGCCCACCCGCGCCGGATCGATTCCGGCCAGGTCTAGCGCCGCCCGGGAGACCGCGACGAGCCGCGGGGCCGGCAGCGGCGCCGCGGCAAGGCGCGTGTGGAACGCGGCCGGCAGCCGGGCGTAGCTGTTGTCGAACCGAAGCTCGGGCCACGCCACGGGCTCGGCACGCAGCGCATCTTCGATGGCGGAAGGAGCAGGGGCGTTCAACTGAGAGGGGCCGTCAGGGGTTCGTGGCGAGGCGCCGGGTCGAGGCGAATCGGGATTCTAGGCGCTGGCCGCCGGGCTTGCAGGCCATCTCCCCGTCGGACTCGCTAGAATTCACGCCATCCGCACGCGCGCGTGCCCACAACGCCGGAGACACCCCATGCAAGGACTGATGATGGACATGCCGCTGCTCGTCTCGAGCATCCTGCAGCATGCCGCGCGCCACTACGGGGACACCGAGGTCGTCTCGCGCCGCGTCGAGGGCGACATCCATCGCTACACCTATCGCGAATGCGAGGGCCGCGCCCGGCGGCTCGCCGACGCGCTGACGCGCGAGGGCGTGGGCATCGGCGACCGGGTCGCCACGCTCGCATGGAACGGCTACCGCCACATGGAGCTGTACTACGCGGTCGGCGGCATGGGCGCCGTGATCCACACGATCAACCCGCGGCTGCACCCGGAGCAGATCGCCTGGATCGTCAATCACGCGGGCGACGTCCACCTGGCGTTCGATCTCACGTTCCTGCCGATCGTCGAGGCGATCGCCGCGCACTGCCCGAACGTGAAGAGCTGGATCGCGATGATCGACGAGGACCGCCAGCCGGCCTCGGGCAAGGTCGCGAACCTGGTCAACTACGAGAAGCTGCTCGCGACCGGCTCGGAAGGCTATCGCTGGCCCGAGATCGACGAGCGCAGCGCCGTCGGCCTGTGCTACACGTCGGGCACGACCGGCAACCCGAAGGGGGCGATGTACACGCACCGCTCCACCGTCCTGCACGCGTATGCCGCCGCGCTGCCCGACGCGATGGGCGCGTCGTCGCGCGACTGCATCCTGCCGGTGGTGCCGATGTTCCACGTCAACGCGTGGGGCCTGCCGTACACCTGCCCGCTGGTGGGCGCGAAGATCGTGTTCCCCGGTGCGCACCTCGACGGCAAGTCGCTGTTCGAGCTGTTCGAGGCCGAGGGCGTGACCTATTCGGCCGGCGTGCCGACCGTCTGGCTCGGGCTGCTGCAGCACGTCGCGCAGGCCGGCGCGAAGTTCAGCACGCTCACCCGCACGGTCATCGGCGGATCGGCCTGCCCGCCGGCGATGATCCGCACGTTCAAGGAACAGTACGGCGTAGAGGTCATCCACGCCTGGGGCATGACCGAGATGTCGCCGCTCGGCACGTTGTGCAAGCTGCAGAACAAGCACCTGAAGCAGCCCGAGGCCGCCCAGCAGAAGATCCTCGAGAAGCAGGGCCACGTGATCTTCGGGGTCGACATGAAGATCGTCGACGACGAGGGCAACGAACTTCCCTGGGACGGCAAGACCTTCGGCAACCTGCTGGTGCGCGGCCCGTGGGTGATCCGCGAGTATTTCCGCGGCGAAGGCGGCGATCCGCTGAAGTACGACGCCGACGGACGCGGGTGGTTCCCGACCGGCGACGTGGCGACGATCGACGCGGACGGCTACATGCAGATCACCGACCGCAGCAAGGACGTGATCAAGTCCGGCGGCGAGTGGATCAGCACGATCGACCTGGAGAACCTGGCGATCGGGCACCCGGCAGTCGCCAACGCGGCGGTCATCGGCGTGCCGCACCCGAAGTGGGACGAGCGGCCGCTGCTGATCGTCGTGAAGAAGCCCGGCGCCGAGGTCACGAAGGAGCAGTTGCTGGCGTTCTACGAGGGCAAGATCGCCAAGTGGTGGACACCCGACGACGTCCAGTTCGTCGACGCGATCCCGCTCGGGGCCACCGGCAAGATCCTGAAGACGAAGCTGCGCGAGCAGTTCCGCGACTACAAGCTCCCTGGCGCCTGAGGCGGCCGGCCCGGGGGGTATTTCCCCCCGTTGCGGCGGCCAACCGTTCGGTTATGATCCTCCGGCACCCGGCGGCCCGAGCGGCATTCGATCGGGGACGGCCGACCACAACGAGGAGACACCCATGACCGGATTCCGTTCCGCGGCGGCCGCGTTCGCCGCTGCCGTCGTCCTTGCGTCCCCTGCAGCCTTCGCCCAGTCGGGCACCGTAAAGGTCGCCTGGATCGACCCGCTGTCCGGGATGATGGCGCCGGTCGGCCAGAACATGGTGCGCAGCTGGCAGTACGCCGCCGACATCGCCAACCGGGAGAAGTGGGCCGGCGACGTCAAGTTCGAGGTCGTGACCTTCGACAACAAGCTCAGCCCGCAGGAGAGCCTGACGGTGCTGAAGTCGATCGTCGACCAGGGCATCCGCTACATCGCGCAGGGCAACGGCTCGGGCGTGGCCATCGCGCTGGCCGACGCCGTGGCCAAGCACAACGAGCGCAACCCGGGCAAGGAGATCGTCTACCTGAATTACGCGGCGGTCGACCCCTCGCTCACCAACGAGCGCTGCAACTTCTGGCACTTCAGGCTCGACATCAACGCCGACATGAAGATGGAGGCGCTGACCTCCTACATGGCCAAGCGCCCCGAGATCAAGAAGGTCTACCTGATCAACCAGGACTACGCGTTCGGCCACTCCGTCGAGAAGGCGGCCGAGGAATACCTGAAGCGCAAGCGTCCCGACGTGCAGATCGTCGGCAAGGACCGCCACCCGCTCGCGCAGATCCGCGACTTCGCGCCGTACGTTGCCAAGATCAAGGCGGCCGGCGCCGACACGATCATCACCGGCAACTGGGGTGCCGACCTGGCGCTGCTGGTCAAGGCCGCCAACGATGCCGGCCTCAAGGCCAACTTCTACACCTACTACGCCGGTACGACGGGCGTGCCGACCGCGATGGGCGCGTCGGGCGTCGACCACGTGCGAATGGTCTCCTACTGGAACGTGAACGACCTGCCGCCGAAGGAGCAGGCGATCGTCACGGACTTCAAGAAGAAGTTCAACGACGACTACTACACGATGGCCACGTACACCGCGTTCAAGATGCTGTCCGAAGGCATGAAGAAGGCGAAGTCCACCGATCCGCTGAAGGTCGCGCTGGCGATGGAGGGCCTGAAGTTCCAGTCGCTCAACGGCGAGGTCGAGATGCGCGCCTCCGACCACCAGCTGCAGCAGGCGGTCAACATCGCGTCGTGGCAGAAGGTCGACGGCAAGAAGGTGAAGTTCGACCAGGAGAACACCGGCTTCGGCTGGCGCACCGAAGCGACGCTCGACAGCTACGTCGCGTCGCAGCCGACCTCCTGCCAGATGAAGCGCCCGGCCGCCCGCTAGGCGGCGGTCACGCGGGCGCGCCGGCCGGTCCGGGGCGCCCGCGCGCAGCGATCCTCGTCGCTTGGAATTCGTCGTCATTTCGCTGCTGAACGGCATCAGCTACGGGCTGCTGCTGTTCATGCTCGCCTCCGGGCTCACGCTGATCTTCAGCATGATGGGCGTGCTGAACTTCGCGCACGCGTCGTTCTACATGATCGGCGCGTACGTGGCCTACCAGATCAGCACCTGGCTCGACGAATGGCTGCCGGGTACCGGCTACTGGATCGCGCTGGTCGTCGCTCCGTTGGTCGTCGGCGCGATCGGCGCGGTGGTCGAGCGCTACGGGTTACGCCGGGTGCACAAGTGGGGGCACGTTCCCGAGCTGCTGTTCACGTTCGGGCTCTCGTACATCGTCGTCGAGCTGGTGCAGATCATCTGGGGGCGCGCGGCGGTGCCGTACCAGGTTCCGCCGGCGCTGGGCGGCTCGCTGTTCACCGTCTATTCGACCCACTTTCCGGCCTATCGCGGCTTCATGATGCTGGTCGCGGCGCTGATGCTGTTCGCGATCTGGCTGATGCTCATGCGCACGCGCATCGGGCTGGTGATCCAGGCGGCGCTCACCCACCCCGAGACGGTCGAGGCGCTCGGCCACAACGTCCCGCGCGTGTTCATGCTCACCTTCGGCGGCGGCACCGCGCTGGCCGGCCTGGCCGGCGTCATCGGGGGCAACGCCTACGTGACCGAGCCGTCGATGGCCGCGCTGGTAGGCTCGATCATCTTCGTCGTCGTCGTCGTCGGCGGGATGGGATCGCTGGGCGGCGCGTTCATCGCATCGTTGCTGATCGGCCTGATGCAGACCTTCGCGATCGGCATCGACTGGACACCGCTCTCGCTGCTGCAGTCGATCGGGCTCCAGGCCGGCCCCGACACGCCGCTCTACAGCCTGTTGTCGCTGAAGCTGTCGCAGGTCGCGCCGGTGCTGCCGTACCTGCTGCTGGTGCTGATCCTGATCTTCCGGCCCAAGGGCCTGATGGGCACCCGCGAGGGCTGACGTGGGCACGACGATCCGCTTTGCGCCGATCGACGTCGGGCGCTGGCTCGTCTGGGGCGCGACGGCCGTCGTGTTCGCGCTGCTGCCGCTCGTGTTCTCGAGCGGCTTCGCGATCACGCTGCTCTCGCAGATGGGGATCATGATCATCTTCGCGCTGTCCTACAACATGATCTTCGGGCAGGGCGGCATGCTGTCGTTCGGCCACGCGGTCTATTCGGGGCTCGGCGCGTTCTTCGCCATCCACGCGCTGAACTGGATCGGCCAGGGACACCTGTGGATGCCGGTCTCGCTGGTGCCGCTGGTCGGCGGCGTGTTCGGCGCGCTGTTCGGCGTCGTGTTCGGCTACGTGACCACGAAGAAGGCCGGCACTCCGTTCGCGATGATCACGCTGGGCATCGGCGAGATGGTGTTCGCCGCGTCGCTGATGTTCCCCGGTTTCTTCGGCGGCGAGGGAGGCATCTCGAGCAACCGGGTGGTCGGCGAGCCGTTCCTCGGGATCACCTTCGGCCCGGGCATCCAGGTCTACTACCTGATCGCGGCCTGGTGCCTCGCCTGCATGGTCGCGATGTTCGCGTTCACGCACACGCCGCTCGGCCGCATCGCCAACGCGGTGCGCGACAACCCCGAGCGCGCCGAGTTCATCGGCTACAACATCCAGCGGGTGCGTTTCTTCGTGCTGATCGCGTCGGCGTTCTTTGCCGGCATCGCCGGCGGCCTGTCGGCGATCAACTTCGAGATCGTCACGGCCGAGAACGTCTCGGCGCTCCGATCCGCCGGGGTCCTGGTCGCGACGTTCATCGGCGGCGCGATGTTCTTCTTCGGGCCCATCCTCGGGGCCGTCATCTTCGTCTTCTTCGCGGTCGCGCTGTCCGACTACACGAAGGCCTGGCAGTTCTATCTCGGCGTGTTCTTCGTCTCGATGGTGATGTTCGCGCCGGGCGGCGTCGCGTCGCTGATCCTGATGAACCTGCGGGTGATGAAGCACCGGCTGTTCGGGCGGCTGCGCGACGCCTACGCCGGCGTGCTGCTCTCGGGCCTGATCCTGCTGGTGGGCGTGGTGATGGTGGTCGAGATGAGCTATCACCTGACGCTGAATTTCGCGTCGGGCTCGAAGATGCGCCTGTTTGGGTTTCCGATCGACAGCGCCTCGCCGGAAGTCTGGTTGCTGGCGATCGGGGTGCTGGTCGCCGGCGCGGCGAGCTTCGAGGCGATGCGGCGCTATTTCGCGCGCGAGTGGGGAGTGGTGCAGGCCGAGATCGAGGAACGCATGCGGCGCGAGGCGGGGCTGTGATGGGGCCCGCTGCCCTCGACCTGCGCGACCTGCGCAAGAGCTTCGGCAAGACCGAGATCATCCGGGGCGTGAGCCTGTCGATCCCACGCGGCGAGCGTCACGCGATCATCGGCCCGAACGGAGCCGGAAAGTCGACGCTGTTCAACCTGATCTCGGGACGTTTTCCCGCCACGAGCGGCCGGATCGGGCTCAACGGCGAGGACATCACCGGCAGGCGCCCGTTCGAGATCAACCGCAAGGGGCTCTCGCGCAGCTTCCAGATCACCAACATCTTCCCGAGGATGTCGGTCTACGAGAACGTGCGTTGCGCCACGCTGTACGCGCTCGGCTATCGCTATTCGTGCTGGCACCGGCTGGCGAAGCTCGCCGACGCGGCCGAGCGCGCCGACGACGTGCTGCAGCGAATCGGCCTGCGCAACCGGCGCGACACGCCGGCCGGAACGCTCACCTACGCGGAGCAGCGGGCGCTCGAGATCGGCATCACGATCGCGGGCGGCGCGGACGTGATCCTGCTCGACGAGCCCACCGCGGGCATGAGCCGTTCGGAGAGCGACCGGGCGGTCGAGCTGATCCGGCGCGTCACCGAGGGCAAGACGCTGGTCATGGTGGAGCACGACATGAGCGTCGTCTTCGGGCTGGCCGACCGCATCTCGGTGCTGGTGTACGGCGAGGTCATCGCGACCGACACGCCGGCCGGCATCCGCGGCAACCGCGCGGTGCAGGAGGCCTACCTCGGCACGTCGGCCGCCGGGTCCTGAGCGCGAGACGGAAAACGCATGGCCGCACCGATCCTCGAAGTCGAGAACCTGCACGCCTACTACGGCAAGAGCCACGTTCTGCACGGCGTGGACCTCTCGATCGGCGCCGGCGAGATCGTCAGCCTGCTCGGCCGCAACGGCGTCGGGCGTTCGACCACCGTAAAGGCGATCATGGGCCTGGTCGACGCGACCGGGCGCGTGGAGTTCAAGGGCCAGCCGATCCGCGGGCTCGAGGCCTACCGGATCGCGCATCGCGGGCTGGGCTACGTGCCGGAGAGCCGCGACATCTTCCCGACGCTCACCGTCGAGCAGAACCTGCTCCTCGGGATGAAGGGCAAGCGCCCGGGGCGCTGGTCGTTCGAGGACATGTACCGGATGTTCCCGCGGCTGCGCGAGCGACAGCACACGCAGGCCGGCGTGCTCTCGGGCGGCGAGCAGCAGATGCTCACGCTGTGCCGCACGCTGATGGGCGACCCGGACCTGATCATGATCGACGAGCCGACCGAGGGGTTGGCGCCGAAGATCGTGGAGCTGGTGGCCGACTACCTGAACGAGCTGAAGAACCGGGGCATTTCGGTGCTGCTGGTCGAGCAGAAGCTGGCGATCGCGATGAGGATCTCGCAGCGCGTCTACGTGATGGGGCACGGGCACATCGTGTTCGAGGGCACGCCGCAGCAGCTGAGCGCGAACGCGCAGGTGCGGCGCGAGTGGCTCGA
>OEIU01000993.1_pt1 | contig 21173 bp, 18 predicted proteins | sample 1539221 | NCBI WGS metagenome assembly OEIU01 (sample SAMN03792071, study PRJEB22550) | activated sludge metagenome | feature: wastewater treatment plant; material: activated sludge; isolation source: Wastewater treatment plant of a petroleum refinery complex | place: Argentina: Zarate | collected...
CGCCATCGTGCGCGCCAACGACACGCGCGCGGAAGTCGCCGATCAGGTGAAGTCGATGGGCGCCGAATTCGTCAAGGTCGATTACGACGAGGACGGCGGCGGCGGCGGCGGCTACGCCAAGGTGATGAGCGAGGGCTTCCAGGCGGCGCAGCGCGCCATGTACGCCAAGCAGGCCAAGGACTCCGACATCATCATCACGACCGCGCTCATTCCGGGCAAGCCGGCGCCGAAACTCATCACCGCCGACATGGTGAAGTCGATGAAGCCCGGCAGCGTGATCGTCGATCTCGCCGCCGAGCAGGGCGGCAATTGCGAGCTGACCGTGCCCGGCCAGTCGGTGGTCCGCGACGGCGTGACCATCATCGGCTACACCGACCTGCACAGCCGTCTCGCCAAGCAATCCTCGACGCTCTACGCCACCAACCTGCTGCGCCTCACCGAGGAGCTGTGCAAGGCCAAGGACGGCCAGATCGTCGTCAACATGGACGACGACGCCATCCGCGGCTTCACGGTGATCAAGGACGGCGAGATCACCTGGCCGGCGCCGCCGCTGAAGCTCCCCGCCCCGCCTCCGCCCAAGCCGGCCGCGGCTGCGGCCGCCGCCGCGCCTGCGCCTGCCGCGAAGAAATCGTCCGGCCACGGCCACGGCGCGCCGAGCGAGCCCATGGCGCTCAAGACGCTGCTGATCGCCTTCGGAATCGGCGCGCTTCTCTTCCTGCTCGTCGGCGCCTATGCGCCGCCCGCCTTCCTCAGCCACTTCACCGTCTTCGTGCTGGCGATCTTCGTCGGCTACATGGTGGTGTGGAACGTGACGCCGGCGCTGCACACGCCGCTGATGAGCGTCACCAACGCCATCTCGTCCATCATCGCGATCGGCGCGCTGCTGCAGATCTGGCCGCCGGGCTCGCCCGACCGGCCGGATATCTGGATCCTCATCATCGCATTCGTCGGGCTCACGCTCACCACCATCAACATGTTCGGCGGCTTCGCCGTGACGCGCCGCATGCTGGCGATGTTCCAGAAGTAAGGGGACGGGAAACATGTCCAGCAGCATCGTCACGGCCGCCTATATCGGCGCCACCATTCTCTTCGTCCTCTCGCTCGGCGGCCTCTCGAATCCCGAGACCGCCAAGCGCGGCAACTGGTACGGCATAACAGGCATGGCGATCGCCGTGCTCGCCACCGTGTTCGGCTGGCGCGTCGTCGGCAATGTCGAAATTCCGATCGTCGTCGGCTGGGGGCTGATCTTCATCCTGCTCGCCATGGCGATCGGCGGCGCGGTCGGCCTCTACGCCGCCAAGACCGTGCAGATGACGCAGATGCCCGAGCTCGTCGCGATCATGCATTCGCTGGTCGGCTTCGCCGCCTGCGCGATCGGCTTCGCGAGCTATATCGACACATCGACGGTGTTCGCGAGCCACGCCGAGCACACGATCCATCTGGTTGAAATCTACGTCGGCATATTGATCGGCGCGGTGACCTTCACCGGCTCGGTCATCGCCTTCGGCAAGCTGTCGGGCCGCATCGACGGCAAGCCGCTGCTCTTGCCGGCGCGCCACTGGATCAATCTCGCGGGCCTGATCCTCGTCGTCATCCTCGGCCGGTTCTTCCTCGGCGCGGAGACGATCGCGGGCGGCATGTTCCCGCTGATCGTGATGACGCTCATCGCGCTCGCCTTCGGCGTGCACATGGTGATGGCGATTGGCGGCGCGGACATGCCGGTCGTGATCTCGATGCTGAACTCCTACTCAGGCTGGGCGGCGGCGGCGACGGGCTTCATGCTGTCGAACGACCTGCTGATCGTCGTCGGCGCGCTGGTCGGCTCGTCCGGCGCGATCCTCAGCTACATCATGTGCCGCGCGATGAATCGCAATTTCATCTCGGTGATCGCCGGCGGCTTCGGCACGACGGCGACGTCGTCGTCGAGCGCCGCCGCAGCGCCAGCCGGCGAGGTCAAGTCGATCAGCGCCGCCGAGACGGCGGACATGCTGTCGGAGGCCAAGAGCGTCATCATCGTGCCAGGCTACGGCATGGCGGTCGCGCAGGCCCAGCACGCGGTCTACGAAATGACCAAGCTGCTGCGCGACAGGGGCGTCAACGTGCGCTTCGGCATCCATCCGGTCGCCGGTCGCATGCCCGGCCACATGAACGTGCTGCTGGCCGAGGCGAAAGTGCCCTACGATATCGTCTGCGAGATGGACGAGCTGAACGACGACTTCCCGAATACGGACGTCGCCATGGTGATCGGCGCCAACGACATCGTGAACCCGGCGGCGCAGGACGATCCGGGCAGCCCGATCGCCCGCATGCCGGTGCTCGAGGTCTGGAAGGCCAAGCACTCGATCGTGATGAAGCGCTCGATGGCGTCCGGCTACGCCGGCATCGACAATCCGCTCTTCTACAAGGACAACAACCTGATGCTGTTCGGCGACGCCAAGAAGACGCTCGACGAGGTCGTCGCCGCGCTGAAGGCGAAATAACGCAAATGTCATCCCGGACGGCCGAAGGCCGATCCGGGAACCAGACCCGAGAATCGCGCTGGATCCGGCTCTCCGCTTCGCTCTCTGGCGAAGTCGCCAACTTCAAGGCAAGTCGGCAATAGCCGACTTGCCGGCGGCGACGTCTGCCCGACCGGGATGACAGAGAGGAGCACAAAACAAAAAGGCCGGTCTTTCGGACCGGCCTTTTTGTTCGCGTATCGCGAAAAATCAGAGCGTCAGCACCGCGAGCAGGATCACGCAGCCGACGCAGAACACCGCGCCCCATTTGAACAGGTTCACGAAGAGGTCGTAGGTCTTCTCGTGCTCGACGTAATCCATGTCCGGGTGGCCATAGGATTGGATCGCGTTACCGTCGTTCGCCATGCTCCCCTCGGGGTTGTCGGTTATGTCTTGTTCCTCATAGCTCAGGCCCCGGCCGCGGGCAACGGGGTCAGGCCAGCCCCGCCGCCTTCAGCGCGGCCGCCTGGTCCGCCGCCAGCCGCTCCAACCTGAAATCGCCCAGCGCCGCCTCGAACATGCGGTGGTAGTTCAGCTCCGCGCCGAGATGCAGGAAGACCGCGCCGAGGCCCACCGCGGCACGGTCGAGGAACACGAATTCGCGCGGGACCGTCACCGGCCCCTTGTTCTTGAGCGCCTGATGCACCGTGAAGGCCTCGCGCCGTCCGTACTTGCCGGGCTCGACGCCGTCGGCCACCGAGCGCACGCGATCCTCCAGCAACGGTCCGTAGATGAAGCGCGCCCAGATGTTGAGCGTCTCGATCACGTCCTTCTTCAGGCCCTTGAAGCCCCAGGTCTCGTAGGCGTGGACGATGCGCGCCTCGTCGTTCTGCTGCAGCCCGCGATAGAGGTCGACGACGCCGCCGACGAATTTCGGCGGGAAGATCCGCACGCAGCCGTAGTCCAAGAGGTTGATGCCCGCGCCTTCCTCGAACACGCTGTAATTGCCGAGATGCGGGTCGCCGTGGATGACGCCGAAGCGCGAGAACGGCAGCCACCAGGCCGTGAACATGGCCGCGCCGATGCGGTTGCGCACATCGAGCGGCGCGGTCTTGAAGGTCAGCAGTTTCTCGCCGTCGAGCCAGTCCATCGTCAAAAGCCGCCCGGTCGACAGTTCCGGCCGCACCTTCGGCGTGCGCACGTCCGCGGCGCTCGCCAGCATATGCCCGTAGAGCGCGGCGTTCTTGGCCTCGCGCGTGTAGTCCAGCTCCTCGCGCACCCGCGCGCCGATCTCTTTCGCCGCCTCCGTCGTGTCGATGACGGGCTCGAAGCGGCGGTGGATGGCAAAGAGAATGTCGAGTTGGCCGAGATCGGCTTCGACCGCCGATTTCATGTCGGGATATTGCAGCTTGCAGGCGAGCGACGTGCCGTCCCGCGCGACCGCCCGATGCACCTGGCCGAGCGAGGCGGCGGCGGACGGCTTCAGGTCGAAGGATTTGAATTTCGACTGCCAGTCCGACCCGAGCTCGGCCTGCATCCGCCGCTTGACGAAGGCGGCCCCCATCGGCGGCGCATCCGACTGCAGCTTGGAGAGTTCGTCGGCATATTCGGGCGGCAGCAGGTCCGGAATGGTCGCCATCAACTGCGCGACCTTCATCAGCGGCCCCTTGAGCCCGCCGAGCGCCCTGGCGAGCGCGGCCGCATTGCTGGCGTCGCGCCCGGAGGTCCGCCCGCCTGTGAGCTGCTGCGCGGCGAAACGGGCCGCAACCCCGCCGACATTGGCGCCCACCTTGGCGTAGCGCGCGGCGCGGGCGGAAAAACGGTTGGCTTCGCGATCGGTCATGGGAGCAATCTAAGGAGTGCGCCGCCCCATTTCACCTTGTCGCGGGACAAGTCCGTGTTATTATAACATTCGTAATAACGAAACTGCTCTGATGAACGCCCCGTCCAAGCCCGGTTTCGCGACCCTCAAGGTGACCCAGGTCGGCAATTCGCTCGGCGTTGTACTGCCGCGCGACGTGCTGGCCGAGCTCGACGTCGACAAGGGTGACAAGCTCTATCTGACGAAATCGCCCGACGGCTATCGCGTCACCAAGACCGACCCCGATTTCGAGCGTCGCATGAAGCTGGCGCGCGAGATCATGAAGAAACGCCACAACGTCCTGCGCGAACTGGCCAAGTAGCCGCCATGGCCGAGTGGCGGTTTCTCGATCACGCGATCATCCTCGCGGTTCACGAGGAGCAGCTCGCGCAACACGGCGGCGGCGTGGGGTTGCGCGATGAAGGACTGCTGGAATCCGCGCTCGCCCGGCCCGTCAATCTCGCCGCCTACGATCCGGAAGCTGATGCGGCGGCGCTCGCGGCCGCCTATGCCTTTGGCGTCGCCAGGAACCATCCCTTCATCGACGGCAACAAGCGCACGGCCTTCGTCGCGATGGAATTGTTTCTGATGGACAATGGCTTCATCCTCGTGGCGACAGACGAAGACGCATTAATGGCGATGTTGCGGCTGGCGGCGGGCGAGGCGCGCGAGGAGGAGTATGCGCGCTGGATCAAGGCGAACACCGTATCGGAATGACGGCCGGCCTTACACCTCCCGCACGCTCGCCATCCCGGCCTTACGCGCCGCCCTGATGAAGCTCCTGTCGAACGTCGCCAGCCCTTCGCAATCCGCGGCCGCCAACAGATGCAGCGCATCGGCGAAATCCAGGCCGGCATCGGCAAGGTCGAGCGCTTGCGCGAGCGCGGCTGGGTCTTCGACAGAGACTGTTTTCAACCCGGAAAAGGCCCGCAACGCCCGAGTGACTTGTGCAGGGGAGTACCCATAGAGACTGCGCAAGACCCACTCGCATTCCAGCATGACCGTTCTACTGACGAACACCTCGGCGCCATCTACCAGCGCGAGCGCCTTTCGCGACTGTACGGGGTCGTCGCGAGTCAGAAAGCGAATGACGACATTCGTATCAATCGCGATCATGCCGACGCTTCGCTTCGGCCAGGACGCTTGCGTTCATCTCGTCGATCGACTTCGGCTTGCCGGCAAACGGCAGGGAGCCGAAGACGTCTTCGGATTTTGTCGGCTCGAAGTGCGGCGCGGACTTGAGCAATACGCCATCGGCCGTTTCCTCGACCGAAAGGCGCGTCCCGGCTTCCCAACGCCGACGCGCACGGATGGGTTTCGGCAGGATGACCTGCCCTTTCGTCGAAACGATTGTGGTGGCCTTGGGCGACGCCATGGTGTCCAGTCCAGCAGGTAAGACGAGCGTAAGATAAGTCGGTCCAACGCTGTTTTCAACCCGCCACCGCCTCCATCCCCTCCAGCTCCACGATCAGCTCCTCGATCATCCCCAATCCGATATTCCAGAACGCCGGGTCCGTCGCATCCAGCCCGAACGGCGCCAGCAGCTCCGAATGGTGCTTGGCGCCGCCGGCCTTCAGCATGTCGAAATAGCGTTCCACGAACCCATGCTCGGCGCGCCGATAGACGCCGTAGAGCGAATTCACGAGGCAATCGCCGAAGGCGTAGGCGTAGACGTAGAAGGGCGAATGGATGAAGTGTGGAATGTAGGCCCAGAAGGTCTCGTAGCCCGGCTGCAGCCTGATCGACGGACCGAGGCTCTCGCCCTGCACGCTCATCCAGATTTCGCACAATTGGTCCGCCGTCAGTTCGCCTTCGCGGCGGCGCGTGTGGACTTCGCGCTCGAACGTGTAGAAGGCGATCTGGCGCACGACCGTGTTGATCATGTCCTCGACCTTGGAGGCGAGCAGCGCACGCCGCTGCGCGACATCCGTGGTCTTCGCCAGCAATGCGCGAAACGTCAGCATCTCGCCGAACACGCTCGCGGTTTCCGCCAGCGTCAGCGGCGTCTGCGCCATCAAGGCGCCCTGGCCGGCGGCCAGCACCTGATGCACGCCATGGCCGAGCTCGTGGGCGAGCGTCATCACATCGCGCGGCTTGCCCTGGTAGTTGAGCAGCACATAGGGGTGCGCGGACGGCACGGTCGGATGCGCGAAGGCGCCAGGCGCCTTGCCCGGCCGCACGGGCGCATCGATCCAGCGCCCGTCGAAGAAGCGGCTGGCGATGTCGGCCATTTCCGGCGCGAAGCCGGCATAGGCCGAGAGCACCGTCTCGCGCGCGTCGGTCCATGAATAGATGCGCTGCGGAACCTGCGGCAGCGGCGCGTTGCGGTCCCAATGGTTGAGCGCGTCCTTGCCGAACCATTTCGCTTTCAGCTTGTAGTAGCGGTGCGACAGGCGCGGATAAGCCGCGCGCACCGCCGCCACCAGCGCGTCCACCACCTCGCGCTCGACGCGGTTGGCGAGATGGCGGGAGTCGGCGACGTCGCTGAACTTGCGCCAGCGGTCGGAAATCTCCTTGTCCTTGGCGAGCGTGTTGGTGACGAGCGCGAAGGTGCGCAGATTGTCCTTCAGCGTCGCGGCGATCGCGTCGGACGCCTTGTGGCGCACGTCTTCGCTCGTGTCCTGCATCATCGACAATGTCGGCTCGAGCGTCAGCTCCTTGCCGTCCACCTTGAAGCGCAGGCTCGCGATCGTCTCGTCGAACAGGCGGTTCCAGGCGCCATGGCCGGTCACCGACTTTTCGTGGAACAGCTTTTCGAGCTGGTCATCGAGCTCGTGCGGCTTGTCCTTGCGGATGTCGACCAGCCAGGGCTTCCAGTGTTCGAGCGGGCCGGAGGCCATCGCCTTTTCGAGCACGTCGTCGTCGATGCGATTGAGCTCGAGCTGGAAGAACAGCAGGTCGGTCGAATAATCCGTCACCTTCTCGCGCGTGTCGCCGTAGAATTTCGCGCAGGCCGGATCGGTCGTGTTGCCGGCGTAGACGAGGCCCGCATAGCTCATGATGCGGCCGAGCAGGTCCTGCAGCGCCTCGAATTCGCGCAAAGCCTCAGCGAGCCGCGCGCTCGCGTGCTCGCCGTGGGCGGCCTCCGCGAGCTTGCCGCGCCACTTGGCTGCGAAGGCGCGGCAATCCTGTTCGGCGCGCGCGAGATCGGCGACGAATTGGGGAGAATCGAGCCCGCTGTAGAGGTCGGCGAGGTTCCATTCGGGCAGCGGCCCGAGTTCTGCGGTCGCGGTCATGCAAGGTCCATCGTGAATCAACGCCCGCACAATATAGGGTTTCGGCGGCGTTTTCGCCGCCCCTGCCGCCGTCGGGCGGGCCGCGGACGCCCGGCGCGCCGGCGATTGTGCCGATAAGCGACAAACCGCGGGCGGCCATTAAGCGGGCATTTACCCTAATCGTCGAGCATCCCGTTCCGAGAAGGCGACCGGCTAGCGCCCGAGAGGACTTGATGATTTCGAACGTATTGATTGCCGATGACGATCCCGTTCAGCGCCGGCTTCTCGAAGCCATGGTCCGGCGCTTCGGCTACGAGGCCGAGACGGTCGAAAGCGGCGATCAGGCTCTGGCCCGGCTCGAGCGGCCGGAAGGCCCGGCGATCGACCTGCTGATTCTCGATCTCGTCATGCCCGATCTCGACGGCATGGGCGTGCTGGCGAAAATGCGCGAGCGCAAGATCGGCGCGCCGGTCATCGTGCAGACCGCGCACGGCTCGATCGAGGCGGTCATCTCCGCCATGCGCGCGGGCGCGTATGATTTCGTGGTCAAGCCCGTCGGCGCCGAGCGCCTGCAATTTTCGATCAAGAACGCCTTGCGCGCCGATGCGCTTGAAGAGGAAATCCGCCGCATCAACCGCCGCGCCACCGGCACGCTCACCTTCAAGGATCTCGTCTTCTCCGGCGAGGAGATGGCGCGCATCGTGCGCCTCGGCGAGCGCGCCGCGAAATCGACCATTCCCGTCCTGCTCGAAGGCGAATCGGGCGTCGGCAAGGAACTCGTCGCGCGCGCGATCCAGGGCGGCTCGGATCGCAAAGGGCGGCCCTTCGTCACCGTCAATTGCGGCGCCCTGCCCGAGAACCTCGTCGAATCCATCCTGTTCGGCCATGAGAAGGGCGCCTTCACCGGCGCGGTCGACAAGCACGTCGGCAAGTTCCAGGAGGCCAACGGCGGCACGCTGTTCCTGGACGAAATCGGCGAACTGCCGCTGGAAGCGCAGGTGAAACTGCTGCGCGCGCTGCAGGAGGGCGAGATCGATCCCGTCGGCGCCAAGCGGCCGGTGCGCGTCGACATCCGCCTCATCTCCGCCACCAACCAGAACCTCATCGAACTGGTGAAGGCCGGCAGGTTCCGCGAGGACCTCTACTATCGCCTGAACGTCTTCCCCATCACCATACCGCCGTTGCGCGCGCGAAAAGGCGACATCGGCGAGTTGGCCCGCCGTTTTTGCGCACGGTTCGCCGCGGAAGAGGGCAAGAAGATCCGCGGCCTCACCGCAGAGACGCTGTCGCTGCTGGCCGCCTATGACTGGCCGGGCAACGTGCGCCAGCTCGAGAACGCGCTTTTCCGCGCGGTGGTGCTGGCGGACGGCGACGAACTGACGGTCGCGGAATTCCCGCAGATCGCGGCCCAGGTCGACGGCTTCGACGTGCGCGTGCCCGTCGCTCCCGCCCAGCAGCCGGCGGCGACCCGCGTCGAGCGTGAGATCGTGCGCGTGGAAGTCCGCGATCCCAACACGCGCAAGATGCTCGACGAGCACGGCGAAGTGCGCAAGCTCGACGATCTCGAGGCCGAAGCCATCAGGTTCGCGCTCGCCCACTATCGCGGGCAGATGTCGGAAATGGCGCGCCGCCTCGGCATCGGCCGCTCGACGCTCTACCGGAAAATGAAGGAATACGGCCTCGACGACGGCGCTGGCGACAAGATCGTCGGCGACGAAGGCTCCCACGCCGCCTGAGAGTTTGGCTCGAAATTCAAGAATCTTCGTCATGAGTATCTGACTCGAAATTGCGGCGTGGGCGCAAAACGATCGGTTCCGTCATTGCGAGGAGCGGAGCGACGAAGCAATCCATCCCCCAACCTTCCCAGATTGACGGATGGATTGCTTCGCTTTCAGACGAAATCGGCAACAGCCGATTTCTGTCGAGCTCGCAATGACGGCTCGCTTGAATTGCGGGCCAGGCTCTGAGGAGACGCGAGGCGCCGTCTCGAAGGGCGGCAACGGCGAAACCGCTGGGTTTGCCACCCTTCGAGACGCGCCACCCAAGTCGGGCTTGCCCGACTTGGGCATTTCATGTCGATCTCGGGCGAGCCCGAGATCGATGGCGCTCCTCAGGATGAGGATTCGAGCTATGGGTCAGATCGCACGCCGACCATCAGGCGCTGCTATGGCTGCGCTCCCACCACAATTCGCCGAGCGACAGCGCCGCGACCGCGAGGCCGAGGACGACATGGACGGCCGCCGCATGCGGAATGGAGGCGAAGCCGGCGAGCCACGGCGCAGCCGCGGCCAAAACGCCCAGCGCGACGTCGACCTCCTCGAAGAGATGCCGCAGTTCGGCGAGCGCCACGATGGCGCAGGCGACGATCGCGAGTCCCGCGACGATGCTGCTCGTCGTCGCGCGCTCGCTGGCGCCGTAGCCGAGCGCCCATGGCGCGACGAGAAAAGCGATTCCGATCAGAAGCGTGAGGAAATCGAGCCTGTTCGCAGGCTGTGCGCCGGCGCTTGTCATCTGACCCTCCCTGAGTGCGCCCCGCCCTCTTGCCGCAGATAGCGTCGCGAATCCGGGCGTCCAGCGCGTGACTCAGCGAACGGCGACGATGAACAGACGCGGATAGGGCAGCAGGATCACGCCGTCGTCGCGCGGCGCATATTCCTTGATGATCTCGCGCCGGTAGGACGCGAGGAAGGATTCGCGCTCCTTCTCGGTCAACGGATTGAGAAACGGCCGGAGCGCCGAGCCCGCGAACCAGTCGACCACGCCCTGTGCGCCGTCGAGCGGATGCACATAGGTCGTGCGCCACAATTCCAGCCGCGCGCAATGCGGGCGCAGCCAGTCGTAGTAATCCTGCGCGTCGGCGATCACCGCGCGCGACTTCACGACCGGCATCAGCCGCTCGCGCCAGGGCCCGTCGACCGCGATCATCCGCATCAGCGCATGCGCCGCCTCGCGCGCCGTGTCGGGCATCTGCACGGCGAGGCATCCGCCCTGCGGCAGGAAGGAGGTCAGATTCGCGAAGAGTTCCTGATGATCCGGCGTGAATTGCAGGACGGAATTCGCGAAGATGAGGTCCGGCGCATGGTCGGGCCGGAAGCCGTCGACGCTGTCGCGCAGGAAACGCGCGTCGGGCACGCGCTCGCGCGCATGAGCCAGCATCGCCTCCGACGTATCGACGCCGATCAGTTCGGCTGACGGAAAACGACGGCGCAGAAGCTCCGTGCTGTTGCCCGGTCCGCAGCCGAGATCATAGACGAAGCCGGGATTCGACAAGGGCGTCTGCGCCAGCAGGTCCCGCACGGCGCGCGTGCGTTCGCCCTCGAACTTGAGATAGAGGGCCGGGTTCCAGTCGCCATGCGCGGCCGGCCGCCGGCCGTCTCCAGCGTTCATCAACATCCATCCGGTCGTTCGCCGGATGCTTCCAGCGCGCCCGCCCCGGTCAGGCCACCGGAAACAGGCGGCTGAGAATAGCCAGCAGGACCAGCCCGGCAAGACCGAGGCCGAGGCTCCAGCCGATCAGTTTCTTCTCGATCGGCAGCAGCGGCTCGGTCTCGTCGCTGTCGAGTTCGCGGCGAAGGTCTGTATTGCTCATGGTCTTGTCCTTGCGAATGCCGGGTCAGCCCGCGAGCGGCGGCTTCACGCCCGCGAAGAAGATCCAGGAGATGAAGAGGCCGAACCAGATGACGAAGCCGAACAGCGAGACCACGTAGACCGCCGCGAGCTTGCCGAGCCCGTCTTCCCACAGCTTGCGGAAATTCGAGAGGACGCCGATCGAGAAGAAGGTGAGGATGAAGAAGATCACGCGGAAGGCGTTGGCTTCCGACACGGCGGCGACCAGCTTGCCGTTGGCGGCGGCCGGCGTGCCCAGCGCCAGCGCGAGGCCGATCGCGAAGGTGATGATGAAGCCCAGAATGAACTTCGGGAAGCGCTGCCAGATCTCGCGGGCGTTGGCGCGTCCGCCGCCGGCCTGCGGATTGATGTGGTTCGTCCAGATATAGGCGAGAATGAAGGCCCACACGCCGATGAAGACGTCGATGAACACCTTCACCGTCGCCGTCACGCCGAGAATCCAGCCCGGCTGATATTTGATTCCCTCGGCCGCCGCCTTGGCGAGCAGCAGCGATTCCGTAATGCCGCCGGCGGCCACCGCCGCGCCGTCCGTCTTCACCGCGAGGCCCATCCACGCCGCCGCCACGAGCGGCTCGTGCGCGAGAAAGGTCTGCGCGAAGAAGGGCAGGATCAGCACTTCGACCACGGCGAAGACGACGACGAGCGATGAAACGAGCACCGCGACCTGGGGCCGCGCGCGAATGGCGCCGCCGGTGGCGATGGCGGCCGCCACGCCGCAGATCGAAATGCCCGAGGCGAGCGGCGCGGCCCACTCGCGCTTGAAGCCGAAGAACCGGCGCGCGACGTAATAGACCACGGCCCAGTAGATCAGATAGGCCTCGATGATCGCCGCCACGCCGCGCAGCAGCAGCGAGGAGGCGAGATTGAGCTTGCCCGCCGCCGTCACCGCGATGAAGGCGCCGAGAATGACGATGGCGATCTTGATGTAGAGCTCCGGCCGGATCGCTTCCTTCAGCCAGTCGGCGAAACGCGGGAAGAAATTGGCGATGACGAGCCCGACGATGAGCGCGACGATGAAGCCGCCCTCGCTCGTCAGCTTCAGCGACCAGGACACGCCGAATTTGGCGGCGTCGGCCGGCGTCACGACGGCGAAATTCGCCCAGGAGCCGATGATCCAGCTCGCATAGGCGATGAAGAAGACGATCGTGAACGCCGCCGCGAACCGCCCGACGTTCGCGCCGAGCGCATAGGCGCCGAGCGACAGCGCCGCGAGCAGTGCGACATAGGTCGAAATCAGCGCGCCGACGCCGCCGAGCGCCGCATAGGCCTTGGACAGCGGCGACAGGGCCTTGGTGGCGTCCGTCCAGACCGATGTCGAGACGACCCAGCCGAGCAGGTCGGCGCCCGCAAGCGACGCAAGCGCGACGCCGAAGACGACGAGACCGAGGACGAGCGCGAGCACGTCTTCGGTGAGCAGCGGACGCGACCTCCGCGCCGGGAGCGAAACATCTGACATGCGTTTAGGACTCCGGCTTTGCAGCAAGCGCTTTTGCAATGCACAATCGTCGTCGAGACGTTCTCAAAGTCAACCGGAATGTTCTTTTTAAAGAACGCTCGGGTTGAGGAGCTTTCTGTTTCGGCGCGGGCGCGGCGGAGGAAATTCTTCTCTTCGCGCCAAGTGCTTCCAAGTGCTTCCCAACGCTTCGGCCAGAGCGCGCCCGGCGTGAAAGGGCGTCTCGCGGCGCTCCGACGTTTCCGGAGCGATCGGGATCAGGCTTACGCCGCCTCGATCGCCTCCTCGTCGCAGATGATCTTGGCGGCTTCGGCGCTTTCGCGCGCGACGTCCACCTTGAGGTGGCGCACCGGCGTCGTCGCCTTTCCGCCCTCGGCGAAATGATCGAAGAAGATGCGCATGACCGCGCTCACGCCCACGGGCGTGAGCTGCCGCATCGATTCGGCATAGAATTTCGCCGCGTTCGGCCCGAAGGTCACCACGTCGTAGGACGGGAAATAGGCGATGTTTTCGCGCGCCGCCGACACTTCGTCGGCCGCCACGCGAAGAATCGACTTGGAGGCCGAATTCGACACCAGCACGTGACGCGGAACCTGCGTCGCCGCGATCGGCACCGGCGACACGGAGGTGATGATCCGCGCCTTGGGATTGATCGCGTGCAGCTTGTCGACGAAGGCGAGGAAATCCCCGGAGACTTCCGACACGCGCGAATTCCAGAATGCGTATTTGTCGGGATCGTATTGCCCGCCGTCGACGCCCGGCGCGATCTGCAGCACCGCCCCGTCGGACTTGTGCACCCAGGCTTCCGTCAGGCCGAAGGTGAACAGAAACACGTCCAGCGTCTGGAACATGTTCCGCACGGCGGCGAGGTGTTTCTCGCGCTCCGCGCGAACCTCCTCGGCCGTGGCGTAGCCGTCCGGGTTGACACGCGGGCGGAACGGATCGACGAAGCGCCCGTCCTTGCGCGTCCACACGTCCAGCTCCGGCTTGAACAGGCCGAAGGCGCGATCGAACAATTGCAGCAATTGCCGCGTGGTATAGATGTTGCCGTAGCGGCAGGAATAGACGCCGTATTGGAGATGCTCGGCTTCCGCGGCGCTCATGCCGGCCGGCGGCGTCTCCACCTGGTAATAATGGAAGCCGCTCTGCTGCAGGCGCTTGGCCAGATGCTGCGCGAAGCACGAGCCGCCGGTCGCCACCTTGTCGGTCGGCGCGATCCGGAACGGCAGGTCGACGATCGGGTCGATGGCGAAGGGCGGCAGGCCGGCCACGGCCTTGCGCCAGAACCGGTGGTCGGGTAGGTCGCTGTAGGGATTGGAGGACAAGGGCATTCTCCTGAGCCTTGCGCCAAAATAGGCGCGCCGCCCTCTCTTGTCACGCCGGGCGTCCCGCGCCGGCCGGGCCAGCCGAAGTGCTCTGAAGCCATGTTCTCACTGCTCGACCGCCAGATCGCGCGCCATTGGCGGGACAAGACCTTCGCACGGCCGGCAAGGGCCGCGGGCAAGCCCGCCCGGAGACTGGCCGTGGTCGGTAATTGCCAGAGCTTCGGCTACGCCTTTGCGCTGAAACTGTTCGATCCCTCGCTCGTCGTCGACCGCTATCCGCTCGTCGCGCCGTCCTTCACCGACCTGAAGGCCCTGCGCGCGGCCCTGGCCGATTACGACCTTGTCTTTTCTCAGGATTTCGGCCCCCAAATCCTGCGCGACAATGCGACCTCGGACGCCCTGTTTTCGGACATGCCGGCCGTCATCCGCCTGCCGACCGTCAATTTCTACGGGTTCCACCCCGACACCATCCATCTGCTCGACCCGACGAAGAACTACCGGTTCATTCTCGGTCCGGCGGGCGTCTACCATTCCGCGCTGGCGCTGTTCGGCCATATCGCGGGCTTCTCGGTCGAGCAGACCGAAGCGCTGTTCACGCACGAAGTCTTCGCCTTCGTCGGCTATCTCGACGTCTGGCCGAGCGCGGTCGAGGAAGTGTTGCGCGCCGGCGAGGCGGCCGGCATGAAGCTCGACGGCGCCGTCGCCCGCTGGGCGCGCGGGCGAGCGTTCATGTATACGCCGACCCATCCGCGCCCCCAGGTGCTGTTCGATATCGCCAGAATCGCCATGGGCAAGGCCGGCCTGCGCGCCCAGGCGCTCGACACCGACGATTACGCCGTCGACGATCTCTCGCGCGACTACATCCTGCCCGTCTATCCGCCGCTGGCCGAGCATTACGGCCTCGCCGGCTCGACCGTGCTGAAGCTCGCCCATTACCGCTTCAGCCGCGGCGTGGGCGAGATGCTGTCGCTCCCCGACTATATCGCCCGCTCCTTCGCCCATTACGCCGAGCGCAAGCGCGCGCAGCTCGCGCACGAGCGCGTCGACCAATGGCTCGGCGACGCGGAAATTGCGCGCACGCTCGGGCTTCTGTCGGCGCAGGAACTGAAGCGGCGGGCGCTCGCGCGCTGAGATCGCGGCGGGAGCTTGTCAGGCCCGGCCTTAGCCTTTACCCCTGCGCGCCGATGCTCTCCGAGATCGATCACCAGCTTCTGCACGTGTGGAACCGCCGGCTGCGCGGGCGCGAAAGCGGCGCGCCGCGCATCGCCGTGGTCGGCAATTGCCAGAGTTTCGGCATCGCTTACGGCATGAAGCTGCTGGTCCCCCAAGCCCACGTCGATCGCTTCACCATCGTGCGCAAGGGCGTGACCACGCTCAACATGCTGGCGAAAACCCTCGAGAGCTACGACCACGTCTTTTCGCTCGAGTTCCAGCCGGGCTTCGTCCGCGGCGGCGGCTGGGAAGAGCTGAAGGCGCTGCTGCCGCGCGTTTCGCCCATCCCCAGCATCGTCTTTTCGGGCTTTCACCCCGACACGATCTACATTCTCGATCCGACGCGATCAGGCTTTCCGATCGAGGGCCCGACCGGTCCCTACCATTCGGCCATCGCGCTGTTCGCCTGGCTGCGCGGCATGAGCGTGGACCAGACCGTGGCGCTCTTCGGCGAGCCCCTGTTCGAGGCGCTCGGCTATTTCGACGTCTGGGAGGATTCCGCCCGGGAATTTCTCGAGCTCGCCCGGGCGTCCGGGCTCGATCTGTCCGCCGAGCTCGTGCGCTGGAGCCGCTCGGGGCCGTTCATGTATTCCATGAACCACCCCAAGGCCCACGTCCTGTTCGACGTCGCCAAGGCTCTGCTCGCCAAGGCCGGCGTGAAGACCGCGCCCGTCGAATTCGGCGATTTCGCCGTCGACGACATCGTGCGCGGCGTCGTCTTCCCGGTCTATCCGGAGATCGCCGAGCGCTACGGCCACCGCGGCGCCTATCTCTTCAAGCGGTCGAACTACCGCCTCGCCCGCAACGTCGGCCAATTCGACGACCTGCGCGGTTATGTCGCCTCGTCCTTCGAGGTCTACGCCCGCCACCAGCGCGAACAGCTCATGGCGCCGCGCATGGTGGAATGGGAGGCGAACCCGGAGGTCGGCAGGCTCTTCGATCTTCACGCCGCCGACGCCCTGACGCGGAAATACGCGCGCGGCTGATCTCAGCGCACCGCGCCCGCGCTCGGGCTCGTGCAGCGCGCGTCCGTCCGCTTGTATTCGGGCGGATCGCAGGGGCTCGTGTCCTGCGTGCATTCCCTGACGCAGTAGAAGGCCGGAACGCGCTCCGAATAATAGACGGGCGCCGCCTCGTAGGGCGCCGCGTAGACGGGCGGATAGCGATGGTGGAATTGCGCGGACGCGCCGGGCGCCGCAAGCGCGATCGCGGCCATGGAGAGGCCGCCGAGCAAGACAGGACGCATGATCCTTCTCCCTTTCTCAAAGGGAGCAAACGAAGCGGCCGCGCATCGGTTCCCCGCGCGGCCCCTTTCTGATCACCACGCCACTTTCATGCCGCCCTTGCCGGCGTAGACCGGGTTCTTCGCGCCGAACTCGCCCTCGAACGTGGCGAAGACGGCCACCTGCTGCGTGACCGCGAGATTGACGCCGCCCTTCACCTGCGCGGCGTCGCGCGAAGGCCTGGCGCCGATGATGACGAAGCTCGCGCCCGGCAGCGCGGCGAGCGTCGCCGTCTGCGAGCGGTTGGCCGACCATTCGTGACGCCAGGCGAGAGAGACCCAGGGCGTGAGGATGGCGCCGCCCATGTCGAGACGCGCCTCGACCTTCAGGCCGATGAAGGTCGGCGTGGAGTTCACGCCCTGCCCGTTGAACGACAGCGCGAACAGGCCGATGCCGCCTGCCGCCTGCTCGGTGAAGGACTTGGAGTGCAGATGCGCGATCTCGACCGCGGTGAAGGGCGTCACCGCGAAATTCTCCGACGCGATGCGGCGGCCGATCTCGAGGCGCGTGCGCACTTCCTCGGAGGTGAAGCTGCCCTGCTCCTGCTCGCCGGCCACCGCGCCGATGGCGGCGACCGTGCGGGTCGTCTTGTTGGCGAAATTCGAATAGGCGACGCTCGCCGTTCCGTAGAACGACTGGACGCGGAAGCCCGTATAGGCGCCCACATGAATGCCGGTCGCCGAACCCTGCGCATTGCCGGCGTTGAACGCGCTGGACGAGCCGCCGAGCGCGACGCCGAACAGCATGTTCGAGCCCATCTGATAGTCGACGCCCAGCGCGCCGCCGTAGGAATTCAGCTTCTGGTCGGCCGAGCCCGCGACCGTGTCGCCGTGCAGGCTGCCGCGGCCGCCGAAGCCCGAGCCCCAGACGCGCCAGCGTTGCAGGCCGTCGTCGCGGCGCGCGGACGCCGGCGCGTAATTCTGCCGCGACACCGGCCAGTCCTTGCCGTCGACGCGCGTCGGCGCATAGGCGAAGGGCTCGATGCGGCGCACGATCTGGTCGCGCGGCATGGAATCGCGCCATAGCGCCTGCTGGTCGTCGAGCACGGAGGTGAAGAGATGGCCGGTTTGCAGCGCCGCATTGGCCGCGCCGGTCACGACGCCGTCGCCCGAAAGCTGCGTGAGCGAGGCGGCGACGGACGCGTCGGAGCCCTGGTTCAACGCGAGCATGAACTGTCCGCCGAGCCCGCCGAACATCTGGCCGGAGGCGTAATAGATGGCGTTGGCGACCGACCATTGATTGCGGGTGCGCGCGAACGAACGGAAGTCGCGCAGCAGGATCGTCAGATAGACGTCGTTGGCGTCGTAGCTGAGAATGCCGGTGAAGCGCGACGCGTCGGCGATGACGCCGTCGAACTGGCCGGTGAGGCCGCCCTTGGCCTGCATGAGGATGTAGCGCGAGCCGCGCTGGTAATTGCCGTCCTGCGCCGCGCTGATCTTCACCATGCCGCCGGTGATCGTCGCCTTGCCGCCGACCAGGATGACGTCGTTGCTCGTCGCGGTGATGCGCGCGTTATAGTAGGAGCCCGGCCCGAAGCTGGCGTCGCCCGTCACCACCAGCGCGCCGATCTTGCCGCCGTCCGGGCCCATGTTGATGACGCCCGTGTTCTTCAGATACTGGATGTAGGAGCCGGCGACGTTGTTCCACGTCCCCTGGTTGTCGACCAGCGTGACGCCGTTGCTGACGATCGCGCCGTCGATCACGCCCGTGTTCTTGATCAGCGCCGCGCCGCTGGCCACGCCGATCGCGATCTGGCCCGGGTCCACCTTGATCGTCCCGGAATTGGCGAGCGTCGCCTGGCCGTCGTTGGCGTCGATCTGGACGGCCACGCCCGTGCCGGTCGCCTCGATCGCGCCCGCATTGTTGATCTTGATGTCGCCGCTCTGCGTCTGCACGGCCACGCCGGCCTTCGCGCCGGAGATGAACTTGCCGGCGTCGAGGTCGATTTCGATCGAGCCGCTGTTCGTAGCCGCGGCCACGCCGTAACCGGCCTTGCCGGAAACGTCGCCGTGAACCTGGACCTTGACCGATCCCTTGCCCGTCGCCGTCGCCACCACGCCATTGTTTCCGGCGGCGCCCCCGCCGGCGCCGATATTGACCGTGTTCCATCCGTCGACGCTGGTCGTGTCGACGCCGTCTCCGGTCGCCGTGACCGCGCCGCCGGTCGTGACGGTGACGGCGCCGACGCCCCCGGTCTCGGCCAGGATTCCGGTGGTGGCCGTTACCTTGCCCGTCGCATTGATGGTGACGTCGCCGCCGGTGGACTGGGCCCGGACCCCGAAGCCGGAACTGGTGACGTCGCCGCCGAGGTTGAGCGAGATATTGCCCGTTCCGCTGAAGGCGTAGACGCCGTCGTAGCCGCCCGTCACGTTTCCGAGAGTCGTGATGTTGACCGCGCCCGCGCCCGAGGCGCCGGCGAGAATGCCGCCGTAGCCGCCCACGACATCCGCGCCGGCCTTGATGTTGATCGCGCCGTCGGTGGTCATGGCGCGGACGCCGACATAGCCGGACACTTTCGCGCCGAGATCGAGATTGATCGCGCCCGCGCCCGTCGTGTAGGCGTCGAGACCGGCGCCGTAGCGCCCGCCCGTCAGGACGCCGCCGGAACCCGTCTTGATGTTGATATCGCCGTTGGTGGTGCGCGCGCTGAGCGCGGTGCCGGAGGCGGCGGTTATGGCGCCGTTGATGCCCGAGCCGCTCGGCGTGCCCGTGTCGATCGAGCCGTTGGTGGTCTCGAGCCGCACGCCGGCCTCGCCTTCGTAGCTCGACCCGTTCACGGAGGACGAGGCATCCATCGTGAAGCCGATATTGCCGCCGCTGGTCGGGGCGACGACGATCCCGCCCGAGGCGTTGGCGCCGGTCAGCGCGACCGTGCGGGCCTCGTTGAACGTGGCCCCGCCCATCGCCCCCGTGCACAGGTAGTCGCGCGGGCCGCCGTTGCCCGGCGTGCAGCCCGCCTGTGCGGGGCTGGCGGCGACGAGCGCGGACAGGCTCGCGGCCGCCAGAAGCGTCTGGCGCGAGGTCAATCGGTCGTGGTTCGAGCGCGTCGTCATGCCCCGACGTTAGGCGCCAGACCCTAAACCCCGGTAAGAAATCGTGTTTAATGAAAATGCCACGCATCGCAGATTTGCCCCGCCGCAAGGCTCGCGACGTCCGGACCGGCTAGACATTTTGTTCGCGGTTGGAACGTGATTTGTCAGGAATGAGGCGTTGCGGCTATTTTTCGCCATGAAGTCGCGCTATCGCGCCTCTGGACTTGGTGTCTTGCGGCGCAACGCGTTACGCGACGTTAACGCTTCTCGGCAAGATTGCGTTGACCACGATCGTGTCTCGCTGCATTGCGAAACGGGCGGCGGCGCAGGACGGACGGGGCGCGCGGAACGCGAACCGGAGCCGCAGGGCAGGCAGGGAGGCGAGTTGCCGGTATCAGCGGAAATGCGGGGCAGGCGTATAGGCCGGGCCGCCGGCGCGGCGGCTGTGGCGGCGGTCGCCTGTTTCGTTTCGACCGGCACGCAGACGGCGATCGCCAATGGCGACACCCGCACGATCTATCTCTACCACGCCCATAACAAGGACTCGATCGCGGCGACCTATCTCGTCAACGGCCGCTACGACGCCAATGTCCTGAAGCAGTTGAACTGGTTCCTGCGCGACTGGCGCAACGACGAGACGACCACCATGGACCCGCGCCTGTTCGACGTGGTCTGGCAGGTCTATCGGGAGGCCGGGGCCGGCGACAATCCGATCACCGTGCTGTCCGCCTATCGCTCGCCGACGACCAATGCGGCGCTCCGCCGCCGCTCCCGCGCGGTGGCCAAGCATTCGCAGCACATGCTCGGCAAGGCCATGGACACCACCATGCCCGGCCTGAACATGAGCCAGATCCGCGAGATCGGCATGAAGCTGCAATATGGCGGCGTCGGCTGGTATCCGCGTTCGCCCTTCGTGCATCTCGACGTCGGCTCCGTCCGGTCCTGGCCGCGCATGAGCTACGACCAGCTCGTCCACCTGTTCCCCGACGGCAAGACCGTCCACCTGCCCTCCAACAACCAGCCGCTCGCCCGCTACGAGGAGGCCCGCGCCGAGCTCGAGGCCCGCGGCAATATCAGCGTGCCGCCGTCCACGACCTCGAAGAGCTTCTTCGCCTTCCTGTTCGGCGGCGGCGAGGATGACGACGAAGGCGGCGGCGTCTCGCGCGGCGGCCGCGGCTCGCGCATCGCCACCCGGCCCTCGCGCGGCCGCACGGAGGTCGCGGCCTACGCGCCGAGCCCGAGCATGGGCGACGACGGCGCGCGCAGCTTCTTCCTGCAGGAAGCCAATCGCGGCGAGCAGGCGCAACCCGCTCCGGTCGCCCGCGCCCAGCGCGACCTGCCGCGCGGCGAGACCTACATGTCGCCCGGGCCGGCGCCCGCGGCCCAGCCCGCCCAGCAGCCGCAGCAGGCGGCCGCGCCCGCGCCGCAGCCCGCCGCCCCGCCCGTTCCGCAGCCCGAGCCCAAGGTCCAGACGGCTTCGCTCGAGCCCGCGGCGACGGCCAGACCGCAGCCGCTCGACGACGAGGCCAAATCCGCTGCCACTGCCGCGGCCACGGACGACGACGACGCGCCCCTGCCGCCGCGCCGGCCCGCCGACCTCGCCTCCGTTCTCGCCTTCGCGCCGCTGCCGCCGGTCCGTCCGAGCGAATTCTCCCGCATCGCCGCCTACAACGTCCCGCCGCTGCTGCGCGGCGCGACCTCCGAGGACAGGCGCGCCGACCGCGCGG
>OEIU01000994.1_pt1 | contig 21165 bp, 17 predicted proteins | sample 1539221 | NCBI WGS metagenome assembly OEIU01 (sample SAMN03792071, study PRJEB22550) | activated sludge metagenome | feature: wastewater treatment plant; material: activated sludge; isolation source: Wastewater treatment plant of a petroleum refinery complex | place: Argentina: Zarate | collected...
AGCCGGATGCTCCGCCAGCACCGCGTCCAGCGCGGCGCCGAGCGCTCCGGTATCGGAAATCTGACGCAGGCCGCGCGCGGTAATGATGTCGTCCGCATCGCCCTCGCCCGCCCACATCGCGGCAAATACGTCCTTGGCGATCTTGCCCGAAATCGCGCCTGCTCGCACGCGTGCGAGCAGGCGCGCCAGCGCGGGTGCATCCACGCGCGACTGCTCGATCGGCAGATTGGCCGCGTTGAGCGCGGCCGCGAGTTCGCCCAAGACCCAATTCGCGCAGGTCTTGGCGTCGCCGTCGTGCGCGGTCAGCATCGCTTCGAAATAATCCGCCGTCGCACGGTCGACACACAATTGCGCAGCGTCGGATTCGGGCAACCCAAGCGCTTCGACGTAGCGGCGCCGGCGCGCATCCGGCAGTTCCGGCAGCGCCGCGCGCACGGCGTCGATGTCGGCGTCCGTGAGGACCAGCGGTGGCAGGTCCGGATCGGGAAAATACCGATAATCGTCGGCGTCTTCCTTGCTGCGCATGGTGAAGGTGCGATGCGCGGCGGCGTCGTACAGGCGCGTTTCCTGCACGATGCTTTCGCCGTTTTCCAGCGCGCGGACCTGGCGCTCGATCTCATACTCGATCGCCTTCTCGACGAAGCGGAACGAGTTGACGTTCTTGATCTCGGTGCGCGTGCCGAGCTTGTCGCTACCAGCCGGACGCACCGACACATTCGCGTCGCAGCGGAACGAGCCTTCGGCCATGTTGCCGTCGCAGACGCCGAGCCAGCGCACAAGGGTGTGCACGGTGCGCAGGTAGGCGACCGCATCCTGCGCACTGTGCAGCACCGGCGCGGAAACGATTTCGAGCAGGGGCACGCCGGCGCGGTTGAAGTCCAATCCGGTGGCGGCATGGAAGGCATCGTGCAGCGACTTGCCGGCGTCTTCTTCCAGATGCGCGCGCTGGATTTCCACATCGAGCGTGCGCCCATCATCCAGACGTACGGCAAGTTTTCCGTCGGCGACAATCGGCAACTCGTACTGGCTGATCTGATAACCCTTCGGCAAGTCCGGATAAAAATAATTCTTGCGCGCAAAAACACTGTGGCGCGCGATAGTCGCGTTGATCGCCAGACCGAACGCGATCGCCTTGTCGAGCACGGCGCGATTCGGCACCGGCAGCGTGCCGGGCATGGCCACGTCGAGCAGCGCCGCCTGCGTGTTCGGCTCGGCGCCATAAGCAGTGGCTGCGCCGGAAAACAGTTTCGACGCGGTCGAAAGCTGAGCGTGGATTTCCAGGCCGATGACGGGCTGCCAGCTCATGCGCGCGGCTCCCGCGTGTGCCAATCCGTCGCCGACTGGAACTGATGCGCAGCCGTCAGCAGACGCGATTCGGCGAATGCTGGTGCGATCAATTGCAGGCCAACAGGCAGATTTTCACTAAAGCCGGCTGGTATCGAAATCGCCGGCAGGCCGGCGAGATTCACGGCAACCGTGTTCACGTCGGCCGCATACATCGCCAGCGGATCGGCGGTCTTTTCGCCAAGCTTGAAGGCGACGGTCGGCGTGGTCGGCCCGGCGATCAGGTCGACCTGCTTGAACGCCTCGTCAAAATCATTGGCGATGACGCGCCGCGCGCGCTGCGCGCGCAGGTAGTAGGCGTCGTAGTAGCCCGCCGACAGCGCATAGGTGCCGACCAGAATGCGACGTTTGACCTCGGCGCCGAAGCCTTCGCCACGGCTGCGCGTGTACAAATCCTCCAGCGACTGTGGATCGGCGCAGCGGTGACCATAGCGCACGCCGTCATAACGCGCGAGATTGCTCGAGGCTTCCGCCGGCGCGATGACGTAGTACGCCGGAATCGCCAGGTGCGCGTTCGGCAATGAAACATCGACCAGCGTGGCTCCGAGTTTTTCGTACTGCGAAAGCGCCGCGCGCACCGCCGCAGCGACGCCAGGCTCGACACCGGCGCCGAAGTATTCTCGCGCGATGCCTATTTTTATACCTTGCAGCGTTGTGGATAATTCCGCATTGTAATTGTCGAGTGCCCGCGCCACGCTGGTCGCGTCGCGCGGATCGTGCCCCGCCATCGCGGATAACACGTACATGCAGTCTTGCGCGCTGCGCGCGAGTACGCCGGCGCAATCCAGGCTCGATGCGTAGGCGATCATGCCAAAGCGTGAGACGCGGCCATAGGTGGGCTTGAGTCCGGTGATGCCGCAAAACGCGGCCGGCTGACGCACCGAACCGCCGGTGTCCGTGCCGGTCGCAAACGGCACGATGCCGGCGGCAACCGCAGCGGCCGAACCGCCGGATGAGCCGCCCGGCACGCGCGTTACGTCCCAGGGATTTTTCACCGCGCCGAAATGCGAGTTCTCGCTGGACGAGCCCATCGCGAATTCGTCCATATTGGTCTTGCCGATCGACACCGCATACACGTCGCGCAAGTGTTCGACCACGCCGGCGTCGTAGGGCGGCACGAAATTTTCCAGCATGCGCGACGCACACGTGGTGCGCACGCCATGCGTGCAGAAGATGTCCTTGTGCGCGAACGGAATGCCGGCCAGCGAACCGTTCGCGAAGCGTCCTTCGGCGCGCTGCGCGGCGGCCAGCGCGCCGGCTTCGTCGAGCGTGATGAACGCATTCAAGTCGCCGCGCGCGCGGACACGCGCGAGCGTCGCCTGCGCGAGTTCGACCGCCGAGGTTTTGCGCGCGCGTAAATCCTGCGCCAGTTGCGCGATGCTCGATGCCATCAGCGCCCCTAACCGATCACTTTCGGCACAGCGTACAAACCGGAACGCGCATCCGGCGCCAACGCCAGCAAGGCATCGGCGCGATTGGATTCGGTGACCGCATCGGCGCGCCAGGCCAGTGTTTGCGCCTGCGGATGCGCTAGCGGTTCCACGCCGTCGAGTGACGCATTTGCCAACTCTCCGGCCAGATCGAGCACGCGCGCCAATTCGTCCGCGATCTGTGGCGCGGCGTTCGCGTCCAGCGGCAGACGCGCAAGACGGGCGATGCGGGCAACGGTGGCGGTGTCGATCGACATGGGCAATCCGGGTCAGGGGCGGGCGACGATAGCACGGCGCGATGGTCGCGACGAGGCACGAAAAATGTGCCGCAAGCCGCATTTTAACGCCATTTTTCCTTGCTTGTGCGGCGCGGCGAAACTACACTGTCGCGCTTTCGCGATTCCGCGAAAAATCCATCACAGAGCGATTCATGTTCGGCTTAGGCAGATTCTTTTCCAACGACCTGTCGATCGACCTCGGCACGGCCAACACCCTGATTTACGTGCGCGGCCAGGGCATCGTCCTGAACGAGCCTTCCGTCGTCGCCATCCGCCAGGATCGTGGTCCCGGCGGCCCGCGCGCAGTCGCGGCAGTCGGCGGCGACGCCAAGCGCATGCTTGGACGCACTCCGGGCAACATCGTCACCGTGCGACCGCTCAAGGATGGCGTGATCGCTGACTTCTCGATGACCGAGGAGATGCTAAAACAGTTCATCAAGAAGGTGCACAAGACGCGCGTGTTCCGGCCCAGCCCGCGCGTGCTCGTGTGCGTGCCCTGCGGCTCGACCCAGGTCGAACGCCGCGCGATCAAGGAATCGGCCGAATCGGCCGGCGCGCGCGACGTGTTCCTGATCGAGGAGCCAATGGCCGCGGCGATCGGCGCCGGCATTCCGGTACACGAGGCACGCGGCTCGATGGTGCTGGACATCGGCGGCGGCACGTCCGAAGTGGCGGTGATCTCGCTCAACGGCATCGTCTACTCCGCTTCGGTACGCATCGGTGGCGACCGCTTCGACGAAGCGATCATCAACTACGTGCGCCGCAACCACGGCACCCTGATCGGCGAAGCCACCGCCGAGCGCATCAAGATGGAGATCGGCTGTGCGTTTGCCCAGACCGAAATCCGCGAGATCGAAATCTCCGGGCGCAACCTCGCCGAAGGCGTGCCGCGCATGTTCGCGATCAACTCCAACGAAATCCTTGAGGCCCTGCACGAACCGCTGCAGGGCATCGTCGGCGCGGTCAAGTCGGCGCTGGAACAGACCCCGCCGGAACTGTGTTCGGACGTGGCCGAACGCGGTATCGTGCTGACCGGCGGCGGCGCGCTGTTGCGCGATCTGGACAAGCTCATTTCCGAGGAAACCGGCCTGCATGTGCATGTCGCCGACGATCCGCTGACCTGCGTTGCGCGCGGCGGCGGGCGCGCATTGGAACTGATCGATCAGCACGGGAGCGATTTCTTCGCGCCCGAATGAGGCCGGAAGTTTCGTAAACTGCGCTCATCATGGCGCTAACCCGCAACGAAGCCGCACCGCTATTCAGCCCCGACACGGCGAACACGCTGCGCCTGATCGCCTATCTGGCCCTGGCCATCGCGTTGATGGTCATCGACCATCGCAACGGCTGGCTCGTGCAGGTGCGCTATTTCGCCAGCGCGGCCGTGGAGCCGATGTACCGGCTCGCGGCCCTGCCTTCGCGGCTGGCGCGCAGCGCCGGCGATGCGATGTCCGATCGCACGCGCCTGAACCAGCGCAACGCCGAGCTCGAGCGCGAATTGCTGCTCGCGCAAGCGCGCCTGAATCGTCTGCAATCCGTGCGCGACCAGAACGAGCGCCTGCAGCAATTGCTCGAAGCCCAACGCAGTCTCGACCTCGGCGTGCAACTGGCGCGGATCATCGACGTGGACACCGACCCGTTCCGCCATCGTGTCACGATCGACGCCGGCGCTCGTCAGGGCGTGGCCGTCGGCGAGGCCGTACTCGACGCGCACGGCGTGATGGGCCAGATCGTCGAAGTGCTGCCGAACACGGCCACCGTGATGCTGATCACCGACCCGGCGCACGCGCTGCCGGTCAAGAGCGAGCGCACAGGCCTGCGCGCGATCGCGCGCGGCAACGGCGCGCTGGATTCGCTGGAATTGCCCAATGTTCCGATCAGCGCCGACATCAAGCCCGGCGACATGCTCGTGACCTCTGGCTTGGGCGGGCATTTCCCGGCGGGCTTCCCGGTCGGCACGGTGCGCAACATTCGCAATGACGCCAGCGGCATGTTCGCGGTGGCGACGGTCACACCAAGCGCAGCATTGGATCGCAGTGGCGAAGTACTGATCCTGCACAACCTGCCCGATCCGGTCGGCCCGCCTCGGCCGGCGCCGGCCGAGGGACCGCCCGCAACGGCGGCGCAACCATGAACCGGATGCGCGCCAACGATTGGCTGTTCTGGGGCAGCATCGCGGCCTGCTACCTGTTGCAACTGATGCCATTGCCGCAGGCCATGCTGCCGCTCAAACCGTGGTGGCTGGCATTGGTGTTGATGTACTGGACGCTCGAGGCGCCTGACTATGTCAACCTGGGCCGTGCTTTTGTGCTCGGCCTCGTCGGCGACGTGTTCAGCGGCGACCTGCTCGGCGAACAGGCGCTGCGTTTGTGCGTGTTCTGCTTCATCCTGTTGCGTTTCCGCGCGCGCTTGCGCTTCTTCCCGATGTGGCAGCAGGCGCTGGCGGTGCTGGCACTGTTGCTCAACGACCGCATCGTCCTGCTCGCGATCCGCGCGGCGGACGGGCAACTGGTGCCGGCGGCGAGTTACTGGCTCGCGCCGTTCGTCGGCATGCTCGCGTGGCCGTGGGTATTCCTGCTGCTCGACGATGCGCGCGCACGCCTGCGCGTCCGCGACGCATGAAAAAGCGCAAGTCGAAAACGGGCAAGCTCAAGGACGCGCAAGGCGAGGCCGCGCGCTTTGGCAAGCGCGCGCTGGCCGGTTTCCTGCTGATCGCGCTGTGCCTGTCGGGCCTTGCCGCGCGCTTCTGGTTCCTGCAGGTCACCCGTCATGCCGAGTTTGCGGCGCGCTCGAACAGCAACCGCATCTCGGTGCGCAGCATCCCGCCCACGCGCGGCCTGATCTACGACCGCAACGGCGTGCTGCTGGCCGAGAACGTGGCCGCGTTCCGCCTCGAAGTGGTGCCTGAGCAGGTTCAGGACATGACCACGATGCTCGCCGCGCTCGGCCATGTGATTGCGTTGTCGGACGACGACATCGAGCGCTTCGCCGCGCTGCGCAAGAGCAAGCGCGCGTTCGACAGCATTCCGCTGCGTCTGAAGTTGTCGGAAGACGAAATCGCGCGGTTTTCCACCCAGCGCTGGCGTTTTCCCGGCGTTGACGTGGTGCCGTACCTGACCCGCGCCTACCCGCGCGGCGCGGATTTCGCGCACGTGATCGGCTACGTCGGCCGCATCGACGCGGCCGACGCGACCACGCTCGACGCCGACCAGTACGCCGGTACCACGCAGATCGGCAAGACCGGCATTGAGCGCAGTTACGAAGACGAATTGCACGGCCGCCCGGGTTACGAGCAGGTCGAGGTCAACGTCGACAAGCGCGTGATCGGCAAGCCGATCAGCCGGGTCGCGCCGACGCCCGGAAAAAACCTGTACCTGAGCATCGACGCGCGCCTGCAGCGCGCCGCGCAGGACGCGCTCGCCGGACGGCCCGGCGCGGTGGTCGCGATCGATCCGCGCAACGGCGAAGTGCTGGCGCTCGCGAGCGCTCCGAGCTTTGATCCGAACCTGTTCGTCAACGGCATCGCGCACGCGGATTACGCCGCGCTGTTGAACAACCCGGACAAGCCCCTGCTCAATCGCGCCATCGCCGGCGGTTTCACGCCGGGCTCGACGGTCAAACCGTATCTTGGCCTCGGCGGGCTGGAACTTGGTCTGCGCAAACCGCAGGACACGGTGCTGTCGACCGGGGAGTTCTTCATCCCCGGCCAGTCGCGCGGCTACCGCGACGACGTGCGCGGCGGCCAGGGCCTGGTCAACCTGCGCCAGGCGATCGCGCGTTCGGTCAACACGTATTTCTATTCGCTCGCGCTGGACATGGGCATCGACCGCTTCAGCGCGTGGATGGCCAATTTCGGTTTCGGCAAACCCACCGGCATCGACCTGCCCGGCGAGGCATCTGGCGTGTTGCCGTCGAAGGCGTGGAAGCGCGGCCGCTTCAACCAGCCGTTTTATCCCGGCGAAACCGTGATCGCCGGCATCGGCCAGGGTTACTGGGTGATCACGCCGGTCCAGCTCGCCAACGCGCTGTCCACACTCGCCGATGGCGGCGTGCGCCGCGTGCCGCATCTGCTGCACGCGCTGCAGGATGGACTGAACGCGCCTCGCGTGACCGTACCGCAACCCAAACCGGCGCCGAACTTCATCCGCAATCCGGCCGACTGGGACGCGGTGCGCCAGGGCATGATCGACGTGGTCAACGATCCGTCTGGCACCGCGCACGGCCTCGGCGACGGATTTCCTTACGTCATCGCCGGCAAGACCGGGACCGCCGAACGTTTTTCGCGCACCGGCGAGGAATGGACCAACATCGCGACGTCCGCGGTCAGCCGCCACGAGGTGCTGTTCGAAGCATTCACGCCGGCCGATGCGCCGCGCGTCGCCGTGGTCGTCGCGCTCAAGGAAGGCCGCTCCGGCGCCTACGACGCGGCGCCGATCGCGCGCCGCATCCTCGACGAATGGCTCAAGGACGACGATGGAGGCGCACCATGAATGTGCACCCGCTGCACCGCCTGCGCGCGTGGCTGCGCCACAGCCTGCGCGAACCGCGCCTGGACCTGCCGCTGCTCGGCGCCTTGATCGCACTCGCACTGATCGGCCTGATCACGCTGTACAGCGCCAGCGACCTGGACCGGCGCCTGGTGCTGAACCAGTCCCTGCGCTTCGCCCTGGGCGGCGTGCTGCTGTTGCTGCTCGCGCGCGTGCCGCCAAATGTGTTGCGCAACTGGACACCGTGGCTGTACCTGGGCAGCCTCGCCCTGCTGGTCGCGGTGGCGCTGCACGGACAGGGGCGCGGCGCGGATCGCTGGTTGAATCTCGGCGTGGTGCGTTTCCAGCCATCGGAACTGGTCAAGCTGACCTTGCCGATGATGATCGCCTGGTACTTGCACGCGCGTGAACTGCCGCCGCGCTGGCTCACCCTTGGCGCGGTCGCGATGCTGATCGGCGCGCCGGCGCTGTTGATCGCCCGCCAGCCGGACCTGGGCACCGCCTTGCTGGTCGTCGCCAGCGGCGTGTTCGCCGTATTCCTCGCCGGACTGGCGTGGTGGCGCATCTTCATCCTGCTCGGCGCGGCCGCGGGCGCGGCCCCGCTGCTGTGGCATTTCATGCACGAATACCAGCGCGACCGCTTGCGCATGTTCCTCAATCCGGAAGCAGATCCGCTTGGCAACGGCTGGCACATCATCCAGTCGGAGATTGCAGTCGGCTCCGGCGGCATCACCGGCAAGGGCTGGCACCAGGGCACGCAATCACGCCTGGAATTTTTGCCCGAGCACACCACCGACTTCGTGTTCGCGGTGTTCTCCGAGGAATGGGGGTTGATCGGCGTGATCGCGCTGCTCGCGCTATACCTGTTCATCGTCGGTCGCGGACTGGTCATCGCCGCAAACGCGCGCGAAACCTATTCGAGGTTACTCGCCGGATCCATCAGCATGGCGTTCTTCGTCTACGTGATGGTGAACGGCGGCATGATCACCGGCCTGTTGCCCGTGGTTGGCGTGCCATTGCCGCTGATCAGTTACGGCGGCACGTCCGCAGTTTCGCTGTTGGCCGGATTCGGCGTGTTGATGTCGATCCACGCGCACCGCAAGTTCATGTCTGGATGATCGTGATTGGACGAAGCAGCGCATGCTAAGCTTTCACGCAATGTTTTTTTGCGGCAGCAGCATGCGGCGCGGATTCACGTTCTTCCTGCTATTCCTGTTTTGCGCGACGCTGGCGACGGCAACATCGGCGCAGCTCGCCCCCGATCCCGGCGCGGCGGAAAAACAGTTCGCGCAGATGATGGCGAGCGAGCATGGCCTCGACGCCACGGCGGTGCTTGAAACCCTGCATCGCGCGCAGTACCGGCAGAGCGTGATCGACACAATGACGCGCCCGGCCGAAGCCAAGCCGTGGAAGGACTACCGGCCGATCTTCGTCACCCAGCGGCGCATCGACGACGGCGCGGCATTCCTGGAAGCCAATCGCGCCCTGCTCGAGCGCACCGGCAAGCAATACGGACTGCCGCCGCAGATGATCACGGCCATCATCGGTGTGGAGAGCAACTACGGCCGCACACTGATGCGCTATCGCGTGCTCGACGCCCTGGTCACGCTCGCGTTCTACTACCCGCCGCGGCAAACGTATTTTCGTTCCGAACTCGCGCAATTGCTGTTGCTGCATTCGGCCGCGTTTCCGTACGCGCCCGAGGAGCTGATGGGTTCGTATGCCGGCGCGATGGGCTGGCCGCAATTCATGCCCTCGAGCGTGGCCAAGTACGCACGCGATGGCGACGGCGACGGCAAGATCGATTTGTGGAATTCACTGCCGGACATCTGCGCCAGCATCGCCAACTACTTCGAAGCGTTCGGTTGGCAGACCGGCGCACCGGTAGCGCTGCGCGCGACCGTCGCCGCGAATGCGCGCACGATCGATCCGAAAGGCCTGGATCCCGTCTATCCGCTGCAGCAGCTCGCCGAATGGGGCTATACCACGGATGCGAAGCTCGATCCGGCGACGCCGGCGACGCTGGTCCGGCTCGACGGCGAAGCCGGTCCGGAAGTGTGGATCACGTTCCGCAATTTCTGGGTGATCTCGCGCTATAACAAGAGCCCACTGTATTCGATGGCGGTGTACCAATTGAGCGAGGCGATCGCTGCTGCGGCGCGCACGCCATGATCGATTGGCGCGTCCGCGCCGTCGTCGTCTTCGCGTTGCTTGCGCTCGGTGGTTGTTTCCATCGGCAAGCGATGCGCCCGTCGGCTTCACCCGCGCAGACGACCGCGCCGCGCGAATCCGGCGGACGTTACGCGCAGGCGAATGATTCCACGCCTGCGCAGGTTCCGGACATCAGCAAGATTGCCGAACCCGTGCCGCGCGATGAGCCGCGCTCGGTCTACGGCAACAAGTCGCCGTACAAGGTGCTTGGCGAAACCTATCGCGTGCTGCCGAGCTGCAAGGGTTACGACGAGCGCGGTCTGGCCTCGTGGTACGGCAACAAATTTCACGGCTACACCACGTCGAATTTCGAGAAATACGACATGTATGCCTACAGCGCCGCGAGCAAGGTGCTGCCGATTCCCTGCTACGTGCGCGTGACCAACCTGGAAAACGGCCGCAGCGCGATCGTACGCGTCAACGACCGCGGTCCGTTTGTTTCGAATCGGATCATCGATCTGTCCTTCGTCGCCGCGATCAAGCTCGGCGTGTATCCGAAGGGCACCGCAATGGTCGAGGTGCGCGGCATTGATCCCGATCATCCGGGTCGCGACACGGAACCCACGCGCAGCGCTGCGGTCTCAAGCGCGCCAGCGAAAACGCCCAAACCCCTGCTATACCTGCAAGTCGGCGCGTTCGCGGATCCCGCCAACGCCGAGCGCGCGGCGGGCAAGGTACGCGGCGCGCGGCTGGGCAACGTGCAAGTGGTAAGCGTGCAGACGGGCGGCAAAACCTTGCGCCGTGTGCGCCTCGGGCCACTCAAGGACGCCGCCGAAGCCGACGCGCTGACGCCGAAGTTGCGCGCACTGGGCTTGGGTGAAGTGAAGGTTTCAATAGATAATTGACGCGACGATCCACCGGGGATGGATCCGATACCAAAAACCCTGACGGATTGGATGATGAAATTCCTGTACCCGCTTTGCATTGCCGCATTCCTGATTCTTGCCACGACCGCAGCGCCCGCATCTGCCGCTCCGCACAAGCACAAGAAGGCGGCGGCCGCGGCCACTGCTGCACCTGCCGCAGCGGCGGCGGCAACGCCAGCCGAAGCGCCGGCCAATAATTCGAGCCCGGCGCAGGCGAACGCGAACCTGCCCGTGCCAAACCCGAATCCCGGCGCGCGACCGGCGCCGGGTGCGCTGAATGTCCCGGTACCTCCAGCGCCGACCTTCGACGCCAAGGCCTGGGTGTTGATGGACTACGCGACCGGCCAGATTCTTGCCGAAAACAACGCCGACACGCGCGTGGAGCCGGCCTCGATCACGAAGATGATGACCGGTTACATCATCTCGGCGGAACTGGCCGCCGGCAAGATCAAGCTCGATGATCCGGTGCTGGTCAGCGAACATGCCTGGCGCGCGGGCGGCGCCGGCACGGACGGTTCGACCACGTTCCTGAAGGTGAACTCGCAGGTGCCGCTGAAGGACCTGCTCTACGGCATGATCATCCAGTCGGGCAACGACGCCGCGATCGCGCTGGCCGAACACGTCGCCGGTTCCGAGGCCACGTTCGCCAACCTGATGAACGAATACGCGGCCAAGCTCGGCATGACCGGCACGCATTTCGTCAACGCAACGGGACTTCCGGATCCGAACCATTATTCGACAGCGCACGACATCGCGGTGCTGTCGCGCCATGTGATCCACGACTATCCGAACGAATACGCGATCTATGCGATCAAGGAATTCGAGTGGAACGGCATCACCCAGCACAACCGCAACGCCCTGCTGTGGCGCGACGGCAGTGTGGACGGACTCAAGACCGGCCACACCAAGGAAGCCGGTTTCTGTCTCGCCACCTCGGCCAAGCGCGACGACCAGCGCCTGATCGCCGTGGTCATGGGCGCGCCCAGCGACAAGCAGCGCGCGGACGACAATCAGGCACTGCTCAACTACGGTTTTCGCTTTTTCGAAACCCACGAGTTGTACGCGGCGAACAAACCGCTGGCCACGCCGGAGTTGTGGAAAGGTGTGGACAAGACGCTGCCGCTCGGCGTCGCCGACGACGTGCTGGTGACCATGCCGCGTGGTCGCTACAAGGATCTGAAAGCCAGCCTGAAACTGCCCGGGCGCCTGATCGCGCCGTACAAGAAGGGCCAGCAAGTCGGCACGCTTGATGTAGTGCTCGATGGAAAACCGCTGCTCGAGCGCCCGCTGGTCGCGCTCGCCGATGCGCCCGAAGCCGGATTCTTCGGCCGCATGTCCGACGGCATCTGGCTGTGGTTCAAGGGCGACCAGAAAGTGGAAATAGCATCCACCCCGAATACGCAGTGAGGATCGCGCCATGAAATCGCTCGACGATATCGCGCCGCAGAATCCGCAGCAGGGATTCCAGTTTCCCGGCGTGTTCGAGATCACCGCGATGGGCAATGCGCGCGCCCAGCTCGAGGATGAAGTACAGCGCATCATCCGCGACGCCGGCCTCGAAGTATTGGCAGAAGCCGTGCGCGTACGACCCTCGCGCGAGGGTAATTACGTATCGGTGACGGCGAGCTTCCTGTGCCCGACGCGCGCGAAGTACGACGAGATCCACGCCGCGCTGCGCGCGCATCCGGACATCCGCTGGACGCTGTAACACCGTGACCGACCTGCTCGTCCACCGCCTGTCAGGACTGTCGCCCTACGAACCGGTATGGCGCGCGATGCAGGCATTTACCGATGCGCGCACGCCGCAGACGACGGATGAACTGTGGGTCGTCGAACACACGCCGGTGTTCACGCTCGGCCAGGCCGGCAAATGGGAACATGTACTCAATCCGGGTGATATTCCCGTCGTTCCGGTCGATCGCGGCGGTCAGGTGACGTATCACGGGCCCGGCCAGATCGTGGCCTATCCGCTCATCGACCTGCGCCGCGCCGGCATCGGCGTGCGCGACTACGTGCAGCGCATCGAACAGGCCGTGATCGACACCTTGGCCGAATGGAATATCACTGCTGCGCGACGCGACGGCGCGCCGGGCGTCTACGTGAACGGCGCGAAGATCGCCGCGCTCGGCATCCGCGTGCGCCGTGGCTGCACGTTTCATGGCCTGGCGTTCAATATTGCGATGGATCTGGAACCTTTCCATCGCATCAACCCCTGCGGTTTTCAGGGCCTGCAAGTCACGCAAGTGCTAGACTTGGGCGGCCCGTCGCGGCTGGCCGACGTGGAATCCGTGCTGGTGGCCGAGTTGGCGCGCCAATTCGGCTTGCAAGCACTGCCGGCCACCCCAACACTGACTTTCGGCGCTGGCGCACAATCCGCCGCTCGCGCTAGCGTGACGGCATGAGCGCAGACTCCGTCCAACCCGATGCGGGAAACTCCGGATTCCCGCATGCCGTCCGATCATCCTGGAACTCGACACCATGTTGAAAATCTCCGCCCTTCGCCAACTCGCCGGCATCGCGTTGCTGGCATGCGCCGCGAGCGTTGCCGCCAAACCGGCGGCAGACGCGACCCGCGACGTCGTGCTCAAGCCGACCACCGACCAGGCACAGGCTGCGCTGCTCGCCACCCGCTTCCTCACCCGCTTCCATTACAAGGCCGAGCCGCTCGACGCGTCGATGTCGCAGAAGATTTTCGACCGCTACTTCGATTCGCTCGACGGCGACCGTCTGTTTTTCCTGCAATCCGACATCGATCGCTTCGCGCCGGATCGCGACAAGCTCGGCGATGACATCTACGACGAAAACCTGTCGGTGCCGTTCGCGATCTTCAACTTGTACGAGCAACGCGTGGCCGAGCGTACGCAATACGCGCGCGATCTGCTCAAGAAGGGCTTCGATTTCGACAAGGATGAAACCTACGCTTACCAGCGCGACAAGGCGCCGTGGCCCAAGACCACGGCCGAACTCGACGACCTGTGGCGCAAACGCGTGAAAAACGACTGGCTGCGCCTGAAACTGGCCGGCCAGGACGACGCGAAGATCCGCCAGACCCTGGACAAGCGTTACGCCAACTACCTGGATCGCATCCGCCAGATCGATTCGGAAGACGTGTTCCAGACCTTCATGAACGCATACGCGCTGTCGATTGATCCGCACACGAATTACCTGGGCCCGCGCGCCAGCGAAAATTTCGACATTGCGATGAAGCTGTCGCTGGAAGGCATCGGCGCGGTGCTGCAGCGCGACGACGACTACACCGCAATCCGCGAGATCGTGCCGGGCGGCCCAGCCGCGCTGTCGGGCAAGGTCAAGGCCGGCGACCGCATCGTCGGCGTTGGCCAGGGCGCGAACGGCTCGATCACGGACGTGGTCGGTTGGCGCCTGGACGATGTCGTGGACCTGATCCGCGGCCCGAAGGACACCACGGTGCGCCTGGAAGTGCTGCCCGTCGATGCGGGTCCGGATGGCAAGCACGAAACAATCGCGCTGGTGCGCAAGAAGGTCAGCATCGAGGAACAGGCGGCCAAGAGTTCGGTCATCGACATCAAGGACGGCGACGCCACGCGCAAGATCGGCGTGATTACGCTGCCGACTTTCTACGAGGATTTCGACGCGCGCCGCCGCGGCGACAAGAACTACAAGAGCGCCACGCGCGATGTCGCCAAGCTGCTCGACGGGCTCAAGGCGCAGCATGTCGATGCCGTGCTGATGGATCTGCGCAACAACGGCGGAGGCTCGCTGTCGGAGGCGATCGACCTGACCGGCCTGTTCGTCGGCAAGGGTCCGGTCGTGCAGGTGCGCAACGCTGACGGCCGTGTAGAAGTCGGCCGCAACACGCACCAGGCCATGGACTGGAGTGGCCCGTTCGCGGTGCTGGTCAATCGCAATTCGGCCTCGGCGTCGGAAATCTTCGCCGGCGCGATCCAGGATTACGGCCGCGGGCTGATCATCGGCGAGCAGACCTACGGCAAGGGCACGGTGCAGAATCTGGTCGACCTCGACCAGATGTCGCCGAACGAAAAGCCGGCGTTCGGCGAACTGAAGATGACGATCCAGCAATTCTTCCGCGTCGATGGCGCATCCACCCAGCTCAAGGGCGTGACGCCCGACATCGAGTTTCCGGTGACCGGCGATTTCGCCCAGAACGGCGAATCGACGAACAAGAATGCGCTGGCGTGGGCATCGATCGCGCCGGCCGACTACACGCCGACGTCGGATTTGAAATCGATCCTGCCGATGCTCAAGTCCATGCACGATGCGCGCGTGGCCAGGGAAAAACCGTGGCTGGCCTACGAAGCGGACGTGGCCGACGCACGCAAGATGCGCGCGGAAACGACGATATCCCTCAATGAAAAGCTGCGTCGCGCCGAACGCGACGCACGCGAAAAAACCTTCAAGGAACGGCATCCGGACCTCGCCAAAAACGATGCGGCTGCGAGACCTTCCGACACCACCGCGCAAACCGGCGACAACAGCAAGCGCGCGCATGTCGACCAGGTCAGTCCTGCCGCCGTGCAGACCGACAAGGCTGCGGTCAAGCCGCAGCCGGCAGTCCCCAATCCGAATCAGGACGATGGCCTGCAAGCCGACGAGCGCAGCATCAAGACCGATCTGGCCGACGAGAAGGCGCGCAAGGCCGAGAAGGACGTGGTCCTGCACGAGGTGGCGAACATTCTCGCCGACGAAGTCAATCTGCTAAGTGCGGATACCAAGCTCGCCGCGCGTGCGCTGCCGCATGCAGCGACAGACAAGCCGGCCGTGGATTGAGCGCTACTTCGCGTAGCGCCCTTTCACCATCGCGAACATCGCCCGCAAACCCTGCGCCTCGCCGCCTTTCGGGCGACCGGGCCGGTCGGCGTCGTTCCATGCGTACACATCCACATGCATCCACGCCTGGGACGCGGGCACGAAGCGCTGCAGGTACAGCGCTGCGGTAATCGCTCCGGCATGTTTGGACGGGCCGGCATTGGCGATGTCGGCGATGTGGGACTCGAGCATGCGCAGGTATGGCTGCCACAGCGGCATGCGCCACAGCGGATCGGCTTCGCGCTCACCGGCAGCGAGCACGGCCTGCGCCAACTCGTCGCGATTGGTGAACACGGCCGGCAGCTCCGGGCCGAGCGCCACGCGCGCGGCGCCGGTCAGCGTGGCGAAATCCAGGATCAGGTCGGGCTTTTTCTCGGCCGCATAAGCGAGTGCGTCGCACAGAATCAGGCGTCCTTCGGCGTCGGTGTTGTCGACCTCGACCGTGATTCCGGCGCGCGTGCAGATGACTTCGCCGGGGCGATAGGCCTCGCCCGACACGGAATTTTCCACGGCGGGAATCAGCAGGGTCAACCGCACCGGGAGTTTCGCCTGCATGATCAGGCCAGCCAGCGCGATCGCATGCGCCGCGCCGCCCATGTCCTTTTTCATCCAGCGCATGCCATCGGCGGCCTTGAGGTCCAGGCCGCCGGTATCGAAACACACGCCCTTGCCAACCAGCACCAGGTGCGGATCGCGAGCATTGCCCCAGTTCAGTTCCGCCAATCGCGGTTCACGATGGCTGGCGCGGCCGACCGCGTGGATGGTTGGAAAATTCGCCTTGAGCAACGCGGCGCCTGCCCATTCACGGAATTTCGCGCGATGCCGGCGCGCCAGCGTCGCGACTTGCGCCGTCAATTCGGCGGGCCCCATGTCTTGGGTGGGTGTATTGACGAGGTCGCGCACCTGCGCAATCCCTTCCAAATACGGCCCAACAGCGCGCAACGTGTTGGCATCTACGGTCAAATTGGCGGCATCACGCGCGGATTTGCGATATTTGGCAAACCGATAAGCGCCCAATCCCCAGCCGAGGGCAACACGGATCGGATCCAGCGTAATACCGGCGTCGCTTAGCCGATACGTCCCTGTTGGCAATCCAAACGGCAGGCTGGACAAGGCGTAGACATCGTCCGGCCTCCCGATTCCTGCCATTACTGCGCGCAACTGTCCTTTTGTGTCAGGCAGCGCGCAGCTGGTGCCGGGCCTGGCGCGAAACCCGCTTGCGTCGATCCATTGTTTCGCGTTGCCACCAAGGCGACGGACAATCGTGTCGAGATTTGCCGCATCCGTGGCAATCAAGTCGATTGCGTTTCGGCCGGTGGTTACCAATCCATGCATTGTCGATTCCTCAAGATGTCGTCGATTCAAGGCGTTATGCCAATGATTTGCGACGTTACATCCGATAAAGCAGGGACTATGCCAACGCAGGGCTCGCGGCAGGTTGCAGCAACCTTTCGGCGAGTTCGTGCAAGTTCTTGACGTGGATGTGAGGCGGCGCAGCGCCGATCCAGAGCGCGTCATTGCGATTGAGCCACGCGCTCTTCAGGCCAGCGGCATTCGCGCCGGCGACGTCGAGTTGTGCATCGTCGCCGACGTGCAAGACCGCTCCTGCAGGCAGGTTAAGTCCCTCGCAGGCAGCGCGGAAGATGGCCGGGTCGGGCTTGCCCACGCCGCAATCGCGTGCGCTGATGCTGAAGCGGAAAAACCGGTCGATCCCGATCCGGCGCAGGTCCGCATTGCCATTGCTCAGCGATACCAGCGGATAGCGCGCGGCCAGGCGTTCCAGCGCCGGCAACGCATCCGCATAGCATTCCACCTCGTTGCGCGCGGTGAAGTATTCGGCGTAGGCGTCTTCGACATGCGCCATCGTGTAGCCGTGCGGGATCAGCGCCCGCTCCAATGTCAGGCGGCGCTGCTCGGTGAAATCATGGGCCAGGTGTGGATGCTCGACCGCGACGCGCTCGCGCAACGCGCGCATGGCCAGGATCGGGTATGCCCTTGCGGCGCGTGGGCAATAGCTTTGCAGCCATGCATCCAGGCGCTCCTCGGCGCGCGCGATCACCGGTTCGATCGGCCACAGCGTGTCGTCGAGGTCCAGCGTGATCGCGGCAATTTCCATCTCAGCCGCCGCCATCCGCAGGCGGATCGGCCTTGGGCTGCTTGGCGGCTTTCAGGCGTGCGGCCTCGACCCTGGCTTGTTGCGTCTCTGGCGACTTCGGCGCCTCGCGGGTCAACATGTCCAGGGTCGCATTCGGCGCCGACACCGGTCGGCCTTGCACGGTCAGCGTGGGCGGTTTCAGGCGTTCTTCGACGAACGCGATGCGCGCGTCCTGCTTGCTCGTCGACAGGTCGGGTGCGTCCGCGTTCGGCACCAGTCCCTGCTGACGCAGGATCGCCTTGCCGGCGTCGCTGTCCGCGAACGCGACGAATTTTTCCACTTCGGCATTGTGCACGCCGTCGCTGCGCGCGGCGAGGTAGATTGCCGAATACAGCGGATACGAGCCATCCGCAATGCTGGCCGTCGATGCGCGCACGCCTTCCACGCTGAGCATTTTCACCTTGGGGTTGTGCGCGACACCCGAAAGCGTGCTCATGCCCAACCCGTTGGCGTTCAGTTCGATGTCTTCTTCGAGCTTTTCGGTGTTCACGTACATGCGCGAAACGGACACGTTCTGGTCGCCATAGTGGAACAGCAACAGGCGCGTGGAATATTCCACGCCGTCCAGCGGCGCGGCGACGCCGTCGAGATTGATAGGAGCATCGTTGCCGCCAAGATCCTTCCAGTTCGTGATGCGTCCCAGGTACACGTCATGCAACTGTCTGAGCGTAATGTTGCTGACCGGATTGGCCGCTTCCACGATTGGCACCAGCGCATCCCAGGCCACCGGATAGAAATTCGTGCCCAGCTCCTCGGCGCGGCCCGGCATCGCCGGGCGCGCGCTGGCAGCGACATCGGCGGTTCCGGCATGCACGGCATCCAGTCCGGAAATCGTGCTGAAAGGCTGGACTTCGACACGGCCATCGCCAGCTTTTTCGAATGCCTTGGCCAGGGCTTCGTAAATGCGGGTCGTCGAATGATCGCCGCGCAGGATGATGCTCGGCCCGACCGGCGCCTTGGCGGCCTTCGCGGAAGACGCCTGCGACTTGGCGGGAGCGGCGGCAAGCGCGCCGCCAGCGATGACCAGACAAAGCAGCCCGAGACTGCGGGCGATGGAGCGAATCGACACGATCGAATACCTCTGCGAACACGGACGAACCTGACTTCGATTATAGTCCCTGGCGCTTCAGCGCAGCGGCACGAACAAGGCGTCGCGACCACGCACGATCGAAAGCAGCGCCTGGCCTGGAAGTCGCCGCAACAGCCCATGCAAGTCATTCAGGCCGCCGACATCGGCCTGGTTGACGCCCACGATCAGGTCGCCCGGGCGAAGTCCGTTTTTCTGCGCGCGGCTGTTCGCGGCGATGCGATCCACGCGCACGCCGGCCAAGCCGTCGCGACGGACATTGGGGTCGACTTCGGACAACTGCGCCCCATGCAGGCGGGCATCGATGCTGGCGCCTTCGGCGCTGGCGGTCTTGTCCGCATCAAGCCGGGTGACGACGCGCAGGGCCTTGCCATCGCGCAGCAGTTCCAGCGTCACATTCGAACCCACCGGCAGGATGCCTTGCGCATTCATGAGGTCGCCGGCATTGCGCACCGGTTTGGCATTGACCGCGGTCACCACATCGCCCGGCGCGACTCCGGCCGCCGCCGCGGGCGATCCCGTGCGCACGCGCGTGACCAATGCGCCGGCACCCACGTCCATTCCCAGAGCAGCTGCGATGTCGGGAGTTATGTCCTGCGCGGAAAGCCCGAGCGAACCGTGCGCAACGGTGCCCGTTGCGATGAGCTGGCGCATGACCTGGCTGGCGAGGTTGGCGGGAATCGCAAAACCGATACCGACATTGCCGCCGGATGGCGAGTAGATCGCCGAATTGATGCCGACGAGTTCGCCACGCAGGTTGACCAGGGCGCCGCCGGAATTGCCCGGATTGATCGATGCGTCGGTCTGGATGAAGTTCTGGTAGCCCAGGCCACGCAAGCCGCTTCGGTTGAGCGCAGAGACGATGCCGGAGGTGACGGTCTGGCCGAGGCCGAACGGATCACCCAGTGCGACGACAAAATCGCCGACGCGCAATTGGCTGGAATCGGCGAGTGCGAGCGCGCTGAGGTTGTCCGCCGGGATGCGGATCACCGCAATATCGGTATCCGGATCGGTGCCCACGACCTGAGCCTTGAGCGTGCGTCCGTCGTGCAAGGTCACGGCGATGTCATCGGCACCGGCGATGACGTGGTTGTTGGTAAGCACGTAGCCTTTCGCCGCGTCGATGATGACGCCCGAGCCCAGCGATTGCTCGATGCGCTCACGCGGCATGTCCGGCATGCCGAAAAACTGGCGGAAGAACGGATCCTCCATCAGCGGGTTGCGTACCCGCACCCGGGTCTTTGAGTTGATATTGACCACCGCGGGCATGACCTTGGCCAGCATCGGTGCCAGCGATGGCAACGGCTGGCCGTCGACCGCGACCGGCAAGGTGCCGGCCGCGCTCGTTTCCGGGCGCAGGCCCGTCCACAAGGCAATGGCCGCAAGCACGGCGAAAACAGCTCCAAACAGGGAAATCCGTGGTCGAATCGACATGACGAAGTCCTCGAACTGATATGAATCGGCGCCGCAACAGACCATTTTTGGGCAAAACGGTTTCGCATTCACCATGATCCACCGCCGAGCGTGCCTGCTGTTCGCTCGGCAGCGCGCGCAAATCTTCGCGTGTAGCTCGAAAATTCCTGCGCAATCGCTTGAAAAACCGGAATAAAAAAAATCTTTTGACAAGGCCAATTCGATGGCGTAACTTCCTCGTCTCGAACACAATATCTTGTGTTCGAATGCGGCGGGTAGTCCCAAATCAGGGGGTTGGGCAAGCGGAACGGTGGCCCGCCAGCAGCGGGCCGAAGAGTCGAATAACGACGAGGAATCAACGCACAGCGCTTGCCCCGGGCTTCCACCCGGCATAGCGCCGACGGGACGTTTTTCGCGGTAACGCAGCGGATGCGCAGCGGTCAAAAAAGAAATGAAAAAGCAGCGGCACATTGCAACACTTAGGGAGAACAACAAAAAAATGAGCACCGTGCGTATCGAGGCCCTGAACCGTGACGCGGCCGCGCCCATCCCCATGCAACCGGCATCCCGGGACATCTGGGACAAGAAATACCGGCTCAAGACCAAGCAGGGCGAGCCCGTTGATGCCGACATCGATCACACCTACCAGCGTGTCGCCAAGGCGCTGGCCGAGGCCGAAGTCACCACGGAAAAGCAGAAATACTGGTATGAACGCTTTCTGTGGGCGCTGCGCCGTGGCGCGATCCCGGCCGGACGCATCACCTCCAATGCCGGCGCGCTCGAGCACAAGCCGGCCACGTCCACGATCAACTGCACGGTGTCGGGCACGATCGAGGACTCGATGGATGGCATCCTCGAGAAAGTCCACGAGGCCGGCCTGACGCTGAAGGCCGGCTGCGGCATCGGCTACGAATTCTCGACCTTGCGCCCGCGCGGCGCGTTCGTCGCCGGCGCCGGCGCCTACACGTCCGGCCCGATGTCGTTCATGGATATCTACGACAAGATGTGCTTCACCGTGTCCTCGGCGGGCGGGCGCCGCGGCGCGCAGATGGGCACGTTCGATGTCTCCCATCCCGACGTGAAGGAATTCA
>OEIU01000995.1_pt1 | contig 21153 bp, 19 predicted proteins | sample 1539221 | NCBI WGS metagenome assembly OEIU01 (sample SAMN03792071, study PRJEB22550) | activated sludge metagenome | feature: wastewater treatment plant; material: activated sludge; isolation source: Wastewater treatment plant of a petroleum refinery complex | place: Argentina: Zarate | collected...
GGAGGTGGTGGTGGGCAATCGGAGGCGGAGGAGCGCGGCCGCGCTGGCCGAGGGGCTTGCCAAGAGCGCGGTGTTGCGGAGCCGGGGCGGGCGGATCACGGGCGTGGGGATCGAGGAGGCGGTGCGGGAGCGGACGGATGCGGTGGTGAACTGCACGCCGGTGGGGATGAAGGGGGGGCCGGCGTCCAAGGAGTCGCCGGTGTCGATCGAGGCGGTGCGCGGCGTGTCGCCGGGGGCGGTGGTGATGGACAGGGTGGACACGCCGCTGGAAACGCCGGTGCTCCGGCAGGCTTCGCTGGCGGGGATGAAGACCGTGGATGGGCTGGCGATGTTCGTGCGGCAGGCGGGGATGCAGTTTGCGGCGTGGACGGGGGCGACGGCTCCGCTGGGGTTGTTCGAGCGGGTGGCGCGGGAGGCGCTCGCGGAGCGGGGGCTGAAGTAGTTGGGTGGCACGGGCATCTTGATGCCCGTGTCGGTCGTGCATGGCGTTTCGGGCGTCCACCCACGCTGGAGCGCTCCCCGCGTGCACCACGGGCAGCAAGCTGCCCGTGCCACCCAAACCGATTCAACCGGGGACCGCGACGCCGCTGGTGCGCAGGAGGGTCTTGAAGCCTTCGCCGAAGACGAAGTTGTGCTCGGGGAAACCGGCCGCGCTGCCTTGGTTTTGATCGAGGTGGCTGAACATCAGGTCGATGGCGCCGATGGGCTGGAAGCCCGCATCGGGCGTGGCGTGGTCGAGGAGTTCGACGGTGCCCTTGGTGCTGGCGCCCATGGCGTCCATGCGTTCGATGACGGCGGTGTAGCGGAGGGTGGTGCCGGGGACGGCGTCGCGCGTGAGTTCGGCGCGGTTGATCTTGGCGAGGATGACTTTTTCGCGGAAGGCCTCGGCGTGGCCGACGAGGATGCCGGCGGTCTGGGCCATGCCCTCGAGGATGAGGCTCATGGGCATGACGGGGGTGGCCGCGAACCCGCGGGCCGGGTCGGCCGCGAAGTGGTCGTGGAGGTGCTCCTCGGCGAGGGAAACGTTCTTGATCGCGACGAGCCGCTGGCGCGGCTGGAGTTCGACGACGCGATCGATCCACATCCAGCGCACAGGTGGTTCCGATGAAGAGGTGAGCAGGTGAGCAGGTGAAGAGGTGATGTGGCGAGACGAGTTCTCACCTGTTCACCTGCTCACCTCTTCACCTGTTCATGGTTCAGGCGGGCTGCTTGGCCAGTTTCTGCTCGACGAAGTTCACGAGGGTGTCGACGGTGAAGGCGTGGGTGACCTTGCGGACCTGGGGGTCCTTCTCCCAGGCGGTGAAGTTCACCCAGGGCATGAGACGCTTGAGTTCGGTGACGCCGCCCGGGGTGACCTTGCCGTCGACGACGTACTTGGGGTCGCGGAGGACGCTCTCGGGGATGAGCTCGCCCTGGGCGATCTTGAAGGAGAACGCCTGCTCGAGCTGGAAGGAGATGTCGAGGATGTCGATGGACTCGGCGCCGAGGTCGCCGAAGAGGGAGGCGGTGGGGGTGACCTCGTCGTCGTCCACGCCGAGGGATTCGACCAGAACGTCCTTTACTTTTCCGAAGATCTCGTCTCGTGTCATAGGGGACGAGTGTAGGGAAGGGGGAGGGCGGAGGGGGGAAGGGGGAGGGAGAGAGCAAGCGGTGTGGAGTCGGGGGAAGGGCTGGCGCGCGTTGGTGGCGGGGGGCATCCGCGCGCCCGGCACGGGCAGGGATGGCCGTGCTACGCGGACATGGGCCGCATGGTGAAGCGGCCGGAGACTGCTGTGGCGGGCTCGGATGTACCGTCGCGGGAGACGGTGCCCTCGCCTTTCATGTCGAAGGTGCCGTCGGGATTGGCCTTGTGGAGCGTGACCTCGACGCGCAGGGTCTCGCCGGGGCGGACGAAGGAGCCGTACTTGAGGGCGCGGACGCTGCCGAGGACCAGGCGGGTGCTGGGCGGATCCGGGCGGGAATCGAGGAGGCGGCGGGCGGCCTGGACGAGCGACTCGACCATGAGGACGCCGGGGAGGACGGGGAACTGCGGGAAGTGGTCTTGCAGATATTCCTCGGCCGCGGTGACGTTCTTGATCGTCACGATGCGGTCGGGGGATTGTTCGAGGACGCGGTCAACCAAGTCAAAGTGCATGGGAGGAGGGTAGATCGAACCACCCTTGGAGACACCACTGGCAGCAAGCCACGAGTGCCACCCTTTCGGGAGCCTATGACCTTGCGGCGACGTCCGGGCAGGCGGCGTAGTCGAGGTACCAGCGGAGTTCGCCGCCGAGGGCGCGGACGCCGAGGATGGGAAGGTCGGCCGGCGCGGTCGGGTCGCTCGCGCGGGCGGCGACCGCGCGGACGGTTTCGCGCTTGCCGCTGCCGGTGACGAGGACGCCGATGAAGCGGGAGGCGTTGATGAGGGGGAGCATCATGGTGACGCGGTCGGGGGGTGTGACCGTCGGGCCGCTGTTGATGCGGACCAGGGGCAGGTCGATGGGGTCTCCGGGGGAACGCGGTCGCATGGCCTCGAGCGATTCCATGAGGGCGGGGGAGTGGGGGAAGAGCGAGGCGGTGTGGGCGTCGTTGCCCATGCCCAGGAGGGTGTAGTCGAGGCGGTCGTGGCCTTTTTCGCGCCAGCCGAGGACCTCTCGGAGGGCCTGGGTGTAGCGGGCGTCGGCGTCGTCGGCCGTGGCGAGGATGGGATGGACCTGCTCCGGGGGGATTCCCGAATGTTCGCCGATGATCTCGTTGATCATCTTGTAGTTTGAGCGATCGTCGTCGAAGGGGACGCGCCGCTCATCGACGATCCAGAGGTGGGTGCGGGTCCAGGGGAACTCGCGCAGGGCGGGGTCGATCATGAGGCGCTGGTAGAGCGCGACGGGCGTGGAGCCGCCGGAGAGGGCGAGCTGGAAATCGCCGAAGGTGCGGACGCAGTTCTGGGCCTGGACATAGAGATCGGCGGCGACGGCGTCGACGAGCGCATCCACGTCCTCTCGGAGGGCGACGTTCCCCGGGAGTTTCGGGGTCGGTGGGCGCGGCGAGAGTTCGTAGTTCTCGGTGTGGGGGGCGGCGGGAGTGGGCGCTTCGTCGGGCATCCGGTCAAGGGTAGTGTCAGCAGCCGCCGGCGAGCCAGAGGTTGAGGAACTCGAAGATGTCCTGCACCACGGGCGCGTCGGCGCCGTTGCCGCCGATCTTGCAGTAGGGGCTTGCGGCGAGCCAGGCGTTGAGGTAGTCGAAGATGTCCTGCACGGAGATGCCGGACTGTTTGTTGAAGTCGGCGTAGCAGCAGGGCGATTGCGCGTTTCCGGCGGTGTTGCACGCGGAACCGCCGGCGACAAAGGCCGCGCCGATGATGACGCTGGGGGCGGTGCAACCGGACTGGGCCACGCCGGTGGCGCAGAGGGCGCCGCGGCAGCAGGTGCCGGTGGAGGGCTCGCACGGATTGGGTGAACAGACGGTGCCGCCGCCGCGCCAGGCGAGGCCGGCGCTCGTGCAGTCGAGCTCGGTTTGGCCGGAGAGGCAGAAGTTGTTGGGGGCGCAGCAGGCGCCGGTGGGCGGCGGGCAGGTGGTGGTGTTGCAGGCCACGCCGGTGCCGCGGAATGCGCCGCCGGAGGCCGAACAGGCGGCGGGGGTGGCGGTGGAGCAGGCGCCGGTGTTGGTGGTGCAGCACGCGCCGGTGGGGCAGGCGCTGGCGGTGCAGGCGGTGGCGTCGCCCTGGAAGGCACCGCCCGCGCTGGCGCAGTCGGCGGTGGAGGCGGTCAGGCAGCCGGTGCCGAAGCAGCACGCGCCGGTGGGCTGGGGGCAGGTGACGGTGGCGCAGGTGGTGGTGTTGCCCTGGTAGACGCCGGAGCAGGAGGCGCTGGAGCCGACGGTGCAGGCGCCCGCGGTGCAGCAGGCGCCGACGGGTTGGGGGCAGGGATTGGGATTGCAGACCGTGGAATCGCCCTGGTAGGCGCTGGAGCCGGTGCAGGCGGACTGGGTGACCACGGAGCAGACGCCGGAGACGGCGCAGCAGGCGCCCGCGGGGACGCCGACGCAGAAGGCCGGGGTGTAGGTGACCTGCTGCACAACGTCGCGGGTGGGGCGGTACGAGCTGCTCAGCGCGCTGAAGCGGGTGTATCCGGCGGGTGCGCCGCCGGGGCAGTTCACGGCGACGAGCCAGTTTCTGGAGGGATAGGTGAGCGTGTTGGTCTGGCCCTCGGTCGCGAGGAAGACGTTGTTGCACATGTCGACGCTGGCGCAGGTCGAGCCGCCGGGGACGTTGTGGTGAACGATTCGCACGACCACGGTGAACGTATTGAGAAGATTGCCGCCGTCGTCGGTCGCGTTGCCGGGGACGAGCATGCGGTCCTGCGGGTCCGCGGTCTGGTCGACGGAGAACTGGAGTTTGCCGGCGGACGCGGATGCGCCGCCGAGGATCACGGCCAGTTCGTTGCACGGGGATGCGCCAGGAACGCGCTGGAGCAACAGGTCGCCGGGAAGGCCGGAGGTGGACGGGTCGGGATCGGACTCGACGGAAAAGACGATGGAGGAGGTGCCGACGTAGGGCTCGCCGTCCCAGAGTTCGATGGACCAGCCGAGCCGGACCGCCGAACCGTCGCTGCCGCTGAGCGTGGCGGCGGTGCCGGCGATGAACTCAACGAGATTGACCTCGATGGGGAAGGCCTCGTTGACGGTGGTGGTGCCGGGGATGGGGTCGGCGACGAGGTAGGTGCTGCCAAAGCCTTCGCCCTGGACCATGCCCGCCTGGAGGGTGATCTCGGAACCGACGTCGATGCTGTTGAACTGGTTGGCGACGGAGGAGGTGATGGACGCGCACCCGGGGCCGCGCGGGGCAAAGGGGGACGAGGGGGGCGCGGCGGCGCCGGGCTTCCACACGACCTGCTGGGTGTGAATCCGGGAGGCGGTGACGGTGATTGCCTTGTCGGTCTCGGCGGCGCGGGCCGCGGAGACGAGGGACCCCGCCAGCACCACGAGCGAGCACAAGCCGAGGCGTCCGAGGCGGGGCGCGTGATGAGCGAGAGTCGATTTCATGCACCGTCTCCGGCGAGGTGGGTGGAACAGAATCGGAGCGCCGCGTGCCGGCACGCGGAAAAGCGTGGCGGCATGGCGTGGTCAGGGGAAAGTTTGCCTCTCATCTATACGAACGACAAGGCGGGTTGCTCCCCGGCGAGCACTTTGGGAGCGAGATCAAGGATTCCGGCTCGTGGCGGCCAATGGGGGTCGCAAAATCGGTTATCGGACGTCGCTGTCGGCCGGGTTGTGCCACCAGGCGTGATCTTTGGCGAGCATCGCGTCGGCCCCGGGAGGACCCCATGAACCGGGGGCATATGTTTCGATTGCCGAACGGACCTTGGGGCTATCGAGGAACGGCTGGCAGATTCGCCAGGAGGACTCGACCTCGTCGCGGTGCTTGTAGAGGGTGCGGTCGCCGCGGATTGCGTCGAGGATGAGGGGGCCGTAGGCCTCGATGGCCTCGCCGCCGAAGGCCTGCTGGTAGTCCATGTCGAGTTTGGCGGAGGCGATCTTGAAGCCGCCGGAGCCGCCCAGCGCGCCGCCCGGGACCTTGCCGTCGATGCGGAGGGAGATGCCCTCGCTGGGGGCGATGTTGATGACGATGCGATTGGCCAGGCGAGTTCCGGCGTCGGCGTCGAGGTGCTTGAAGACCTGCGTGGGCGGGCGCTTGAAGACGACGACGACCTCGGTGAGTTTGGTGGCCATCTTCTTGCCGGAGCGGAGATAGAAGGGGACGCCGCTCCAGCGCCAGTTGTCGAATCCGAGGCGGATGGCGGCGAAGGTCTCGGTGTTGTTGTCGGCCTTGACGCCCTTCTCGTTGATGTACGCGGGGTCGCCGGACTTGGCGTCGGGGCCGTAGCGCCCGAAGACGGCGTTTGCGGGGGCGGCCTCGACGCTCATGCCCTCGGCGGAGTGGAAGAGTTTGATTTTTTCCCGCATGATCGCGCCGGCGTCGAAGGCGCTGGGGGGCTCCATGGCGACGAGGGCGAGGACCTGGAGGAGGTGGGACTGGACCATGTCGCGGAGCGCGCCGCCGGCGCCGGAGTCGTAGTAGTTGGCGGCGCGCGAGCCGACGCCGACGGTCTCGGCGGCGGTGACCTGGACGTGGTCCACGTGGGTGCGATTCCAGAGGGGCTCGAAGATGGCGTTGGCGAATCGCATGACGGAGATGTTCTGGACGACCTCCTTGCCGAGGTAGTGGTCGATGCGGAAGATGGCGTCTTCCTCGAATACTCGCCCGAGGGCGCGGTTGAGGGACATGGCGGAGGGGAGGTCCCAGCCGAAGGGCTTCTCGACGATGATGCGCTGCCAGGAAGAGTCGTGCGGGTTGATGGAGCACCAGCGCTTTCCCTCGGCGACGAGGCCGGTGGCGCCGATGGCCTCGATGATGGACTCGTAGAGGTTTGGTGAGACGGAGAGGTAGAAGAGGATGTTGGGGGAGCCGGAGGGCTTGAGGATGTCGGCCGCGCGGGCGAGATCGTTGATGCGGGCGGTGACGGGGCCGCCGGGGGTCATCTCGGCGGCGTCGCCGGGCTGGTAGTGGACCTGCTTGATGAAGCGGCCCCAGACGGCGGGATCGAAGCCGGCGGAGAACTTCTTGGCCGAGGGGAGGAGTGTGTCGCGGAAGGCGTCGTCGGTCATGGGCGTGCGGGAGACGCCGACGATGACGGTGCGGTCGGGGAGGGCCTTCTGGCGGAAGAGGTCGTAGAGGGAGGGGATCAGTTTGCGGTGGGTGAGGTCTCCGCTGGCGCCGAAGATGACGATGACGCAGGGCTCGGGGATGGCGGAGACGAGGGGCGAGTGGGCGGTGACCATGGCGGGATGGTAACGGGGGGCGTGGGGCGCGGCGGGGCGGATGTCGGATGTTTGGGAGGAGCGGGTGAGCAGGTGAGGAGGAGAACGGGGCGGACGTACCCTCGATGGTGCACGGCTCGTCGCGAATGCTGGATGCCAATCTCAACCGGGCCCGCGAGGCCTTGCGGGTGATGGAGGATTGTGCGCGGTTTGTGCTGAGCGACTCGGACCTGGCCGCGGGGTTGAAGGAGGCGCGCCACGGGGTGCGGGCGATCGTGGAGGCGCTGCCCGAGGGGTGCCGGTGCGTGGAGGCGTGGCGGGATACGCCGGGGGATGTGGGGACGCCGCTCACGGCGGAGGCGGAGCGGCATCGGGCCACGCTTCGGGAGGTGGCGGTGGCGGCGGGGAAGCGGGCGGGGGAGGCGCTGCGGGGGGTGGAAGAGTGTGTGAAGGTTGGCCAGGGCGGCGACGGGAGCGCGGAAGGCGGATCGACCGCGAAGGCGCTGCGCTATCGCGTGTACGAGTTGGAGCGCCGGCTGGTGATGGCGCTGGGGACGGGGCGGGCGCGCCAGTGGCGGCTGTGTGTGCTGGTGACCGAGTCGCTGTGTGCGGGGCGCGGGTGGGAGGGGGTGGCCGCGGCGGCGCTGGCGGGAGGGGCGGACGGCCTGCAACTGCGAGAGAAGGGATTGGCGGATGCGGAGTTGCTGCGGCGGGGGGCGGGGCTGGCGGCGCGGGGCCGAGGGGCCGGGGCGGCGGGGGTGATCAACGACCGGCCGGATATTGCGATCTCGGCGGGGGCGGACGGGGTTCGCGTGGGGCAGGAGGACCTTCCGGTGGGCGCGGTGCGGAAGATCGCGGGGATGTCGCTGCTGGTGGGCGTCTCGACGACGAGCATGGCGCAGGCGATGCGGGCGGCGCGGGAGGGTGCGGACGTGTGCGGCGTGGGGCCGATGTTCGCGACGAGCACGAAGCACAAGCCGACGATTGCGGGGGCGGCGTACTTGCGGGAATACTTGGCGGAGCCGGCGACGGCGCGAGTCCCGCATGTGGCCATCGGGGGGATCACGCCGGAGAACGTGGGGGAACTCGTGGCGGCGGGGTGTCGGGGCGTGGCGGGGGCGGGCGGGGGGGGCGGGGCGGCGGGGGCGGGGGGGGGGTGCCGGGGGAATTTTCGGCGGCCGCCGTAGGAAAAACGTTGCCGAGACCATCGCGGGCCAGTAGGCCCCTGCGACCGAGTCAGTGGGCGACGAACGTGCTCTGGATGACGACCTGCTCGGCGGCCTTGGCCTTGGTGGTGAGGAGCCAGGAGTCGGTGGATTCGATCCAGACGAAGGCGGTGTCGGCGGGGGCCGCGTTGGCGGTGGCGATGATGACGGGGGTCTGGTCGGCGGCGACGGTCGCGGGAGTTTCCGGGGCGTTGGCGACTGGGGCGGGGGCGTCGTTTTCGATGGCCGGCGTTTCGGGGGAGTCGGCCTGCGGGCCGAACTCGGCGGGCATGGGGGAGTAGTCGGCGGGGGCGGCCCCCCGGGGGGGGGGGGGGGGGGGGGCGGCGGGGGGGGGGGGGGGGGGGGGGGAGGGGGGGGTTGCCCATCTGAGCGACGGCGCCGTCGTCGAGATTCACAGCCGAGGCGGCGTGGGACGCGGGGGGGGCCCGGGCACCCCGCGCGCCGCCGAAGTCGTACATGTCGGCGTCGTTGTCGGCGGAGGGGGCGGAGGCATCGCCGGCGGGATCGCTGGCGGCGGAGAGGAAGGCCTCGTCGGCCACCAGGACCTGAGTGTTGGAGAAAGAGGGAGCGGCCGGGGCGGCGGCCTCGGCGCTGAGGACCGTGCGGGCTTCGAGGGTTTCGAGGCGGTGGTCGAGGGAACCGGCGAAGGAGCGGACGGTGCGGGTCTTCATGTGGCGAACTCCTGATCTTGCGTTGTGCTGGAGAAGGTGCCGCGGGAGTGGGGCGGGGCCAGCAAGTCGGGGAGTGTGGACCGCCGGGGCGCGGGCTGTGCCGGGGGTGCGGGGGAGGGGAGGGGTCGGCGGGGGTTATGGGGCGGTGTTGGAGCACCGACACGGATTGTCGTCCAGAGCGACGGCAACCGGTGGTACGGGTTTGACGGCAGTAGACTTGGGCATGGCTGTGACTTTTCGCAAAGCGGTGCTGGACAATGGGCTGACGGTCGTGGCGGAGTGCGATCCGCTGGGGCATTCGGCCGCGGCGGGATTCTTTGTCAAGACGGGGGCCCGGGACGAGGCGCCGGTGGTGATGGGCGTGAGCCACTTCCTCGAGCACATGATGTTCAAGGGGACGGCGAAGCGCACGGCGGAGAAGATCAACCGCGACTTCGACAAGATCGGGGCCAAGAACAACGCGTACACGTCCGGGGAGATGACGTGCTTCCACGCGACGGTGCTGCCGGAGCACCTGCTGGGGGAGGAGGGGGGGCTGGAGATACTCTCGGACATGATGCGTCCCGCGCTGCGGCAGGACGACTTCGATACCGAGAAGAACGTGATCCTGGAAGAGATCGCGATGTACGAGGACAATCCCTTCTGGGTGCTCTACGAGCGGGTGATGGAGGAGCACTTCTCGTGGACGGATGGGCGGAAGCACCCGCTGGGGCACCGGGTGCTGGGGACGAAGCAGACGATCACCGACCTGACGAGCACGCAGATGCGGGACTATTTCCGCACGCGATACTCGGCGGACAACACGGTGGTCGCGCTGGCGGGGAGGGTGGACTTTGACCGGGCGGTGGAGGAGATCGACGCGCTGTGCGGCTCATGGCAGCGGACGGGGGCGACGCGGTCGCCCGGCGGGCCGGCGATGATGGACCGCTCGGTGGAGATCCGCGATGAGAAGGTGAGCCGGGCGTATCTGGTCGTGCTGGCGCCCGCGCCGGCGTCGGACGATCCGAAGCGGTACGCCGCGAGCCTGCTGGCGCAGGTGCTGGGGGGGCCGGACAACAGCCGGCTGCACTGGTCGCTGGTGGAGACGGGGCTGGCGGAGCAGGCGGAGGTGGGGTACGAGCCGAAGGACGGGACCGGGGACTTCCTGGTGTACATCGCGTGCGAGCCGGAGCGGCGCGAGGAGATCTGGGCCACGGTCGAGAAGGAGATCGCGGGGCTGCGTGGCACGCTCTGCGATGCGGACCTGGAGAAGATCCGGTGCAAGGCGGCGACGGGCGTGACGCTCGCGGGGGAGCGGCCGGGGGGGCGGATGCAGCGGCTGGGGCGGCAGTGGACCTATCTCGGGTCGTACACGACGCTGGAGGAGGAACTCTCGCGGATCAACGCGGTGAGCGTGGAGGACGTGCGGGCGGTGTTTGAGGAGTATCCGCTGGGGCCGCGCACGGTCGGGTGGTTGATGCCGGAGTGAGAGGCGGGGGGAACTACGCGGCGGGGGCGTAGACGCGGATGGCGTTCTGGCCGGCCTTGCGGGCGGCGCGGGCGGCCTGCTCGACGATGCCCATGAGGGCGCCGGATTCCTCGAAGCGCTTGATGGATGATTCGTCCACCGAGGCGACGCCGACACTGACGCTGACGGCGATGGAGGCGGGCGCGCCCATCTTGGCGGCGACGAGCTGGATCTTTTCCGCGGCGATCTGCTGGCGGGAGGCCTCTCCGGCGCGGACGGCGCCGGCGCGATCGACGCGGGGCATGAGGGCGGCGAAGCGGGAGGCGTCGTAGCGGGCGACGAGGCCGCCCATGGGGGCGACGCTCTTCTCGATTTTGCCGGCGATGGAGATGAGGACGGTGTCGCCGGCGTCGCGACCGCAGCGTTCGTTGATGGCGTCGAGGTCGTCGACCTCGAAGAGGGCGATGGACAGGGGGCCGATGCCGCGGTGGGTCTGCTCGAAGGCGGCGACGAGGGCGCGGTCGAACTGGAGGCGGCTGGCGACGCCGGTGAGGTCGTCGACGGTCTGGGCGTCGGAGGAGGGGTGGGCCTGGGAGCCGTGCTCGCCCTCGTGGATGCCGGTGTTGCGGAGTTGCTCGCGGGCGGCGTCGAGGAGGGCGACGGCGTTGGGGAGGCTGCCCGCGGGCACTGCCAGCAGCGTGCGGGCCTCGCGGGCGGACTCGTGGATGGAGCGGAGAACGTCGTCGGCCTGGCTGAAGTCGAGGGCGAACCACTGCTGGGCCCGCTCGTAGAAACGGCGCAGGGCGGGGGCGGGCTCGGGGGCGCAGAGAACGTCGGAGGCGAGGTTGCCCAGGCCGACGGCGCGGACGACGCCGGTGTGCTCGAGGGGCGCGGCGGTGGGGCGCTCGTGGTACTTGATGGGCATGACGAGCGACTCGGGGAGTTTCCAGCGCTTGGCGAGCATGGCGCCGACGTCGGCGTGGTGGACCTCGAGCACGCGGAGCTCGTGCTTCATGACGGCGCGATGGTCGCCCTGGGCCGCGGCGATGACTTCGAGGTAGGGGCGGCCGAGGGTGAGGTAGAGCGCGACCATGCCCACGTCCTGGAGGAGGCCGCCGAGGAAGCACTCCTCGGGGTTGGGCAGGCGGGCCTTCTGGGCGATGCAGCGGGCGGCGATGGCGGTGTACAGGGCGCGGCGCCAGTGCTCGTCCATGTCCAGGCCCTCGGTCTTGCTGTCGCGGATGGCCGAGACAAGGGAGAAGCCCAGCGCGAGGGACTTCACGGCCGACATGCCGAGCATGACGATGGCCTGGTTGATGTTCGAGCAGCGCGTGCGGATGGCGTAGAGGCTGGAGTTGACCGTGCGGAGGATCTTGGCCGCGAGGGCCTGATCGTTCTGGATGGTGTCGGCGAGCTGCCTGACGTTGACCGAGTCGTTGCCGGTGAGCTCGACGACGCGCATGGCGACGGCCGGGAGCGTCGGCAGGTCTCGACAGGCGAGGACGCGTTCGAGGAGGTCTGGGTTCATGGGTGTCGGCCGTGGCGTGACGCCCGCGCGGGCGCGGGCGCGGATCCATCCGCGCCCGTTCGTCCGTGGGCCGGGGGTGGATCGGCCGACGGCGGGGCGGGGTTCAGGGGTTGGCCCGAGAAGACCCGGGAAGGCGAGAAATGCTGGTCCGCACGCGGGTTATTGATCGGGTTATCGCGGCAACTGGCGGCCGAAGATGAGCGGCATGGTCGCGGGCTCGTGGCCGAGGATGTGGCGGAGATAGGAGGCGAGCAGGCGGGCGGCGCGCTCGACGGCGCGGGCGTCGGCGCCGAGTGCGGCGACGCCCGCGAGGCCGCGTGCGTCGAGGGCGAGGAGGAGATCGACCGTGGCGGCGCGGACGCGCCAGGAGCGGGCGGAGGGGGAGTGGGCGTCGAGGGCCTCGCGTGTGGTGGGATCGTCGGCGGTGATGCCGCCGAGGTCGGGGGCGAAGCGGTAGGAGGGCGCGGGGGCGAGCGAGGTATCGCCGGTGCTCGGGCGGACGTCGCGGTCGAGGACGGGGGCGTAGCCGGTATCGCTCAGGAGCGTCCAAAGGAACGCGAGGAGGGCGGGGTGGACGTCGGCGGGGGAGCGCATGAGGCGGAGCGAGGCGACGGCCGCGTCGTAGAGCGCGGCGTGGGGGTCGTGGTCGGTGACGGCGTGGGGGAGGATGTCGGCGATGAAGAGGCCGGCGTTGTGGACGGGGAGGCTCGAGCGGAGGGCGGGGAAGGTCTCGGCGAGGTCCCACTCGGTGAGCAGGGCGAGTTCGGAGTGGGGGCGGACGATGACGCCGATGTTGGCCCGGGTGAGGACGTCGATGCCGCCGGAGAACGGGGACTTGGGCCGGCGCGAGCCCTTGGCGAGGGCGCGCAGGAGGCCGTGGGCCCGCGAGAAGAGCAGCACGGTCTGGCTGGTCTCGGAGAACTCCCACTGGCGGATGGCGATGGCCTCGTCGAGGACGGGGGGCATGGAGCGAGCGTATGGGCGTATCCTTGGGCATGGTCCGCAGGGTCCCGACACCTCCGAATCTGGCTCGTTCGCTGGGGCCGCTGGTGCGGCGCGAGAGCGCGACGCAACCGGGTGTGGTTCGCGTGTTGTGCGACTACATTCCCGAAGAGGACGAGGCCCGGCTGGTGGTCGTGACGGACGAGAATCATTGGACGATCCCCGGATTCAGTGCGTGGCTGGCGGGGCTGGAGTTGTCGGTGTTCCAGGTCGCGCCATCGGTGCACGCGACGACCATCGCGCTCTGGGAAAAGGACCTTGGCAACCTTGGCGCGTATGTGAGCGAGAGCCGGGCGGGGGTTCTCTATGAGCGGAACGGACGCGCACATCGCCAAGGCTGAACGACTCCTAGGGTCGTTTCGCGAGATCGGCGCCGAGCATGCGGAACTGCGGGTGGTGGCGTTGTACTACAGCGCGTTGCACCTGGCGTCGGCGGTGGCCGCCGGGTCCGGGCTGGTGTTCCCTTCGCATCGCCAACTGCATTCGTGGCTGAAAGCGGAGCATCCGGCCGTGTGGGAGCACTACAGTCCCCTGCTTCAGGCGTCTCTGGAGGCGAGGTACAACGTCGGGCCGCTGCGAATCGGCGCCGACGGTCTTGAGCGCGTGTTGCACAAGACACACTACCGGCGAGTTCGAGACTGGTCCGAGGAATGCACCTGACGGCGAGGTATTGCCGCACCCACCCATGTTCACCGTCGAACCCAACGAGCACATCACCTTCGGCACTGCCTGGCAGGACGAGCACCTGCTGGTGGTGGAGAAGCCGCCGCGCGTGCCGACGCAGCCGGGGAAGGGGCACACGACCGACACGCTGCTCAACGGGCTGTTCGCGCGGTTCGGCAAGCAACTCCAGAACCTCGGGGCGTCGCGCGACTTCGGTCTCCTGCACCGGCTGGACAAGGACACGTCGGGGCTGCTGATCGTCGGGCTGCGGGTGCCGGCGTACGACGCGCTGCGGGAGATGTTCGTCAAGCGCGAAATCCGCAAGTTCTACTGGGCCATCGTGGACGGGCAGCCGAAGGAGCGCAGCGGGGTCATCCGCATGCCCATCGAGGAGGGGCACGATCAGGACCACTGGGGCGGGCCGAAGGGGAAGATGAAGCTCGCGAAGATCAGCAAGGGGGGAAAGGCGGCGATCACCGCGTGGCGCGTGCTGGAGTCGTCGCACATGGCGTCGCTGATCGAAGCGCGCCCGGTGACGGGGCGGCTGCACCAGATTCGATTGCACATGGAGGCGATTGGGTTGCCGCTGCTTGGGGACACGTTCTATGGGCCGCGCCGGGTGCACACGGTGTCGCCGCGGGTGGCGCTGCACGCGCACCGTCTGGCGTTCAATCACCCGATCACGGGACAGCCGATCGACGTGCGGACGAACTGGCCGGGGGACTTGCGGCGGACGCTGCGGGTGGTGGGGCTGCACCGGCCGGGCATGGCGCCGAAGGGGGATGCGGTCGATGCGAGTTCCGAAGCGGCGGATGAGGCGGCTTGACCGGGGCGCGGGCGCAGGCCCGGGCGTTGATGGAAGCGGGAGCGTGGGGGAGACCGTGCCCGGGCGTGCGCCCGGGCCTCCGTTTAGCGCACGGCTTGCATCATCTCCGCGGCGATGGCGTCGCAGAAGAGGAAGCCGGGGTCGGTGAGCGTCCAGCGATGGTCGGAGACGATGAGTTGGCCGAGGGCGTGCTTGGCCGCGGCGATGCGGCGGAGGCGTTCGCCCGCGCGTGGGGAGAGGGCGTCGAGGTCGGGGAGGAGTGTGGTGACGTCGAGGCCTTGGGCGAGGCGGAGGCCCATCATGAGTTTCTCGCGTATGAGGCGGAGGGGGTCTGGGCCTTCGGCGTCCACGATGGGGGAGAGGCCGGTGGAGTCGAGGTAGTCGCTCAGGCGGGGGATGTTCTTGTAGCGGTGGGAGGCCGGAATGGTCGTGTGATGTTGCAGCGCATCACCGGCGGGTGAGCCGCCAGTGCCACCCGTTGGATGCTGTTGCTGCACGACATGGCTGCTCGCGCTGGGGCCGGCACCGAGCCACGGGGACTGGACCCAGTAGGCGATGTTGTGGCGGGACTCGTGGCCGCCCCCCCGACGGGCGAAGTTGCTGACCTCGTAGCGGTCCAGGCCGGCGGCGCGCAGGGTGCTCACGGTGTGGGAAAACATGGCCTCTTCGAGTTCTTCCGGGGCGGGCGTGAACTCGCCGAGGGAGAGTCGCTTGGTCATGGCGGTGTTGGGCTCGTAGGTGAGGTTGTAGCAGGAGAGGTGGGTGGTGTTCATCGCCAGAGCGCGGCGGAGGTCTGCGTCCCACTCTTCGAGGGTCTGGCCCGGGATGGCGAAGATCAGGTCGAGAGACTGGCGGGGGATTCCGGCGGCGCGGGCGGCCTCGATGGCCCTGGCGACGTTGTCCGGGTCGTGCCAGCGCTCGAGGGTCTTGAGGTGGCGGGGGATGAAGGACTGGGCCCCGACGCTGACGCGGTTCACGCCGCCGGCGTGGAGCGCGGCCATGAGGTCGGATGTGGCGGACTCGGGGTTGCACTCGACGGTGAACTCGCCGCAGGAAACCGGCCGCCATGGGTCGGCGTGCTCGGCGATCCACGGACGGCGGATGGTGGAAAGATCGAAGAGATCGTCGAGGGCGAGGAGGACGCGCTGCCAGAGGTCGATGCGGAGGAGGCTGGGCGTGCCGCCGCCGACGAAGATGGTGTCGAGGGCGGCGCAGTGGGGGGCGAGGGCGCGGAGCTCGTCGATGAGGCGATCGACGAAGGCCTCCTGGCGGTCGCGGGTGTCCACGAAGGAGTAGAAGTCGCAGTAGTGGCACTTGTGGACGCAGAAGGGCGTGTGGATGTAGAGGTGGCGGACGGTGGGGGCGGGAGGGTGGATGGTCGAAAGCGGATGCGAGCGGGCGGGGCCCGCGACGGGGCTTTTCCCCGCGGCCGCGTCCGACAACTGCGGCAGACGTACACTTTCGGGGGTCGTGGCCATGGGGGAGAAAAGGATAGGAACCGCGTGAACGTCTCCCTTGTCATGGTCACCGGCGACGGCAAGAGCCGCGAGCTTCCCGCGATGCACCTGCCGATCTCGATCGGGCGGGGCGACGACTGCAAGCTTCGCGTGCCGGTCGCGGCGGTTTCCCGCAGGCACTGCGAGTTGGCGGAGGAGGACGACGAGCTGGTCGTCCGCGACCTCAAGAGCAGCAACGGGACGTTTGTGAACAAGGAGCGGGTGAAGACCCGCGAGTTGATTCCCGGCGATCTGATCTCGGTCGGGCCGGTGGTGCTGGTGGTCCGCATCGACGGGCATCCCAAGGCGATAGACCCGATCATCTCGTGGGCCAACGGGGCGGTGGGGCCGGGAGACGCCGAGGGGGGCAGGCCGGGGTCCGATGGGGTGCCGACGTGGTCGGGTCAGAAGCCCGCGCCGGCGGCGGGTGCGTCCAAGCCCGCGGCCAAGCCGGGCGCGCCGAAGCCCGCGAAGAAGGACGAGGATCTGTCGAGCATGATCGCGGACCTGAGCGAGAGCGACTTCGACATCGACTTCGGCGAGGACGACGGGACGCCGAAGAAGAAGTAGGGGAGGGCATCGGGGCACAGGGCGTCAGGGCACCGAGTGAAGCAAGAACAAGGCCCCGGGCGCGTGCGCTCGGGGCCTTTCGATTGATCCCTTGATGCCTCGATGGCTCTTCACCGGATGATGAGCACGCCGTGCGGGCCCTTGCCCACGCCGACGTAGAACTCGGCCGGATCGAGCGACGGGCTTGGGCCGCCCTTGACGGGCCAGAATCCCACCTCGCCATCCTTCGCTTCAACGTCGAAGGAGCGGAACTGGGTGACGCAGACGTAGCGGTTCTTGGCGTCGAAGCAGATGCCCGCGGGCATCGCGTTGATGGGGTATTCATCGACGTTGGTCAGCGTGCCATCGCGGGCGAGCATGACCAGCGAGATGGACCCGCCGCGCGAGGGCTGGCTGGGGTCGATGCGGGGGTCGCCGTCGGGGAGGTAGGAGCGGCGGAGGTTGGCGGTGGCGATGAGGGTGCCGTCGGAGTTGATGGCGACGCCGACGGGGCTGATGCCGACGTGGACGCTGGAGACGACGACGCTGGCGGCCTGGGCTCCGTCGGAGGAATCGGTCCCGCCGGCCATGTCGCCGAGGCGGATGGAGATGAGTTCACCCTCGGGCGCGCCGACGTTGTAGCCCTCGACGTCCTGGCCCCAGCGGACGTCGTTGACGATGAAGTGGCGGCCGTCGGGCGTGAACGCGCCGGAGAAGGGAGCCTTGCCCGCCTTGATGGGCTCGCCCCAGGGGGAGATCGCCATGCCGCCCCCATCGGGGCCGGCGCGCTTGAACTCGTAGAACATGACCTCGCCGCGGTCTTGCAGGGTGACGGCGAGGATGTGGCCGCCGGGGTGCCAGGCGATGCTGGTGGGCTTGGCCTCGTCGTTGTCCAGGCCCAGGAGGGGCCAGGCGGCGGGCTCGCCGGTGAACCGGCCGTTCTGGAAGGGGACGATGACGATTTGCTGGCGTGGCGACTGGGCCACGATCGCGACGAGATCGCCGTCGGGATGCACGGCCACGGCGATGGGCTCCTTGCCGACCTCGGCGGTGGCGCAGATGACGGGGGCGAGGGGGTCGAGCAGATCAACGGCGGTGAGCTTGTTGCCGATGGGGAGGTCGGCGATGGTCCGGGCCTCGGGGCCGGCCTGGCCGCGGTACTCGACGACGAAGGCGTAGCGGCCGTCCTTGGAGACCGAGAGGCAGGTGGGGGGGCAGAGGGCGGAGTTGGAGACCTCGATCTGGGCGAAGCGGGTGATGGGCTCGGTGATGGGGAGGGTGACGACCGTGAGCGTGTCGCGGGCCGACTCGTCGCGCTGGCCGAGGTCGCTGGTGGCGAGGGCGGAGGCGGCCATGTCGGCGTCGCCGACGGTGACGAGGTAGCGTCCGGCGACGCTTCCCGGGCCGCCGGAGCCGCACCCGCCGGCGAGGGCGGAAAGGGCCAGGGCGGTGAGGGAGATGAAGGCGGAGCGCGTGGTCAAGGTGCGCATGGGGGAGGGTCTCCGAAGGGCGAAAGCAGACAGTGCACGTGAAGGCGTGCGGGAGAGGCTTGGGCATCCGTGCCAGGAACCGCCCCCCAAAGGGCGGGTTCGCCCATCCGTGGGCAGGGGCCATGCTATCAGGTTTGGCCGTCGAGATGCACGGTTGCGCCCGGCGGGGTCTGGACAGTTGACAAGTTGTCCATAGATGCGAGGGTGGCGATGGCCCCGGCCATATCGGCGGGGAGGGGGGCCTGGAAGGCCAAGGGGCGGCCGTCGATGGGGTGCTTGAACTGGAGCGTGGCGGCGTGCAGGGCGACGCGGGCCATGCCCGCGAGCGGCTTGCCGGTGTACATGTCGTCGGCGACGATGGGGAATCCCCGGTGGGAGAGGTGGACGCGGATCTGGTGGGTGCGCCCGGTCTTGAGCTCGAGTTCGAGGAGGGAGGCCCAGGCCTCCTTGGCGGGTCCGGCAAACCGGCGTCGCACGCGGGCGATCGTGAGGGCGGCCTTGCCGAGAACGTCGTGGCGGACGACGTACTTCTCGCGGTAGCCCTTCTCGCGGGAGGGATGGGGGCCGAGCGGGAGATCGATGGCGTCGATGGGGGGTTCGTAGAGGCCGTGGACGAGGGCGAGGTAGCGCTTGTCCACGGTGCGGCGCTCGAACTGCTGGCCGATGCGCCAGTGGGCCTCGTCGGTCTTGGCGAAGACGATCAGGCCGGAGGTCTGGCGGTCGAGGCGGTGGACCACGCCGGGGCGGGCGAACTCCCTGCCGACGCCGGAGAGCGCACCGCCGGAGGGTGAGCGGTGCTGGAAGTGCCAGGCGAGGGCGTTGACCATGGTGCCGCCCTTGTGGGCCCGGGCGGGGTGGACGATGATGTCGGGGGACTTGTTGATGACCACGAGCACATCGTCCTCGAAGACGATGGAGAGGGGGATGTCCTCGGGCTGGATCTCGGTGGGGGGCGGGGGGGGGACGTAGACCTCGACGCGGTCGCCCTGGCGGAGCCGGGTGGAGGCCTTGGGGCGCTTGGCGTTCACGGTGACGCCGCCCTCGTCGATGAGACGCTGGAGCTGGGTGCGGCTCATGAACGCGATGCGGTCGGTCAGGTACTTGTCGAGGCGTTTGTCCAGGTCGCGCTGGAGGACGAAGACGACGCGGTTGGGCGCATCCTCGTCGACAACCCCCGGGACGATCTGCTGGTCGGCGTCGAGGGTGTGGAGGATCGGCTCGCCCGCGTCGTCGAGGTCGTCCGAGGGCGAGGACTCGCGGATGCGTTTGAGGAGCGCATCGGGATCGACCTTGCCGCCGTGCTGGACGAACGAGGAAGAGCGGGGCGTGTCGGCCCCGCTCTGAGAGGGTTTGGAGGTTGAGGAAGGCTTCGGGTCCGACGGATTCACGGCGCGGCCGGCTTGGGGGCGGTGGGGGCCGGCGTCTCGGCGGGCTTCTGGGCCTTCTTCACTTCCTCGGGCGTGGCCGGGCGCGTGCCGGAGCTGTCGGTGATGACGGGAGGGCTCACGGGGACGAGGGTGCCGCCGCCGGGGATCTCCACCGTGCCGGGCTTGGAGTCGCCGAGCTTGATGATCTCGCCCGTGCTGGTCCGGGCCGTCACGCCGCCGATCGGGGCGACGATGGGCGTGGCGCCGCCGCCGGGGAGCTCGGACCGGGCGTAGAGGCGCGGCGGGTTCTTCAGCTGGTCGAGCGAGTCGAGGCGATTCTTGATGATGTCCTTGAGCTGGTCGAGCTTCTTGCCGGCGGCCTTCTCGCTGGCCTGTTGGTAGAAGGCCCTGGCCTTGTCGAACTCGGCGCGGTCCTCGGCGATGGACGCGAGGCCGGTGAGGGCGCCGATGGCGATCTGGGTCTGCCCGAGCGAGGAGTTGGCGCCCGCGACGACGGCGTTGAAGAGGGTTTCGGCCTTGGCGAGTTCGCCCCTCTTCTCTTCGGCGGTCAGGAAGCTCTTGCCCGCGGGGAGGGTGTTGTCGGCGTTGAGTTTCTCGCCGATGGGGATGCCGGTGCGGGCGGCCTCGAGGTGGATGGACGCGGCCATGGACCGGGCCTCGAGGGGGACGGCGGTGCCGGTGGGGTGTTCCTCGGCGATGCGTTCGAGCACGGCGGGGTTGGCCGGGGCGCCGTCGCGGGGGATGGCCTGCTCGAGCGAGGCGAAGGCGGTGTCGGCGCGGGCCTCGGCACGCCGGTTCCACCAGTCGCGGGCGGCCCAGAGGCCGGCGAGGATGGCGACGACGGTGATGAGGTGGGGGCCCCACTTCTTCATCATCTCGATGAACTCGGTGTTGAGCCGGGATTCCTCGAGGCCCGCGCCTTCCTTGATTGCTTTCTGCCGTTCTTCCATCGCCATGGGTGTTGCCTCGGTCCGGGTGTAAAGGCCGACCCCGATGAGACGGGGACGTTGAGTCGGGATGATAGGTCTGTATCGGCCGCGCTCGGGGCTACCAGAAGACCCAGGCTCGCGGATCACCACGAATGGCCGGTGGGACGACGCGGTCTCCGATGGACTGGGTGAGATCCCGCAGGCCGGAAGCGTGGCTCACGCTCACGAGCACGTCGGCCCCTTGATGGGGTGGGCCCAGGTCGGCGCGCAGGCCGATGCGCAGGGTTTCCTGGTGGGGGTCGTCGAGTGGGGGAAAGGCGGATGTTGCATCCGCGCAAAGGAGCAGGAGGTCCGCCTCGGAGGCGATCCGACGGGCGGCCTGCTGGGCGAGACGGTCGAGTTCGTCGGCTGGGACGGCGGCGGGGGTGACGCCGGCGGTGTCGACATAGCGGACGACCACGCCGGCGAGGTCCAGCGTGACGCCGACGTGGTCGCGGGTGGTGCCGGGCATGTCGGCGACGACGGCGACGGAGCGACCGGCGAGGGCGTTGACAAGGCTGGACTTGCCGATGTTCGGCCCGCCGAGGGCGACCACGAGCGGGGGATCGATGAGGCGGCGGAGGCGGCGGGAGTCGTCATCGGAAAGCACACGGGCCGGGTCGCGGTCGTCGAGCGGGATGCCCGACCATCGGCGGGGCTGGTCCAGGAGAAGGTCGATGGCCAGGGGGCTCTGGGCTCTGGCGAGGGCGACGAGCATGCGGGCTTCGAGCTCGCTCGCGGCCTCGGGAAAGGACTCGCGGGGTGCGGGCGCATCGTCGCGGGTGACGCCGAGTGCGACGAGCGCTTTGAGCAAGCGGGCCATGACGGCGGGGCCGGCGTGCGGGAAGATCATGGCGTGGTCGGGGCACAGGCGGGCGATGACCACGGAGTCGATGCCGGGAATCTCGCGGAGCGAGGCACGCCCGGGGGCGACGTCGCGCGTGCGAAGGGACGCGAGCGTGCCGGAGACATCGCCGAGCAGGGTGATGATCCCGATCGCGCCGCCGGACCGGAGCGGCGGCGGCGAGGCGAGGCGCGACTTGAGCGGAGGGCTGGGGGGGCCGGGCACGGCGACGGCGCCTTTGCCCGGCCGGCTCCCTCCTC
>OEIU01000996.1_pt1 | contig 21152 bp, 25 predicted proteins | sample 1539221 | NCBI WGS metagenome assembly OEIU01 (sample SAMN03792071, study PRJEB22550) | activated sludge metagenome | feature: wastewater treatment plant; material: activated sludge; isolation source: Wastewater treatment plant of a petroleum refinery complex | place: Argentina: Zarate | collected...
GGCGGACTGGCGCATCGCCTCCAGCTCGGGACGAGCCTTGTAGAGGCGCATGTCGTGCAGCAGATGATCCAGCGCCACGAACTCCTACGGCGGCAGGATGCCGGTGCGGGACTGCGACTTGAGTTGATTGACCCAGCCGATGACGCGCTGGTCGAAGTCCTGATGCAGACCCATCGTGTAGTAGACGCGGGAACAGTTCTCCATCAGGTGCGGCAGGATGTCGTCGATGTCGCCGATGGGAAACGCATCGTCGGCGCCGTAATCGCGGGTTGCACCTTCCGGTCCTGCTCGGCGTCCGTCCCAGGTTTCGCGGGTCGGATCGCGATCGCGAACGAACAGGACGTATTCGGCCTGCGGGCGACCGGGAATCAGCACGGCAACCGCTTCGGGTTCGCCGAATCCCGTCAGGTAGTAGAAATCGCTGTCGGGCCGGTAGTGATACAGCACGTCGTTGTTGCGCGGTCTTTCCGGCACGGCAGGCAGGATGGCGATGCCGCCCTTGCCGATCATCTTCATGAGCTGGCGGCGGCGGCGAACGAACTCGGTTTTACGCATGCGGTAGGAAATGACGGGTGGTGTCAGGCCGGCGCGGTCAGTGCAGGGATTCCGGGTCCTCATCGAGATCGTCGTCGGACTCTTCGACGGCGACGTCGGTATCGCTGCGCACCGCATCGAGTTCATCGTGGATGAGCTGCGTCGCGGCACGGATGTATTCGACCACTTCCGTATAGGCCTCTTCGTCTTCTTCGGCATTGCCGCTGGGATCGACCTCGGCGCGGCTGATGTTGGTGAAGTCGAGCAGGATTTCATCGATGCTCTTCGGCATGCGCTCGGGCTGCAACGGACGGGCCGTCCCGAGTCCGTATAGAAACCCCTGACACCATTGCGAAAGCGCAGACGTCCTCTGCTCCAGCGGCACGCCGTCATCGGGCAGGAATGGCTGGAAATCCATGTCGTCGCCACGCAGCGCCCGCACCGTATCCTGGTACAGAAGGCGCATCGTCTGCGCGACATCGTCGGCAACGCCCTCGCCTTCCTCGACCGGCACGAGTTCCTCGAGCCAGCGATCCAGCGAGTAGTCATCGCTGACACACAGCGCACCGCACAGGCATCCATGACCTTCGGCGACCGGCACGGTCGAGCCGGCGCTCTGCATGACGCTGACGATTTCGGGGAATGTCACCTGCAACATGGGGTTATGTTAGCACTGGTCCGCCCGCGCCCGTCGTTCGCCGAAGCACATGATGCATGCGATCGCGTGTTTGACCGTGTGTAGTTCGCCGCCCATAATCCAGGCCGTGAGCGAATCCAGACAAAACACCGTCGGTCATGAACTGGAACTCCTCGAGCACCGGCTCGGAGAACTCGTCACTGTGGTGGCGCAGCTCAGGGAAGAAAATCGGGCGCTGCGTCAGCGTCTCGATGGACTGACGACCGAACGCGCGACCCTGCTGCAGAAGAACGAGCAGGTGCGCACGCGCGTCGAAGCCATGATCGGCCGCCTGAAGGCAATGGAGCACGGCACATGAGCGATCGGACAGTGCGAGTCAGCGTCCGGATTCTCGAAAAGGAATACCAGGTCGCGTGCCTGCCCGAAGAGCGCTCGGAACTTCTCGACTCGGCCGAATATCTCAACCTCAAGATGCGCGAGATACGCGACGGCGGGAACATCATCGGACTGGATCGCATCGCCGTCATGGCTGCACTGAACCTCACCAACGAACTGCTGCGCATGCGCAAGCAGGGCGATGGCGGCGGCAGCGAAGTCACTCCCCGGGTGCGACAGATGCGCGAACGGGTCGAAGCGACGCTCGCCAAAGGTCAGCAGCTCGATTTGTAACGGCCTGGAAATTCGATGAGGCGCCCTCAATCACGGGGAACCCCTCATTGTTACCAGCGATTCGTTGTTAGTAGATTCTCTATGGCGCCGCCTGCGGTGTTCGACACGGTGTCGGGTTACCTCTCGACCCTAACGTTGATACCCAGGGGTTCGGTCTCGCGTCAGCATTGAGCATGTCCGTCCTGTACGGGAAGCCTGAGTTGACGTGGCTGCGCCCCACCTATTGCTCCGTGTCGAGAGCAATGGCACCAACGGCACAGGCGGGTGGCGCCGCCCTTTCCTCCGGATGAACTCATCCGATTCCTACGGCACCCCGGGTTTCCCGAATCGGAAATCCGAACTCGACAGGGATCGCCTGCGCCGCGAGATGCGCCAGGAGATGCGCCAGCGTCGGCGCGCCTTGCCCGCGGCATCTCGTGCTGCGGCCGCAGCGAGTCTTGCCCGGGTGATCTCGCGTCACCGCATCCTGCGCCATGCCGCGCGCATCGCCGTCTACTTCGCTTATGGCGGCGAGATCGATCTCGCACCCACCATCGCACTGGCGCGCCAGCGAGGCAGTCGCCTCTGCCTGCCTGTCATCAGCAGCATCGCGAAGGGCTCGATGCATTTCGTGCCGTTCGAGACCGACACATCACTGCGCGGCAACCGTTTCGGTATTCACGAACCGCAATTGCATCGGGCGCGGGTGATTCCGGCCCACCGACTCGATGTCGTTCTCCTGCCGCTGGTCGCCGTCGACTCGCGCGGCTGGAGACTCGGCAGTGGCGCGGGCTTCTATGATCGGCACCTGAGCCACCTGCGCACCGACCGCCGTTGGCGACGACCCAGGCTGATCGGCGTTGCCTACGAATTCCAACGCGTGCCCATCATCGAACCCCAACCCTGGGATGTTCCGCTCGATGCGGTCGTCACCGAGCGCGGCTACTACCCGTTACATCGTCCACCCATTCGACACTCAGACCGAGAGACGCCATGAACTACTGGTTGATGAAATCCGAACCGGGCACTTTCAGCATCGATGACCTGGCCGCAGCGAAGAAAAGCACGACAGGATGGGACGGAGTTCGCAATTTCCAGGCGCGGAACTACCTGCGCGAGATGAAAAAGGGCGATCTGGCGTTCTTCTATCACTCGAGCTGCGACGTGCCGGGCGTTGCCGGCATCGTGAAGGTGGTGCGCGAAGGCTATCCCGACCCATCGGCCTTCGACGCGAAGGACGATCACTACGATCCCGACAGCAAGAAGGACAATCCGCGCTGGTACTCGGTCGATGTGCAGCTCGAACGCAAGTTCGATGAGGTCATCTCGCTCGAGGAACTGCGCAAGCACGAGAAGGGCAAACTGAAGAACATGATCGTGCTGAAGCGAGGCAATCGACTCTCGGTCACACCGGTGACGAAGTCGGAGTTCGAGTTCATCGCATCACTCGCATGAGCATCGCGTTGTGAACCCGAACAACAATTTCGCATACACCTCTTGCTTGCCATTTTCAATTTATGTATATACTGCGCCCGGACTAACTCGACATGGAGATTAATGACTATGGCAACTAAAGCTAAGAAATCAGCAAAGAAGAAGGGCGGCAAGAAGAAGGCTGCCAAGAAGAAGTAAGTTCTCTTCTTGTTGATGTAGATGAAGACTGTGCCCGCGAAAGCGGGCACAGTCGTTTCCGGGGCTGGAAAAACAGGCATTTCATGCGCACGCGCGCAGCGGGATCAACTCATGAACTCGGACCAGAAGAAGCAGCAGGCAGCCATCGCCGCCCTCGCCTACATCGAAGAGAACACCATCATCGGTGTCGGAACCGGCTCCACCGTGAATCATTTCATCGACGCATTGGCTGCGCGGAAGTTGCGCATTCAGGGTGCCGTATCGAGTTCGGAGGCCTCCACCGAGCGAATGAAGAAGCACGGCATCGAGGTCTTCGATCTCAATTCGGCGGGCGACCTGGACGTATATATCGACGGCGCCGATGAGTCGGACGGCCAGCTGCGGTTGATCAAGGGCGGCGGCGCGGCACTGACGCGGGAGAAGATCGTGGCGGCCGCACCACGCCGCTTCATCTGCATCGCCGACGATTCGAAGCTGGTGGAGGTGCTCGGCAAGTTCCCGCTGCCGGTCGAAGTGATTCCGATGGCACGTTCCTATGTGGCGCGACGCCTGCGTGCGCTGGGCGGACGACCGGTCTGGCGCGAGGGCGTCATCACCGACAACGGCAACCAGATTCTCGACGTGCATGACCTGCGGATCACCGATCCGGTCGCCCTCGAGGATGCGATCAATCAGATCGCAGGGGTGGTCACTGTGGGGTTGTTTGCCCGCCGGCCCGCGGATGTCCTCATCCTGGGGACGGATGCAGGACCGAAGACACTGCCCTGATCGATCAGCGCGATCGCAGCGCCCGGCGCAGTTCGCCGATCAGCCCTGGGCCGCGATAGATCAATCCCGAATAGATCTGCACGAGATCGGCTCCTGCCTTCAGCATGTCGATCGCATCGTCGCCCGATGCGATCCCGCCCACCCCGATGATCGCGAGTCGATCGCCGGCGACCGCTCGCAGCGTCGCGACTGCGTCGCGCGCCAGCTTCCGCAATGGCGCTCCGCTCAATCCGCCCGACTCGCCGGCCGTGGCACCTGCGTTAGCGGGTCGACTGAGAGTGGTGTTCGTCGCGATCACGCCATCGATCTGCAACTCGATCAGCAGCTGCGCAATGGCGGTCAGATCCGCCTCCGTCAGATCCGGCGAGACCTTCGCGAGCAAGGGCACGCTGCGGCCTGTGTGCGTTGCCACCTGCTGACGTTCCTCGACCAGTGCCGACAGAATCGGTCGCAGGTTGTCGACCTGTTGCAACTGACGCAGACCCTGCGTGTTGGGTGACGACACATTCACCGCCACGTAGTCCGCGTACCCGGCGAGCATGCGATAGCAGGCCACGTAGTCATCGACCGCCTGTTCGAGAGGTGTTGCCGCGTTCTTGCCGATGTTGATTCCGAGCACGCCCGGGTACCTGCGCTGCGCCAGGCGCGAGGCGACGACATCCATCCCTTCATTGGGAAAGCCCATGCGATTGATGAGCGCTCGCTGCCCGGGAAGGCGGAACAGGCGCGGCAACGGCTGACCGGCCTGAGCACGAGGCGTCACCGTGCCGACCTCGATGAATCCGAATCCGAGCGAACCGAGCGCGTCGATATGGCGGGCGTTCTTGTCGAATCCCGCGGCAAGGCCGACACGATTCGGAAAACGTAGCCCCATGAGAGAAACCGTCTCCCCTTCATCGCCCAGCGATGCGCCCGTCAGATGCAATCGATGGGCGAACTGCAACGATGACAGGGCGAGCGCGTGAGCACGCTCGGGCGGCAGCGTGAACAGAAGCGGACGGAGAATGGGATAGATACCAGAAGACATGATCAGGCTCGGCACCGACGACAGAAACGAAAAAGGCCCGGAAGACCGGGCCCTTTGCGTTTTGGCTGGGGGACTAGGATTCGAACCTAGGTTGACGGAGTCAGAGTCCGTAGTCCTACCGCTAGACGATCCCCCAATAGCTGGATCGCAACGATTAACGCTTGGAGAACTGCGTACCGCGGCGGGCCTTGCGGAAGCCGACCTTCTTGCGTTCGACTTCACGGGCGTCGCGGGTGACGTAGCCGGCATCGCGCAGCTGCTTGCGCAGGGTTTCGTCGTATTCCATCAGGGCGCGGGTCAGGCCGTGACGGATCGCGCCGGCCTGGCCGGTGGTGCCACCGCCCTTCACCGTGACCTTCACGTCGAACTTGTTTTCGAGCTGCACGACTTCGAGCGGCTGGCGCACGATCATGCGGGCGGTCTTGCGGCCGAAGAATTCGTCGAGCGGACGGTCGTTGACCGTGATGTTGCCCGAGCCCGCACGCAGGAAAACGCGGGCGGTGGAGGTCTTGCGACGGCCGGTGCCGTAATTCGTCGAAACTGCCATTGGATAATTGCCTGTTAGATCTCGAGCGCTTTCGGTTGCTGGGCGGTGTGCGGATGCTCGGCACCGGCAAACACGTGCAGCTTCTTGAACATCTTCCGGCCCAGCGGGTTCTTCGGCAGCATGCCCTTCACGGCGAATTCGATCGCACGTTCCGGATGCTTCTGCAGGAGCTTCTCGAGACTCGTGGTCTTGAGGCCGCCCATGTAGCCGGTGTGATGGTGATAGAACTTGTCGGTCAGCTTCTGGCCGGTGACACGCACCTTGCCCGCGTTGAGCACGATGATGTTGTCGCCCGTATCGACGTGCGGCGTGTAGGAAGCCTTGTGCTTGCCGCGCAGACGCATGGCCAGCTGCGATGCCAGACGGCCAAGGGTCTTGCCTGACGCGTCCACGACGTACCAGTCGCGGCGCACCGTCGCCTCGTTGGCGAATACGGTTCTCATTGAATTCTCCGGGAAATTCTCTGCCCAGGGGGCGAAAAGGCCGGCAAGTCTAATGGACGAGTCCCGGCATTGCAAACCGATCGGAACCCTGCATCGGAGCCGCCCCGAAGGCCTGCAGAGGTCGACATATATAATGTGGCCCATGCCCACCTCGCCCTCCTCCGGACCCGGTCACGACCGGGTACTTTCCCTGATCGACAGGCTGGTCGAACCCGCAGATCAGGCCCTGCGAACCCTGTTCCGGGTCCATCAGGCCGGCCGGCCCTATCCGGCCGACGGGATCGAGGAAACCGTCGACCAGCCTGCAAACCGGCGGAAGGTGGCCGGCCTGATGCGGGTGAATCATTCCGGCGAAGTGGCCGCGCAGGCCCTCTACCAGGGACAGGCCTTCGTTGCCCGCGACCCCGACCTGCGCGAGTCGCTGCTCGAGGCCGGTCGCGAGGAAGCGGACCATCTGGCGTGGTGCTCGCAGCGCGTCCGCGAGATGGGCGGTCGCACCAGCCTGTTCGATCCGCTCTGGTATGCCGGTTCGTTCGCCATCGGCGCACTCGCCGGCCTCGCCGGCGATCGAACGAGTCTCGGCTTCGTGGCAGAAACCGAGCGGCAGGTCGTCGAGCATCTCGAAGGTCATCTGCAGGAACTGCCCGATGACGATCGCCGCACGCGAGCCATCGTCAATCAGATGAGCGCGGATGAAGCGCGACATGGAGCCAATGCGATGCAGGCCGGCGGCGCCGCACTTCCTTCGCTGACCCGCGCGCTAATGAAAGCGACCGCGAAAGTCATGACGCGTACCGCGCGCTGGATCTGAACCATACGACTCCGGAGCCTTACCTGTTGTCGAAGCCACGGCGGCGCGAATCAGCGAATCCCTAGTCGCGCATAATCAGGAGCTTGCGGTAACACTGCATACTGTATTAAAAGGCCCGCAAGAGAATTCGCATTAACTTGTCCAGCTAATCACGACACCACGCAGGGGTGAGTATGGAAGAGGGCGCAAGGCCGTTGAGCGATATACCGGCCATCAACCGGTTCCTGAGTTACTGCCGCATCCGGACAGTGCCTTCGAAAACGGTTGTCATCCACGCGGGCGATCTGCCGGACGTTCTGTATTACATCGTCAGCGGCTCCGTCGAAGTGATGATCGAAGACGAGGAAGGCAACGAGATGGTGCTCGCCTACCTCAACAAGGGTCAGTTCTTCGGCGAAATGGGACTCTTCTACGAACAGCCCACGCGCAGCGCCTGGGTGCGTACTCGCCAGCAGTGCGAGCTCGCCGAAATGACGTATCCCCGCTTCCGCCAGCTCGCCGCCGAAAGCCCGGGCCTGGTGTTCGAACTCGCCACGCAGCTGGCCACCCGTCTCGATCGCACCAACCGCAAGCTCGGCGATCTGGCCTTCGTCGACGTTACCGGCCGCGTCGCCCACGCGATCATGGATCTGTGCGGCGAACCGGACGCGATGACGCATCCGGAAGGCATGCAGATCAAGGTCAGCCGACAGGAACTGTCGCGACTGGTCGGCTGCTCGCGCGAAATGGCCGGCCGCGTGCTGAAGGTGCTGGAAGACCAGGGCCTGCTGCGCGCCACGGGCAAGACCATCGTGGTCTACGGCGCCCGCCCGAAGATGAAGACCAAGCCGCCGCTCGCTGCTGCAGCCGCCACGGCTGGCCGCGGCCCGGTGGCAAACAATCGTCGTGCGGATGACGACGATGAAGATGATTTCGACGACGAGGACGACGAATAAGATTCGCCGCGATTCCTGCAGCCCGGGACCTTCTCGCGTCCCGGGCGCTGCCTTCAGGCAGCCTCCCCGCCCGCCTTCGCTATCTCCGCCCGCATCGCATCGATCGTCGCCTTGTAATCCCTGGCGCCGAAGATCGCCGAGCCCGCCACGAACGTATCCGCCCCGGCACTCGCGATCTCGCGAATGTTGTCGACCTTCACGCCACCATCGATCTGCAGCCGGATCTCCCGGCCGCTCGCCTTGATGCGCTCGCGCACCTGGCGCAGCTTCTGCAACGCCGACGGGATGAACTTCTGGCCGCCGAAGCCGGGGTTCACCGACATCAGCAGGATCATGTCGACCTTGTCCATGACGTGATCCAGCCAGTTGAGCGGCGTCGCCGGATTGAACACCAGCCCCGGCCGGCAGCCGTGATCGCGAATCAGCGCAAGCGTGCGATCGACGTGCTCGCTCGCTTCCGGATGGAACGAGATCCAGGTGGCGCCGGCCGCCGCGAAGTCCGGAATGATCCGGTCGACGGGCTTCACCATCAGATGCACGTCGATGGGGGCAGTGATGCCGTGCTTGCGCAGCGCCTCGCACACCAACGGCCCTATGGTCAGGTTGGGCACGTAGTGATTGTCCATCACATCGAAGTGGATGCTGTCGGCGCCGGCTTCCAGCACCGCACGCACTTCCTCGCCGAGCCGCGCGAAATCCGCCGACAGAATGGAAGGCGCGATCCAGGGTTTGATCTGCGAACTCATAAATTCTTGCTCCAGCGATTCGTTCACTTCATGCCGCGCGCTTCGCGCAGCACTTCGTAGGCCGCGCGAATCTGTCGCGTTTTTTCTTCGGCCATTTTCATCATGGATTCCGGCAGCCCCTTGGCGTGCAGCTTGTCCGGGTGATTCTGATTCATGAGCCGTCGATAGGCCTTCGTGACTTCCGCATCGGAGGCGGACGACTGCACGCCCAGCACCTCATACGACTGCGCGACACGATCGACTGCGTTGCGCGACTCGTTCGACTGGCGTGCCGACTGCTGCATGCGCAGCAACGCCTCCATCTGCACCAGCTCGTAGGCCGAGATATCCAGTGCATTCGCAACGCGACTCAGTACGCGCCGTGCTGGCGCATGCAGGCCACCGCCCCACAAGGCCGCCTGCAGCTGGATCTGCATGAACATGCGGCACAGATCGGGACGATTCCGGCAGGCGCGGTAGAGCTGATGCAGCGTCGCATCGAGCGGAAAATCCGCAGCCTTGCCTTGCGTGAACAGATCGATCGCGAAGCGGATTTCGCGCTCGCCGAGTCGCAGCTCGCCCATCATCGCGCGTGCGGCACGGATCTCTTCTTCCGATACCCGGCCATCGGCCTTCGCGATGTGTCCCATCGTCTGGAACGTGGCGCGGAAGAACGCCTCCTGGACACCGATGGCCGCCTCGCGCGGCCGCGTACTGCGCTGACGCGTTTCCGCCTCGACGTCGAACAGATGACCGATGAACGTGCCGAACAGGGCACCCACGGGACCCGCGGCAACCACGCCAACGACCGCCCCCAATGCCTTGCCCTGCCACATCATGCCCGGCTGTACCCCGACACTCGAAACCTTGAAGCCCTACCCTGCCCGCTGCGACAATCGCCGCGGCTACAGTCCCGCAATGGTAGCAGCGGCCCGATTGCCGGGACCGCGAAATCTTGCGCCGCCTCACTTGCAAGGTCCTTCGATGTCCGCGACCACTGCCTCGCCGCCGCTGCTGCAATCGAACCTCACGTCCCTGAAGCGTATTCACCAGGGCAAGGTCCGCGACATCTACGCCGTCGACGACGATCACATGCTGATCGTGACCACCGATCGTCTGAGCGCGTTCGACGTCGTGCTGCCCGATCCGATTCCCGGCAAGGGCAGCGTTCTGACACGCATTTCGCGCTTCTGGTTCGATCGCACCCGGCACATCATCCCGAATCATCTGACGGACTATCCGCTGGAACGCGCTGTCCCCGATGCCGCAGAGCGAGCGCTGATTGCAGATCGCAGCATGGTCGTCAAACGCCTGAAGGCGCTGCCGATCGAGGCCGTCGTGCGCGGCTATCTCATCGGCTCGGGCTGGCGCGACTATCAGCAGACCGGCATCGTCTGCGGCATCTCTCTGCCGCATGGACTGCAGCAGGCGGACAAGCTGCCCCAGCCGCTGTTCACCCCGTCGAGCAAGGCGCCGCAGGGCGAGCACGACGAAAACATCAGCTACGAGAAAGTCGTGGCCACGATCGGCAACGGTCTCGCCGAGCAGGTCCGCGCCAGCGCACTGGCGCTGTACGGATTCGCTGCCGAGCATGCGTTGAAGCGCGGCATCATCATTGCGGATACCAAGTTCGAATTCGGCGTCGACGAAGCAGGACACCTCACGCTGATCGACGAGGCGCTCACGCCGGACTCCTCGCGATTCTGGCCCGTCGATACCTACGTCCCGGGCAGCAGCCCGCCGAGCTTCGACAAGCAGTTCGTCCGCGACTATCTCGAAACGCTCGACTGGAACAAGCGTGCGCCCGGCCCGAGCCTGCCGCCGCAGATCATCGCGAAGACCAGCGAAAAATATGCAGAGGCGCTGCGCCGGCTCACCGCCTGAGGACGAGCGGATCGCCCACTGACCCCTTATCGGAGGCTGCACGTGACTGAAAGCGCGTCGAACGGCACTGCAGTTCTCCCGCCAGCGCAGGCTCAGCTGCCGCGCATGAAGCACATGCCGCGCACGGTCGCACTGGCGTACCTGACCTTCGGCGTGCTGTGGATCTTCTTCACCGACCGGGCTCTGGTCTGGATGCACTTCCCGCCCGAGACGGTCTTGCGCATGCAGACCACCAAGGGCTGGCTGTTCATCTTCGGCTCGGCGGCCTTCATCTACCTGCTGCTCAAGCGCTACGAGCGCAATGCACGCCTGGCGACCGATCGGCTGCTGGAATCGCAGAATCAGATCTGTCGCATGAACGCCAGCCTCGAACATCGCGTGGCCGCGCGCACGCTGCAGCTCGAGTCCGCCAACCGCGAGCTGGAGGCGTTTGCCTACGCCGTGTCGCACGATCTGCGCGCCCCCCTGCGCAGCATGTCGGGATTCAGCCAGATCGTGTTCGAGAACGCGCCGCCGAGTCTCGATGAAAAGAACCTCGATTATCTGTGCCGCATACGCGATGCCAGCCTGCGCATGTCGGCGCTGATCGACGATCTGCTGAATCTCTCGCGCATCAGCCGCAGCGAAATGACGCCGCGGCCGACGAACCTCACCCAGATCGCGACCGAGGCGGCGGCCACCATTCGCGACCGCTATCCGGATCGCGAGGTCGAACTCACCATCGCGCCCGACATGACCGTCGAGGGCGACACGCGCCTGCTGCGGATCGCCATGGAAAACCTGCTCGACAATGCCTGGAAATACTCGGCCCACGCCGACCCCGCGCGAGTGACGGTGGGAAGCCAGCAGGTGGATCGGGAACGCGTGTTCTTCGTCCGCGACAACGGCATCGGCTTCGACATGGCGTACTCGGGAAAACTGTTCGGTCCGTTCCAGCGCCTGCACGCCGAATCCGAGTTTCCGGGCACCGGCATCGGCCTGGTCACGGTACAGAGAATCATCGCGCGGCACGGCGGCCGCATCTGGGCCGAAGCCCAGCCCGATCGCGGCGCGACGTTCTACTTCACGCTGGGCGCCGACGCACAGTGACGGCATCGCGTCATCCCTGGCTTGCCGCATGACAGGCGGCATGTCAGGCTGATGCTTCATGATGGACGCATTCGCCACGCGCATCGAACACTGGCTGTTCGAACCGCCCGAATCGCTGATCGGCAAGCCGCTCTGGCAGCTGGCCCGCATCCTGCGCTATCCCTACGCGCTGATCCGCGACGTGTTGCGCGACGATCTCACGCTGCGCGCCATGAGCCTGGTGTACACGACGCTGCTGTCGATCGTGCCGCTGATCGCCCTGTCCTTCTCCGTGCTCAAGGGCCTCGACTATCACCGCGAACTCGAGCCGGTGCTCTACACGTTCCTCGAACCGCTCGGCGACAAGGCCTACGACATCACCGCGCAGGTGATGGAATTCGTCGACAACGTACGCGGCGGCGTGCTCGGCTCCATCGGCCTGATCTTCCTGCTCTACACCGTCATCTCGATGGTGCAGAAGGTCGAGGAGAGCTTTAATTTCGTCTGGCGCGTCGATCAGCCGCGCAGCTTCGGCCGGCGCTTCAGCGAGTATCTGAGCGTGATGGTGATCGGCCCGGCGGTGCTGGTGGGCGCCATCGGCCTGCTCGCCGCGGTGAACAGCAGCGCATTCATGCAGGCGCTGTCGCACTATCCGGTCATCGGCTGGCTGCTGGCGCTGCTGGGCAAGCTCAGCCCGTACCTGCTGGTGGTGGGCGTCTTCACGTTCCTGTACGGCTTCATTCCGAACACGCACGTGCGCTTCATACCGGCGCTGATCGGCGGCGCCGTGGCCGGTTTTGCCTGGGTGGCGACAGGCATGATCCTGGCGTCGTTTGTGAAAACCTCGGGCGGCACGATGGTGATCTACGCCGGTTTCGCCGTCGTCATCGTCGCGCTCATCTGGGTACACGTTTCCTGGCTGGTGCTGCTGCTCGGCGCCCAGCTCGCCTTCTATGTGCAGAATCCGCAATACCTGCGCCCGGGACGCGGCGAGATCCGGCTGAGCTCGACCGTGCGCGAACGGCTCGCGTTGTCGGTCATGTACCTGATCGTTTGCGACTACAACGCCGGCTCGCGCTGGACCACGAATCGCCTGGCCGAGCACCTGGAACTGCCCGGCGCAGCACTCGCTCCGATCATGACGGAACTGGAGAAGCACCGCCTGCTGGTCATCGCCGAGGACGACACCTGGCTGCCGGCGCGCGATCCGGGAACGATCGCGCTATGCGACGTGATCGATGCCGTGCGGCATGAATCGCACGGGCCGCGCCTCAGCCGCATTCGCGACATCGCCCCGGCGGTCGATGCTGCGCGTCAGGCGGAGGACGCCATGCGGACGCAACTCAAGGAGCGGACGGTCCGGGATCTGGTGCAGGAGAAGTGAGGGTCCGCCTCACTCTCCCGCAATCGTCATCTTCTCCAGAAGAATCGACCCCGTCCGCACGCCGCCGCGCGCATCGACATCGCTGCCCACCGCGACGATGTTCCGCAGCATGTCCTTGAGATTGCCGGCAATCGTGATCTCGTGGACGGGATAGGCGATGGCGCCGTTCTCGACCCAGAACCCCGCAGCGCCGCGCGAATAGTCGCCCGTGACGCCATTGACGCCCTGCCCCATCAGCTCTGCAACGACCAGACCGCGATTCATCCGTCGCAGCAGCGCATCGAAATCCTCGGTGCCATGGCCCACGAAAAGATTGTGGACACCGCCGGCATTGCCCGTGGTCTTCAGCCCAAGCTTGCGGGCCGAGTACGTGCCGAGGATGTAGCCGTCGAGCACGCCAGCAGCGACGAGTTCGCGATCGTGCGTGGCGCAACCTTCGCTGTCGAACGGCGCGCTGCCGAGCGCCTTCGGAATATGTGGCCGCTCGGAAATGCTGAACCAGTCCGGAAAGACCTGCGTGCCCGCAGCATCGAGCAGGAACGAAGCACGCCGATACTGGCTGCCGCCGCGAATGGCGCCGAGAAAATGGCCGATGAGTCCGCGCGCCAGCTCGGGCACGAACAGCACGGGCGCCGTCGTGGTCGAGGGCTTGCGGGCATTCAGGCGACGTAGTGCGCGTTCGGCGGCCGTACGGCCGATCTTTTCGCCGTCCTCGAGCTCACGCCAGTCGCGCACCGAGCTGTACCAGTAGTCGCGCTGCATTTCGTCGCGTTCCTGCGCGATGACCACGCAGCTCAGGCTGTGGATCGTGCTCGGATAGCCGCCGAGAAATCCCAGCGAGTTGCCGTAGACGCGAATGCCGCGATGGCTCGACAGCGTCGCGCCTTCCGAATTGCCGATGCGCTTGTCGACGGCCAGCGCCGCCGCTTCGCAGGCGACCGCGAGATCGCGCGCCTGATCGGGTTCGATGTTCCAGGGATGACTCAGATCCAGGTCCGGAATCGCGGTGGCGAGCGTGTCGGGATCCGGCAGGCCGGCGCAGTCGTCTTCCGCCGTGAATCCGGCAATGCTGTACGCCTTCGCCACGGTCTCGCGGATCGCAGCGGCGCCGAGATCCGCCGTGCTCGCCGAGCCCTTGCGTTTGCCGCGGTAGATGGTGATGCCCATGCCGCGATCGCGCTGGTACTCGAGCGTTTCCACTTCGCCCAGACGGGCCGTGACGGACAGACCCGTGTCGACGCTGATGGCCACTTCGGCGTCGGTGGCGCCGAGTCCACGCGCCTCGGCAATGGCCATGGTGACCAGCGACTCGAGATCGGACCGGCTGAGCGACTGGCTCGCGGGCAGCGGGCTGCGTGCGGAAACAGGCTGGGAAGACGTCATGCCGCGATCTTATCAGGCACGACCTCGCGGCATTGCGCGGCTTTCGCGAGGCTGCCGCCCGTTCTATCCTCCGGCCATGATCGACGAAGAAGATGACGATGGCCCGAGCAAGAGCGAACGCAAGCGCCAGAGCGACGATCTGCAGGCGCTCGGCGAAGCGCTGATCGACCTGCCCCAGGCGGAGCTGGACGCCCTGCCGTTGCCGGAGAATCTGCGCGATGCCGTGCTGCTCGCGCGCCGGATCACGGCGCACGGCGGGCTGTATCGTCAGAAGCAGTACATCGGCAAGTTGATGCGCAAGATCGACGCCGAGCCGATCCGCATCGCGCTCGATGCCCGGCGCGACCGCGAACGCCTCGCCACCCTGAGGTTCCGGCGCATCGAACAGTGGCGCGACCGGATCGTCCGCGAGGGACGCCCCGCGCTCGATCAGTTCGCCCGCGAATGCGAGGGCGGGATTTCGCCGCCGGCGCTCGCCGAACTCACGACCCTCGCCGATCAGGCCGTGCGGGAGCAGCGGGAAAAACTGCCGCCGCGGGCCACCCGCGAACTGTTCCGGAAGCTGCGCGAGGCCATGCCGGAGTAACCCGGCCTGCTACACTTCCCGGCATGAAACCGCTCGTTGGCATCATCATGGGTTCCCGGTCCGACTGGGAAACGCTGCAGCCCGCCGCAGACACCCTGCAGAAACTCGGCGTCGCGCATGAAACGCGCGTCGTCTCCGCCCATCGCACGCCCGATCTGCTGTTCGAATACGCGAGCACGGCACGTGAGCGCGGCCTGGAAGTGATCATCGCGGGCGCCGGCGGCGCCGCCCATCTGCCCGGTATGACCTCATCGAAGACCACCCTGCCCGTGCTCGGCGTACCCGTGCAGTCGAAGGCATTGAACGGCATGGATTCGCTGCTTTCGATCGTGCAGATGCCCGCCGGCATTCCGGTCGGCACGCTCGCCATCGGTCAGGCCGGCGCCACGAATGCCGCGCTGCTCGCCGCCGCCATCCTGGCGAACAAGTACCCGGCGATCCAGCAGGCGCTCGACAAGTTCCGCAGCGACCAGACCGCCGGCGTACTGGCGCATCCCGATCCCGCAATCGCACCGCGTCACCCATGAAGATCGGCATCATCGGTGCGGGTCAGCTCGGACGCATGCTGGCCCTGGCGGGCTATCCGTTGGGCCTGCGCTTCGCCTTTCTCGATCAGGGCACCGATACGCCGGGCGCGCAGGTCGGACACATCGTGCAAGGCGCCTTCGACGATCCGGCCGCGCTCGCGGAACTGGCGAAGCAGGTCGATCTCATCACGTTCGACGTCGAGAACGTTCCCGTCGATGCCGTGCGCGACATCGCGCAGCAGCGCCCCTTCCTGCCGCCCGTCGACGCGCTCGGCGCATCTCAGGACCGGCTGCACGAGAAGACGCTGTTCCGGAAGTTGAAGATTCCCACGCCGGAATTCGCCGCCGTCGATTCGCTGCAGGATCTGCAGGCGGCCGCAAAACGCATCGGCATTCCGGGCGTACTCAAGACGCGCCGGCTCGGCTACGACGGACGCGGCCAGTACTTCATCCGCAGTGCCGACGATGTCGAGAAGGCCTGGTCGATGCTCGGCACCGTGCCGCTGATCTACGAAGGCTTCGTGAACTTCAGTCGCGAGGTGTCGGTCATCGGCGCCCGCAGCACGCGCGGCGAAGTGCGCTGCTATCCGCTGTCGGCGAACACGCATTCGGAAGGCATCCTGCGTTACTCGATCGCGCCCTACAACAATGCGCGCCTGCAGAAATCCGCCGAGACCTATCTCAAGCGCATCCTCCGGCATTTCGACTACGCCGGCATTCTCACCATCGAATTCTTCGTACAGCGCGGCAAGCTCATCGCCAACGAAATGGCGCCGCGCGTCCACAACTCGGGACACTGGACCATCGAAGGCGCACAGACCAGCCAGTTCGAAAATCACGTGCGCGCGATTCTCGGACTGCCGCTCGGCAGCACGGCGGCCATCGGCCACTCGGCCATGGTGAATTTCATCGGCACGATCCCGACGCTCGAACGGGCGCTGAAAGTCCCGGGCGTGCACTTCCACAGCTACGGCAAGGAGCCGCGCCCGAATCGCAAGCTCGGCCATTGCACGATCACCGCCGCCTCCGCGACGGCGCGCGACCGCGCCCTGCGCAGCCTGATGAAACTTAAGGTCAGTTGAAGCGGTCCGAAGACCCGAAATAATGACCGCGGACGGCGCAGCGACACGGAACGTGATGCGTTTCCAGTCTCCGGTTCAGCGGGTTGCCGTTTCTTTGTGTCCCCGGACATGAGCCCGTACACTTCGCCGGCCCGGCAGGCCGGCCGGGATCGACGACATTTCCACAGGCGGGGCCGCCGGGATCCATGTATCTGGAGTTATTCAAGCTGCAGGAATTGCCGTTCCGGCTGACGCCCGATCCGGCCTTCCTGTACCTGTCCAAGCATCACGCCCGCGCCAAGGCGTACATGGAATCGACCATCTGGTTCACGGATGGCTTCGTCGTCATCACCGGCGAGATCGGATCGGGCAAGACGACGCTGATCGAAACCTTCCTCAAGGAACTGGAGAAGGACGTCGTCGTCGCCCAGATCAACCAGACCCAGGTATCCGCGATCGAATTCCTGCAGAGCGTGCTGGTGCAGTTCGGCTTCCAGCCTTTCAAGATGAAAAAGGCGGAGCTGCTCGCGACGCTCAATGATTTTCTCGTCGAACAATACGCCAACGGCCGGCGCGTGCTGCTGATCGTCGACGAGGCGCAGAACCTGTCGAACAAGGTGCTCGAGGAAATCCGGCTGCTCTCCGGCATCGAGACGACCAAGGAAAAAGTCCTGCGCATCATCCTGGCCGGCCAGCCGGAACTGAACGACAAGCTGAACTCGGCTGGCCTGGTGCAGCTGGCGCAACGCATCCGGCTGCGTTTCCATCTCACGCCGCTGTCGAAGAACGACATGGCGTCGTACATCCAGCACCGGCTCGAAGTCGCGGGTTCGCAGGGCCGCGAAATTTTTCAGCCGGACACCTTCCCGATCATCTATCGCTACACCGGCGGCATTCCGCGACTGGTCAACACGCTGTGCGACACCTCGATGATGGCCGCCTTCGGGCAGGACCACGACATCGTGACCGTCGCCGACGTGAATGCCGCCATCGAAGAAATGCAGTGGATCGAGTACGCCGAGCGCTCCGTCAAGCTGCAGGTGCTGACGCACCCTATCCCGCAGGTTCCGGACGCCACCGGCGAGCGCCGCCTGGTCCTGGGCCGGATCCTGGTGGGCGTGAATGGCGCGACCATCGCCGAACGCGAACTCTCGGTCGGCCGCTTCATCATCGGGCGCACCTCCGACAACGATCTGCAGATCGACAGCAAGTTCGTCAGCCGCCATCACGCGCAGATCATCACGACGGCACAGAGCTGCGTGATCGAGGATCTGAACAGCACCAACGGCATCCATGTGCGCTCGAAACGCGTGCGCCGCCGCATCCTCAACGACGGCGACGTCGTGCAGATCGGCCAGCACGAGATCATGTATTTCGACGAACGCCTGTCGCGCACCCGCGTGCTGCCGAACGACGGCGAAGATGATGCGGTGCCGATGCTGCGCAATACGGTGCAAGACACCGAAGACGAGGACGAGGATCAGGACTCGGTCGGCGCCCGCCGCTGAGTCGGTTCTGTTGTAGGTCAGGCTTTGTAGGTCAGGCTTTGTAGGTCAGGCTTCAGCCTGACTCCTGAGAAAAGAAGGCCGGCTGAAGCCGGCCCCACAGCAAGACGAGATCGAGAGACGCCGTCAGTCGTCGAGCGACTTGCTGCTGTATTCCGCCTGCGTGGTGCGGTAGTCCTTGCGTCGCAGCCACAGCACGATGCCCGCCAGCAGGCTGAGCGACCCCAGCAGCAGCAGCACGCCCGGCAGCGTCTGCATCTCGATCAGCCAGGCGGCGCCGAGCAGCACCAGCCCGACCAGCATGTAGAGGTAGGGGATCAGTTCGTAGAGCGGTCGGGCGATCCACATGGCCGGGTCGAAAGTACTAAGGGACGCCGCCGCATCCTAGCAGCGCGACACGAACCGGCGCCATCCGGGCGTTGGCAGCCTATTCCGTCGCCGTCCCGCCGACCGTCAGGCCATCGATGCGCAGGGTGGGCTGGCCGACGCCGACCGGCACGTCCTGCCCTTCCTTGCCGCACGTACCCACGCCCTCATCCAGCTTCAGGTCGTTACCTACCATCGAGACGCGCCGCAGCACGTCCGGACCGTTGCCGATCAGCGTGGCACCGCGCACCGGACGGGTCAGTTTGCCGTCCTCGATCAGGTAGGCCTCGCTCGCCGAAAACACGAACTTGCCCGAGGTGATGTCGACCTGGCCGCCGCCGAAATTGCGGCAATACAGCCCCTTCTGGACCGAGCCGATGATTTCCTGCGGATCGTGCTTGCCCGCCAGCATGTAGGTGTTGGTCATGCGCGGCAGCGTCATGTGCGCGAACGATTCGCGACGGCCGTTGCCGGTCGCCGGCACGCCCATCAGTCGCGCATTGAGCTTGTCCTGCAGGTAACCGCGCAGCACGCCGTTCTCGATCAGGGTCGTGCACTGGGTGGGCGTGCCTTCGTCGTCGACGTTGAGCGAGCCGCGCCGCGAACCGAGCGTGCCATCGTCGACCACCGTGCATTGATCGGACGCGACCTTCTCGCCGACGCGGCCGGAGAACGCCGAAGTGCCCTTGCGATTGAAATCGCCTTCAAGCCCGTGCCCGATGGCCTCGTGCAGCAGGATGCCGGGCCAGCCCGGACCGAGCACGACGGTCATCGATCCCGCCGGTGCTGGTGTCGCTTCGAGATTCACCACGCCGCCGCGCACGGCTTCGCGCACCAGCTCCTTCCAGCGATCGTTCTCCAGGAAACGCCGGAACCCATAGCGACCGCCGGTGCCCGCATAGCCCTGCTCGCGCCGGCCGTTCTGTTCGACGATGACGGAGACGTTCATGCGCACGAGCGGACGCACGTCCGCAGCAACGGTGCCATCGCTGGCCATGACCAGCACCACTTCGTGCGAGCCGGACAGACTCGCCATGACCTGTTTCACGCGCGGATCGAGGCGACGCGCTTCGACATCGATCTGTTCGAGCAGCTTCACCTTCTCCGGATCGCTGAGACCTTCGATCGGATCCTCGGGCAGGTACAGGCGATGTCCTGCCGTCGGCTGCCAGGCCTTGAGACTGGCATTGCCGCCGCTGCGCGCGATGGCACGCGCCGCATGCGAAGCCTCGGTGAGCGCCGGCAGCAGGATTTCATCCGAATAGGCAAAGCCCGTCTTCTCGCCAGCGAGCGCACGCACGCCGACGCCCTGCTCGATGCTGTGTGCGCCATCCTTCACGATGCCGTCTTCCAGCGACCAGGATTCGTCGCGGCTCAGCTGGAAGTACAGATCGGCGTAGTCGACGCTGTAGCCCATGACGCTGCCCAGCACGTTCGCGATGCGCTGATCGTCGAGTCCCGACGGCGCCAGAATCGCCTGACGCGCCAGATCGAGCGGCTGCGCGGCGCCCGCGGCGGATGGCAATTCGAGGTGCAGGCTGGATGTGGTGCTGGAAACGTTGGACATGGGTGAGCGATCTCGACTTCGATCAGGGGAAAGGACTACAGGCCACCGATCGCGAAGCGCCGATGGTTCAGCGCCGGAAAGCGACCGCGCAGTTCCTGTAGCACAGTATGGTCGATTTCCGCGATTGCCAGCCCGGGACCGGGCGCCGCCACGCGCGCCAGTACATGGCCCCACGGGTCGACGATCATCGAATCGCCGTGGGTCTCGCGTCCGTTGGCATGATGTCCGCCCTGCGCGGGCGCCAGAACGAAGCTCAGATTCTCCACGGCCCGCGCCCGCAGCAGGATTTCCCAGTGGGCCTTGCCGGTCGGGGCCGTGAACGCAGACGGCAGGCTCAACACCTCGGCGCCCTGCGACTGCATCACGCGAAATAGCTCGGGAAACCGGACGTCGTAACACACGGCCATCCCCAGCCGACCGATGGGTGTCGTAACGACGGTGGGCGACCGACCTGCAGCGATCGTCGCGGATTCGCGATAGCGCTCCTCGCGGCCCGGAATGTCGACGTCGAACAGATGGATCTTGTCGTAGCGCGCGACGCAACGTCCCTGATCGTCGAACAGCAATGATGCCGCGGCCACCTTGCCGGGCGATTCGGGCACCTGGATCGGCGCCGTACCGCCGAGGATCCACAGCCGCAGCTCGCGCGCCGTATGCGCGAGGAATGCCTGAATCGGCCCTTCGCCGAAGCTCTCGCCGACTTCCAGCTTGTCGGTCTCCTTGTGACCCATGATCGCGAAGTTCTCGGGCAGCGCGGCGAAGACCGCACCTTCGCGACGCGCCTGTTCGAGCAGCGTGCGCGCACTGGCGAGATTGGCGGAGACGTCCGGACCGGACGTGAGCTGGATGACGGCGGCAACTGGCATCGGTGATCTCGTTCCTGCTACATCGACGCGCCTTCGCGCGCACTGTTCGCAGCTTCCTTGCCCTGCGCCGCCTCGACTCGTTCGATGACGGGATTGTCCCACGGCCCCGTGATCCGGTAGTAACCGCGCGTCATGCCCTTCAGCGGTTCCTTGAAGACCTGCGAAAAGAGCAGCAGCGCGGCACCCACGGCGGGGCCTCCCGCCACCGCGCCGGCCCACCGCAGCGAGGCGCCCGAGGTGGCGCTGAC